>Ga0123338_10003185_pt1 | contig 14953 bp, 10 predicted proteins | sample grotaG_FD_89793 | JGI IMG/M metagenome (GOLD analysis project Ga0123338, IMG submission 89793) | Glacier valley bacterial and archeal communities from Borup Fiord, Nunavut, Canada, to study Microbial Dark Matter (Phase II) -... | ecosystem: Environmental > Aquatic > Freshwater > Ice > Glacier ...
GCTGGTCAAAGACATCGCCACGCCCGAACAGATTCTCAAATATGAAGCGGCCTCCGATGCCGTTTTCACCTTTCAGAACGCCCCCATCATCGCGCTCATGCACTATGACCACAGCAAACTAATCCCCAGCCTCGTCGTCGAAATGTTGAAGCTGCACCCGATTTCAGTTGTGGGCAAGTACATCAAACGCAACCCGTTCTACCTTAATTCAGAGCAGTACATGCTCAAGATATTACGTATTAACAAAGAAAAAGGGAACAATAGCCCCCCATCGTTATAACCTGTAGGGGAGACCCGCGCGATCTCCCCACCGTGCCCATCATTATTGCGATGGGGGGAGACCGCGCGGGTCTCCCCTACAGGCTACGTATTTTAATTTCCAAACAGGTTTACATTGAAACCGCTCATATTGCTTGAGCCGCCTGCTTGCTGCGCCCCTTCGGCTTGTGGTGGATGATAGGTCATGGATTGGATTCCGATACGGCCAGGGCCGGTAAAGCGATTGAGGACGATTGACGCGCCCGCGACCAGGCCGCCGATAGCACCGAGGATACCGCCGCCACGCTGTGAACCTGCAACAGTGGTGACAGTCATCTGTACCGATGGGTCTTTCCAGAGCCACGCCCCAGGCTCGACATCGAGCGTCTCACCGGGTGCAAGCACCTTCTCGAAGACATTACCATAGCCGTGCAAGACAAGCATTCCTTCGCCACCACGTGCCGTGAACTGGTCGATGAATAGACCTGTGCGACTAAAAAGAATATTCGCCGCCCCCTGCATAAAGGTGAAACCATAATCGACGTTGCCCGTCGCGAAGAGGAATTGATGTTCGCGCACCTCTACCATTTGTCCAGGCTGGAGACGTAACGCGACAATCTGGCCCACCGAGTCACGCGAAAACGAGATATTCCCAGGCCCCTGTGCCTCACTGATAAAGATTTGCAGACCGGCGAAGATACGCTTCGCCATACCTTTCATCGACTTGAAGCCGATCTGTACGCCGGGGTGTTTCCATAGCAGGATGTGATGCTCAAAGTAGATTGGCATCTGGTTGCCCAGCATGATATCGACGACAGGTACAAGCTCGCCCTCAATTGAAATAGTCATGTCGGCTACACGCATTGGCCCTTTGGGATTATGTAGTTCGGCCCTCGGTTCGGCTGCTCCAAGCGGGCTGTTCGCGTATTCCTCGTACTGGTTCTTGGGAACGTATGCCCCCTGTGGCGGTGGTGTCCCGTACTGTGGCGGTGGCCCGTACTGTGGCGGTGGCGGTGTCCCATACTGTGGTGGTGGCGCGCCGTATTGTGGCTGTGCCGGTGACGAGGGTTGTTGTCCAAGTTGCTGTAATGGCCCTCCACATACCCCGCAGAATTTGATACCATCAGCTACCTGACTTTTGCAGTTAGGACAGGTCAAGATGAACCTCCTTGTTAAACGCTGCTATACCATGTGTGCTTTCAGTGCCGATGAAATAATCTTCTTTGGCTCAGCATCTCAGCGACCTGAAGCATTTTCGCCTAAATAATAGCAGTATTTGAGGGAATATACAAGCCTCGTGTGTGCAGATTGGGCGTGATGCATCACGCCCAATCCCTCTATCCGCGGCGTCTTTCTGTGCCCATATTGCCACGTGTGGGTGCAGTGCTTTGCAGGTTGCGGATCGACAACACTAGTTGATCCAGGTCTGTGCCGGTACGCAGCATTGGGAGTGGCTGGTACGGCTGCTGTGAGGCCTTGTCGAGCATCGAGGAGTAGGTCGCAATCGCTTGTTTGACCTGTTTCAGCTCATGCTCCGTCTGATTGGAGCGTTGTAGGCGCATCCACAACGAATTGATGACGCCAACAAGCGGCCAGAGGACTTTGGCGGGTGGATACGGGAGACGGGCCGCGATCTGACCATTTGAGGCGCTGATGTGCGCCTGCACAAGCTGCTGGATGCTCTCTTCGAGGCTCTGCTTCTCTTGTTCGCTCACGGCGCGTTGTTCCGCGACAATATGTTCGAGCGTCGCCACCATTTCGGCGCGGTTGGCACGCTCAATCGCCTTGGCCGCGCTGGACACAAACAGGAAGACGACGCCCGCGACAATAAACTGTAGTCCGATTGGGCGCACCAGTGCCGGCAAGAATTGCGTTTTTAGCGCATCGGCCAACCCAGGCGAAAGTGGATGGGTTATCAGGTCAAGCCAGATGAAGGCCGAGTTGAGGAGCGCGACAATCACAATGGCTCGTATCGGGAGCAGGGAGACCGCGAGCAGTTCACCGATGATGAACAAGTCGTAAAGCTGCAAGCTTGTGGGGTCGAACGGACGAATCAAGACAACGCCCAGTGCCAGCGCGATCTCATAGGTGGCAACGATAATCACACCTGCCGCGAACGTCTTGCCCGCTTTATTCGCAAACAACGCGCCAACGGTGATCGCGATAATAATGAGGTCGAGGTAAAACGTGGAGATAGGCATAAGCAGTGTTGCGGGGATAAATAGTACGAGCGTTGCCAGAAAGTAAAACGCAACGGTACTCAAGAGACGCGCCTTGCGATCTGCTTCACGTTGAATAAAGGTTGGGTTCGTGGGGACGGGTGGTGCTGTATTTTTATACAACCATGTAAAAAAACGGTTGTGACGTTCAGCTTTTTGCATCCCCACTTCGGACGACCAAGTTTGTGTTGGCGTCGGACCTGTGGGTGAGAGAAGAGGGTTGTTCATCAATCAATTCCTTTCAGGAGACCCCTGCGTTCAACGCATGGGGAGGAAGGAAAGGCACGTCCGAGCGTGTCCTTTCGTCAGTTCAACAATAGCTATAGCCATCCGTTTTATGAAGGCCAGTACAGTGCTGATAGCCAATACCCTGTATCGTGCCTAACGACGTGGTGATATTGAAGGAGCCGCTTGCCCGAACTGCCACACGTCCCCTATACACGCCAATCTTCTTGCCTGATGTCACAATAGCCTTAATCATATCCCCTGTCTGGAAGCCCTTGACCACTTTTGCAGACTTTGCTTTCGTTCGTGGAAAGCCATATTTGTTCATCAGGCACATCTGCCTATTGCCATGTCCCATTGCCTTGATGAGCAATGGCTTCACTCGCTCTATAAGCAACAGGCTAGGCGTACTCTTGCCCACACACGCGGCGTCAATCCAGTGCGCTTTGTCGAGTCCTTGTGTTGTGCGGTTATATTTCGTGCGTCCTCCTGTTCCTGTTTCCACTGGCAAGCCTGTTTGCTTCAAGCGTTCGTACAACGCCCAACGAGTGCTATTGACCGCTGATGCATCCTTCAAGGGGGCTTTGCAGGTCGCACGTATGCGCTTCAACACATCAGACTTGTTGCGTAAGAAGTCTTGGATATCCTGTGTGCCTTTTTTGGTGTTACAGGGTTCACAGGCAAGACACAAGTTGCTCACTCTGTTGGTTCCTCCATTGGCTTTCGCTATAATGTGTTCTATCTGTAGTGGAACGTCCTTCACACCGCAATAGGCACAGGTACGGCTCCACTTCTCAAGCAGGTATTCGCGTAGTTCGTAGCCGTGTAATGTCCCTTGCTGGTATTCTATCGCTGATATTTCTGCATTCTGCATCACCTGAGTATCAAACTTGACTACCTCTTGACTAAGAGACGCAAGAGGGCAATATCGGCGTAGTCGATGAACCCATGTCAAGATGTTGGCAACGCGACTTTCTAGTGATGGTGGGAGCCAGCCCTGTTTGCGTCTGCGATTGTTAAACCGTGGCTTCCTGTATCTCGTTTTGCGTTGCCTACGTCCTCTACGTACCATACGTCTCCTGTCTAACGCTTCCTTAATTGCGGTGCCTCTATGCGTGAGTTCAGCCGCCCATACCACCTCACCTGATGCATCGTTGCCTATTGCTATGCCCGTTGTCTTTGAGCCTGGGTCAAGTTTCAAGCGTAACGGGTGCGTGATCGGGTTCTCCACTTCTCTGTTGAGTATGATGGTGAACGGGTATCTTCTGAAGACCGCCGCTTTGCTACTGGATAACAACGTACGAGCTCGCCCTGGGTGTACAGGGTCTAAGGGCTTGTACATCGTATCTACCACAAAGACCTTGCTCATGATGAGCCTCTACTTTCGTAGGTAATGGGTACCTCGACAATGCTAAAGGAAGGTTTAACGTACAACACACTGGTTTTTACCCTACAACCTGTTTAATGCTGTACCGTAGCGGTCAAGACTGGTATGCATCCTGACGTACCTATACATTCTTCCCTAGCGTAGGTTTCCCTGAGTCTGGTCAAGATAGGCTTGCTTTCACAAGCCTCCGCGTTCTACGCGTGGGGTTCTTGACTGGTTTTCCAGTGCCTCCGGATGAGCCTGCTTGCAGCAAAGAGTTTCAATCAAAAGAACTACTATGTGTACAGTAACACGCGTTTTTCATATTGTCCAGTATGGTATCTGGAATGGCTATTCGCTTATTCCTAGCGTATCCAACACAGGACGCTTGCTATATGTAAAAATTAGTTCTTGACAGCAATTTGAGGTTTTGCATTTGACGCATGACCAATTGGTTTGTATAATACATTTATGTCTTTGAATATATTCAAAGCATGTTTATTTACAGATGCAAGGAGATTCCATGACGCAGGAACAGACCCTCGAGGTTGATAATTGGATCAGCCCATCCTTCTTTGCGAACCCCTATCCTGTATTTCAGCATTTGCGCGAACATGATCCCGTTCACCTGAACGAGATGTTTGGCTTTTGGACCATGACGCGTTACGACGACGTAATGAACGTCTTACAAGATCGCCGTTTCGCCAATACATTCGTCCCGTTCGATGCTATGATTGCCGCGCTCTCGCCGGCAGACTTGCAGGCGATGGGGTCCGTCGCCGTCTATATCAGCATGTTTATGCAGGGTATGGATCCGCCACTGCACACGCGTCAACGTAACCTTATTCACAAATCGTTTACGCCACGCACCGTCGAACGTATGCGTGAACGTACCCAGCAGATCGTGGATCAACTGCTCGACGCGGTACAGGCAAAGGGTCATCTCGATCTGATCAGCGACCTGGCGTACCCCTTGCCCTCAACCGTTATCTTCGAGTTGCTCGGTGTGCCACTGGATGTACGGGGCGACATCAAGGAAAGCTCCGAAACCATCGCAACCTTTGTCGCGCTGGTCAATCCCGCACCAGGGCAATTGGAACAGATGGCGGTGTCGCTGCAAAAGGTCGCCGACCATCTGCGTCCGGTCATCGCAGCGCGTCGCGAGCAGCCACAGAACGACCTGCTGAGTATGCTTGTCCATGCTGAGGATAACGGGGAGCATTTAAGCGAGCAAGAGCTGATTATCCTGACCACCATGTTGCTCTTCGCGGGTCATGAGACCACAACCAATCTTATCGGAAATGGGATGCTGGCCCTGCTCCAGCATCCCGATCAGTTGGAGCAGCTCAAGGCCAACCCCGCGCTGATTGGGCTTGCGGTAGAAGAGATGCTCCGCTTCGACCCCGCGGTACAGATGGTCCCACGTTTCCTGGCGGAAGATGTGGAGTTCGGCGGGAAGACCCTGCGTAAAGGTGAGCGCGTGATGATTGGTCTGGCGGCGAGCAACCGCGACCCCGAACATTTCGCCGACCCTGACCGCTTCGATATGAACCGCAAGCAGGAGCGTATCCTGAGCTTCGGCTATGGTGTTCACTTCTGCGTCGGTGCTGCGCTGGCGCGAATAGAGAGCCACATCGCGATCACGGAGCTGCTGCGTCGTATGCCTAACGTTCACCTGGCAAGCGATGCCGCCATTGAATGGCGTCCCAACATCTCAATGCGTGGCTTGAAGTCGCTGCCGCTTACGTTCTAACAGGTTGTACAACACGGAGGGCAGCGGTGGAGACGCAGGGAGACCGCGAGGGTCTCCCCTACATGTAGGATTTTGCGAAATGTAGGGGAGGTCCTCGCGGCCTCCTTGCGTCTTCAGGGTCGCTTCTCGTTAGAGAACGAAGCTATCGGCAAGCGGGCTACGCGTATTGTTGTCGCGCTTGTCGTTGTTGCTCATTGAGGGGACAGGCTGCTGTCCGCCGGTGGATTGGCGGGTCTGCTGTTGGTAGCCGCCATTATTCTGTTGGGGCTGCATCTGCGCGTTTTGGAGATTTTGCAAGCTCTGTAACGCGGCCTGTGTCTGAGGGTTCATAGGAACAGGGCCGCCCTGCTCCGTTGCGAGTTGAATAGTCTTGCCTTCGATGACGACGGCGACGCCGATACCACGACGCAGGTCGGCCAACTGACGACGTAATTCACGATTCTCAGCTTCCAACGCGTCCATCAATTTTTTCTGTTCAAGCAGCATCTGAGCGATGCCTTCAAAGCCAGCACTAGCAGCGCGATCCATTTTGGACTCCTCCCGCATATTTTGTGTACTCAATAATTCCAGAACAAAATTCCCAATCATAACACCACGTCCTCCCCACGTTACTTCCTCGTTTCCAACAATGACACAATGCGATCCCAAATGGTTGCCGCAACGTCCGCTTTGGACATCACGGGTAGGTCTTCCATCGGAGCATCTGCGTGAAAGATGAACACTTTGTTTGTGTCCGTCCCAAAGCCACTATCCGAGCGGCTCACATCATTTGCTACAAGCATACTCAACTGCTTTGCGGCCAGTTTTGCCTGCGCGTTCTGCATGATGTCGTTGGTCTCGGCTGCGAACCCGACACGTACTAGACGCCGAGGTATTCGCCCATTCCCACGTTGTTCGGCAAGAGCAAGCTCGCCAAGAATATCTGGGTTCTGCACCAGTTTCAAGGCCAGGCCAGCCCCGCCATCGGAACCCTGTTGTGTCTCACCCTTCTTGATCTTCTGCGCCTTTGGAGCCTCTGGACGGTAATCTGCGACTGCGGCACTCATCACGAGTACATCGGCGTCCACGATAGCTTCGTGGACGGCTTCCCGCATGTGCAATGCCGTCTGTACGGCTCGTAGCTCTATGCCATAGGGCGGTTGGAGCGCGACAGGGCCAGAGATGAGCGTGACACGTGCGCCACGATCTCGCGCTTCTTCCGCAAGGGCATACCCCATCTTCCCAGAAGAGTGGTTGCCGATATAGCGTACAGGGTCAATGGGTTCATGCGTTCCGCCCGCCGTAACCACGACATGGCGGCCCGCAAGGTCTCCGTTTCGCCCCAACACCATGCGTACCGCACCCAGTAGCACCGCCGTTTCCGGCAGCCTACCTATTCCTATCGCTCCTGACGCGAGCCGACCCACAACAGGCCCGACGATAAAGGCTCCCCGCGCGCTCAATGTCGCGAGGTTTGCCTGTGTCGCCGGATGTTCATACATATTATGGTACATTGCGGGAGCCACAAGTAGAGGTGCTTTCGTCGCAAGTGCGACAGCGGTGAGCATATTATCGGTTACGCCGTGTGCAAGTTTGGCGATGGTGTTCGCGGTTGCCGGCACAAGTGCCAGCAGTTCCGCGCTCTCGCCCAGCGCAATATGCATCTCCGCCGCTCGTCCAGACGCTTCCCACAGGTCAGTATACACTGGTCTATGGCTCATCGTAGCAAAAGTGAGCGGACGAATAAAATCCTCCGCGTGTTCCGTCAAAATCACATCCACCACCGCCCCCGCCTGCTGTAAATGGCTGACAAGTTCTATGGCCTTGTACGATGCAATTCCCCCACAAACACCAACGATGATGCGCCTGTTCAGTAACACGTTGACCCCGTTCCTCTACATAGGACGGTTCTCAATGAGAACACTGTTACAATAGCATACGATGATACCGAGCGACAAGCAAGTCGCCAGAAGTACCATGTCTCTCTTACAAAGAAACGTGTCGCGCCGCTAATCTCGCGGTCCCTCTGAAAGAAAACTAACCACGCACATCCTTGCGCTTGAGGAAAAACGCCGTAAGTCCCCCTAAAACGAGAATGGTCAGCACAAGGAAGAACCAGCACAAGAGCAGATGGCCCGTTGCATCGCTCTGGCTGAACTTCGAGAAGACCGTTCCCTGAAACGACCAGTTATCCACCCGAACTGGGGGACCATGCAACCCCACCGATGATCCCATCGCCGCCATTGCCCAGCGCGCCGGAAAGAACGCCGCCACAAACGACAGAAAGGGGCCTTCTATTTTAAAGATAATCCCCGAAAAGATGACCTGTGGAATAAGGACAAGCGGCACAATACTCATCGCGCGGTCATTGTTTGGCACGAGTGCCGAGACCGTCAGACCCGTCATCAAGCCGGCAAGCGAGGTCAGGGCCATTGTCACATAGATTTCCAGGAACGGTGGCAGGAACGTCCCGTGTATAAACGGCGCGCGCAAACTCACCAGAAACGTGAGTACAAGGCTTTGCGCGAGACAGAGTAGGCCCAGCACAATGATTTTCGAGAACATGTAGGGGGCGATACCCAGGTTTACCGTGCGTTCACGCTTGTAGATTGGAGCCTCTTTGACGATTTCACGCGCCCCATTGATGCACCCGAACATAACGGCGGCAAATGCCATGATGAAAAGAATCGTTTCCGCGCTCCCGCCGCCTTGTACGTTTGCGTCCAGCAGCTCCGCTTGCGTCATATTTTTGGATGCCGCGAACTGCGCCCCCTGATCGCTGTTCACGAGGTTACTCAACTCCTGACAGCTATGAAAGGTGACGTTGCGGCCATTGGCGTTGATCGTGTTGCTACAAAACGCGACCCCATCGGAATTATCAATGGTGAATATGCCAGGTGCTGCAAGCAAGAAGAGAACAAGGCCGATAATAGGAGCCTGCAACAGCAAAATGAGCAGATTGCCCACGTCGTTGCGGAGCAGTTCCAGGTAGCGGCTTGAGAGCAGACCAAACTGCTTCCAGGGATTGCCGCGCTTGGGTTTGCTCACTGCGACGACGGGCGCGGCTGCGTTGACGACCCGCGCACGGTCTCGGCGCAGGGGGGCGTCCACGTACTTCATAAAGTCGTTGGATTGTCGGAACCGTGCCTCGGCCTCCGCGGGAATCGTGGATTTGTCATCGGGCGGCTCCAACGTGCTGTAAATCTCGGCAAAGTCGCTCTTGCCAAAGTACGCTTTCGCCTCGTCGGGCGGCCCAAAGTACGCCAGGCGTCCGCCGCGACAGAGGAAGCAGACGTAATCGCACGACTTGATATTGTTGGTCGCGTGTGTCACCAGCACAATGGTACGGCCTCGATCCGCGAGGGTACGGAGCAGTTGCATCATTTTACGATCAAGACCCGGATCGAGGCCCGATGTTGGCTCGTCCAGAAAGAAAACGTTGGGGTCGGCGAGCAATTCTAGGGCGATAGAGACACGCTTCCGCTGTCCACCGGAAAGCAGGTTCACCAGCACCGTGCGACGAAATTCCATGTCTACATCTATAAGCACCTCATTGATGCGTTGCTGAATCTGTTGCTCTGTAAAGTCGCTCGGCAAACGGAGCTTCGCGGCGTAGTACAGGGCGCGTTCAACGGTAAGGTCGCGGTGAATGATGTCGTCCTGTGGGACGTAGCCAAGCTGTGTGCTAAACGAGGCGAGATTTTTGTAATAGTCTTGCCCGTTATACAGCACCGTGCCTTGTTGCGCGGGTCGTAAACCGTTGAGGACATCCATCAGGGTAGACTTGCCCGCGCCAGAGCCGCCAACGAGGGCGACGAAGCTGCGCGGCGGAATCGAGATCGAGATATCGTTAATGATGACGGTGCGGTTTTTGCCAACGGCCTTTGTCACATTCAAGGCGTCGATACGAATGCCGTCGCGCTCGTCGTGCTGTGTGAGTTCCGTTCCGGTATAGATGAGTTTGAACGGGCCGATGCGTATCTCGTTGCCAACACGTAGCACCTGATCGCGTACCAACTGCCCCCCCACATAGACATGGTTGGTACTTCCCAGGTCACCCATCTTATAGTCATTGCCAACTCTTTCCAGGCGCGCATGGTGGCTGGAGACTTGTGGATGATTCAGCACCACCAGGTTATCGGGGGCACGGCCAATTGTCACCAGGGGCGTATTCAGTTGGAACGGCTTGATGTCGGGCACGACTTCTTGTACCGCGCCGCTCCCGTCGTTATAGGTCAGGGTCACAAAAGAGCCGTGTTCGTCGGCGATACGGAAGAAGTCGCCGCGCACCAGTGGCTTGCGGAACGGGGTGCTTCCACGATAGACCTGACCATTATAGCTTAGGCCGTTGGCCGTCGAGCCTTTTTGTGGGTGGGGATGCACAATAACAAGTTGCCCACCTTCACGTATAATCTGCGCGTGCAAGCCTGAGACGGTTGGCCGATTGATAACAATGTCGTTCGAGGGGTCACGCCCAATGTTGAAAACCTGTTTTGTGGGTGGCAACGGGTACAGTTTTTTCTCAGTGTCGGTATTGGCGGTCACTTCGAGCGAAGGCATCGTCATCCCGACTGTTCCCCCATCAGGCATGACTGCGCGCTGTGGGACCGCATAGGGATTTTGTGGAACATGCGGGACGGGTGGTGGAGCGATTGGGTGAGCTACGGGCGGCGGCGGTGCTTGCACTCTTCCCGCACCCGCGCTTGCGACACTGGCCGATGCTTGAAAGCGAAAGCTGATCGTTGCACCCAGGTTGATGGTGTCTCTATCGCTAAGTGGCCCCTGCTGCATGTCGCGATTATTCACGCTCATGGTGTTTTGTGGCGCGAGTTTTGCGATTGACCAGACGCCATTTGTGTAAGTGATTTGTGCATGATGGCGCGAAATAGAGGCATCGGTGAGTACAATATCGTTTGTGGGTTCGCGCCCAATCGTAAATATAGGCTTCGTAATCTGAAACGTCTTTCCCACCTGTGAACCTGTCAGGAAGGTAAGCGAGCCAAGTTGTCCGTTCAAAACGTCCATAGCACATTCATGATCGTAGCGAGCATACGACCACCCCTTTCTTCGTGTGAAATAAAAAAGAGACCAAAAGAAACGTCTCGCCGTTCCTCCACCCAGCAATCATTATACTGTAGAGGCAAACGTGTGACAAGGTAGTATTTCATACCCCAATCTACCCTTGCCCTTTGTGAATCGTGATATCGCCTGTCCCCACGTCGAGAGTAAGCACGGCGGCGGATTGACTGGTAGCGGTGGTGTTGAGGGGGCCGCGATAGCTGGTGGAGCTACCGCTTGCCGTCGCGGTAACGGGGAAGTCACTGTGAATAGTGCCAGCGTTCGTGTTTGCGCTCAATACAACATTGGTGCTTGGGGCTAAGGTGACATCTATTTTGCCCGTCTCGCTCCGCACAATAAAGCTGGCCGCCGTTGTGGAGTCGCTGGGAGCGGCGAGCAGACCGTTGAGCGTTACGTTGCCCTGGCCTGTGCCGATGCTAGAACCGCTAATCAGGGTCGCGCGTGTAACCGTGACATTGCCACTGTTGCCAATAATGTGTAAGATGCTCGCTATGCCATCGACGGTGATGTTGCCCAGGGCGGCCTGGATCGTGAGCTGCGGCGGTACACCCGCGCTCGTGAGCAATTTTTGCGTCAACGTGATTTTGATGTCAACGGCGTCACCCGCGCTACGGATGAGGCCATCAGTGTTGGGAATGACAGTGTTGACAAACAGGGTTCCCCCAGTCGCCCCGCCGGTGGTCGGCGTTCCTGCTGTCGAAGACGCGGTACACGCCAGACTTTGTGTGCCAGCATCGGACTGTTGAATCGCAACCGTGATGCGGCCAAACTCCTGATCCGCGCCGCCTTTGCTGGTAGTGTGAACAGTTTTTGTGGTCTTAATACTCGCGGTGGTTGCGTTTGGGTCAAGCACAACGGAGACGTTGCCCGTCTTATCGCATACCTGTAACTGCGCCAGGCTCGTTAGCGTAATCGCCTGTGTCGCGTCGCTGGTAAACGTCTGTGTCCCGCCGCCAAGTCCGCCCGCACCTATAATGGGGACACCGCCCGTTTGAGTGCCGCGCACACCGAGGAAGACGACGACACCGGCGGCAAGCACCGCGGCGAAGATGCCAAGCGCACATCCACCGAGCAGCACAGGCCACACCCGTCTTTTGGGTTGTGGGCGTGGACGCAACACACGGGTCGGGTTCGCGGCACGGCGGGGCCTTTGTCCAGTGGGCGCGTACTGCTGCGCCTGCTGCGCTGCGCGTTGTGGCCGCTGTGGGCGTTGCACGGGAGGATTTTGTGCCATGCGTTGCGTTGCACGACGACGCACGGGAGCCTGTCGTGGCGGTGGCTCCTCGTACTCTTCGTCCTCGTACTCATCGGCATATTCTTCTGGGCGCGGCTCCGCATATTGTTCGCTATACGCTTCTGCGCGCCTTCTGCGTTTTTCCCGTTCGTTTTCCGGCCTTCTCCCGTTGCCCATACAAATTCTCTCTTTCGTGTATCTCTGTCTCCCCAACAGACAGAGACGTTGGTGCGTCCTCTTCGTTACTAGTACGAACGGGCGGCGGTAAGAGTTCTCTCCCCTCTAAAAAGAGTGCGGGTAGGAGCGCGATGAGACAGATAACGCCAGCCGCGAGAAAGATATCGGTGTAGACGGTGTGGGCCGCCCCGACCAGGTAGTTGCCATAGAGGGTGTTGTACGCGGTACTCCCAAACTTCGTATCGGGCGGGGCGACGAAAAGGGTTGCCAGCGCGCGAAAGCGTCCCAGGCCCCAGGAGGTGAGCGCGGCAAGACCAAGAATCATACCGACCATGCGTAAAACGGTGACGATAGAGGAAGCCATGCCCATCTGTTGCGCGTTTGCCGCGTTGATCGCGCTTGTGCCAATCGGCGCGATTACCAGTCCAAAGCCAAAGCCAGCCACAAGTGTGCTAATGGTGATCTGTGTCCAGCCGACGTTGAGCGGCCAGAGATGCATCAGCCAGAAGCCCAGTGCGGTAGGCAGCAGACCCAGTAGTGCTGTCCAGCGACAGGTAATGCGTGAGCAGAGCCAGCCGCCAAGCAACGCCCCAACCGGAATCATCGCGGTCAGGCGCAACAACGCCAAACCGCTATCGAGCGCGGGCCGATTTAGCACCGTCGCCACAAAGATAGGAATGTCAGCCATCGCGATAATCAGGGCCGCACCCACCAGCAGGCTCACTAGCGCGGACGCCGAGAAGGTGCTTCTTCCGAAAAGCGAGAGTTCGATAACGGGCCAGCTCTTGCGGCGTTCGCGTATTATCTCAAAGCCGAGAAAGAGCGCGAACAGGAGCAACGCAGCGGCCAGCAGCCAGGGATTGTTTTGTGCTGTAGCCGCTCCAGGTACAGGTGTACTCGGTGTAATTTGTGCCGCCTCTTGCGCGAGGCCGAGGCTAAGACAGGTCAGCGATGCACCCAGTAGAAGTGTGCCGAGCAGGTCGATGCGTGAGCGTTGCTGCTGTGTGTCGGCACGCTCTGTTGTCGTGCGCGAGGGAATGAAACGCCAGACCAGAACGAGGAGAACCGCGACAATTGGGAGGTTCAGATAAAAAATCATGGGCCAGCCCGAAAGCTGTACGATCAGTGCGCCATAGAGTGGCCCCAGGACGCCGCCCGCCTCCGTTACCATACCAATCAGACCAATGGCGAGACCGCGCCGCTCCCAGCCGTAAAAATCGCCCGCAATCGCCATCGCCACGGGCACAACGGCGCCACCTCCAACCGCCTGCACAAAACGCGCCGCCACCAGCCAGATTAAGCCGGGGGAGTCGCTATTGACGCCGAGTGCCTGGAGCGGTTGAACACTCTGTATGCCGAGATCACTGCCTCCAATACTAGGGGCGAGTCCGCATAGCAGCGACCCCGCCGCGAAGATGCCGAGACAGAGCAAGAGGATACGGCGGCGTCCATAGAGATCAGAGACGCGCCCCATAAGCGGCATTACAATCACATAGCCCAGCAGGTAGCCACTGATAATCCACGCCGCGCGGTCAATCTGGTTGATTGGAATGCTTAGGTCGGTGACAATCTGGGGTAGGGCCGTGACGACAACGGTCTGGTCGAGCGCGGTAAGAAAGACCGCGACGGATGCCGCCAGCAGCGCAAGTGACCCCGCATTATACCGTTTGCGGGATGATGAGTTGCCGCGCGCCGTCTCAGAATGTGTGGTCTCGTTGTCTACATCTTGCCCTTGCATGGCTACCCTTCTTGCGTTAGATTGGCGCAACGATAGAGATGTTTTCGTTGAACTTTGAAAGCTTAAAGGTGCGAACCGTCTTGTTGGTATCGCCCTGTATCGCTATGCCTGTGATGCGAATCTGGTAAGGGAGGCTATCGGACTTACCGATACAGGTTGTGGTGTCAACCTTTGAGTCGGCAGGTGTGCCGCCGCCCGTGATGCCCTGGATATCTTTGGCGTTGAGCTTGCCATTGATGCTCCAACACGCCTTACCATCCACGGTGCTATCGGTTGGCGCGCTGGGATTTTGGATCAGCCCCAGGATGGCGACGATACCGGTCTTGGAGTCCGAGAGGGTGCGCGGGTCGAGCAGGCCCGACGTGGGTTGCCACTTGCCACTGATGGGGTCGGTGACATACTGCTTGTCCGCGAGCGAAATAATTTTCACCTTGACGACATTGCCCAGCACCAGCGCGTCCGCGTCGGCTTGAAGCTTATCGGGTACAACCGTGTCGCCATCGGCACTTTTCACGACGAGGAAGCCCCCCGCGCCCGCGTTGTCCGCGACGAGATTAAAGTGATAGGCGGTCACTTTCTGAAAAGCGGCCTGCGCGTTTTTGAGAAGCTGTTGCGCGCTCGGCGTTGACGCCGTATCGCCGCCCCCACATGCCGCAAAGAGCAGGGTACAAAGCAGGAGTGTGAGCAGCGAGAGCGCGTATAGTGAACGTCGTGGGTAGCTCGGCATGAATATTTCCCCTTTACAATCGGGTTGATAAGAACGGAATACTTCTAAATTTCGTCCCTATTGTACCATACCGATGGAGGGGAATATGTTTCTTCAATGCTTTCATCGTATGGTCAATCGCTGCTTCTACCTGGGCGGGGGTGCAGTTCGGCGCGAGGGCGTCATGCAAGCCGCCATGAGACCAAGGGGGCTGGGAGA
>Ga0123338_10003186_pt1 | contig 14953 bp, 11 predicted proteins | sample grotaG_FD_89793 | JGI IMG/M metagenome (GOLD analysis project Ga0123338, IMG submission 89793) | Glacier valley bacterial and archeal communities from Borup Fiord, Nunavut, Canada, to study Microbial Dark Matter (Phase II) -... | ecosystem: Environmental > Aquatic > Freshwater > Ice > Glacier ...
ACGACTCGCTCGACGGGCGGGCGTTCGTCGGCGATTTCGAAGGCCTCGAGGCCGATATCACCCGCACGCTCGGCCTCTTCGACGAACTCGGGATCGAGGCGATCGAACCGCGGCCGGTGACGCCCGCCGACGTCGAGGCCATCGAACGGGCGCTACCGGAGATGAACCGCACCAACGAGACGCTGATGCGGCTGTTCACCTGCGTCGAAACCACCGTCGCTGCGAACACTCGCGACAGCGCAGCGCAAGCGTTGAGCAGCCGCCTGCATGCGCTCGACGCCTCGCTCAGCCCGCTCGAGACGAGACTCGCCAACTGGGTCAACGCGCTCGGCGTCGACGGATTGGCCGCCGCAAGTCCCCAGGCCGACGACCACCGCGGTCCATTGAACCGTCTCGCTGCCCGCGCAGCGCATCAAATGAGCGAGCCTGAGGAAGCACTGTACTCGGAGTTGTCGACGACGGGCCGCAGCTCGTGGGTGAGTCTGCATGCGGACATCACCTCGCAGCTGTCGGCGACGGTCATACTCGGAGACGGCATGAGCGAGACGATGCCGATGGCGTCGGTCCGTGGTCTCGGCAACCATCGCGATCCCGACATGCGCCAAGCCGCCTATCGCGCCGAGATGCAAACGTGGCCGACGGTCGCCGTGCCATGTGCCGCGGCGTTGAACGCCATCAAGGGCGATGCCGTCATCGTCAACCGCCGCCGCAACTGGGAGCATCACCTCGACGCCTCGCTGTACGCAAACTCGATCAGCCGCCCGACCTTCGAAGCAATGCAGTCTGCCGTCGTTTCCAGCCTTCCCGATTTTCGCCGATGGATGCGCATCAAATCGGCGGCACACGGCCATGCCGGCGCGCTGGCATGGTGGGACCTCGTCGCTCCGCTGCCGATCGAGCAGGGTGCGATCGACTTCGACACCGGTGTCGGCATCGTCACCGACGCCTTCACCAGCTACAGCGACCAGCTCGGCAGACTTCCCGGCCGTGCACTGGCGGAGCATTGGATCGATGCCGAAGCTCGTGACGGCAAGGTCGGTGGGGCCTTCTGCGCGTCCTTCGTCGAGGACCGTTCACTGGTACTGCTCAATTGGCGCGATTCGATGGACAGCGTGCAGACACTCGCGCACGAACTCGGCCACGCCTATCACAACACACAATTGGCCGAACGTACGATGCTGCAGAAGCAGTTGCCGATGGCACTTGCCGAAACCGCAAGCATCTTCTGCGAGACACTCGTCGTCGAAGCAGGGCTGCAACGCGTCAGTGGTGCGGCGCGCCTGGCGTTGCTCGACGTCGATCTCATCGGCACGAACCAGATCGTCGTCGACATCCACAGTCGATTCCTGTTCGAATCCGCCGTCTACGAGCGGCGGGCGAAATCAAAGATCGGCGTCGAAGAGTTCTCGGAGATGATGGTCGAAGCACAACTCGCGGCCTATGGCGACGGCCTCGACCAGACCACCGCCCACCCGTATATGTGGGCGGTCAAGCCGCATTATTACGGCAGCAGCTTCTACAACTGGCCGTATACCTTCGGAGCACTGTTCGGTCTCGGCCTCTACCAACAATTCGGCAACGATCCGCGGCAGTTCCGTCTCGGCTACGACGACCTGCTGTCGCGCTGCGGGATGGCGACGGCCGAGCAACTCGGGTCGCAGTTCGGCATCGACGTCACCGACGTCTCCTTCTGGACGGCGAGCCTCGACGTTGTCCGCCAACGCATCACCGACTACGAGCGCCTCGCCGGAGAACTTGGCTTGATCAGCTGACCGCCACCTCTCTCACGGTCCCGAGTCACGAGAAGTCGGAGCCGATGCGAGATCCGGTGACTCGGGACGGCCTCGCCCCAATGGCCGTCGCCGTTAGCCTGGACTGTATGGCAGGCAGATACGACCACGACCGGGCAGCGCTCGGTGAGCTGCTCGCTGATCAGCCGCGCTACCGGCTCGACCAACTGTGGAGCGGGCTGTACGAACACCTCGCAGAACCAACGGCGATCACCGGTCTGCCGGCGGCGTTGCGCGCCAGGCTCGACGAAGTACTACCGACATCGCTGACGGAAGTCGCACGGCAGTCGACGCCCGGTGGTGAGACCGTCAAGTTCCTGTGGCGCCTCGAAGGGGGTGCGCAGATCGAGTCGGTGCTGATGCTCTATCGCGATCGGGCGACCGTCTGCGTCAGCACACAGGCCGGCTGCGCGATGGCTTGCGGATTCTGCGCAACCGGACAGGCAGGTTTCACCAGGCAGTTGACCGTCGGCGAGATCGTCGAACAGGTGATCCTCGCCTCACGCCAGGCAAGGTTGGCGGACCGCCGTGTGTCGAACGTCGTCTTCATGGGCATGGGCGAGCCGCTCGCCAACGAGGAAGCGGTGTGGGGTGCCGTCGAGCGCCTCCACAGTGCGGTCGGCCTCTCCGCTCGACACCTGACGATTTCGACAGTCGGGCTCGTTCCGGGTATCCGTAAGCTCGCCGACCGGCCCCTCCCCGTCAATCTTGCCGTCTCCCTGCATGCCGCCAACGACGAACTGCGCAGCGAACTGGTGCCGATCAACAGGCGCTACCCGCTCGACGTGCTGATGCAGGCGTGCGCAGAATACCTCGCCAAGAAGAACCGGAGGCTGTCGTTCGAGTGGGCACTGATCGACGGCGTCAACGATCGCCAATCCGACGCCGTAGAACTGTCACGACTCTGCCGCGGTCTGCCATTGCATGCGCACGTCAACATCATTCCATTGAACCCGACGCCGGGCTGGCCAACCAAGGGTACGCCGCTCACCCGTGTCCACGACTTCTGTCACCAGCTCGAGTCACTCGGCGTCAACGCCACCGTCCGGCAAAATCGCGGCACGGACATCGAAGCAGCCTGCGGCCAACTGGCCGCAGGCCAACCCGTCACCCTGGGCTCGACCCGCCGCTGAAAACCGCCAGCCAGCAACAAACGACAGCAAGACGCGAAGGGCGAAGCGGTAGCAAGACGATACAACAAGACAACCCCGTCGGGGAGTTCGAGGGGGCGGTAGCCCCTTCGTCCGACGGCAGGACCAGTTTACCGGCCGCCGTCAAAGAGAGCGCGGCGAAGCCGCTCCAACAAGCACTCAACGGAACGGAGGAAGCGAAGCGAGGAACGAGCGAGCGACCGAGTGACGGAGAGCCCGGCGAGACTAGCCGCAGGCGAATTTGACGGAGGGGAAAGGGTTGACGGCTGCACCGTTGCCCGGGTGTATCTCGAAGTGGAGGTGCACGCTGCCTTTGGCGTCGCCCGTGTCGCCCATATACCCGATCACGTCACCCCGCTTCACGACACCATTTTTCGCCCAGCTGTCGAAGTGGGCGTAGTAGTACCCGTTGCCGTTGCTGCCGGTGAAGTTGACGGCGTTACCACCGAGGCCGTTGGTTTCGTCTTTGGCGATGCCGTCGACGACAGCGAGAATCGGGGTGCCGAGTGCGCCGAGCATGTCGACGCCCTGATGCCTGCGGCCTCCTGAACGCGGCGCTCCCCACGTATCGCTGAACGCAGAGGGCCCACCGACCGGGCAGATGATGCTCGTGTCGATGTAGCCGCAATCGCCGATGCATCCGCCGTTGACGTTCGCGCTGCCGTTTCCGCCGCCGGTGACCGCCACTGGTGTGGCCGCCACTGCCGGACCGGCGGCTGCGGGCGCGCCAGCCGAGACGCTTGCGGCAGCTGCAGCTGTCGCCTTCTGCGCAGCAGCGTCGGCAGCCGCTTTCTGCGCAGCTGCTTTGATCGCCGCCTTTTCAGCAGCTTGCTGCTGCGCAACCGCCTTGGCGATGGCCTGGTCCTGCAACGCCTTGTTCTGGATTTCCGTCCATGTGTCGATGTCGGCCCGTGCCGCTGACTGCGCCGCTTCCAGCGACGCCTGCTTCAGTTGAATCTGGTGCGTCTTGGCGGTGAGCGCCGCCTGCTTGACTTGCAGCAGCTGTTTCGACACCTGAAACTGATCGATGGCGCTGAGGTTGGTGTCGGTCAGCAGACCGGTCAGCGCGCTGATTTCAACCTGATCGGTGACGCCTTTGAGATCGCTGAGCAGCAGGTTGGTGGAAGTGTCGCCGGCGGCGAACTGCTGCAGGGCAAGTTGCTGAACACCGCGTTGCAGCGTCGAAACCTGCTGTTGCACTGCCTCGACCTGGGAGGTGAGTTCGACCGCGTCCTGATTGGCCTGATCGAGTTCGGATTGAGCCGTTCCCCATGCTGCCGCCGCCTGGTTCGCCCGGTCGTGCGCAGCAGTCACTTCGGCAACGGCCTTGTCGATGTCGCTCTGGTCCTCGGCGTGGGCGGCACTGCTCGGTGCCATTGCGATGGCCGCGCCAATCAGCGCAACGGCGACAAGTCGCCGGCCCAGCGACCGATGAATGCTTGTGAATACATGCACGACGAGTCGGAATCGTACTGGCCTAGACGTCCACGGTGGTGTCATCCGGGTTGCGGTCTGGCTACAGGCTGTCCTGAGCCGCTACCGTCCAACCTCCATGTCACCGATGCCACCGGTCGTCCCTGCACCTGCCGCCGTCGACATGCCTGCCGTCGTCAACATGCCTGCCGTCGTTCGCGTGCCTGCCGTCATCCAGTTGCGTGCGGTGCGGCTGGTCCGGGACGAGCGAGTGATTCTCGACGACGTCAATTGGAAGGTCAGCTCGGGCGAGCGGTGGGTCGTGTTGGGTTCCAACGGGTCCGGCAAGACGAGTATGGTCCGTATCGCCGCACTGATGCTGCACCCCAGCGGCGGGACGGTGCGCGTCTTGGGAGAGCAACTCGGTATGGCTGACGTGCGTTCTCTCAGGCGCCGTATCGGCTACGTCTCGGCGGCACTCGCCGGAGAGTTACGAAACGATCTCATCGCCGCCGATATTGTCATGACAGCCAAGAACGCAGCGCTCGAACCGTGGTGGCATCGGTACGACGACGCCGATCGTCAGCGGGCCGTCCTCTGCCTCGAACAGATGGGCGTCGGTCACTTCGCCGATCGGTCGTTCGGGACGATGTCATCCGGCGAACAACAGCGTGTGCTGCTGGCCCGTTCGTTGATGAACGCCCCGAACGTGGTGCTACTCGACGAGCCGAGTGCCAGGCTCGATCTCGGAGGGCGAGAACAACTCGTCGGCGCGCTGAAGGAGATGGCGGACAACCCCGACGGGCCGGCGTTGGTGTTGGTCACCCACCATGTCGACGAGATCCCTCCCGGCATGACTCACGCAGTGTTGCTCCGCGACGGCCTCATACAGGCGTCTGGGCCGATCGCCAAGGTGTTGACCAGCGAATCGCTGAGCGCCTGCTTCGGCCTGCAGCTCGACCTCGAACGTCGGCCGAACGGCCGCCTCAGCGCCTACGCTGGCAGCGGGCAGCCACTCCGATAGCAGCGAGGTGCCCGAGTGTGGCTGCACCCGAGTGTGGACGCCGCACCGGAGTGCGGTGGCGACGGCTACGGGTGCCTGGACACTCGGATGCTGTGCTGACACCGTGCTGGACCAGCAGTTCAGGCGGTGCTGGTCGGTTGTTCGACGAGCGCCTTCAGCGAGTCATGCCCCCGGTTGATCTGCTCGTGCAATACCCGTTCGAGGACCGCGCCTGTCCACAAACCGCCGCCATAGTGCAACGACATCGTCAACGTCGTACTCGCTGTCGTCGCCGTCGCCGCCAACGTCGTCACTGCCGTCAGTTCGGCCTGCAGCACCCACGACGAGTGAGTGTGGCCGTCCAATTCCCGTCGTTCGAAACGCACGAGTTTCCCGTCGACACCGTCTGTACGAACCATCCGCAGGCGCTTCGAGCGGGCGAACGGACCAACCCGTGCCCGCAGTTCGACCATCCACGCCGGTGCCGAGTCCGCTGCCGTCTGGTCTGGCGCAGCTCGGTGCACGAGATCGAGCCATACCGGGTAGTCGGCGAGGTCGTGGACCCAGCGATACAGCGTCGCCGGCGGGCATTCGGCGACGAGCACAGCACTGATGTCCACATGCTGAGTATGCCAAGCCGAACTGCGATCATTCGCTGGAGGCTTGAGGACGACCGTCGACAAACGGATCGGTGCCGAAGGCTTTTGCCAACAACGGGGTTCGTGCCGACAGCAATCCGTTCAAGTCGTCGCGGCGGTCGAAAACCGGGATCCACGGGAGCGCAGCAGCCGGTCCACCGGCTCGATCGTCGGCAGGCTGGTCGAGCCCTGCTGTCGGGAGGGGGTCGGTGGCCATGATCTCGAACGGCAACTCCTCTGTGGAGTCGACGTGCTGACGCGACGCCGGCCGCTGGTGCCTCGGGCGTGGCTTCGCGACTGGGTGTTCCGGCGGCGGCTGCTGGCGGAACAGACGCGGTTGGCTCTCGCGGAGGTCGTCGAGCCACCAGCCCAACGGCGGGGTCAACGAGTTGGCGTGGTGCTCGCACAACGCTCCCCCGCGGATCGCCGTGCCCTCCTGTGAATAGAGGATCGAAAGGAAGACCAGGTGGCGCCGGGCATCGAAGCCGTAGCCAACAGCAGCGGCGACGGAACATCCGGGACGTTCACAGAGCCGAGCCACGACGTAATGTTAGTGGTGGATGCGTGCACTGATAGTCGAGGACGATCCGTCGATGGCTGCCTCGCTGCGCCGCGGGCTGGAGGCGGAGGGATACACCGTCGCAGTGGCCGACAACGGCGAGGATGGGCTGTTCCAGGCACAGCAGGACGACTTCGACATCGTGCTCCTCGACATCATGTTGCCGCGACGAAACGGCTATCTCGTCGTGACCGATCTCCGCAAGTCGGGCAGCACGGTCCCGGTGCTGATGCTGACCGCGAAGGACGGAGAGTGGGATCAAGCGGAGGCGCTGGACTCGGGTGCCGACGACTACCTCGCCAAGCCATTCTCGTATCCCGTGCTGCTTGCGAGGATGCGTGCGCTGATTCGCCGGTCCGCCGGCATCGCCGATCCACTGCTGACCGTCGGCGACCTACGCATCGATCCGTCTGCGAAACGCTGCTGGCGAGCCGGAGTCGAGATCGAACTGACCGCTCGTGAGTTCGCTGTGCTCGAGTACCTGGCGGTCCAGTCCGGACGCGTCGTCAGCAAGATCGAACTCGTCGAACATGTCTGGGATCAGGCGAGGGAGCCGGACACCAACGTCGTCGAGGTCTACATCGGCTACCTGCGCCGCAAGATCGATACGCCGTTCGAGGTCGCGCTGTTGCAGACGGTTCGCGGTGCCGGGTACCGCCTGAGCGCGCCGGTACCCGTACCGAAGTGACAGCGCTTCGCCGTCCGGCCCGAACATTGCAGCGACGATGCGTCATGATATTCATCATCATGAACCTGGGGTGACGCTCACTGGATGAAGCGGACGGCAGCCGGCTGCTGGTTCGCCGAAGGAGGATCTACCGATGAACGAGTATCCGTCGGTCGAGGTCAATCTGACCTCGCTCGTGACGCCCGTCGGGGCGCACTGGGAGCAGAACGATCGACTGCGTGAGGAATTCCCTGTCTATTGGAACACCTACGGAAACGGCTACTGGGTGCTCACCCGCGCCGAGGAGATCCGTGAGGCCTCACAGAACCCTGCCGTGTTCTCCAATCATTCGATCGTCGCCACCGACCCGAATCCGGCGTACCGATTCCTTCCATCGTTCGTCGACCCCCCACAGCACATGAAATACCGCAAGCCGCTCAACCGTTGGTTCTCCCCGCCCGCCGTTGCGGCGCTCGGCCCGCAACTGCGTGAATGCGCAGCGACGACGATGCAGGAGTTCGCCGCCGACGGCCATACCGACTACGTCAACTCCTTCGGCGACCACTTCCCTGTGCGCGTCTTCCTGACGTCGATGGGCCTGCCGTTGGAACACGCTGCCTTCCTCGTTTCGTGTGTGCGCAGGATGTCTGGCGCCCGTTCGGGCTCCCCTGACCACGTCGCCAGGATGATGGGGGCGTGGGCGGACATCGCTGCGTTCTGGACCGTGCTGCTCGCCGATCGCCACGCCAACCCACTCGACCCCGACATCGATTTCGTCACCCACATGACAGAGGCGACGATCGACGGACATCCGTTTGCCGACGACGAGATCATCGACACGCTCGTCACGTTGACGCTCGGCAGCCTCGACACCCTCAAGGGTCAGTTCGGCTGGTGCATCTATCACTTCGCAACGCACCCCGAGGATCGTCAGCGGATCATCGATGACCCGAATCTGATTCCGAATGCCGTCGAAGAGATTCTGCGCGCCTACCCGATCGTCGGCATGGCGCGGAAGTTGACGCAGGACATCGAATTCCACGGCTGTCCGATGAAGAAGGGCGACATGCTCTTCCTGAATCTGCCGTCGGCGACGCGAGATCCTCGCGAATTTCCCGATGCCGACAAGGTGATCATCGACCGCAGTCCGAATCGCCATATGGCTTTCGGGGCGAGCGAACACCGCTGTGTCGGTTCGCACCTAGCCCGCGCCGAGATGATCGTCGCACTGGAGGAATGGCATCGAGCGATCCCCCACTATCGGCTGGGGGTCGACGAACCGCTGATGGAGCTCGGAAGTCAGATCGCCCTCGTTTCGCTACCGCTCGTGTGGGACGCGTAGCGACACGCCGGCGATGCTGAAAGCCGTCTCCGAACGTCGCCTCTGAAACCGCCTCCGGAAACCTTGCTACACCGCTTTGCTACGCTCGGCTCCATCGGCGTTCGCGCCCGTCATGCCCACGAGTTGCCGCACTGCGGCAGCGGAAGGAAAGAGATGTCCGCAACGATTACGTCTGCCGACGACATCGTCTATCCAGGGAGCGACGCCAAGCCGATGGCCGACGGTCAGCAACAGGCCGGGGTCATCCGCCGGCTCGTCGCCGGATTCGAGCGGGTGTTGAGCGATCGCCAGGATGTTCTGGTCGGCGGCGACTTCTTCTGGTATCCGGTCGAGGGAAACCCGAAGATCGTCGTCGCGCCTGACGTCACGATTCTTTTCGGCGTCGACAAGGACGACGATCTGCCGAACTATCGGTCGTGGGTGTACGGAGGCAGCATCGCACTCGCGGTCGAGTTGATGTCATCGTCGAACACCTGGCGGGAGATGACCGAGAAGCGGATGTTCTACGACCGTTATGGTATGCCGGAATGCTGGGTTTTCGATCCGGAAACGGCCGTCCTCGAAGTGTGGCGGCGGACCGAAGACGGCGGTCTCTTCGCCGTCGCCGATCCGGCAAGAGGCTATGTCAGCCCACTCGGCGACGTTCGCGTGAGCGTCGAGGACGGGGACCTCGTCGTTCGCGAACCAGACGGGCGAATCTGGCCGCGACTGGCTGGTGTCGGTTTGCATGAGGCCTCCGAGGCACGTGCCGCAGCCGAAACCGCACGCGTCGTAGCTGAGAACCGCGCGGCTGACCTGCAGCGCCAGTTGGACGACCGGGAACGAGACACGTGACCAGCAGGTCGGTGGCAAACCGGGCACCGACCCGCGCCTGACGATGACGTTGAAGAAGGCGTCGGTGCGGACGCGCATCGCCGTCGCAGCGACGCTCGCCGTCGGTATCGTGCTCATCGTCGCCGGTTTCGTGCTGATTTCTGTCGTCCGGTCGTCGCTCGAACGGCCGATCGCAGGCGAGGCGAAGGTGCGGGCCGCCGATGTGGTGACGCTGTCCAGCAGCAGCGGCGTCCTGCCTTCGACGATCCCGCCGCTGCCGGCGCCGTGGCCGATGCTGGTCCAGGTCGTCGACTCGCGCGGCGCTGTCATCGCTGCGAGTCGAGAGCTCGAGGGTGAACCGCCGCTACTCGTTCCGACGTCGTACAAGCGGGAGCCGACAGGCAGCACCTACATCGTCTTCAAGGAGCATCGCCAGCATTGGCAGTTGAACGCCGTCACGGCGAACGTCGAGGGCGCCGACGTCACGGTCGTCGTCGCCACCTCGCTCGCCCAGGCCGAGCGCAGTACACGCCTGGTCGAGATCGCCCTGGCGATCGGGATTCCCGTTCTCCTGCTGCTCGTGGCAACGCTCGGCTGGATCCTCGTCGGCCGCGCCCTTCGCCCGGTCGAGGATCTGCGCCGCGAGGTCGCCGGCTACGACCGCTCGACCGGCGGACGGCGCGTACCAGAGCCGCCGACGGATGACGAGATCGCCAGGCTCGCCAGGACGTTGAACGCGCTGCTCGATCGCCTCGACGAGGCCAACGGACGCCAGCGTCGGTTCATCGCCGACGCCTCGCACGAACTGCGCAGCCCTGTCGCCAACATACGCGCAGCGGTGGAAATCGGGCTCGCCAATCCCGACAGCACGCCGTGGCTCGAAGTCGCCGCCGATGTGCTCGATCAGAACGCTCGTATGGGCCGACTGGTCGACGACCTGTTGCTGCTCGGCCGCGCAGAGGCAGACCCGACGACACGCCGCAACGAACAGGTCGAACTGCACGCGATCATCGACGCAGCAATCGCCAGCCAGGTCGACATGCGAGTCCCCGTCCGTTTACATGCAGTCACTGCGGTCCATGTCACCGGTGACGCCGGGCAACTCGAACGGGTCGTGGAGAATCTCGTCGCCAACGCGCAACGCCACGCTGCGACCGCCGTCGACGTCTCCGTGTCGCGTCACGGCCGTTGGGCGGTCATCGACGTCACCGACGACGGCCCAGGGGTGGCGGCAGCCGATCGCGAGCGGGTGTTCCAACGTTTCGTCCGCCTCGACTCCGACCGCTCTCCTCGTGGCGGCGGAACGGGCCTCGGCCTGGCGATCGTTGCCGAGGTCGTTGCAGCCCACGGCGGCACAGTGTCGGTCACCGATGCCCACCCGGGGGCCGTTTTCACCGTTCGGCTGCCCGTCGCCTCCTGACTGGCCGAACACTCCCCGAGCAGCGGCAAGCAAGGCGTCCGCTGAGTACCGTGCGCTCATATGTTAGGCATTCCTATCATGATAGACGGCTACCAGTGCACCGCCGGCGATGGTTCCACGCCTGCCACCGATTCGCGCCGCAGCTACACTGGTCGGCCCGCTACTCGCGCCTCGCCGTCATCTACCTGCAGTTCGGGGATGGGTCCAGCGATGAGGTGCAGGAGGGTGCCGAAACTGGCGCCCCGCCTGGATCGGGTGGCTCGTCAGCGACGGCCGACGACGTCAGCCGGAGCCACGGTCAGCACCGATGCTGCCACCCCGCGCGCCCATCCCTCACCCCCACCCGCCGTTCTTTGCACCGCCGAGTACGTCCGGCCCAAGCGAGTACGTCCGGAACAGGCGAGTACGTGCGGGTCGCTGAGCGAACCAGCGGTACTCCCCTGGACCGCCGGTACTCGGCGGTGGACGGGGCGACGCAAGCGGGCAGCGGCACTCTCAGGATCCTCTTAGTGCCGGTGCAATACAGTCACGCCCATGACACGCCGCTCCCGCCGACTCATGCGTTGGCTTGTTCCCGTTGCCGCAATCGCCGGGACCACCCTCGTTGCCAGTCTTCCCCATGTCTTGCCGGTCGGTGCAGATCCGGTTCCAGTACTGCCGACGCTGACCCCCGGCCAACTGCTCAGCAAGGTCAAGAACGCCAACGTCACCACGCTGACCGGCGACATCAGGTTGAGCACGAATCTCGGTCTCCCCGATCTCAGCTCGCTCGGAGGCGGTGGCGGCAGCGCAACGTTCCTCGACCTATTGTCCGGCACGCACGTCGCCCACCTCTGGATCGACGGAACCGAACACGCACGGCTGGCCCTCGATTCGCCAGGTGCAGAGAACGACTGGATCCGCAACGGCACCGACCTGTGGTCCTGGGACAGCGCAACCCAGGCAGTCCAGCACGCAACGTTGTCCGAAACGGCGCTCTCCGGCTCGCCGGATCCCGGCAAGGGAGGTGCGGTCGCTGGGGTCGGATCGATGGATCCCGTCGCCGCGGCCGATGCACTCGTCGCAGCGATCGATCCGACCACGTCGGTCACCGTCACCACGCCCGGCTACGTCGCCGGGCGGCCTGTCTACGAACTCGTCGTCTCGCCGAAGTCCGTTGATTCGACGATCGCCGACGGCGTCATCTCCATCGACGCGGCGACCGGGATCCCGCTCGGCGTGCGCGTCGAGGCCAAAGGTGCAAGCTCACCGGCGATCAGCATCGCCTTCACCGACGTGTCCTTCGACAAGCCGGCTGCGTCGACATTCGATTTCACCGTGCCACCAGGTGCCCACCTGACCGAGGTCACGAACGCGTCGCAATTGTTGCCGCTCGGCAGCTTCCACACTCGTGGTCCCCGTGGCGACCGCGCACCGTTCGTGCCGGCGACCACTGCTGCGACGCCGTCCGATGGTACGAGCGGCATGTCAGCCTCTGTGTCGGTCGACGACAACGGCATCCCGGCCGCCGGAGGCGGAAACCCGCCAAGCGTCAAAACCATCGGCAACGACTGGACGTCGATGGCGATCATCTCCAATCTGCGCCTCGGCCGTCAGTTCCAACAGCTGTTCTCGAACTCGCCGTCGATCACCGTCGGTTCGACGACAGGACACCTGATGTCGACGTCGTTGATCAACGTGTTGATCCTCGACGACGGACGAATCGTCGTCGGTGCCGTGACTCCCGCTGTGCTGGAGTCAGCAGCCGCTGCAGCATGACCACGCTGCTGACCAGGCCGTCCGAATCCCCCACCACTACCGGTGCCGACCAGGCGATCGAAACCTCAGGCCTGACGAAGTTCTTCGGCAAGCAGAAGGTCGTCGACGAACTGGCACTCAGCGTGCCGACCGGGTCGGTCTTCGGCTTCCTCGGTCCCAACGGCTCCGGCAAAACCACGACGATTCGAATGCTGCTCGGCCTGCTGACCCCTGATGCCGGTGACGTCCGGCTGCTCGGTCAGCCGATCCCGGCAGCGTCCGATCAGGCGTTGCCGCTGATCGGTGCGCTGATCGACGGCCCCGCCTGCTATCCGTGGTTGAGCGGGCGTCAGAACCTGTGGCGATTCGACGCCAGCGGTCCCGATAGTCAGCGGTCGACTCGCAAGGCGCGCATCGAGGAGGCCCTCGGGCGGGTCGGTCTGACGGCCGCCGGCGACAAACGGTTCAAGGCCTACTCGCTCGGGATGCGTCAGCGCCTCGGTCTGGCCAATGCGCTCCTGCGGCCGCGCCAGTTGCTGATCCTCGACGAGCCGACGAACGGGATGGATCCTCAGGGCACTCGTGAGATCCGTCACCTGATCCGTGAACTCGCTGCCGACGGAACGACCGTATTCCTGTCGAGTCACCTGCTCGCCGAGATCGAACAGGTCTGCACCCATCTGGCGGTGATGAGCGCCGGTCGTCTCGTCGCCCAGGGTTCGTTGAACGAGTTGCAGGCTGCGACCTCACCTGTACTGCGCGTCGACACGGACGACGTACAGGCTGCTGAGGCGATCCTCTTCGCCAGCGGTTTGAAGACGACGACAGAAGTGAACCAGATCACCTCCGTCATCGGCGACGTCCGTCCTGAAGACGTTTGTCGACGATTGGTCGAGGGCGGTGTCGGCGTGCGCCGATTCGTCGTCGAACGACCGAGTCTCGAGGACACCTTCGTCGCACTGACCGGGGAGGGTTTCGATGTGGCGCAATGAGCTGTCGACGCTGTTCAGGCGTCGCCGCACGCAGGCGATCCTGCTGACGCTGATGCTCGTCCCGATCGTCATCACGCTGGTCGTCCGTTTCGCAGGCGGTCCAGAAGGCGGAGATGGTCCGGGCTTCCTGTCACAGGTCACGAACAACGGAGTCTTCGCAGTACTCGCCGGTCTCACCGTCACCTTGCCGTTCTTCCTGCCGATGGCCGTGGCCGTCGTCGCCGGCGACACGATCTCCGGTGAAGCCGGGCTCGGCACGCTCCGCTACCTGCTGACGCGACCTGCCGGCCGGGGTCGGCTGCTGGCGAGCAAGGGCGCGACGGTCGTCGTGTTCTGCCTCGCAGCCACCGCCGCCGTCGCCGTCGCCGGCCTCGTCGCCGGCGTGATCCTCTTCCCGGTCGGGCGGATCACGACGCTGTCCGGTGACTCGCTACCGCTCGTCTCCGGGATGCTGAGGATCTCGCTGGCTGCATTCCTGATAGGCGTCTCGCTGCTCGGACTGGCAGCAATCGGCGTGTTCATCTCGACGATCACCGACGTGCCCGTCGGGGCGATGGCCGGAACACTCGCCGTCTTCATCCTCATCGGTGTGCTCGATGCGCTGCCGCAGACCGCCGCCATCCATCCATGGCTGTTGACGAACCACTGGCTGAGTTACAGCGACCTGCTGCGTACCCACATCCAATGGGGAGGCGTGGTGCGCAACATCGGTCTGCAAGGGGTCTACGTGCTGGTCTTCGGTGCCGCCGCCTGGGCGAGATTCACCTCCAAGGACATCCTCGCCTAATCGGCTACGGGTGGAGGAGGCGGCCGTGGCGGTGCTGCGTCCAGCTGATCGACTGCTCGCGAACCCAATGGCGCAGTTCGAGTTCGGCCGTCGGCTGCGCCGGTGACTGGTCGAGGTCGAGGCCGAGGCGGCGCAGGCTGCGGCGGAGATCGTCGTCGATGCGACCGAGCACCCTCACCCGATCGAGTCCGATCAGGTCTGCGACTCCATCGATCTCGAACCGGGCCGGCGTGGCGACGTTCGCCCCCACCACGGGCGCCACGATGATCTCGACCGCAGATACGTCGATGACCTCGACACCTGCCGTACGCGCACCACACTGCAAACGCTGGACGTCGACCGGATCAACGCCGGCACCGATCAGCAGACCAACACGGCGGAGGCTGCGATAGCGCAGCACGTTGCGCTCACACGCCAGTGCAGAGGGATCCAACTCGGCTGTGAAATATGCATTCCATGCAGCAGTGAACTCAGCGGTCGTTGCAGTCAACGAGAAATCCGTTGCCGAGAACTCGGGAACAGGTCGCGCCGCTGATGCTGCTGGCTCAGCCCTCGTCGTGCTCCAGCTGCCGAACGCCTCGACATAGAACGGGCCACCAGCCTTGGGGCCACAGCCCACGGACGAGCGCTTCCAGCCCCCG
>Ga0123338_10003189_pt1 | contig 14945 bp, 17 predicted proteins | sample grotaG_FD_89793 | JGI IMG/M metagenome (GOLD analysis project Ga0123338, IMG submission 89793) | Glacier valley bacterial and archeal communities from Borup Fiord, Nunavut, Canada, to study Microbial Dark Matter (Phase II) -... | ecosystem: Environmental > Aquatic > Freshwater > Ice > Glacier ...
CTCATGCCGAGTGCTTTCATCAAACCAATTTGCTGAGTACGCTCGAGGACACTGATGTACTGCGTGTTAATGATCCCGAAGACTGAGGTTAATACAGCCAGCGCACCAAACCCGAGCAATATACCAAGCAAGACGTTAATGAACGTGTTAATTGTACCTAGTACGTCGGACGCGGTTTGCGCATCGTAGCCCTTGCCTTCAAGAATCGTTTTCACGTCCGCTGCTTTATTGGCATCTGATACCCGTACCGACGCCAGGAGGAACTTGCCATAAACAGATGTTCCCTCGTTAACGTAGGTATAGATCGTTTTTGATTCATTGCTAGAGATCAGCATTGAACTTTGTGACCTAAAAGCGAGTCCCGATTTGCTACTGACCGCTTTGACAGTAAACGTAAAGTCTTGGGTCGAAGGCGTTGCCGCGAAACTTGTTGAAAGTTTTGTCGCGTTAATCGTTACTGTCTTTCCGATCGCGTCAGCTGGCTGTGCAAAGCCAAGCGTACTAGCGTAATCCTGCGTCAAAACAATCTCGTTGTTAGCCAAGGCTCCATCAACAGAACCGGCCGCGTAATCTAATGTCACGCTTGGGCTATACGTACTGAGTGCGGCAACATACTTTTTCTGGCTTGTCGTCGTGATGTAATTGACTGCCGGCGCATAGTTTGGTGTGACACTCTCGACACCAGCAATTTTTTCGATGTCAGCGATATCAGCGTTAGAAATCGTTTCAACTTTGCCACCGAACGGACCGCTGGTAGTGCTGGTTGCATTGGTTGTATATTCCTGGATAGCCGTCGAAGTCTGGGCTTTTTTCGCAACCGATAATTCCTTGACGTCCGTGTTGGCTTTGACGATCGCATCCGTGTAGTCGCGACCACCCTGTCCCCCAGCGAGGCTCAGCGTAATAGTGAATGCGCCAACGCCAATTGCGAGGCTCGTCAGTAATGTGCGGGCTTTTGCCTGGCGAAGACTTCGTCCAGCTCGTCGAATCGTATCTGCTATTTTCATTATTCAGCCTTTCCTTGGATGCTCTGAGCAAGTCCTTTGATTGAAGCGATTTTGCCGTCAACAATTTCTATTTGCGCGTCACACTTTGCGGCAAGATCGGGATCGTGAGTCACGACGATCAGGGTCGCTTGCCTCTTTTTTGAGTAATCAAACAAAAAGCTCTCGACAACCTCCCCCGTCACTGAATCGAGGTTTCCGGTTGGTTCATCGGCGAATAAAATCTTTGGTTCATTCACGATCGCACGAGCAACGGCAAGACGCTGCTTTTGGCCACCTGAAAGATTGGCGGCTTTGACACGAATTTTATCCGTCAATTCGACAGCAGCCAGCGCGGCTTCCACCTTGGCGCGTCGGTCGGCACGAGGAACTTCGGCAATTTCTAGTGGCAAGACAACGTTATCGTAACAAGTCTCATTTGGTTGAATGAAAAAGCTCTGAAAGATAAAGCTCATCTTTGAAGCACGGAAGGCATCAACCTTGCGCTGCTTTAAAGTCAGGATATTCTCACCATCGATGATGACTTCGCCAAGTTCTGGTCGATCCAAGCCACTCATGGCGTGCATCAGAGTCGATTTACCACTACCTGATTTTCCGATAATCGCAATTGTCGTTCCATCAGGAATATCAAAACTAATATTGTCGAGTGCCAAAAAAGCATTCTGTTTTTTCCCGTATGTCTTGGTAATACCTTTGATTTCAATCATATATCTCTACTATAATGCAAAACACCGCTAAGCGTTAGTGGTGTTTTGCATTCATGTTGAAGAGAAATCTTATTCGAATTTGACGTCGGGATAGATTCCCTTGGTTGTCTCGTCTATTTCATGCTTTAAATGCGGAAAAGGCGTTCCCTCGCGTGCAGACACACCCTCTAAGCTCCAAAAGACTCTTTCGCTATACCCGAGTCCGCAGGCCGGAGGCATGCCGTACTCCAAAGCCTCGACAAAGTCTATGTCGAGCATTTGCGCTTCATCATCGCCTTCATCTCGTAGTTTTTGCTGCTCAACAAAACGATTTAATTGGTCAATCGGATCATTTAACTCACTAAACGCTTTGCACATTTCGCTCCCGCCAAACACAAGATTGAACTGCTCGGCGAGCCGCGTGTCTTTGGGGTTTGTCTTTGCAAGTGGTTGCATAAAAACAGGCATGTCAACCAGGAAAACCGGTCCTGCGATCGTCTTGCGATACTTCTTCCAAAGCTTATCAAGACTTCGAATACGATTATCTGACTTTTCAACTTCAAGCTTTTCTTCTTTAAGCTTGGCCTGAATCTCCTCAATCGTTGAGGTGAAAACATCTATGCCGTATTGTTGTTGCAAAATATCTAAAAAGCTAATTGTCTCAAAATGCTCACCGTCATTACCAAAATTGACTTCCTTGCCATCCGAAAGAGTAAACTTACGGGTCCCCCATGTTTTATCGGCTATGTAGCGGATCATTTCCTCGGTTAAGTGCATCCCCATTTCCCAGTCGGCAGATGCCCAGTACCACTCCATCGCCATATGTTCAGGAAGGTGCTCGTCGCTATAGTTTTCATTTCTAAAACGAGGGCCAATCTCAAATACTTTCTCGAATCCGGCTACGAGTAGCCTCTTCAGCGGCAGCTCATGACTTATGCGAAGATAGAAGTCTTGATCAAGCGCATCCATGTGCGTCACAAAAGGAGCTGCATCAGCACCACCGGCTATTCCCTCAAGAACATTGTTGTTGATTTCTATAAATTCTTTAGAAATAAGAAAATCGCGCGTAGCCTGCCAAAATTTTGATCGACGAATAAAACGATCACGAACATCAATATTTACGTTCATATCGACATAACGACGTCGCAATCGCTCTTCTTTATCAGTGAAGCTTTCGTGATCAAGCGGCATTGGTCGAAGCGATTTTGTAATCAACTTCAGACTAGAAAGCTCGAGAGATATTTCGCCGGTCTTAGTTTTTATTACAGTTCCAGTCACTTCAATAAAGTCACCCGTATCAAGTAAATTTAAGTCCTTAATACCTATTAAACCATTGATTGCACTAGAATCTCGTAACGTCTGATCCTGCAAGAATAGCTGTATTGATCCTGAAAAATCTTTAATAACAATGAAAGCGATTTTGCCAAATTTTCTGATTGACTTAATGCGACCAAAGACTGTTTCAGTTTTCCCACTAAATACATCGAAATCTTTTAGTATCTCACTAGTATTAACGGTATGTTCAGCTTTAGCCGGATAAGGGTCATACCCAAGGCTGCGCAGTTTTTCTAATTTCCTAATTCGTTCATCACGAAACTCTTTAAGTGTTGCCATAGTGACATTATACCAGAGATATTCACCTTCTAAGATTAACTAAAGAGGTAGTGCCGCCGACGTTAAGGGGAAAGCCACGACGTCGCTTGTTCGATTGACATTCAACAAGACCGCTAAGACTCTATTAATATTAAACCCCAGTCCGGCCATTGGTGGGCATCCGTAGCTAAGCGCTGACAGCAAGTCATCGTGCTTGAAGGAGCGCTGTGCGTCGTGACTCCTCTCGTCCTGGGACTGAAATTTACTTAATTGTTCTTCGTAACTATTAGCCTCTTCTACGACTTCAAAGAGCCTTTGACCCCTAAAAAACCCATACCCGCGATCAGCCTCACCACTGCCGTCAGGTATGGCTTTAGCTAACGGCGATATTACCGCAGGGAACCTTCCTACGAAAGTAGGCACTATGAAGTTGTTCGCTAGGGACCTTTTAATTACATCATAGCCAAATTTTGCTAGCTCATATTCATTATTGCCCTGAACCGGATACACGTAATTCTCTTTTTCAGCAAACCCGCGTAAACGACCGACATCTAACGTCCTGATATCAACCTTGAAATACTCCTCTAAGACACCCCAGAAAGTCACTACCTCAATTTTTTTAGATAACTCATCTTTTGCATTTTTATCAATTAATTCACCTGGTAATTTATCGCATAGCTCAATAATGAGCTCCTGAATAAGCTCAAGCATCTGCTCACTAGTGGCATATGCCCAGGTCGCCTCCAGCATGCTGAACTCTATCAGTGCCGGAGATTCGTTGCGAAAACAATCACCAATTTGAAATACTTTTTCAAATCCAGATACTACCAGTTGCTTAAGATAATCTTCTAAGGTACCCCTTAGATACAAACTTTTATCTAGTGTCCGACTTTTTGTTTCAAAGACGTCTGCAGTGCCCGCAAACCTCGAGGTAGATACAACCGGAGTATCAACCTCTAAGAATTCATGAGCCCTGAAATGATCCCGAATGATACCAATGTATAATGATCTTGCTATGACCATTTTTCGTAGATTGTCATTGACCATAAGGTTTAATGCTCGATGTCCATGTATATCGAACCCTGCGGTCGACACACTTCTGACGGCATTAGAGACTTCACTACTACCGTGAGATAGGACCTGCGTATCTATGCATTCAACAGAAAGTCGACCGCTATTCGTCGTTACAGTTCTGCCTGAAGCCATCACAATGTCCCCTACAGAAGGCATGACTAGCTTGTGGGTCGCCGGGAGAATAAGCTGTATCTTTCCCGACATATCCACAAGGTCGCAAAAACAATAATTCTTCATCCTTCTTACGGACATAATACGACCAGCCACAGCTACACGGTCGGAGTCTACATTTATCTCAGCTATTAAATCTCGTTTATCCATATTTTACTCACTCATATTAACATTTAGTGCATTGTAAATATCGTTTTTTAATTTTGAGCATATCACGTCGTCGTCACGATCCTCGCTAGTCATTCTTTTATCGACTAAGGTCTTCATCAGACCCTTCTGCACAACAAGAATTCTATCCGCAAGATCCAAAGCCTCATCTACATCATGAGTGACAAACACGATTGTAATAGATCTTCGACTACATAGTTTTTTTAACAATTCCCTGGTTTTCTGAGCAGTGAGCGCATCTAATGAAGAAAAAGGTTCATCCATCAGAAGAATGTCCGGGTTCCCTACAAGTGCTCTCGCAATCCCTACCCGCTGTTTCATTCCTCCACTGAGCGATCCAGGATAATCAGCTAGGGAGTCGTACAAGCCTAAATCTTTTGCGACAAGTGATATGCGAACGTCGTTTTCATGCTGAGATAGCTTTAGCGATACCAGCCCAAATAATATGTTTTGACGAACCGTCTTCCACGGAAATATATTATGTCCTTGAAAAACGTAGCTTAGCTTGTATGGTGATTCCTTAACTGCATATCCATCAATAAGCACCTCGCCGTGTTCATACCCTCGAAACCCAGCAATAATATTAAGTAGCGTGGTCTTACCACACCCAGAAGGACCCAGAATACACGTAAAGTCACTCTTTTCAAGTTCTAACGTGAAATCCTCTGCAATCAGCTTTTTTTTATTTTTGACACCGACATCAATTGCTACGTTATTAAACCTAATCATATTATTCCGACTCCCAACGGGCTACCCTTTTAACGAGAAAATATAAAAGTTGATCCATGACCAATGCAATAAGCCCAAGAAGGAGAATCATCCCGACCATAGTATCAGTTTGAAAAAGCTGATGACTATATACGATTCTGAACCCAATGCCAGAAGAGGCTGCAAACATTTCGGCAGCTGCCAGTGCGAATAACCCAGTCGCGACAGAAATTCTCACTCCGCTTAAAATATAAGGCAATGCAAACGGAACCCAAACATCAACTACGCGCCGCAGCCCCTTTACTGCAAACACGTCGGCAGCCCAAATATATTCTCTCGGGACCTGCTTTATGCCGGCTTGAGTACTCAGCCACACTGGAAAAAAACAGGCCCACGCAACAAGACTCACCTTTCCGACATCACCAATACCGAACAGCACTAGAACAAAGGGAATGAGCGCAACAGGAGGTATGGAGCGAAGATAGTGGAACAGTGGATTCACCGACGCTTGAATATTTTTCGAAATACCACTTATCACACCCGCAACAATACCAATCGAACCTCCGATTATAAATCCAGGGAGGTATCTCTGCATGCTACTCAAAACATCGGCCTGCAACAGTCCTTCACGCCACAGCTTCATGATTGCCGCAATTGATTCAGTCGGTGGAGGCAATAAAAATGTATTGTAGGCCCCTATCTTTGCGAGAAGTTCCCATGCAGCAATAAGTAGCGCAAAGGTTGATATCGCGATAACAATATTTTTGGTTCTCAAGACTTGAAGCTTCGTCCGACGCGTCCGCTATCGACTTTCAGTAGAAAAGTTGAATTTACTAAATCCATGGCACTTCTCGTAGAGGTGTTGCCTTCACTAGATTTAATCCAGCTAGCTTCATCGTTAAGAATACCAAGGAGTTGATCGTCCGACTCTACTTTATAGATATACTCGCCCCAAAGACCGTCAAGTGCTGCTTGCGACATACCTGTTTTTTCCATCACAATCTTCTTTGCGTCCGCCGGATTCGACTTAATATAGTCCTCGGCTTTCACAAACCCCTTAATGACTCTCACGACAACATCTGGGTTTTTCTGCGAGTATGTGTCGTTCATGACTACCGTATGTCGACCGCTATATAGCTCTGTAGGCCAACTTTCTGAAAGGTTTGGAATCTTCGAGACTGCGTTGTAGTTATAAGGCTCCCAAGCAAACATAACGTCAATATCACCCTGTACAAATGCCTGAGCGAGAGCAGCCGCACCAAGCTGAACGATCGTTACTTCATTAGGCTTTATACCGTTAGCACTTAACCATCTATACATATAGTAATCTGAATTCGTACCAGCAACAGTCCCGATTTTCTTGCCCTTCACATCTTCGGGCGTAGAAACCCGGTCAGTCCTGACCGTCATCTTAGCCTCTTTATGCTCCGTAACTGTTGAGATGATATTAATATTCGAGCCTGCGAGATATGCACGCAGAGGGGGCGTCTCAGAGACGGACATAACGTCTGCATCACTAGAGAGTAGAGCGTCAAGCGCCTTTCTACCAGAATCAAAGTACGTAACTTTCATGTCTAAGCCCTCGTCTGTCCAAAAACCTTTTGAATCGGCGACATAAACAGGCGCAGCCGCAATCGTTAACGGCGCCGCATATCGCACTGCCGGTCGATTACTGGCGTTATTGTTCTGTGAAGCATTGTTATTTAAATAAAATATACCTACTAATCCGGCGGCAATAGCTAAAAAAGCAATGACAATTCCAGTCAAAAGTTTACTGCGACGTTCCATATACTCTCCTCGTGATGATTTTGACTTACTATATAGCATAGTATTTTTAAAGTAAACGAACGCATGCATCCACCTGTCGCGACAGCTTATTGATTAAAAACGCGAGATACACAATATCTCGCGTTTTTAAGTTGATTCGCTAGGATAGCCGCATAACAACAACTAAAACTAGTTAATCTGAGCGATTTGGTAAGTGACACTACCTTTTGGTGTAGTGATTATCGCGTCGTCACCAACTTTTCGTCCGAAGAGTGCAAGTCCAATTGGTGATTCGTTACTGATCTTACCTTCAAGTGGGTTCGCTTCAACTGGACCAACGATCGTATACGTCACAGTTTTATCATCTGTCTTTAGGTCAACTCGGCTACCGAGTCCAACTAATGCTTTCGGACCGCTTGTAATAACGTCTGCATTGTTGAGGATATCTTCGATTTCAGCGATACGGGTCTCTAGTAGTCCCTGTTCTTCACGGGCAGCATCGTATTCAGCGTTTTCGCTGAGGTCGCCAAAATCACGGGCTTCAGCAATTTTATCTGCAACAGCGCCGCGGCGTGATTTCAAAGTAATAAGCTCGTTTTGGAGCTCTTTTTGTCCGTCGCTTGTGATTTGATAGTGTTTCTTCATAATTTCTCTTTCTTGAAATAGGTGCTCGCATGCTTCAAAATCTTTTTTTGAAGGTGTCCTACGCTACATATAGCGTAGGACACCGGCTTTGCATCTCTATTTAGATTAGTTTATCAAGCAGTTCAGTACCTGTCAATAGGACTGATTCGCCGCTTGAACGGGGGGTAAATTCAAATTTTTGGTCAGCGATAAGTCGCTGACTTACGGTAACGCGGTACGGGATTCCGAGTAACTCGGCATCTGCAAATTTTGCACCGGCACGCTCGTCGCGATCGTCATATAAGACTTCGACGCCTTTTGCGGTCAATTCATCATACAGTGCATCGGCCTCAGTTGCAACATCTCCGATGCTCACAAGGTACACCTTGTACGGTGCAATGTTTTCCGGCCAGACGAGACCTTTGTCGTCAGAGAAATGTTCAGCGATCAATCCCATGAGGCGACTTGGGCCGACGCCGTAGCTTCCCATGATGACCGGCTTTGATTCTCCGTGCTCGTCAGTGAAGTTCAGCTCGAAGGGCGTACTAAAGCGGGTGCCGAGCGTAAAGATATTCCCTACCTCGACCGCTTTCACCTCTTCCATCTCTGCTCGCACCACGCCAAGTTCTTCAAGTGTGGCATCGTCATAGACTTCTTCGTTGATCGCAATACGCTTTTCTTTATGGAGATACACCGTGTCTTCCCCTACAGGGCTAAGAGTTTGATACTCATGGCTGTACTTTGCAAAGCTTCCACCGCTCGCGAAGGTCTTGTAGGTAATCGCCCCAATACCAAGACGTTCAAAGATGTTATCGTAGGCGCCACTAATCGTTTCATAAAACTCATCGTGCTCTTGTTGTGTGCGACTAAAGCTATAGAGGTCTTTCATCCAGAACTCACGACCACGCATTAGCCCACTCTTTGAACGAAGTTCATTTCTGAACTTAATCTGGAATTGATACGGATACACAGGTAGGTCTTTGTAGCTATGAATGTAGTTCTTCATCAGCTTTGTGAGTGGCTCTTCGTGTGTTGGCGCGAGTCCGAGTTCAGTGCCGTTGGCGAGTTTCGTCTTGAACCACACATCTAGGACCGCGTCATCCCAACGACCCGACGCTTTCCATGTTTCGCTACTTTGTAGTGCGGTCAGGCTAATTTCATTGCCACCAACACCGTTCATCTCTTCACGGATAATTTGGATAATCTTATCAAGGACACGCTTCCCTAACGGTAAGTAGGCATATACGCCAGCCATTTCTTTGTAGACGTAGCCAGCGCGAATCAAAAGTTGCGCATTTTTCGCAACTTCGTCCGCCGGCGCGTTCTTGCTCGTTTTTGTAAATAATTTAGTAATTCGCATAATCTATCCCCTACTTTAGTTTAAAGGAGCGGAATAATAAAGAGGAAGCAGAAGGCAATCGCGTTTTTTATCATATGAAGTAGTATCGATGGCCACAAACGGCCCGTCCAAACACGGAGCAAACACAGCACGATACTGAGCGCAAAAACGTCGACACCGACGTTCCAGGCCATGTGAATAGCGCCAAACAGGGCACTGGTCAAAAGAATAGCCAACCAGACAGGAACGTATGCGCGGAGCTTCCCAAAAAGGTAGCCCCGGAACAAAAGTTCTTCTGCAACTGGCGCAATCACCACCAAGGTCACAAAGGCCAAGACATACTCATAGCCATAGGTCAGCTGAGTAAAGCCCGTATCCTGGACTTGAGTCGCATTATAAAATGGTAGATATGAAGCAAGAAGCGTCAGGATGTACGAAAGTATGATGTACGCGATAAAGCCCGCCGGTGCCAGCAACAGATCAAGCCAGGCTGGCCACTGATCGACCCCGAGCTCTTGCCGCGTTGTCCGATACTTTTTCACAAGCCAAGGAAGACCGATAACGAGACCGATCGATAAGAGATAAATGATAGCCGATACAACTGTTTGGAATGTCGCCTCATTCACAGATTGGAACGAGACGCCAAGTGCCCGGAGTGCCGTCAGGACAAGCCCTGCAATCACTTGGGCTAAGATAAAGCCAGCCAGGACCCATACCGGCAATGCGATGGCCATCCACGGATTGAAAGTGCTTGGTGTGTCCGAAGACTGTTTACTTAAAAAGCTTCGCAACATCGCCAATAGTCACTGCTACGATGAGTAGCATCAGTATGATAAAACCAGTAGCTTGAATCTTTTCTTCACGTTCTTTCGTGAGCTTTACCTTACGGATTTTGTAGAGAGCGGTCACAAACCAACGTCCCCCATCGAGCGCTGGAATTGGCAGAATATTCATCACAGCAAGTGTCAACGAGATGATAGCCGCGAGGAACAAGACCTCAATCGGACCAGCCTTGCTGGCGGCCGGGAAAATTGTCCCGAGGATACCGATAGGCCCAGCGACACTGTTGCCGGCCGTAGCCAAGCTGGTACTCGCCTCTTTACGAGTCTCGGCGTTCGGGCTCAACTGCAGAACGATACCTGACACAAAGTTACCCAGTAGCTGCCCAATCCCCTGAAGCGTTACCCAGGTAAACTGACCAGTTGTGGCGATACCGACAATTGGTGCCGACCACGTGGCGCGAATTGTTTGTTGCTGTGAAAGCTGTGAGCCAAAAGTTGCGGCATTGGTGTCACGTAGTTGCACAGATGCGAGCTTTGTCTGACCGTCACGAACGTACTCGACGCTAATGATCTTGCCCTTATTTTCTTTTGTCAGTGCAATAAACTCGTTGACCGTGTCGATCGGCTCGCCGTTCACCCTCGTGATCTTGTCACCATCTTTGAGACCTGATCGGGCCGCCGGGTAATCTTTGGCGAGTGTCGAAAGGACAACTGGCTTTGATACTTGTTGTGTATCTGACGGGATCGAAAACTGATTAGGAAGAATTTTTGGAAGCCCCACCAGCGCCAGGATCGTTAGTAGCGTCGCTGCGACAACCCAGTTCATGATCACACCAGCAAAAAGAATTTTCGTCTTTTGCCAGAATGTTGCCGCACCGTAATCACCCTTGTGGTGTGCTGCGTCGTGTTCACCTTGTAGCTTGACGAAGCCACCGAGTGGCAACCAGTTTAGGCTAAATAATAGCCCGCTTTTGAGTTTCTTGCTCCATGCCATTGGCGGAAATCCGATGCCAAATTCTTCAACCACAACACCGTTTCGACGTGCAACAATCGCGTGCCCTAACTCGTGAGCAACCACCAGCACAACAAGAACGATAACCCCAATAATAATTCCTGCAATAAGATCCATTTACCCTCCAAATCGCCTTTGACGGCGCGAATATTCCTTCATTATAGCGGTGACATCGTCTTTTGTCATGTCTGGCCACATCTGATCAAGAAAAATAAATTCACTATAGGCTGCCCGCCAAAGCATAAAGTTACTAATGCGCTGTTCACCACTGGTGCGAACGATCACATCAATCGGCGGGACATCAGGAATGTATAAGTTCTGAGCAATTAACTCTGGCGTCACATCTTCGGCCTTAACGCCGGATTGAACAATTTTTTTAACCGCATCAACGATCTCTTGTTGTCCGCCGTAATTAAAGCAGAGCGCAAAAACACCACCAGTGTTATTGGCAGTTGCCGCTTCGGCATTATCAATCTCTTTAAGGATTTTCGGATCAACATTCTCGCGCGAACCGATCACGCGTAAACGAATATTATTGTCGTTAAACATCGGAATATCAGCCTTTAGGACACGTAATGTCAGCCCCATCAGGCGCTTCACTTCATCGGCACTGCGCTTCCAGTTTTCAGTCGACCAAATATAGGCCGACATATACTCGACGCCAGCATCGAGTGTCGCCACGGCGATGTCTTTGAGGGCATTATACCCAGCCAGGTGACCTTCGTACGTCGGCAGGCCGTGTTTTTTTGCCCAACGACGGTTACCGTCAACAATGTAACCAATGTGCTTCGGTATAACTGGAGGGTCAATAGCAGACATTAGAGCGTCAGAATTTCTTTCTCTTTTTCCTTGAACGCAAGGTCAAGCTTGCCATTACAGCTCGCGATAGTAGCGTCGATTGTCTTTTCAACACCTTTCAGGTCATCCTCGGAGAGTTCCTTGGCGTCTTTCTTGCGTTTTGCCTCTTTGAGGGCGTCCTGGCGGACATTTCGGAGGGCAATGCGAGCTTCTTCGACCTTTTCGCTGGTTTGCTTTACAAGGAGCTTACGGCGCTCTTCGGTAAGAGGTGGGATCGGGACACGGATCACTCGCCCGTCATCGCTCGGGTTGAGTCCGAGGGCTTGATCTTGGCGGATACCAGCAGCGATCGCCTGAATAGTACTTGGGTCGAATGGAGTGATTGTTAATAATTGCGGTTCTGGAGCATTCACATTCGCCACTTGGTTCAACGGCACTCTTTGGCCGTATGATTCAACGTGGATGCTATCGAGCATTCCAGGGTGAGCGCGTCCGGTGCGGACTTTTTTTAATTCATCCTGAAAGTGAGCAACGGCAGCGTCGAATCGATCTTGGTAGGGTTTTAGTTCAAACATAGTACTTCTAGTATATCAGGCTAGCCGTCAATTTCGGCCGTGGTCGCACGAAGAATCACGACACCAGATGTCCGACCGCGTTCGGCACCAGTTTCAACACCGTCACGTTTCGTGACAAGGACATAGTCAGTACTATCCTGCTTGCCACTTCCGAAGTCTTCACGAAGCGCATAGACTTCTCCTTCAGCCCCACTGCGGCGCAAAGAGTCCACGATGGCTTTATTTGTATCGAGTAAAATAGTTTGCCCGACCTCGGTATCATCCATTACCATTAACGCGAGAGCGATCGAGGCTAAAACTCCTCGAGCAGCGAAATGATTTTCGCCACCGTGAATCTTTCGCTCCGCTCTATCGATAATTCGTTCACCGAGATCAGACATATATGTTCTCGATTAGTCGTTCACACCAAGTTCAATACGCTTGAAACGACGAACAACGATGTTTTCACCGACTTGTCCGATCGTTTGCTTGAGATATGTTCCAACTGTCATAGAATCGTCCATGATGTATTGTTGGTTCAAAAGCACCTTGTCAGCAAAGTACTTGCTGACTTGGCCATCGATGATCTTTGCGGCGATTTCAGCTGGCTTGCCTTTGGCAGCACCAGTGTCTTCAGCTTCTTGGCGAACTCGAGCGAGTTCTTCGGCTGGAATTTCAGCTTCTGTGACATAGACGGGTGACATTGAAGCAACCTGTAATGCAATCATGTGAGCAAATTGCTTAAAGCCTTCAGTGCGAGCGACGAAGTCAGTCTCACAGTTTACTTCCACGAGAACACCAATGCGTCCACCGTGTACATAGCTGTCGATGACGCCTTCGAGGGCTTCACGGTCAGCTTTCTTTTCAGCCTTTGTGAGGCCTTTTTTGCGCATTGCGTCGAGTGCTTTATCGAAATCACCATCAGCTTCAACAAGAGCAACTTTCGCGTCAGTCAGACCGATGCCAGTAAGTTCTTTTAGCTTTTTGATGTCATCAATTGATACTGCCATAGTTTACTTGTCCTCCCCTTTTTCAGCGACTGGTGGTTTTGCTTGGCTTTGACCTTCAACGATTGCTTGGCTGACGTAGTCGAGCAATAGGTGGATGCCTTTGATAGCATCGTCGTTTGCAGGAATGACGTAGTCAACAAGTGATGGGTCAGCGTTTGTGTCGACAACAGCAACAACTGGCACGCCAATTGTCTTTGCTTCTTTGATTGCGTTGATGTCACCGAGGACATCGATGATAAAGACCGCGCCGGGCTTGCCGTTTAGGTCTTTGATACCACCGTACTTCAAGTTCAGTTCGTCGATTTCCTCTTGGAAACGTTGGATCTCGAGCTTGTTGTACTTGCTTTCAAGTTCGCCACCAGCCATTTTCTTTTCAAGATCTTTTAGTTTCTTGACCTGTGCAGCGATAGTATTGACGTTCGTCAATGTTCCACCGAGCCAACGGTTAACCATGTATGGCTGTTTGAGGGCTTCAGCTGTCGCTTTAACGGCGTCTTTAGTGTGCTTTTTAGTTGCAACGAAAAGGATTGGCTTTCCGCTTGCAGCAACCTTTGTCAAGAAAGGTAACGCAACTTCGAGGCCTGCAACAGTCTTGTTGAGGTCGATGATGTGGTTGTCTTGACGCTTGCTGTGAATGTATGGCGCCATTTTAGGGTGCCAACGGCTCGTTTTGTGTCCAAAGTGAACGCCAGATTCGAGCAGTGCTTTAATATCGACAGATACTGCCATAATTATTGAACTCCTTGTGCTTCACCTTCTACCCTGGTAATCAATTGATTGCTAGGAGTTATGCAGAAGGTTGTGTCATTAAATGTTATTACCTATTTATTATAGCATTACGGGGGTGACCTGTCCAGAGTATGCAAAATAGACAAAGTTCGGGTTTGCACTGGACAAAACACCTAAAAACAGATACAATAATGCAGATTATGAAGACAAACCTACACCCAAGTGACTATCGCCCTGTCGTATTTAGCGACGAAACGGCTGGTTTTGCTTTTTTGACTCAGTCAACTGCGCAGACCAACGAAACTATTAAATGGGAAGACGGCAACGAATACCCTCTCGTAAAGCTGCACATCTCGAGTGCTTCTCACCCGTTCTTTACCGGTGAAGAAAAGATCATCGACACCGAAGGACGTGTTGACCGATTCAAGAACCGTGCTGCAGCTGCAGTCGCCCGCAAAACCGAGCTTGCTAACAAAGCGAAGAAAAACGCTGCGAACAAAGCCAAAAAAGCTTCAACAGATAGCTAGTCGTTTCTACTTAAAGAGCCTTATATCTGATAAGGCTCTTTTTTGTTAGAATAAAGATAGTAATAAGGAGATCCGCATGGAACCAACGACGCTACCAACCGAACCAACGCAACTCGCGCAACCCGTTCAACCCGCGCAACCAGCTCGACCTATCGTGACAGGACGCACAAAGGCGGCGCTTTGGCTTATGATTGGACCAACAGGGTTACTCGTGGCGACTTTTATGCTATTCGCTCTGACAAACTGGGTCGTCAGCTACTTCACTACAGTGGGTATCGCGACGACAATCATAAACGTGCTCCTCTTCGTCGCTGGTGTCATCAGTATACTTACCTGGCTCCCAGGTTTGATTATCGGGATCATTCTGCTCGCAACAGCAAAGAAATAATATATGCCAAA
>Ga0123338_10003192_pt1 | contig 14932 bp, 10 predicted proteins | sample grotaG_FD_89793 | JGI IMG/M metagenome (GOLD analysis project Ga0123338, IMG submission 89793) | Glacier valley bacterial and archeal communities from Borup Fiord, Nunavut, Canada, to study Microbial Dark Matter (Phase II) -... | ecosystem: Environmental > Aquatic > Freshwater > Ice > Glacier ...
AACAATCAATATAAGTAAAACTAACGCAATATAATAAAATGGTATGTCATTTTTAAAAGTTAATTTACTAAAGCTGCTACCGGTATAGGTTACATATATTCCAGCTGCTCCCTTTGTAAGTTTATCAAAATATTGTATAGCAATTCGTAAACTTTCCGCAAAAGCTATTGTAGCTATTGAAAAATAAGCTCCACGCAACTTAAATGTACCATGACCAATGATTGTAGCAAAAATAAAAGAGATTAACATTCCTATAGGCATTGATAAAAAGGGAGAAATTCCAAAATTAACACTAAGAATAAAGTTTGAATATGCTCCAATTGTAACAAATGCTGAATGACACCAAGAAATCTGAGCTCCATAACCACCAATAATATTCCAGGCAGAACCTAAGGAGGCAAATATTAAGCAAGATACAAAGATAGATATAATATAGTTGCCTTTTACAATCAGAGGGATAACAGCCATTACAGCAACAAGAACTACTAGTGCGATATTTTTAATTGATAATAACTTATATTTTCTCATGCCGTTCTCTCCCCTTTCCCAAATAATCCCTTTGGCTTAAGATAGACTACAACCAGGAATAATAGAGTAATTCCCACCGGGCCTAAATCAGGAGATAGTTGGCTGCCTACAACAGCCTCTACAACACCTACGAGCAAACCACCAATTAATGCTCCTTTAATATTGCCAAGACCACCTAATACAACTGCCATTAATGGTACCGTACTGAAAATTTTGCCTGACGTTGCAGTTACATAATAAAGTGGCGTTATAAGTAATCCTGCTAATCCTGCAAAGGTAATACCTATGATAAAGGCTATTGTATAAGTCCTATCTGTATTAATGCCTAACATTCTAGCAATCACAGAACTTTCTGATGTCGCTTTCATAGCTCGTCCAAATAATGTTTTGTTAAGTAATAAATTAACGAAAAGGACTAAAACTAACATGGCTGCAAACGCGATTAAGCGAGGAAGGCCGATTGAAAACGAACCAATTTGAAGCGATGATAATTTGATAGATGATGGTACGGTACGAGGGGTTGGGTCAAAAAATACTTCAATTAAATTTTGAAGCAAAAACGAAAGACCTACAGTAACTAAAATAAACGCCGTTCCCCCTGTATTTAACACTGGCTTTATTGTTAACTTGAATGTAGCAAAGCCAAAAATTATCATTGTCATTGCAACTAATGGAATTAATAAATAAGCATTAAGTCCCGTTACTTGATACCATAAGTAAGTAAAATACATTCCCCATACAAGGTATGCGCCAGCAGCGAAATTTACTATTTTCATAACTCCAAATACAATAGTAATACCTACTCCTATTAATGCATATACCCCACCTGCTAGTAAACCATTAATTAAGGATTGAATGAAAATCCACATTTTTTATCCTCCAATACTTTTTTGTAAAGAAATAAGGAGATGCATTATTTATCTTAATCATATATGAAATAATGCATCTCCTAACATTAATGTAAGTAAATCTAATAATTATAGTTATAATTCACTCTTATTACTTTGTTGGTGCTTGGAATTCTGCTGTAGCATCTCCAGCGGGGAATATTGAACGTGTTCTGTACACGCCATCTTCACCTTTTTGCCATTGTGTCATAACTGCATGAGCATTAGTATTAGCACCATTTTCATCAAACTTACATGGGCTGCCTGGAGCTACAACAGCAATATTTAAAGCGCGTATTGCATCTCTAACTAATACTCGGTCTGTTGATGCGGCCTTTTCCATTGCTTGTGCCATTAGATAAATTCCACCGTAGGAAGCTACCGCTTGCTCAGGCATAAAATATCCATATTCTGCTTCAAAATCTTCACCTAATGTAGATAAAAATTCATTATCCCTAATACCTTTAACATCATAGTTATGTCCGGTTACTGATAATATACCATCTACCGTGTCACCAAGCTCTGTCGCGAAGGAAGGATATAAGAATCCACCGCCACCGCCGATAATAAGCGGACTATAGTTCATGGAAGCCATCGTATTAAACAATAATTTAGCATCTTGAGTATAGCAAGTCGGGAATACGACATCACACCCAGAATTCATTAATCCTAAAACGATGTTGGATAAATCTGAACCATTCGCTGGGAATGATTGATTGTAAACAATCTCAAGTCCTGAATTTGAAGCATCAATAGCAGCAACAGCACCTTTTGTATTACTGATACCCCATTCACTATCCTCATATACAATTCCGACTTTCTTTAAATTTAAACCTTGATTTTCGTTAAGCCATTCAAGAAATGCAACCTGTGTTCCTGAGAAACTTCCACCAGTTGATCCAATTCTAAATGCATATTGATATCCCTGATTTGTAATAGATTCTGAAACTTGAGCTGTTAAAAATGGAACTTCAGCTTTTTCAAAAACAGGAAGCATAGGAAGAACATAGGAACTTGATGCAGCACCTGTTACAGCAACAACATCCGGGTTTTCACTAAGTAAACGTTCTGCTACAGCTTTTGCTTGTTCTGTATCAGATAAATTGTCATATACAACTAGCTCTAATTGTGCTCCACCAAGTGCTTTAATTCCACCTGCTTCGTTAATTTGTTTAATCGCAAATTCACAGCCATCAACATTAAAAACTCCCTGGTCAGCATTTCCACCTGTCATAGGGAAAATTGCTCCAACTTTAATTGTTTCTACTGCGGTCGGTGCAGTTGTAGCCTCCGCTGAGTCATCTGTTTGTGCCGGAGTTGGAGCTGTACCTGTAGTATCATCTTTTTTTGTAGAACATCCACCTAGCATCATTACTGTAAGTGTTAAAACAAGTAATACTGATAGAAATTTCTTAAGTCTTTTCATTTTTGTCTTCTCCTTTTTTTGTTGAATATATTTGCACTTTACAGTGTAAATCCAATTTCATTAAAGTCTTGTAACTTAGCTAAATAGTTCCCCATTTCGTGATGCTTGTGTTCTTAATACTGATAAAACCCAATTTTTGTTTTTCTGCCAAGTAATCTAGCATTAACCATCTTTTTAAGTAATGGACATGGTCTGTATTTGGTATCACCTAAATCTTCATACATTTGTTTCATAACTGCTAGGACAGTATCTAAGCCTGCATAGTCAGCTAATTCTAATGGACCCATTGGGAAGTTTGCGCCAAGTTTCATTGCAGTATCAATATCTTCCGGTTTATTTCCTTCCATAACCAGGAACATTGCTTCGTTCCACATAGGAACCAATAGTCTATTTACAATAAATGCAGAAGTGTCTGGTGCTTTCACTGGAGTCTTACCTAATGCCTTAGAAAATTCCATAGCTATTGTCTCAGTTTCAGCACTTGTTAAGATACCTGGAATCACTTCAATTAATTGCATAGCTGGCGGTGGAACGAAAAAGTGGGTGCCAATTACTTTGTCAGGCCTCTTAGTAGCACCACCTAATAATGTTATTGAAATTGTTGATGTATTTGATGCCAAAATCGCTTCCGGTTTACATATCTCATCTAATTTCACAAATGTGCTTTTTTTGATTTCTACATTCTCTGTAACTGCTTCTATAACTAAATCAGCATCAGCACCCTCTTCAAATGATCCTCCTACTTTAAGTAGAGAAAGTGCCTTGTCTCTTTCCTCGGCAGTCATCTTACCTTTTTCTACTTTTCTTTGTAAAAAATATGTTATTTTTTCTCTTCCGGCTTTTGAATATTCAATTGCTACATCCGTAAGAATAGTTTCAAATCCATGTTCGATACACACTTGAGCTATACCGCTTCCCATAATACCTGCGCCTACAACCATTACCTTTTTTATTTCCATTTTTTCCTCCTTTACTTTGTTCCTCTACAAGCTTCATTTAATATATTTTTTAACCCAATCGGTTCCTCCAAATAAATTGCCGTATCTGTTTCTTTTAAATCATCAGCAATTAATGGCATGAACTCCATTTGGTCCAAAATATCTTTTTTCAAGTCTAATCCTTTTGCTATTTCAATTAACATTGGTCCATCCTTCGTTAATTTGAAAACCGCGCGTTCCGTTACATACAACATATTTTGATTCGATGCAGCGGAAATTTTGCCATTGTAAGAAATCTGTTGAACTTCTTTTTTTAACTTCTTAACTTTACCTTCTGTCTTTATTCTCATACCATCTTTATCAAATTCCACTTCTAACCCTTTTCCAGTAAAAGTGGAACAGAATATAACATTTTTGGCATATGCCGTTATGTCAATAAATCCCCCGGCTCCAGGCGCTTTATCACCCATCTTAGTTGCATTTACATTACCATATTGATCCATTTCTCCGGCACCCATAAAAGTGAAATCTATGCCGGCGCCATTGTAATATTCAAATTGTCTGTCGTGGGGAATGAGAGCCTGTGCATTTTTAGAAACACCAAAATCTATTCCACTTGCAGGGATACCTCCGTAAATTCCAGACTCTACTGTTATAGTAATGTCATCCATGATATCCTCTTCGGCAATGATTGCCCCAATAACATCGTTTGGAATTCCTGTCCCAACGTTAATAATTACGTCTCTCTCCAGTTCCATCATGGCTCTTCTTCCAATTACTTTTCTTAATGTTAATGGAATTGGTTCATTTTTTGATACCTGGGCAACTGCCTGTCCACTATAGGAAGGATCATAATACCAGGAGGAAGACTGGCGATGTTCTGTAAATGGATCATTGCATACTACAACCGCATCTACTAAAACTCCGGGAACAACTACTTCTTTCGGACTTATCGATCCTGTCTTTACGATTTGTTTTACCTGGCATATTACCTGTCCGCCAAAGCGTTTTGTAGCCATAACAGCAGGAAGTACTTCTAAAACCATTGCTTCTTCTTGTGTAGAAATATTGCCGTTTTCATCAGCATAAGTTCCCCTGATGATTAAAGTATCAATCGGTATCTTTTTATAAAGAAGATATTCTTCTCCATCAACTGTTACAACTTCAACGATATCTTCTAGGGGCTTAGTTCTATCATTCATCTTACCGCCTTCAAGGCGAGGATCAATATAGGTACCAAGGCCAACCTTGCTGATTTTTCCCGGCTCCCTAAGAGCCATGCTATGAAATAGATTTGCCATCTGTCCTTGTGGCAGGTTATATGCTTCGATTTTATTGTTCGAGATTAAATCCATCATTCTTGGGCATAGACCCCAATGGCCACCAATTACTCTTTTTGTAAGTCCTTCATTGGCCATATGATATACATTGCCAGCAACTCTGTCCGACTGTCCACAGCTGTGCACATAGGTTAGCTGATTGGGTTTTCCTGTTTCTAAAAACCTTTTCTCTAATTCTTTTAATATCGTTTCACTAGAAGATACAAGCGTCATACCGATAGTGCATACGGTAGTACCGCTGCCTATCCTATCAACTGCCTCTGCTGCTGTTATAAAAACCGGTTTTCTCATCCAGTCTTCCCTCCGCTTTATTCCTGTTTATTGATATAAAATAAAAATTTATTTACTATTTTCAAAGTGTTTTCTTAATTCAGATTTACGTATTTTCCCGTTATCCGTTGTGGGTAAACTATCCCATATTTCAATTCTCTCAGGTATTTCATACTTTCCAATTTTCTCTTTCAAATAGCTCCTGATACTATCGATACTTAACTTCGCTCCGTATTCCGCAACGATGACTGCTGCCGGAATTTCTCCATACAGTTCATCGGAGACTGCAAACACTGCGGACTGTGATATTCCCGGATAATTAGATAACGTTTTTTCTATTACAGAAGGGAAAATCTTTTCGCCACCTCTATTAATTAATTCTTTAATTCTGTCTACAACATAGATAAATCCATCATCATCCATCCGACCAATATCTCCACTGGCAAGATGACCATTCTCAATTTCCTGTCCATTCCAATAGTTACGGATCACGTTTGGTCCCTTAAATATTACCTGACCAGATGTTCCTGTTGGAACCGGAAGCATATGTTCATCTACAATCGTAATAGCTACATTTGGTGTTGGCTTCCCCGGCAACCTATGTTCCGGTGATAATACACCTCCACCAGCAGTCTCTGTCATTCCATATGCCAATCGAAAGGATGAATTCGGAGCTAATTCACAAAACTTATCTGCATTTTCCTTCGATATCGGCGCCCCACCACATACCGCAACTTTCAAAGATGAAAAATCATAAATCGGTTGAAAAGCCTTCGTAAGTTTTATAAAGACTGTGGGTACACAATGAAAATGTGTAGCTTTATACTGGGTGATTTTATTAAGTACATTTTCCGTATTATAAATCCCCGAAAGTACGATGGTAGCACCCAAATAGATAAAAAATGTAGTTACACAGCTTAGCCCCAATATATGAAAGATTGGTACTGCTAATACGGTTCGAGCGGATTCATCTAGTCCTAAGACTTCCTCATAGCCATATGCTGTTTCTAATATATTTCGATGAGCAATCATTACTCCCTTGGGATTACCTGTTGTTCCTGAAGTATGCATAATTGCTGCCGTCTGCCAAGGATCCTTACATATATCTACTTCAAGATCCGCTTTTGATTCAAGCTCTAATATATGATTAAAATCATAAGTAGGAATCGTTATTCCATCAGGGCTGACAGGTTTATCAAAGATTATATTTTTAATCCCTAAGGAGTCGATATTATCTTTTACTTTACCCAGCCAGCTGGCATTCATAATCAATGTTTCTGTCTTCGTATCGCCTAATACAAATGTAATCTCGTCATTTTGTAATTTGGTATTAACCATAACGGCGATGCAGCCTATCTTAACGGTGGCATAAAAAGCGATGCAAAACTGAATGTTATTGACAAACAATAAGCCTATCCTGCTACCTTCTTTTAGAGCGAGCTGCTTTTGTAAGAAATAAGCCATTTGATCAACTCTATGCTGCAGTTGTTGATATGTTATTTCGCTTTCGTCATCGAAAATGGCAACCTTGTTAGGCACTCTTTTGGCAGAATTAGATAACGTTTCGTACAGATTACGAAAAGGTTTATCATAGATATAATATTCCTGTTCATTGGTTTCTTGTTGCAGCTTAGCCATTATCTATATCCCTTTCCAAATATGCCAGAACATTTTTTTAATCATTGGTATATTAATTCAAATTTTTTAACAAAGTTCAAATAAAACAGCAAGACCTTGTCCACCACCAATACATAACGTAGCGATACCATATTTTTCGTTTCTTCTAACCATTTCATTCATTAATTTAATGGTGATAACACATCCGGTTGCTCCGATAGGATGGCCCATCGATATACCGCTGCCGTTTACATTAACTTTTTCCGGATCTAAGCCTAATTCACGTATACACGCCAGTGACTGTGAAGCAAATGCTTCATTCAATTCAAATAAGCCGATTTCCTCCAACGAAATTCCTGTTTTCTTAAGTAGTTTTCTTACTGCCGGTATCGGTCCGGTTCCCATATACGCAGGATCAACGCCAGCTACTGCTGCATCAACAATCTTTACAATGGGCTTAAGACCTTTTTTAATTGCTAGAGATTCCTTCATCACTACAACCGCTGCACCACAATCGTTGATACCTGAAGAATTGCCAGCTGTTACAGAACCGCCTTCTTTAAATGCCGGACGAAGCTTGGAAAGCTTTTCAAAAGTGGAATTGTCTCTAATATGTTCATCAACAGCAAAAATTGCTGTTTCCTTTTTACTAATTTTAACTTCAACCGGTATTATTTCTTCTGTAAATTTACCTGCGTCTCTTGCTGCTGCTGCTTTGCGCTGGCTCTCTGCAGCATAATGATCTTGATCTTCCCGTGAGATATTATATCTTTCAGCAATGTTCTCAGCAGTAATACCCATGTGGTCTCGTGTGATAGGATCAGAAAGTGCGGTAACTAATCCATCTTCTAACTCTGCATGACCCATTCTGTATCCAAATCTAGCTTGTCTAAGATAAAACGGGATATTTGTCATGCTCTCTCCACCACCCGCAACAGCAATATCTGTAAATCCAGATTCGATTTCCATTGCAGCGGTTAGTATTGCCTGTAATCCTGAAGAGCAGAGTCGATTGACTGTCAAAGCAGTTGCTTCATAAGGAATGCCAGCTTTTATCGATGAAACCCTTGCCATAAATGCGTTTTCAGCTATTTGACCTACACAGCCCATTACTACTTCTTCTACATCTTCCGGTAATATGCCGGCGCGTTTAACCGCTTCCTTAATAGCAATCGCAGCCAGATCAGTTGTTTCAAAATCCTTTAGGGATCCACCAAAGCTGCCAATACCTGTTCTAGCTCCTGATACAATTACAATATTTTCTTTCATATTTTCTCCAATCCGCCGCTATCGCGACAATAAAATAAATTATGATTATTTACTTTCTGGTATCAGATTAAATCTTACTATCTTAAATTGCTATTTCATATAAAGCTTACTGCCTAAAACGATTGACCTCATAATTCTTTCTGCTGCCAAAACCAGGTTTTGTTCTGAATTTTCAATCGCCTGTTCCAAGGTACACGGTGCTACAACACAGCTTTCCAATGAAGCAATATTATATTGATAGATTTCATTAGCACCATTTCCAATACTACCTACAATTGCTATAACCGGCACTCCATATCTTGAAGCAAAATTAGAAATTCCAATCGGTACTTTTCCATTTAGGGATTGTCCGTCAATACGTCCTTCTCCAGTAATTACCAAGTCTGCCCACTCTAATTTTTTATCAAAATCAATTAGTTCTAATATAGTATCGATACCCGATTTTAGTTTACCTCCAGCAAATACTATCAGTCCCATTCCGAGTCCTCCAGCTGCTCCAGCACCTTCAATTTCAATAATATCAACACCTAAATTACTTTGAATTATGGAGGCTAGATTTTGGAGTCCACGATCCAAATATTCAATCTGTTCCGGTGATGCCCCTTTTTGGGGCCCATAAATTGCCGCAGCTCCTGTTGGTCCGCATAGTGGATTTGATACATCGGACAAAATTATTATCTCTGTTTCTCTTATTCTGCTATCAAGTTCAGTTAAATCAACTTCTACAATAGATGCAAGTTTTCCTCCACCAAACCCCACTTCTTCTCCATCTTTATTCCGAAAGTGGGCGCCAAGAGCTTGTGCCATACCAATTCCACCATCATTTGTTGCTGAGCCGCCAATCCCGATATATATTTTTCTGCAGCCCTTATTTAATACATCTTTAATCAGTTGACCGGTTCCATATGTCGTGGCACTTAAAATGTCTCGTTGATCCTTGGGGACTAATGTAAGTCCCGATGCTTCGGCCATTTCGATAATTGCAGTTCCATCAGTTAAAACCCCATATTTTGCATTTACTTCATTACCCATAGGACCAATAACGTTACAATAATCAAATTTTCCACCTAAGCAATCAACTATAGCCTCAACAGTACCTTCACCGCCATCACCCATAGGAAGATTCATAATATTCGTTTCCATATTAACTTTACGAATTCCTTGGCTTATCAATTCTCCAACTTTTTTAGAGCTTAGGCTTCCCTTATATGAATCAGATACTATTAATATGTTCAACTCCCATTCTCCTTTTGCTATTTATTAGACGTTAATGAGCCTCCGCGTCCATTTTTATTGATTTTTTTATTAATCATAAAATCTATGCTTTTAAATGAAAGCTTGTATCTTCCTTTGTGCAAAGCTAACGAAACAGATTTTATACGTGCAAAAATAAGTACAAAACGACCTATCCCGTCATCAACATACTTATAAAATATTACAAGTATGTATTCTCGGATTTCACAATAACAAATGTTTTTTTATGCATTACCACTTAAATCAGCATATTTTTTTATAAGTTTTTATGCAAATCTAACAATGTTTATAAGTACATTATATTGGATACTATTTGCTTATTCAATGTTACGTGTAACAAACAAAGCTTATGTTTTAAGTGTTTTCTTATACTATTTTTGTGTATTTTCTATGTGATTTTTGTTTTTAGCCTATTACGCCTTTGGCTTTATAAGAAGATTGTGCCCATGCTGGGCGCACCCTAAAAAAGTAATCTTGCTTAGACCTGCAAGATTACTTTAAAATTGATATATGATTGATAATTAGCAGAACTTATATCTGCAACTTATTACTCTTTATATAATATAATTACTTTCTTCATAAATTAACATCGCAATATATAAAGGTACAATTTCTTTCATATTTCTAGGATCATATCCTGTCGCATCCTTTAGTTTATTAAGTCGATATTGTACAGTATTTTTATGAAGAAATAATTGTTCAGCGGTATTACCGATTGCTCCATTGTTTTCTATTAAAGTTCTTATTAGTGATACGTAATTATCAATTTCCTTATTGGAACAATTTGAAAATATTTTTTTATAAAATGACATTTTACTGTGATAAGGAACGGTTTGCAATAATAATTCCAAATCTACATCACTATACAATTTAATACCCTTGTCTTTGAATTTGGACATGATATTGCAAGATATATCAGCTTCTTTATATGACTGTCTTATTTCTACTGGTTTAGCTCCAACTGAACCAATACCTCCAGCAATTTTAATATTATAATGCTTCTCAAGTCCCTCCACTATTGCTTTCACCCTTTCAAGTGCTCTATCGAGTGAATCCTCATGTAAAAGAATTATAATACTGCCACCTATTTCGACTACAATGTTTTGTTTGTCTTCCTTTAGATTAATTCTTATTCTATTAATAATCCGATTATATAAACTTTGCCGTTTGACATCATTCAAATCTTCCGGTTTATCCTCGCAGTCTATATTCATTACAATAACTGTCCTACTGATTTGTACATCAATTCCTAATAGTTCTCCGCTTAACATGAATTTATTTCCTTCAGCACTATCCTCCTCCTGAGCTTTAAAAATCCAATTATAAACAAAATTATTTATCGTGTTTTCAATTAAATGAGTTTGCTCCTTTTGATATTCTTCTGTTATTAAAATTTCTGTCATCTTTTTAATAACTTTGCCAAAAGGTTCAACCTCTTTTCTTTCCCCTGTTATTCCAACGACCCCAATTAGTTCCTCGTTTATATAAATGGGCAGGTTGATGCCTTGTTTAGAACCTCCAAAACTATTGGCATCATCTATTAATAATTCAGACATTTTCTTTGCAATGATTTTCTGGGCACCCATATGATACATGCCAACTCTGGATGGGTCTGTAGCCGCTACGATGCACCCGGTATTATCCATAATGTTAATATCTTTATTGATGGTATCACGTAATTCTTCAACAATTTGTTGCATACTAGATTCTGATAACTTCATTTAATAACAGCCCCCTTACCTATTCTTTAGACACAAATAAATCTTAGCGTACATCTGTCAATGAGATATGTCAAGAGGCTACTATCCAAATTATATATGCCAAATAAGCCCTGTTCCGTGGTTGTCCAATGCGAATAATAAAAATGCACCGCCAAAAGTTAGAATTTTATATCTATCTTTTGGCGTACCTTTCACTCGGAAACCCTTTACTTCGGTAAAATTACTTTATATTTTCTCAATTAACTTGATAGTAGCTTTCTCTCTGATTTGCTCAATTTTTTATTAATTGTTATATTCAAAGATAAAATCATCCACTGCCACATTTAATTTCTTTAATTTTTCTGTGCAAATAATAAGTTCATTCCTTCTCTGCTCAGCCTGTTCCTTTCCGGTGTCTATTTGTTTTATGATGTCTTCTACTTGGATACGTATTTCTTTGATTTCTATATCCATGGATTTTACGATCTCATTTCCCCTATCAGTAATATTTGATATAATATTATTCACACATTTGGTTTTTATATCTAGAGTCATAGAATTGACCTGTTCTATAATATTTCTTTTAAATTCATGCTTCACCCTAAGTACTATTTGATTCATCTGAAGAAAGTTAGGTAATATCATGCCACCCATTATAAAATTCCTAATAGTTACTGAATTTAACAGACCAAACAATGTTAATCTCAAATAGGCACTTACCTGCTGCCCGACACCTTTGGCAAAGAATTGAAGCCCCCCGTCGTTGGCTGTTCCTCTTTGCCAAAGAGGAACAGCGTTACTGTTAGCCGGTGAGGATTTTCCGGCTATATCCAGTCTGATTTGATCAACTTCGATATAAAAAATCTCCAAATTCTGTTCCACTGTTTGCATCAAATCCTCTATCCTATCAGTAATCAAGGGTTCTATGATATTATTCTGCCAGAATGTTTGATCCTCCTCGATACTTCCTTTTATGGAATCCCTTATTTCATTTACAAAAATTTCAACACATTTTCTGATATTTATAATATTCATGAATGCAGATGGTTTACATTCTTCTATCCACACATGAATCTTATTTGTCAGTTCATAAAAGTAGTAGTCAATGCAACGATTAAAATCCGAATCCATTCTGTGAATCTTATCAGAAATTCTAGCAGCCATTTCTCTTTTCTTATATTCCATATCATGTAATCTATACTGGGCTTCCTGGTAACGAGCTTTTATATCCTCTAAGGAACTGGTGAGCATCGCTAATTGCTGAGGAATTATTTTGACTAATGCTTCATTGTTTATGATACGTTTTAATTCTCCTGCTGACTGTGATAGCTTTATGTTATTGCTTTTACCATTATTCGAGGTACCTATAACTTGAATTTTAAAGGTTTCTAAGTTAGTCTTGTTGCTTAAATCCTTCAACGAATCGGAGTACTGATTCATATTTAGCAAAATAATATATTCCGATCCCTCTTTTATCATTTTTGCCAGTTTCGTTTGCTTCTCCTTAAACCTGGCATAATCATAGGTATTACTATTCATATGGTACCTCCAACATTTAATAAATAGTCTTTCTTACTGTTACTACTCTATCGTAAAGCTCTCTGGTATCCTTAAAGATTACATGGCTCACATTGATTACTGTAATATCCTTTAACCCTAATATTGTTTTCTCTATTTCTCTCGCCCGTTCCATATCGAGGGAAGCAAATGCCTCATCCATAAATAATATGCTTGCTTTATTAAGTAAAGCTCTGGCAATTACAATTCTGCTTCTCTCTCCACCAGAGATATTTTTCCCATTATCATAAATAATGGAATTCAGCCCTTCCGGTTTTTGATTCACAAACTCAGTCAAACCGGAGGCCGAGATGGCATCAGCAATCTCCTGATTAGAATACTCCTTATAAAGGGTAATATTATTTTTGATCGTATCTTCAAATATAAATACCTGTTGTTCAATATTAGCGACAAGCTTAAAATACTGATCCCTTTTCACATCTCTTAAATCATACCCGTCAATGAATACTTTACCACCGGTAGGATTAAAATATTTCCGGAACAATTTTAGAAGAGTCGATTTTCCTCCTCCGCTTGGTCCAACAATAAGATATTTACCGTTCTTTTTCACTCTAAGATTGATATCCGATAAAATTAATTGTTCCTCATCTTCATAGCAAAACTCTACATCTTTAAATTCTATCTCCTTTTTAAACTCCGGCAAATCAACCGTTTCAACATAGGTATCTGTATTCTCCAAAGTTTTTTCTATTTTCTTGATTAAATCTCCCGACGAAAACAGCTTTGGCAGGTTTTCACTAATATTAAAGAGCGGCCACATCATTCTTTGAATCCCTTCAACAACTAATAAAAGCCCTCCGGGAGTAACCTTTCCAACGACAGCAAGGTATCCAATTCCACTGATCACTCCATATAAGGAGCCATTCACGAATAGATGCTGAAAGCTGTAAATATAGGAGAGCATCCTTTCAATGACAAAGCCCTTATGCTGAATTTCATCACTCTTATGATAATAATCCTCCGTAACTTTATCTTGAAGATTATAATTTTTAACAATATGGAAGGCCGAGAGAATCTCTTTAATATAAGAAGTATAGCCATCAAACAAATCACTGCGTTCCTTATATGCTTTCTTAATCGGCTTTCTGGTAACAATTGATAGGATTAAATTGATTATGATTAATACTAAGGCTAGCAGTATCATTCTTGCATCGACCGTAGATAATAGCCAAATACCCACCAAGAAATTCACGAAGCCCTCGCAAACAGAATATATTCCGGTAATCAGGTTGTCTTCCAAGGTATTAAAGTCATTGGTCATGGCAGAAATATATTTTGCATTGTTTTCCTTTTGGAATTCTGCGATATTCTTATTAAATACTTTCGTGATATAATATTTTTTTAAACTCGAATTTGCTTTCCTTTTATAATAATTATTTGATATCGCAACCAGTATGCCGACCGGAACCAATAAAGCTGCAAATAATAATAGTTCTGGTGCTTTCTGTTTCATTGTTTCTACTTCACCGTTTAAGGCAAAGTCCAGCAGCTTCATCATTTTGATGGTTACATAACCAAAAAGGATGGAGGATATCGCTGCAATAATTAGTGCAAGGAAGAGATATGGTAATATTTTAGCGTATTTTTTTAGCATGTTATCACCTCATTAAAGTAATCCTTGGCCGGGAAGCTGTGAACAGAACCGTTCTTTACTTCAATTACAAAGTCATAGTTTTCTGTTATCCCTTCATAAAATCTATGGCTAATTGAAATTACGGTATTCTCAAGCTCCAAAAAGACCTTCTCTATTTCCCTTCCTAATTCTTCATTTAAGCTAGAGGTCCCTTCATCAACAAATAAAATCTCTGCGTTTTTTGCAATGGCTCTGGCAATGGAAATTCTTTGTCTCTGTCCACCGGATAAGTTCTTTCCATTTTCTGTTAGTCTCTCCTCAATCCCGTCCTTTTTCTCTAATATAATGGAATCCAATCCACAGACCTTCACAGCATTGTCTATTTGGTCCGCAGGAATGTCTTTATATAAAGTGATGTTATTTTTAATCGTATCCTCAAATAAGAATACCTCCTGATAGATAAACGCTACCTTTTCATGGAAGGATTTTTCGGATATCTCTCTGTAATCTGTTTTGTCTACCGTAATGGACCCTTCAAAATCATCATAAATC
>Ga0123338_10003193_pt1 | contig 14931 bp, 14 predicted proteins | sample grotaG_FD_89793 | JGI IMG/M metagenome (GOLD analysis project Ga0123338, IMG submission 89793) | Glacier valley bacterial and archeal communities from Borup Fiord, Nunavut, Canada, to study Microbial Dark Matter (Phase II) -... | ecosystem: Environmental > Aquatic > Freshwater > Ice > Glacier ...
GTTGGGGCAGGTCTGGCTCGCCGTGCCGCTCACCCACGGCCTGGTGCAGACCGGCGTCGTCATCCTCGCCCCGCCCCGCGCCCCTTTCAAGCTGGACCAGGAAGCCTTCGACCTGCTCCGCATCGTCGGCCGGGAGGTCGCAACCTACGTCGCCGAGCAGCGCGCCACCCGCGTCCTCCTGCAAACCCGGCAGTTGCACGACTACGGCAAGCGCTTCGCCTTCGTCGCGCACGACATCAAGAACGTATCGAGCCAACTCAGCCTGCTGCTGTCCAATGCCGAACGCCACATCGCCAACCCGGAGTTCCAGCGGGACATGCTGGACACCATCGGCGCCTCCGTCGCCAAGATCACGCAGCTGATCCGCCGCCTGGATGAGCCTGCCGCCGACCGCGCGCCTGCAGCCCTATCCCCGCTGCCGCGCCTGGAGGAGCTGGTGGCCACCTACGGCCGGGTCCGCAAGGCAGCGGTTTCGGTGGAGCACGACGGCTCCACCGCCGCCGTCGCCATGTCCCCGGACGCCTTCGACACCGCGATAACACATTTGTTGAATAATGCCGTGGAAGCTGCGCCGGACCAGGCGGTGCTGATACGAATACGTCACGAGGTAGGGCAGGTGGTCATAGACATCGTGGACAAGGGACCGGGCATGTCGGAGGACTTCCTCCGGGACGGCCTATTCAAGCCGTTCGGGACGTCCAAGCGCCACGGCTCCGGCATCGGCGCGTTCCAGGCCCGGGAGCTCGTGCGCGAAGGCGGCGGCGACGTGCAGGCCATGAGCGTGCAGGCCGGCGCCGGCCGCGGCGCCCCCGGGACCACCTTGCGCATCACCCTGCCGCGCACCGACGCCCCGGAGGCCACGACGTCTCCAGCCCTGGCGTCCCCAGCCATGCCTACAGCCGACCCGGTGCAGGCATGAGCCTCCCGAAGCTCCTCATCATCGAGGACGACATGGGCCTGTGCAGCCAGTACCGCTGGGCATTCCCGTCCTGCCAGGTGCTGTTCGCCCACACGCGCGCCCAGGCGTTGCAGATGGCCGTCAAGGAAAGCCCCCAGGTCGCCATCATGGACCTCGGCCTCCCCCCCGACCCGGATGGCGTCAGCGAGGGTTTCGCGACCCTCGACGGCCTCGCCCGGCAGATGCCCGACACCAAGGTCATCGTCGCCACCAGCCACGGCGACCGCAGCCACGCCCTGCGCGCCATCGCCGCCGGCGCCTACGACTTCTGCGAGAAGCCGATAGACATCGGCGTCCTCGGCACCATCGTCGAGCGCAGCCTCCGCCTGCGCACCCTGGAGTCCGAGAACCGCCGCAACCAGGACCAGCCCGCGGCCTCCCCCATCAAGGGCATCGTCGCCTCCGACTCCGCCATGCTCAAGGTATGCCGGGACGTGGAGAAGCTGGCGCCCGCAAACGTCGCCGTCCTGCTGCTGGGTGAAAGCGGCACCGGCAAGGAGGCCCTGGCCCGCGCCCTCCACGACCTCTCGCCCCGCGCCCGCCAGCCCTTCATCGCCATCAACTGCGGCGCCATCCCCGAGAACCTGCTGGAAAGCGAGCTGTTCGGCCACGAGCGCGGCGCCTTCACCGGCGCCGTCAAGCAAACCCTCGGCAAGATCGAGATGGCCAGCAAAGGCACCCTGTTCCTGGACGAAATCGGCGACCTGCCGCACCAACTGCAGGTGAAGCTGCTGCGCTTCCTGCAGGAGCAAGTGGTCGAACGCATCGGCGGGCGCCAGCCGGTCAAGGTGGACGTGCGCGTGGTCTCCGCCACCAACGTTCAATTGCAGGACCAGGTGGATGGCGGGCGCTTCCGCTCCGACCTGTTCTACCGCCTCAACGCCGTCACCATCCGCATCCCGCCGCTGCGCGACCGCGGCGGCGACCGCCTGCTACTCGCCCGTCACTTCCTCGGCGTCTTCAGCCGCGAGTACGGCCGCAGCGTCCGCGGCTTCTCCGACGACGCCCTCGCGGCCCTCGACGCCCATCCGTGGCCCGGCAACATCCGCGAGCTTGAGAACCGCATGAAGCGCGCCGTCCTGATGTCCGAGGGCCGGCTGGTCACCGCCGCCGACCTGGAACTCGCACCGGGGGTCGAAGACCTGACTGGCTACGACCTCCGCACCGCCCGTGCCCGGGCCGAGCGGGAGGTCGTGCAGCGCGCGCTCGCCCGCAGCAGCGGCACGCTGGCAACCGCCGCACGACTGCTCGGCATAAGCCGCCCGACGTTGTATACGTTGCTCGACGCGCACGGATTGTCCGTACCGGCCGCTGCGGCCGAGGCGGATCAGTCCCAAGAACAAACCAGTCAGGATCGGGCCGACGCATGAACAAGCTCATCATTCCCGCCGCCGCGGCCGTCCTGCTGGCCGGCGGCGCCGGCGGTGCCTGGGTTTACACACACCGCGGCGCCCCGATGGACAACGCCCGCGCGCTGGAAGCCAAGGGCGACCTGCGCGGTGCGCAGATCGAGCTGCGCAACGCCGTCAAGGCCGAGCCGGGCAATGCCGAGGCCCGGGCCGCGCTCGCCCGCCTGCAGCTGCAATCCGGCGATCCCATCGCCGCCGAACGCGAGGTGCGCGCCGCGCGCGAGCTTGGCTCCAGCGAGGCCGTGACGACCCCGGTGCTGGCCCAAGCCCTCCTGGCCCAGCAGCGCTTCGCCGACGTGCTGCGTGAAATCCCCGCCACCGCCTCCAACCCCAACGCAGCTTCTGCCTACCTCGTCGCCCGCGGCATCGCGCAGATGGCACTGCAGGACCTGCCTGCCGCCGCCGCCAGCCTCGAGGAGGCGCAACGCCTTGCCCCCCGCAGCACCGACGCGCTCGCAGCCGGCGTGCGCCTGGCCATGCTCCGCAACGACGTGCCCCAGGCCGAGGCGCTCGTGGACCGCGCGCTCGCCATCGAGCCGAAGCGCGCGGATACGCAGTTCCTCAAGGGCCAGATCCTCGTCGCCAAGGGCAACCTGCCCGCCGCCGTCGCCGCGCTCGACGAAGCCGTGGCCGCCGCCCCCGCCGCCGCCCAGATCAGGCTGGAGCGCGCCGGCCAACTGCTGCAAACCGGCCAGAACGCCAAGGCCCGCGCCGACGTGGACTACATCCTGTCCCGTGACCCCAAGAACGTCGTCGCCTCCTATTTGGACATGATCCTGCTGGTCCGCGAGGGCAAGTTCACGGAAGCCGACGCAATCCTGACCAGGCTGGACACCGTGCTGCCGCGCTTGCCCCGCGGCCAGTTCTTCCAGGCCCTTGTCAAGGCGAACCTCAACCAATTCGAGGCGGCGGCAGAGGCCGCGACCCGCCATCTGGCCCGCGCCCCGCAGGATGCCGAAGCCATCCGCCTGCTCGCCAAGATCGAGATGGCCGCCCGCCGCCCGGACCGCGCCGTCACCGTGCTGGTCAACGCCATCAAAGCCGGGGTCAACGACGCCGAGACCCTGGACATGCTGGGCCGCGCCTACGCCATGGACGGCAAGGCCCCCCAGGCCGCCGAGACCTTCCAGCGCGCCGCCGACCTGGCGCCGCAAGACCCCTCCATCCTGACACGCCTGGCAACGAGCAAGTTGGAGATGGGCGATACCAAGGGCGCCACGTCCGCACTCGAGCGGTCCCTCGACATGGCGCCCAAGCAGGCGGACGCCGGGCAAGCGCTGGTCGCCGCTGCCCTCGCCTCCGGCGACGTGGACAAGGCCCAGGCCGCGCTCGACCGGATGCGCGCCCAAGCCGGCGAGTCCGAGGCTGTGGCCGTGCTCGACGGCCTCATCAAGCTGTCCCGCCGTGACCTGGACGGCGCGCGCGACGCCTTCGCGGAGGCCGTCAAGCGCTACCCGCAATCCGTCACCGCCGCCGTCAACCTTGCCAAGCTGCAGCTTCTCCAAGCCAAGCCCGCCGATGCCGAGGCCACCCTGCGCGCCGTACTCGCCAAGTCCCCGGCAGAGCCGCAGGCGCTCGACGTGCTCCTGGGCGAGCTGGTCCGTCAGCAGCGCTTCCCCGACGCGGTGACGGTGATCCGGGCAGCCCGCGCCGCCGCACCCTCAAACCTCGCCTTCGTCGCGGCAACCGCGACCCTGCAGGTGCAGGCCAAGGACGCGCCAGGCGCCCTCGCAACCCTGGAGGAGGCGCGGGTCGCCGCAAGCGGCACCCTGCCCACGCCGCTCATGCCGTCCCAGGCCCGCGCCCAAGCGGCGAACGGCGACATCGAGACCGCCAAGGCGACCTACCGGCGCTACACGACTGCCAACCCGCTCGATCTGGAGGCGCTGCGCTCCTACATAGACCTGCTGGTCAACAACAACGACGCCCCTGCCGCACGGCAGGTCCTGGCCGACGCGTTGCGGAATGCGCCCGGCAACCTCGGCATCATGCAGACCTTGATCCTGATCGAGACGCGGACCGTCAGCGTGGATGCCGGGCTGGCCAAGGCGGACGAACTCCGCCGCAACCCGGCCAACATGCCCAACGCCTCAGTGCTCAAGGGCGACACGCTGGTGGCCCTCCGCCGCTTCGGTGACGGCGCCACCGCCTTCGGCACCGAGATGAAGACCAACCCCAGCCCGGCGCTTGCAATGCGCCAAGCCGGCGCGCTGCTCGGCGGCGGCGGCCCGGATGCGGCGGCGTCGGTCCTGCGGACGTGGCTGCAACAGCATCCGGACGATGCCGACGTGGCGCAGATGCTCGCCAGCCTCGACATCACCGCCCGCCGCCTGCCGGACGCCGAAACCCACCTGAAGGCGGTGCTGGCCAAGCGTCCCAACGACGCCGTAGCGCTCAACAACCTGTCCTGGGTACTCCAGCAGCGCAACAGCCCGGAGGCCCTGCCGATGGCCCGGCGCGCCTACCTGATCTCCCCAACGACCGAGAGCGCGGACACCTTGGGCTGGATTCTGGTCACATCAGGCGACGCCAAGGCCGCCGTGCCCCTGCTGCGCCAGGCTGTGGCCGGCCGTCCCACCGACCCGGCCATCCGCTACCACCTCGCCGCAGCGCTTGGCGCCGCGGGACCAAAGGAGGAAGCGGTGCAGATCCTACAGGCCCTCGTGAACGAGTCGGCACCGTTCGATGAGAAGGCCGCGGCGCAGAAGCTCCTCAACACCTTGAAGTAGGGCTTCTCACCGGCATCGGGCCGCTTGGCACGGCGGACAGCCCGGTGCTGCTGCCGTCACGCCGGTGCTGCCGCCGTCACGAGCGACCGGTCACGCGGCAAGGATACCCCGCCGAGCAACAACTCAACCCGGCGGCCCTTCGCTCCGACTGTTCTCGCATGCATGTTCCGATGTGTACGCAGCCGCAGGAGCGGTCAGACCGTGAGGCCGCTGGTATCAGTCCCCAAGGCAGAATAGGTCACCCTGAACGGTCACACCCTAAACGGTCACACCCGGAGCCGGGTGACCTGGCGGCTGACCCGCCCCGCACGCCGCGGTAACGCCAGTCAGCCCTTGCCAGCCATGGCGGCCAGTCCGGTGCGTGTCGTAAGTTCATACGCATCCGCCAGCAACGTCAGCCGCGCCGTGTTCGGCAGCTTGCGGAAGGCGGTGAGAAGCAAGATTTCCTCGTTCGACTGCTCGGCCTGGAGCGGCGCCGCGCTGTCCGACTCCAGCAACGCGCCAATCGGCACGTTCAGCACCTGCGCCAGCTTGATCAGCCGCGCCGTCTCCGGGAAGCACGTCCCCCAGATCCAGGCGTGAACCGCAACCCGTGAGACGTCCAGCGCGCGCGCCAGACCTGCTTGCGTCATGCCTCGCTCCGCCATGATCCGCGCGAGGTTGTGCCGGAACCTGTCGCGCGACGCCGTACGGGCCGTCGCCTCGTCTGGCCAACCCTGCAAGGCGTCAGCTTGCATCGCCAGACTCATCGGCTGCCGCTCCCGCAGATGGCTGAGTCTGATACGGACGCCGGTCCAAAGGCTGCCACAGCGCTTTCTCCAAAGCTGGTTCCAATGTCACAATATAGTGAACTCGTAAGCCTGGGCAAGACAGCACGAGAACAATCCTTCTTAACGGCTATAGGTGTGTCTATTCAGGGTGCCTGCTGTTTGTGACAATCCAACAGATGGTCCAACATAACTTCACAAAAACATGACAAAGCCTGAATCAACTGAACGGATTTGGCGCTTTGCCGCCCTTCTTCGGTTGTGGAATCCCAGCAGGCAGCGCGTGGTCCGCTTCCAGCGCCGTGATCACCGTCTCCAGGAATGCCCGCAGCGCATGCGCCAGCGCGAGTCCCGCCTTGTCCCGTGTCACGTCCAGGCTGCCGTACACCGCAATCCTGTCCCGGCCATTTTCGACCTGCATGTCACCGATGCTGGTCGCAGCGGTGTCGTCGGCAAACGGCGTCATGGGGCATGTCCTCGGCGTCGGGCGGCGTATCCGGTCGGCGTCGGTGCCGGCAGGGCCAGCGCGACGCCCGCGGCCGTGTCTGGCAGCGCCGGAAATACCGTCAAGCCCGTCAGGTCGGCAAGTTGCCGCATATTGACCACTGCCCAAGGCGCGCTGTCCACATTCTTTGCCACATAGGCCGCCGCCAAGCCCCGGCGCGGGTCGAACACGGCCTTGAAGACATGGCTCGGCACCAGCACGCTTCCGACTGTCTGCAACTCTCTGCCTTGGAAGATCGGCCCGGTGACGACATACAGCTCACCCTGCCGCTCGGCCAGCCGCCGCACCGCGCGCTCGATGCCTTCCCAGATGCCGCGGTTCAGCTTCGGTGCCTGCGGGACCATGTTCGCCAGGCTGAAGCTTTCCTGTTGCGCGTCGTCGTCCGGCATGTCGCCGCTGGGCGACAGATGGCCGCGGTCGAATCCGCTGCGTGCATAGTCCCGCAGCTCCGCCCTTTCGCCCTCCGGCAGCGCCGGCTCCGGATGGAACTCGCTGTCCCGCGGCAACCCCCGGGCCAATGCAAGTCCCTCCCGGGTCAGGTGCTCCGCCGAATACAGCGGCGTCCGCGTCTTGGCCGAGTGCAGCACCGCAAACGCCCGGAAGCACAGCGCCCGGCTGCCTTCGGCCAGCCGCGCGTTCAACAAGCCCGGCGCCAGCCCCCCGGCGAAGTGCCCGGCGCAATCCCCACCTGCGGCAGCAGCCCGGCCCACGTCCAGGACCACCGCCCCGGCCCAGGCCGCAAGCACCAGCAAAACCGGCCTCCAGCGGCTCAGCCCCCGACGGTTCGGCGTTGGCCGGTTCGGCCCCAAGCGGTTCGGCCCCAAGCGGTTCGGTCCCAAGCGGTTCGGCATCGTCGTCCCCAGCGGAGCGCCGCGGTGCTCCCAGTGCCCTTATGGCCGCCCTCCCGCCAACCTGGCAACGCCCGTGGTCCACCGGCGCACCGGCCGTCCCCAGTCCCTGCCCAGACCGCGCCGCCCAGCCGGCCGGCGCGCAAACCAAATCCGATCCCCGGCGTTGCTGCCGTGAGATCAATCAACCCGAAGGATTGCTGCAACATGCTGAAGTATCTCCCGGCCGTCGCCATCCTGCTGGCGTCCACCGCTGCCCTCGCCCAGAGCGGCTCCACCCAGTCTCCTCCAGCCCCAAACTCTTCGTCCAGCGCTCCGCAACCGGCGACCAGCGTGCCGCCGGGGGCCACGAACATGAACAGTGGCAGCACCTCCAACCCGAACCCCTCTGGCGCAATCGGCACGACGGTCGTCACCCCGGGCGCCGTTCCCGTCCCGATGACGGCCCCGCCGGCCGGCTCGCAGCCGATGGACGCGACGGTGCCGAAGCCCCAGTAAGCAGTCAGGAACCAAATCGCCGGGCGCACCCGCAAGCAGCCCGGCGGCCCCGCCACGACTGGGGGCGCAAGACGGTGGCCCAGCGGTTCCAACCCGCCTCGCAACACACTATAGGGCAGGGGTGAAATCCCCTGCCCACCCTCCCCAAGCTGTCCAACCTCTGCAAGCTGGCGTGACGTTGGACTGGGACGGGCATGTTGCCGTGATCGGCATGGCCCAACCTGCCAAGCGCAACTGCCTGGACGGTCCCATGCTAGCCGGCTTGATGACTGCCTTCCGCAAGGCATCTGCGGCCCGCGTCATCATACTCCGCGCCAGCGCCGGCGCATCGGTCTGGTGCGCCGGCTTCGACATTGCCGCCCTCGCGCCGGGGCGCGATCCGCTGGCCCAGGATGGTGCCCTGCAAGCCCTGTTCCGCATGGTGCACGACCACCCCGGCATCGTGATCTCCATGATCCATGGCACGGCCTGGGGTGGAGGTGCCGACCTCGCCCTCCGCTGCGACATCGCCATTGCCGACCCCACCTGCACCCTGGCTTTCACGCCGGCCCGGCTGGGCTTGCCGTATGACCCCGACGGCTTGCTGAACGTCGTCATGCGCGCCGGCCCCGCTGCCGCGCTCGAGATGTTCGGCACCGCCGACCCCGTCCCGGCCGCCCGGGCGCAGCAGCTTGGCCTTCTCAACCATGTGGTCCCGGAAGCCGACCTGGAACCTTTTACCTTGGCGATGGCGCAGCGCATTGCCGCCAACGCCCCGCTTTCCGTCGCCAGCGCCAAGCAGCAAGTCCGCGCCCTGACGGCAGCCATGCCCCTGCCGGCTGCGCTGTCGCAACGCTTGCAGGAGGGCCGCTGGCGCGCCCTGGACAGCGGCGACTTCGCCGAGGGCCTGGCCGCCTTCCAGGCCCGCCGCCCTCCAACCTTTCACGGGGCATGACGGCGTGACTCTCGCCCAATGGATGCTGCCGATAGCCGCACTGCTGCCGTATCTGACGGTCGCCGCCGCGAAAGCCAGCCGGTCCCGCTACGACAACGCCGCACCCCGGGCCTGGGCCGCCACCTTGCAAGGTTGGCGGCAACGGGCCGACTGGGCGCACCGCAACCACTTCGAAGCCTTTCCGCCCTTCGCCGCCGCCGTCCTGCTGTCCGGCATGACCGGCGCCGGGCAGGGCGGCACGGACGTCCTCGCCGCCGGCTTCATCGCCGCCCGGGTCGGCTACACCGCGGCCTACCTGCTCGACCGCCCCGCGTTGCGGTCGGCGCTATGGTTCGCCGGCGTCGGCTGCGTCATAGCCCTGTTCGCCCGCGCCGCCTGACGCCTGCGCCGCCCGGAAGCACCGGATCAAATGCGGCGCGTCACGGCCCTGCGACCGCGCCGTGCCGCTGCACGAACATCCACACCCGGTCCAGTACCGCAGCCCGGTGCCGGAACAGCGGCGCAAACGCCGTGACGATCCCGATATGCCCGACCCCCGGCACCAAGTCCGCCTCCGCGGCGCCCCCCGCCGCGTTCACCCGGGCCGCCAACGACAGCGTGTTCCGCGGGTTTACCGTCGTGTCGTCCGTCCCGGCCAGCAGCAGCAGCGGCGGGTTGCGCCCGTCCACATAGGTCACCGGCTGGCTCAACGGCCCGTCATCCACCGTCGCGAACACCGGCTTGATGTCCTCCCCGGTGATCGGCAGGAAGTCATACGGCCCCGCCAACCCGATCACCCCGGCCAGCCGCGCCCGGTCGTATCCCGCCGCCGCCAGCAGCCGCCCGTCAACCGCCAGCATCGCCGCGTTGTACGCCCCGGCGGAATGCCCAAGCACGAAGATGCGCCCGGGATCGGCCCCCAGCCGCGCCGCATTGGACGCCGCCCAGGCGACCGCCCGGGCATTGTCCTGCAGGAACTCGGGAAACTGCACCTCGGGATACAGCCGGTAGTCCGGCACCACGACGACTGCGCCGCGCGCCGCCAGCGGCTGCGCCACGAAGGGGTACATGCCCTTGTCCCCGGTCCGCCAGCTTCCGCCATACAGGAACACCACCAGCGGCACCCGTCCCCCCGCGGCCCGGTCCACCGCAGCCGGGCCGGGCGCATCCGGCGGCTGGTAGATGTCCAGCATCCGCCGCGGCCCGTCCCCGTACGCCACGCCCCGGGTCACCCGCACACCCTCGGACGGCACGGTGGCATTCAGGATGCCGGACGGCGAGCAAGCCGCCAGCAGCAACCCGGTCAGCCCGGCAAGCCCCGCTCGAAAGATCAATCGCATCCGCGTCTCAACTCCGTCAGCGCGGCCCGGTTCCGGCGCGCATGGCGCATCCGTAGGACGGCTCGCACCGCCGTCCCGTGCACACTTCACGCAGGCTTGTCGCATCCAGCCCTCCGTCCCCCAAGCCCGCTCCAAGGCGGACGGGGGCAGGAGTGATGCAGCCGCCCTACTTGCGCGCCTTGCGCGCTGCATACTTGGCGTCGCGCTCCGCCTTGCGCTCGGCCTTGATCTCCTCGTCGCGCCGGGCTGCCTCCGCCTTGCGGACGGCCTCGGCCTCGGCCTGCCGCGCCAGATCGGCCTGCCGCTCCTGGTCCTCCGCCAGCTTGCGCGCGGCCTCGGCTTCCTTGGCGACCCGGCGTTCCGCCGTGCGTATGTCCCGCGCCTCGGCAATCGCCAGCCGCTCGGCCTGCCGCGCCAGCACCGCCGGGTCGTCGGCGGCCGGCTTGGTCTTGAATTTCTCGATCAGCGCCTGCTTCGCCGCCGCGGCGGCTGCCGCGCGGTCGGTGAACTTGCTGCCATTGAAGCCACTCATCGTATCGTCCTTAGGGGTGGGGGGTCAGCGCCGGTCCGGACCGGCTTCCAAAAGCTGTAGGTTCTGCTGCGCCAGGTCAGCAGTCGCAGTGTCGGGAGCAAGCTGGATCGCCCGCTCCCAGTCGGCGCGGGCGCCGTCGCGCTCGCCCCGCCGCTGGCGCAGGATGCCCCGTTCCAGCAGGCCATCGGGGTTGTCAGGGTCCTGGGCAAGCGCACGGTCCACGTCGTCCTGCGCCAGGCCCGGCTGGTTCAGGTGCCGCCAGGCCGCGCTGCGAAACACCAAGGCATCCGGCCGCCGCGGGTCCAGGTCCAGTGCCCGCGTCAAGTCGTCCAGCGCGTCCTGGTAATGCTCCAAGTTGGCCGCGGCAACGCTCCGGTCAATGAGCAGGTCCGGATCGTCCGGAGTCAACGACAGCGCCAGGGTCGCCGACGCGAGCGCCCGGCCCGGGTCGCGCGCCATCAGCCAGGCCTGCCCGGCCTGCCCGTACACGGACGCCCGAGCCGCCGCTGGCGCCTTGCTGCTGCCGGCCAGCTTGTCCATCGCCTCCGCCCCGGTGTCCGCGTCACCTTGCGCCACGTCCGCAAGTGCCTTGCAGTGGATTGCACCCTCGCCACCGCCCGTCGCGATCCAGGCGTCGGCAAAGCTGTATGCCCCGGCGGGATCGGTGGTCAGCAGCAAAAGGCAACGGTCATACTCCGCACCCTCGGCAATCCGCGGCGGCACCGGAGGAATGGGCAAGGGACCGTCGTCCACGGCAGGGACCGCGCCGCTGTTTCCAACCGGGGCGCCCCCAGCCGGCCCCGCTTCGGGTGCGGTTGCCACGGCCTCGTCCGGACCCGACCCTGCGGCACGGCCGGCCATCCACGAGCCACCCACCGCGGCGGCCAGTGCGACAGCGACCGCACCAGCGATGAGCACGCCTCTATTCATCTTGGCAACACTATACGCCGGCTCGCCCTGGCCGGCAAACCGCGTATCATCGCGGCATGGACACGCGCCGCCTCCTCGTCTTCGGCCTGGGCTACACCGGCGCCGCCATCGCCGCCCGCGCCGCCGCCGCGGGATGGGCGGTCACCGCCACCAGCCGCACCCCGGATCGGCTGCACCCCCCCGAAGGCGTGGCGCTTATCCCCTTCGCCGACGCCGGCCCCGCCGTCCTGGCCGCCACCCACCTGGTGCAAACCGCCGCCCCGGACGCGGACGGAGACCCCGCCCTCGCCCGCTACGCCCCCCAGGTCGCCGCCGCCCCGGACCTGCGCTGGGCCAGCTATCTCAGCACCACAGGCGTCTATGGCGACCGCAACGGCGGCTGGGTGGACGAGGACACGCCCCCCCAGCCCAGCGGCGACCGCGGCGTGCGCCGCATTGCCGCCGAGGACGCCTGGCGCACCGCCTGCGCCCGCTGCGCCGTGGACATATGCCGCGTCGCCGGCATCTACGGCCCCGGCCGCTCCGCCTTCGACGACCTCCGCGACGGCACCGCCCGCCGCGTGGACAAGCCCGGCCACCTTTTCGGCCGCATCCACCGCGACGACATCGCCGCCGCCGTCGTGGCCGCCATGCAGCAGGACCGCCCGCCCGGCGCACGCATCCTGAACCTCGCCGACGACGAACCCGCCGCCAGCGCCGACGTCACCGCCGAAGCCGCCCGCCTGCTGGGCCTCCCCCCGCCGCCCCTCGTGCCCTTCGCCGACGCCCTGCCCGGCATGAGCGCCATGGGCCGCAGCTTCTGGATGGAGAACCGCCGCGTCCGCAGCGCCAAGACCCAAGCCGCCCTCGGCCTCCGCTGGGCCTACCCCACCTACCGCGAGGGCCTACGCGCCATCCTGCAACAGGAGGCCGCCGAGCGTCCGCCGCAGCAGCGCCAGGTCTGACGGCCGCGACAACCGGTGGTCGCCGTCCTTGATCAAGGTCACCTGCACGTCCGCCCCCTCCAGCCGGTCCGCCAACCGCATCGCCGTCTCCCACGGCACATCGGCGTCCCCCATCCCTTGCAGCAGCCGCACCGGGCAACGCAGCGGGATCGGCGCGCGCAGCAGCAGGTGCCGCCGCCCGTCCTCGATCAGCGCCAGCGTCACCGGGTAGGGGTCGCCATAGTCGCTCGGCACCGGCAGCACGCCGTCCCGCGCCAACTGCGCGCGCTCCCCCGGCATCATCGCGGCCCACATCAGGTCCTCGGTGAAGTCCGGCGCCGCGGCGATGCCCACCAGCGCCTGCACCCGCCCCGGCCGGGCCAGCGCCAGCAGCAGCGCGATCCACCCGCCCATGCTGCTGCCCACCACGGCCAGCGGACCCTCCGTCAGCCGGTCCACCAGGACCACCGCGTCCTCCGCCCACCGCCCGATGGTGCCGTCCGTGAACGCCCCGCCGCTGGCCCCATGCCCGCTGTAGTCCAGCCGCAGGCACGCCAACCCGTGCGCGGCGCAGAACGCCTCCGTCTCCAGCGCCTTCGCCCCCGTCATGTCGCTCTTGTAGCCCGGCAGGAACACCGTGCACGGCCCGCGCCCCGCCAACCGCACCCACGCCAGCCCCACCCCGTCGCCCCTGTCCAACACGCCCCTGTCCAACACGCCCCGTTCAACCAAGCCCTGTTCCCGCATGGGTGTCCCCGCTGTCCCCGTCATGTCATATCCCGGCGATGCCACCCCTCCCACCCGGCACCGTCGTGCTGCAAGTCCTTCCCCGCCTCGACTCCGGCGGCGTCGAGCGCGGCACCGTCGAGATCACCCAAGCCATCACCCTCGCCGGCGGAACCGCCCTGGTCGCCAGCGAAGGCGGCCGCCTCGTCGCCGCCGTCGAGCGCGCCGGTGGCCGCCACACAACCCTCCCCCTCGCCAGCAAGAACCCGGCGGTCATCTGGCGCAACGCCGCCCGCCTGGCCCGCCTGATCCGCGCCGAGGGCGTCGCCATCGTCCACGCCCGCTCCCGCGCCCCGGCCTGGTCCGCCTGGCTCGCTGCCCGCCGCACCGGCGCACGCTTCGTCACCACCTACCACGGCGTTTACAGCGAGAACCTGCCCCTCAAGCGCCGCTACAACGCCGTCATGGCCCGCGGCGAGCGCGTCATCGCCATCAGCCAGCATGTCGCCGTGGCGCTCATGGGCCGCCACCGCATCAACCCCGCCCGCATCCGCACCATCCCCCGCGGCGTGGACCCGGTGCTGTTCGACCCCGATGCCGTGTCCGGCTCGCGCATCGCCCGCCTCGCCCAGGCCTGGCGCCTGCCCGACGGCGCCCCGACGGTCATGCTCCCGGCCCGGCTGACCCGCTGGAAGGGTGCATCCGTGCTGATCGAGGCCCTGGCCCTCATGGAGCGGCAAGACGCGTGCTGCGTCCTGGTCGGCGGGGCCGGTGCCCCCCGCTTCGCCGCGGCGCTGGAGCAGCAGGCCGCGGCCCTCGGCGTCGCCGCCCGCGTGCGCTTCGCCGGGCACTGCGACGACATGCCGGCCGCGATGATGCTGGCCGACGTGGTCGTCAGCGCCTCCATCCTGCCCGAGCCGTTCGGCCGCACCGTCATCGAGGCCCAGGCCATGGCCCGCCCCGTCGTTGCCACCGACCACGGCGGCGCCGCCGAAACCGTCGAGCACCTCGTCACCGGCTGGCGCGTTCCCCCCGGGGACCCCGCCGCCCTCGCCCAAGCCCTCGACCACGCCCTGCAACTGGACCCCGAGCACCGCCAAGCCCTCGGCGAACGCGCCCGCGCCGCCGTCTGCGCCCGCTACACCACCGCCGCCATGCAAGCCGCCACCCTGGACGTTTACCGGGAGGTGTTGGCCGAAGGTGATACGGTGCATCCTGCCCCCTCTCCCTCCGGGGTCAAACCGTGAAACGGTTTACGGTTGGGGTGAGGGAAGGGGCAAGCGCCGTCACCTGCCCGTTCAGGAACCCCGTCCAGGCAAGGTCCAAGCTGCCCGCGTCACTCCGCTCCGCAGCCAAGCCCCCACCGCCAAGCGCAACTGACCCCGGCTCCACCGCCGCAAAGGGTTGCAGCCACCGCCCCGCAAGGCCATACGACCCTCCCGCCTAACCCCCAAACCCAACCAAGGACCCCCGCCCATGCCCGCCATCACGCTGCCCGACGGCTCCGTTCGCCGCTTCGACGCCGCCGTGACCGGCACCGCCCTCGCCGCCAGCATCGGACCCGGCCTCGCCCGCGCCGCCCTCGCCATGCGCGTGGACGGCGACCTGCAGGACCTCTCCCGCCCCATTCAACACGACGCCCAAGTCGTCTTCGTCACCCGCCGCGACCCAGACGCCCTCACCCTGATCCGCCACGACGCCGCCCACGTCCTCGCCGAGGCCGTCCAGTCCCTCTACCCCGGCACCCAAGTCACCATCGGTCCCAACATCGAGAACGGCTTCTACTACGACTTCGCCCGCAACGACCCCTTCACCCCCGACGACTTCCCCGCCATCGAAGCCCGCATGCGCGA
>Ga0123338_10003195_pt1 | contig 14930 bp, 9 predicted proteins | sample grotaG_FD_89793 | JGI IMG/M metagenome (GOLD analysis project Ga0123338, IMG submission 89793) | Glacier valley bacterial and archeal communities from Borup Fiord, Nunavut, Canada, to study Microbial Dark Matter (Phase II) -... | ecosystem: Environmental > Aquatic > Freshwater > Ice > Glacier ...
GCGCGCATTCTGAACACCAAGGCAGAAGAGCTGGTGTCGGCGGCGAAGCCGAAGCTGAAGGTTAACTACGAGATCGGCGATCAGGTGAAGGTTTTGGACGGGCCGTTCGCGTCGTTCAACGGCCTTGTCGAGGAACTCGATTTCGACCACGGGCGCGTCAAGGTTTCGGTGTCGATCTTCGGGCGAGCAACGCCGGTCGAGCTGGCGTTCGAGCAGGTTGAAAAGCCTAAGTAAGTTTTTAGTAGAGGACTGTGGGAGGCCGCTCGCGGTCGTTTGCACCACATTTAGGAGGCCGTCATGGCAAAGAAGATTACCGGTTACATCAAGCTGCAGGTGAAAGCTGGCTCGGCCACGCCAAGCCCGCCGATCGGCCCGGCATTGGGCCAGCGCGGCGTCAACATCATGGAATTCTGCAAGGCGTTCAACGCCAAGACTGCGGAGCTCGAAAAGGGCACGCCGATCCCGACCGTCATTACGGTCTATGCCGACCGCTCGTTCACCTTCCTGACCAAGACGCCACCGGCCTCGTTCCTGCTCAAGCAGGCCGCCGGGCTCAAGGCCGGTGGCAAGACGCCGGGCAAGGGTGAGTTTGCAGGCAAGGTGACCTCGGCACAGATCCGCGGCATCGCGGAAACCAAGATGGCCGACCTGAACGCAAACAGCATTGATATGGCCATGCGGACCATCGAGGGCTCGGCCCGGTCGATCGGCCTCGACGTGGTGGAGGGGTAAGACCATGGCACAGTCAAAGAAGCAGAAGGCCCAAGCCCCGACGATCGACCGCGAAAAGCTGTACGATCTCGATGCCGCACTTGGCATGGTCAAGGCGAACGCCACCGCGAAGTTCGACGAGACGATCGAGGTTGCAATCGGCCTCAATGTCGATCCGCGGCACGCCGACCAGATGGTCCGCGGTGTCGTAACGCTGCCCAAGGGCACCGGCAAATCGGTACGCGTTGCGGTTTTCGCGCGCGGTGCCAAGGCCGATGAGGCCACCGCAGCGGGCGCCGATGTCGTCGGTGCCGAGGACCTGCTGGAGATCGTTACAAACGGCAAGATCGACTTCGATCGCTGCATCGCGACGCCCGACATGATGGGTCTCGTCGGTCGGCTCGGCAAGGTGCTCGGTCCGAAGGGGCTGATGCCGAACCCCAAGCTCGGTACCGTCACGATGAATGTCGGCGAAGCCGTCAAGGCTGCCAAGGGCGGCCAGGTCGAATATCGCGTTGAAAAGGCCGGGATCATCCACGGCTTGCTCGGCAAGGCGAGCTTCAGCCAGACCGACCTGCGTGCCAATTTCGATGCGTTGCTGGGTGCGGTCGTCCGCGCCAAGCCATCGGGAGCCAAGGGCAAGTACCTGCAGAAGGTCGCGCTGAGTTCTTCGATGGGCCCCGGCGTCAAGGTGGATACCGAGACCGTCGGCGTTAGCGGATAATAGAAGTTTCCGGCCGGGTTCGCCCGGCCAGAATGCCGTCCGAGATTGCAGGTGTCCGCAAGGACTTAAACCGACAGGGCCAGCATGAGACGGGGAGAGTTTTCCGGCTGTCGCCGTGCGGTGGCGCCAGCCGGGTCTGCAGCGATGCAGACGACGACCCCTCGGACGGGCTGTTGATGGCCTTCAAAAGTCAGCGGCAGCTCAACCGGAGGCCCGGATGTTCCGGTCCTCCACAAGGAAGGAGAGAGCATGGATCGCGCTCAGAAAAAAGAGCAGGTTACCGGCCTCGCCAAGACTTTGTCCGAGACTTCGGTTGTCGTCGTTGCACGCAACCATGGTCTGACGGTGGCGCAAGTCACCGATCTCCGGACGAAGATGCGGGCGGCCGGCGCGACCTTCAAGGTGACGAAGAATCGCCTTGCGCGCATCGCGCTCGAGGGCACGCCCTATCAGCCGCTCGGCGAAATGCTGACCGGTCCGGTGGGCTTCGCCACATCGACCGACCCGGTCGCAGCCGCGAAGGTGGCTGTCGATTTCGCCAAGACGAACGACAAGTTCGAACTGGTGGGTGGCGCGATGGGGACGACGCTTCTCGACGTGAACGGCGTCAAGGCACTCGCCGAGCTGCCGTCGCTCGACGAATTGCGGGCAAAGATCGTGGGCCTTGTACAGGCTCCCGCGACCAAGCTGGCGCAGTTGGTCAACGCGCCGGCGGGCAAGCTTGCCCGGGTGTTTGGCGCCTATGCCACCAAAGAAGCCGCATAAATTCGTTTTTAGCATTTAGATTTGGAGACTTACCATGGCAGACCTCGCAAAGATCGTTGAAGAACTCAGCACGTTGACCGTCCTCGAGGCCGCTGACCTCGCCAAGATGCTCGAAGAGAAGTGGGGCGTTTCGGCCGCCGCTGCGGTTGCCGCTGGCCCCGCCGCTGCTGGTCCGGCCGCAGCCGTCGTCGAGGAGAAGACCGAGTTCGACGTCATCCTGACGGGCGACGGCGGCAAGAAGATCAACGTCATCAAGGAAGTCCGTGCTCTTACCGGCCTCGGCCTGACCGAAGCCAAGACGCTGGTCGAAAGCGCGCCCAAGGCAATCAAGGAAGGCGTCAACAAGGCGGAAGCCGAGAAGATCAAGGCGCAGATCGAAGCCGCTGGCGGCACGGTCGAACTCAAGTAAGCCTCTGGCTTATTTGTGATGGAAGAGGCGGCCTCTGCGCAGAGGCCGCCTTTTTCATGGCGGGTAAATAGCCCCTTTTCAAAATCCAACACACATCCTATATCGCGCTTACACAGACATTCCGGTCGCTAATCCTTTCGGGTAGCGGCCGCCTTTCCCGGTCCCGGGACACGGCCCGTTTTGGCGGATGGGCTGCGACGAATAGGGGCGGGGCTTAAGGTTCGATCACTCGCTTGTGGTGCGGTTCCCGTTGGGAATGCGCACTTTTTCGCGTTGGGGCCGGTCCCGCCGCGACGGTAAAAGAGGACGAGCATGGCGACGCAGCCCATCGACACCACCCTCCCGACCACCTCGTTCACCGCGCGCAAGCGGGTTCGCAAGACCTTCGGCAAGATCCGCGAAGTCGTCCAGATGCCGAACCTCATCGAGGTGCAGCGCGAATCGTACGAGCATTTCCTGCGCTCGCGCCCGGCCGACAATTATGTCTCGGGGCTCGAGAAGACGCTGCGCTCGGTTTTCCCGATCCGCGATTTCGCCGGGACCGCCGAACTCGATTTCGTGCATTATGAACTCGAAGATCCGAAGTATGATACCGACGAATGCCGCCAGCGCGGGATGACGTACGCCGCGCCGATGCGCGTCACGCTCCGCCTGATCGTTTTCGAAGTCGATGCCGATACCGAGGCGCGCAGCGTCCTCGATATCAAGGAGCAGGACGTCTACATGGGCGACATGCCGCTCATGACGAACAACGGCACCTTCATCATCAACGGCACCGAGCGCGTCATCGTATCGCAGATGCACCGGTCGCCGGGCGTGTTTTTCGATCACGACAAGGGCAAGACGCACGCTTCGGGCAAGTTCCTGTTCGCCGCGCGGGTCATCCCGTATCGCGGGTCGTGGCTCGACTTCGAGTTCGACGCGAAGGACATCGTCAACGTTCGCATCGACCGCAAGCGCAAGCTGCCGGTCACCTCGCTCCTGTATGCGCTGAATTATAACAGCGAGGAAATCCTCAACGAATTCTACGGCCGCGTCACCTGGGTACGCGGGCAGGGCGGTTGGGTCGTGCCGTTCGAGAGCGAGCAATGGCGCGGCACGAAGCCGAGCTTCGACGTGGTCAATTCCGAGACCGGTGAAGTCGCGTTCCCGATGGGGACCAAGATCACGCCGCGTCTGGCCCGCAAGGCGCAGACCGACGGACTGAAGTCGCTGCTGATCCCGACCGAGGAAATCTTCGGGCGTTACAGCGCCTATGACCTGATCAACGGAGCGACCGGCGAAATCTATATCGAAGCCGGCGATGAGCTGACCGCCGAAAATCTCGAGAAGATCGATCAGTCGGGGCAGGCAACCATCGAGTTGCTCGATATTGACCATGTCAACGTCGGGCCGTGGATCCGCAACACGCTGATGGCCGACAAGGTCGAGGAGCGCGATCATGCGCTCAGCGAAATCTACCGCGTCATGCGCCCCGGCGAGCCACCGACGCGCGAGACGGCGGAGTCGATGTTCTATGGCCTGTTCTTCGATCCCGACCGCTACGACCTGTCGGCGGTCGGCCGCGTCAAGATGAACATGCGGATGGCACTCGACGTGCCCGACGACATGACCGTGCTGCGCCGTGAGGATATTCTCGAGGTCGTCAAGACGCTCGTCGGCCTCAAGGACGGCAAGGGCGAGATCGACGACATCGACAACCTCGGCAACCGGCGCGTGCGTTCGGTCGGCGAGCTGCTCGAGAACCAGTATCGCGTCGGGCTGCTGCGCATGGAGCGCGCGGTCAAGGAGCGCATGTCGTCGGTCGACATCGACACCGTCATGCCGAACGACCTGATCAACGCCAAGCCGGCGGTGGCGGCGGTGCGCGAGTTCTTCGGTAGCTCGCAGCTGTCGCAGTTCATGGACCAGACCAACCCGCTGTCCGAAGTGACGCACAAGCGTCGCGTTTCGGCGCTGGGGCCGGGCGGGTTGACGCGTGAGCGCGCGGGCTTCGAAGTCCGCGACGTCCACCCAACGCACTATGGCCGTATCTGCCCGATCGAGACGCCCGAAGGGCCGAACATCGGCTTGATCAACAGCCTCGCGACGTTCAGCCGGGTTAACAAATACGGCTTCATCGAGACGCCGTACCGCAAGGTCGTCGATCACAAGCTGACCGACGATGTCGTCTATCTGTCGGCGATGGAAGAGGTGAAGCACACCATCGCGCAGGCCAACGCCGGCACGAACGGCGACGGCAGCTTCGTCGAGGACCTGATCTCGTCGCGCGAAGCGGGCGAGTTCCTGATGGCGCCGAAGAACCAGATCACGCTGATGGACGTCAGTCCCAAGCAGCTGGTGTCGGTCGCGGCGTCGCTGATCCCGTTCCTCGAGAACGACGACGCCAACCGCGCGCTGATGGGCTCGAACATGCAGCGCCAGGCGGTGCCGCTGGTCAAGGCCGAAGCACCGTTCGTCGGCACCGGCATGGAAGGCACCGTGGCGCGCGACTCAGGCGCTGCGATCGCCGCACGCCGGACCGGCATCATCGACCAGGTCGATGCCATGCGCATCGTGCTCCGTGCCACCGAAGACGTGCAGGCAGGCAAGTCGGGCGTAGACATCTATACGCTGATGAAGTTCCAGCGGTCGAACCAGAACACCTGCATCAACCAGCGTCCGCTGGTGAAGGTCGGCGACATCGTGTCGAAGGGCGACATCATCGCCGACGGCCCGTCGACCGAGCTGGGCGAGCTGGCGCTAGGGCGGAATGCGCTCGTCGCGTTCATGCCGTGGAACGGCTATAACTATGAGGACTCAATCCTCATCAACGAGAAGATCGTCAAGGAAGACGTCTTCACCTCGATCCACATCGAGGAGTTCGAGGTCATGGCCCGCGACACGAAGCTCGGGCCGGAGGACATCACCCGCGACATTCCGAACGTTGGCGAGGAAGCGCTGCGCAACCTCGACGAGGCGGGCATCGTCTATATCGGGGCCGAGGTCGAGCCGGGCGACATCCTGCGCGGCAAGATCACGCCGAAGGGCGAAAGCCCGATGACGCCGGAGGAGAAGCTGCTCCGCGCCATCTTCGGCGAGAAGGCGAGCGATGTGCGCGATACGTCGCTGAAGCTGCCGCCGGGCGTTGCCGGGACGGTCGTCGAGGTGCGCGTGTTCAACCGTCACGGTATCGACAAGGACGAGCGCGCTATGCAAATCGAGCGCGAGGAAATCGACCGTCTCGAAAAGGACGCGAACGACGAGCGCGGCATTCTCGATCGTTCGACTTATGCGCGGTTGAAGGCGAGCCTGATGGGCCAGACTGCCGTCGCTGCGCCCAAGGGTGTCAAGAAGGGCGCAGTCATCGACGACGAACTTCTTAGCGCCGGTCCGCGTTTCGACTGGTGGAAGTTCGGCGTCGCCGATGATGCTGTGCAGGCCGATCTCGAAGCGCTGAAGGCGCAGTGGACCGAGGCCGGCAAGAACATCGATGCTCGGCTCGACGACAAGAAGGACAAGCTGCAGCGCGGTGACGAACTGCCACCGGGCGTGCTCAAAATGGTCAAAGTGTTCGTCGCGGTGAAGCGCAAGCTGCAGCCGGGCGACAAGATGGCCGGACGTCACGGTAACAAGGGCGTCATCAGCCGCATCCTGCCGCAGGAAGACATGCCGTTCCTCGAGGACGGTACGCCGGTCGACATCGTTCTCAACCCGCTCGGCGTGCCAAGCCGGATGAACGTCGGTCAGATCTTCGAGACGCATCTCGGCTGGGCTGCGCGCGGCCTTGGCAAGCAGATCGGCCAGATGCTCGAGGACATCCATGCACGCGGCAAAGAGCTGGCGACGGCGGATACGACCGAGCTGCGCGGTAAGCTCAAGTCGATCTACGGCAAGCAGTATGACGATGAGATCGCCGATTTGAACGGTGACCAGCTCGGTGAGCTCGCGCAGAACCTGTCGCTCGGCGTTCCGATGGCGACACCGGTGTTCGACGGCGCGCGCGAGGCCGATGTGTCGGGCATGCTCGAACTTGCCGGTCTCGACTCGTCGGGTCAGGTCGAGCTGTTCGACGGCCGTTCGGGCGAGATGTTCGATCGCAAGGTCACGGTCGGCTACATCTACATGCTCAAGCTGCACCATTTGGTCGACGACAAGATCCACGCACGTTCGATCGGGCCGTACAGCCTCGTGACCCAGCAGCCGCTGGGCGGCAAGGCGCAGTTCGGTGGGCAGCGGTTCGGCGAGATGGAGGTCTGGGCCTTGCAGGCGTACGGCGCCGCCTACACGTTGCAGGAAATGCTGACGGTCAAGTCCGACGACGTCATCGGGCGGACCAAGGTCTATGAGGCGATCGTCAAGGGTGACGATACCTTCGAGGCCGGCATTCCCGAGAGCTTCAACGTGCTGGTCAAGGAAATGCGGTCGCTGGGGCTCAACGTCGAGCTGCAGAACCACGAGAAGGTCGAATAAGGGCATTCTGCTCCCTCCCCCGCTCGTCGCGGGAGAGGGCCGGGGTGAGGGCCTTTGCTTCGGCACCGCCCTCACCCTCCCACGCCTGAAGAAGGCGCGGGCCCCTCCCTCTCCCGTCAGCGGGAGAGGGGTCAGATGGAAGGATTGCGTATGAACACCGAACTGATGAACTTCTTCAACCCGGCAGCGAAGCCGGAGACGTTCGACCAGATCCAGATCAGCCTGGCATCGCCTGAGCGTATCCGAAGCTGGAGCTTCGGCGAGATTAAAAAGCCCGAGACGATCAACTACCGGACGTTCAAGCCTGAGCGCGACGGTTTGTTCTGCGCGCGCATCTTCGGTCCAATCAAGGATTACGAGTGCCTGTGCGGCAAGTACAAGCGCATGAAGTACAAGGGCATCGTCTGCGAGAAGTGCGGCGTCGAGGTTACCGTCTCGAAGGTCCGCCGCGAGCGCATGGGTCATATCGAGCTGGCGGCACCCGTTGCGCACATCTGGTTTCTGAAGTCGCTGCCGTCGCGCATCGGCATGCTGCTCGACATGCAGCTCAAGAACCTCGAGCGCGTGCTGTATTTTGAACAGTATGTCGTGCTCGAGCCCGGCCTGACGCCGATGAAGAAGTTCGACCTGCTGACCGAGGAAGAGCTCCTCACGGCGCAGGACGAATATGGTGAAGACGGCTTTGTCGCCGGCATCGGCGCCGAGGCGATCCGCAAGCTGCTCGAGGAAATGGACCTCGAGGCCGAGATGGAGCTGCTCAAGGAAGACTTGCGCACCACCAAGTCGGAACTGAAGCCCAAGAAGATCATCAAGCGGATGAAGGTCGTCGAGAGCTTCATCGAGAGCGGCAACCGTCCCGAGTGGATGGTGCTGCAGGTCGTGCCGGTCATCCCGCCTGAACTGCGCCCGCTGGTGCCATTGGACGGCGGCCGCTTTGCGACGTCGGACCTGAATGATCTTTATCGCCGCGTCATCAACCGGAACAACCGGTTGAAGCGCCTCATCGAACTGCGCGCACCTGACATCATCGTCCGCAACGAGAAGCGCATGCTGCAGGAAGCGGTCGATGCGCTGTTCGACAACGGCCGCCGCGGGCGCACGATCACCGGTGCCAACAAGCGCCCGCTGAAGTCGCTGTCCGACATGCTGAAGGGTAAGCAGGGGCGTTTCCGCCAGAACCTGCTCGGCAAGCGCGTCGACTATTCGGGTCGGTCGGTCATTGTGACCGGGCCGGAACTCAAACTGCATCAGTGCGGGTTGCCGAAGAAGATGGCGCTCGAACTGTTCAAGCCGTTTATCTATTCGCGTCTCGACGCCAAGGGTTTGAGCATGACGCTCAAGCAGGCAAAGAAGTGGGTCGAAAAGGAGCGCAAAGAAGTCTGGGACATTCTCGACGAGGTGATCCGCGAGCATCCTGTGCTGCTCAACCGCGCCCCGACGCTGCACCGATTGGGCATCCAGGCGTTCGAGCCCGTGCTGATCGAGGGCAAGGCAATTCAGCTTCACCCGCTCGTCTGCTCGGCGTTCAACGCCGACTTCGACGGTGACCAGATGGCCGTCCACGTCCCACTGAGCCTCGAGGCGCAGTTGGAAGCGCGCGTGCTCATGATGTCGACCAACAACATCCTGTCGCCCGCCAACGGCAAGCCGATCATCGTGCCGTCGCAGGACATGGTTTTGGGGCTCTATTATCTGTCGATGGACCGCGAGGGCGAGCCTGGTGCGGGCATGGCGTTCGCAAACATGGCCGAAGTGCACCAGGCGCTGAACGCCAAGGTCGTGACGCTCCACTCGAAGATTCTTGCCCGCGTCGAAACGACCGATGAAAGCGGCAAAATGGTGTTGCGCCGGATCGAGACGACACCGGGCCGGATGCTGCTTGGCGAGACCCTGCCAAAGAACCACAAGGTGCCATTCGAGATCGTCAATCGCCTGTTGACCAAGAAGGACATCGGCGAGGTTATCGACGAGGTCTACCGTCATTGCGGCCAGAAGGAGACCGTGCTGTTCGCGGATGCGATCATGACGCTCGGCTTCCAGAACGCCTTCAAGGCCGGCATCAGTTTCGGTAAGGATGACATGGTCATCCCGCCCGAAAAGGAGAAGATGGTCAACGATACGCGCGGCATGGTGAAGGACTATGAGCAGCAGTATCAGGACGGTCTGATCACGCAGGGCGAGAAGTACAACAAGGTCGTCGATGCGTGGGCGCGCTGCGGCGACAAGGTTGCCGATGCGATGATGCGCGAGATCAGTGCACGTCCGATGGACGACGCAGGTCGCGAGAAGCCGATCAACTCGATCTACATGATGGCCCATTCGGGTGCGCGCGGCTCGCAGGCGCAGATGAAACAGCTTGCAGGTATGCGCGGGCTGATGGCGAAGCCGTCGGGTGAAATCATCGAAACGCCGATCATCTCGAACTTCAAGGAAGGCCTGACCGTCCTCGAGTATTTCAACTCGACCCACGGCGCGCGCAAGGGGCTCGCCGACACCGCGCTGAAGACCGCCAACTCGGGCTATCTGACGCGACGGCTGGTCGACGTGTCGCAGGACTGCGTCGTCATCGAGGACGATTGCGGGACCGAGCGCGGCATGACGATGAAGGCGATCGTCGAAGGCGGTAACACCATCGTCTCGCTGTCGGAGCGGATTCTCGGACGGACCGTGCTCGACGACATCGTCGATGCAAAGACCAACGAAGTGCTTGCACCGGCCGGCATGCTGCTCAGCGAAGTCGATGTGGCCAAGATCGAGAAGGCGGCAGTCGCCGAGGTCAAAATCCGCTCGCCGTTGCTGTGCGAGACCAAGGGCGGCGTTTGCGGCACCTGCTATGGCCGTGACCTTGCGCGCGGTACGCCGGTCAACATCGGTGAAGCTGTCGGCGTCATCGCCGCGCAGTCGATCGGTGAGCCCGGTACCCAGCTGACGATGCGGACGTTCCACATCGGTGGCGCGGCGCAGGTCAGCGAGCAGTCGACGCTCGACGCGCTTGTCGACGGCACGGTCATGTTGCGCAACATGTCGACGATCCGCGACAGCCGCGGGCGCAACATCTCGATGGCGCGCAACGGCGAACTCGTGCTGCTCGACAGCGATGGCCGTGAGCGGTCGATCCACCGGATCGCCTATGGCACGTCGCTGATGCATCTCGACGGTGCGATCGTGTCAAAGGGCGACCGCCTTGCCGATTGGGATCCGTATACGCTCCCGGTCATCACCGAGAAGTCGGGTACCGTGAAGTATCAGGATCTGATCGAAGGCATCTCGATGAGCGAGAATGTGGACGAAGCGACGGGTATTGCGAACAAGGTCGTGCAGGACTGGCGCGTCATGAAGCAGAAGGAGGAGCTTCGTCCGCGGATTACCCTCCTCGATGCCGAGAGTGGCGAGAGCGCGCGCTACCTGCTCGCGGTCAATGCGATTCTCTCGGTCGGCGACGGCCAGCATGTAGAGGCGGGCGATGTGATCGCGCGTATCCCGAAGGACGCTGCCAAGACGCGCGACATCACCGGCGGTTTGCCGCGGGTGGCCGAGCTGTTCGAAGCGCGAATCCCCAAGGACAATGCGGTCATCGCGCGGGTCAACGGCCGGGTCGAATTCGGCAAGGACTACAAGACCAAGAAGCGCATCAACATCCGGCCCGAAGACGGCAGCGACCTTGCGGAATATCTGATTCCGAAGGGCCGCCACGTATCGGTGCAGGAGGGCGACTATGTGCGTCGAGGTGACTTCCTGATCGATGGCAACCCGAACCCGCACGACATTCTCGAAGTGTTGGGGATCGAACCGCTCGCCGAATATCTGTGCGCGGAAATCCAGGAGGTCTATCGTCTCCAGGGTGTGCGGATCAACGACAAGCACATCGAGACGATCGTCCGCCAGATGCTGCAGAAGGTCGAGATCACCAAGTCAGGTGACACTACTTTGCTGGTTGGCGAACAGGTCGACCGCGAGGAGATGGACTCGGTCAATGCCAAGGCGGCGCTCGAAAAGGGTCTGCCTGCCGAAGGCAAGCCGATTTTGCTCGGCATAACCAAGGCGTCGTTGCAGACGCGCAGCTTCATCAGTGCCGCATCGTTCCAGGAGACGACGCGCGTGCTGACCGAAGCGGCGGTGCAGGGCAAGATCGACACGCTGACGGGCCTCAAGGAAAACGTCATCGTCGGGCGGCTGATCCCGGCCGGTACCGGCGCCGCAATGGGCCGGATGCGGGTTACCGCGACCAGCCGCGATGCTGCGCTCCGTGCCAGCCAGGCAGCACGGCAGGTTACAGCACCTGTTGAGATGCCTGCTGAACTGGCATCGCCAGTCAGCGCGCTTGCCGAGGTGGTCGGCGAGAGCTGATCGATCTGCTTTGTTGAAAATGATAACCCCGCCGGAGCCATCCGGCGGGGTTTTTCATGTATGATGGAACCGGGCGCGCCCAACCAAGGTCACAATGCGTTCGTATCAAAGTGACACGGCACCGTCAGGACAACCGCCCAGTGCGTCAGAACCAGCTTCGCGTCGCCCTGTTCTCGGGCAATTACAACTACCAGCGCGACGGCGCGAATCAGTCGCTCAACCGCCTTGTCGGCTTTCTCGAGCGCCAGGGTGTTGCCGTCCGCGTCTATTCACCGACCAGCAAAACGCCGGCGTTCGAACCAACCGGCACGTTGGTGTCCGTACCCTCGGTGCGCATTCCATCGCGTGGTGAATATCGCTTTGCCTATGGTTTGCCGCCGCATATTCGCGCCGATATTAAGGCTTTCGCCCCAACGTTGATCCACTTGTCGGCGCCCGATCGGCTGGGGTTTCGCGTCAAGGCGCTTGCGCGGGAAATGGGCGTACCAGCGGTGGCTTCGGTGCATACCCGCTTCGATACCTATCTGACATATTATGGGCTGGCGTGGGTCAACCGCTTCATCGCTGGTATCCTCCGCCGTTTTTACAGTGACCTTGCCGAAGTTTATGCGCCGTCCGAAAGCATGGCTGAAGTGTTGCGCGCCGACGGGATGTCGCAGCGCGTTGCAATCTGGAGCCGCGGCGTCGATCGGACGCTGTTCCATCCGGGTCGCCGCGACCTCGATTGGCGGCGTAGCCACGGGATTGCGACGATGAGGCGGTCATCGCATTTGTCGGGCGGCTTGTGCTCGAAAAGGGTCTCGACGTCTTTGCGAATTCGGTGGCGCAACTGGTTCGTGACGGCGTGCCGCACCGCGTGTTAATCGTCGGCGAAGGGCCGGCGCGTGCCGCGATCGGCGAACAGTTGCCGCAAGCGATCTATACCGGGCATCTGGGCGGCACCGATCTGGCGCGTGCCTATGCCTCGTCGGACTTGCTATTCAATCCATCGATCACCGAGACGTTCGGCAATGTCACGCTCGAGGCGATGGCAAGCGGGCTGGCTGTTGTCGGCGCACGCGCGACCGGAACGACAAGCCTGGTTAACGACGGCGTGTCGGGGCGACTTGTAACGCCCGGAGACATTGACGGTTTCGCCGCCGCACTCCATAATTATCTGAACGACCCGGTCGCGCGGCGTGCGGCTGGCTCTGCCGGACTTCTCGCCAGCGCGCGCTACGATTGGGACGAAATTAACCAGGGCATGCTGGATCACTATATGGGCATCGTCGGCGGCTGCGTTCAACAGCGCATGCCCGCGCCCGCGCTGACCGATCGGTTGCGCTTCGTCCGCGCTGCCTGACCTTTCCAAAGCTAGGCCAAGCGCCTATATCGATAAGGCAGCCGGGTAACCGGACGCTATGGCGATAAATGGTGTCGTGAAATAGACACAGCGGACCCGGGGGCGGTACCCGGCGGCTCCACCATATCTGACCCCGGTTGATCGCGGGGCATGTTTGGGGCCGAAATAGGATCGACGTGTGTTGAAAGACGAATGCTTTTGCCCGGCCTGAATGAGCCGTTAAACCGTTCAAACACCAGAAATGCCAACGACAACGAGGCATTCGCAATCGCAGCGTAACCTAAGGTCCTCACGGACCTAGTTACACTGGCCGAAAGCGCGGTCCGGGCCGCACCGGGCAACAGAAGCGGACACCGGCGGTACGGGGAGCACCGAGCAACAGAAGCTCCCCACTTGACCACCCGACGCAGGCGCGTCACCTGAGCGTACTAGCCGGAGTGAGCCGACGTGAACGACGCAACGGTCGATAGCCTGATTCCCTATGATGAGATCGTGCAGGATGCGCTGCGCTCGGTCGTGCGCCGGGTCCTCGACAAGATCGATGCCGAAGGCGGGCTGCCGGGGTCGCACCATTTCTACATCGCGTTTCGTACGCGTGCACCGGGCGTGATCATGCCCAAGCATTTGCTTGAACGCTATCCCGACGAAATGACGATCGTAATTCAACATCGTTACTGGGATTTGCTGATCGACGATGTGCATTTCGAGATCGGGCTGAGCTTTAATCAGGTACCTGCAAAGCTGTCGATTCCGTTTGCCGCTGTAACCGGCTTTGTCGATCCGGCGGTCAATTTCGCGCTGCAGTTTCAGCCAAAGGAAGGCGAAGTATTGCCAGCGCCCGAGCCCGAAGCGTCACTGCCACCGACCCCAATCGAGGACGGGTCCAACGTAGTGACGTTGGACGCGTTTCGGAAGAAGTGACCACCCGGACCGAGACCGACTCTTTTGGCCCGATCGAGGTGCCCGCCGCCGCATATTGGGGCGCGCAGACGCAGCGTTCGATCGACAATTTCCCAATCGGCACCGAACGTATGCCGCTGCCGCTGATCCATGCGCTCGGGGTGGTTAAGCAGGCCGCGGCGCGAGTCAATGCGCGGTCGGGCAGGCTCGACGACAATCTTGCACCATGTATCGAGCAGGCAGCAGCCGAGGTCGCGGCCGGAAAATTCGACGATCAGTTTCCGCTCGTGGTCTGGCAGACTGGCAGCGGCACACAGTCGAACATGAACGCGAACGAGGTCATCGCGGGCCGCGCCAATGAGCTTCTTACTGGCGTTCGCGGCGGCAAGGTGCCGGTGCACCCAAACGACCATGTCAACGCCAGCGCATCGTCGAACGACACTTTTCCGACGGCAATGCACGTGGCCGCGGCGCGAGAGGTCCATGACAGGCTGCTGCCGGCATTGCTGCATTTGCACGGTGCGCTTGCGATGAAGGCGCATGCGTGGGCAGACATCATCAAGATCGGTCGCACGCATTTACAGGATGCGACGCCGCTGACGCTTGGTCAGGAAGTCTCTGGCTATGCGCAGCAGCTCGAGGACGGCATTGCGCGTATCCAGGGCGTACTGCCGCGGCTGCACCGATTGGCGCAAGGCGGCACGGCGGTCGGCACTGGATTGAACGCGCCCGCCGGGTTTGCCGTCGCGATCGCAGCCGAACTCGCAACACTGACGGGACTGGCGTTCGTCACGGCACCGAACAAGTTCGAGGCGCTTGCCAGCCATGATACGATGGTCGAATTGTCGGGCGCGCTTAATGTCCTCGCGGTGTCGCTGACAAAGATCGCCAACGATCTGCGGTTGCTCGGGTCAGGTCCGCGTTCGGGGCTCGGCGAATTGCACTTGCCGGAGAATGAGCCCGGCAGTTCGATTATGCCTGGCAAGGTCAACCCGACACAGGCAGAGGCGCTAACGATGGTTGCGGCACAGGTGATGGGCAACCATGTCGCGGTCACCATCGGCGGCGCGCAGGGCCACCTCGAATTAAACGTGTTCAAGCCGGTGATCGCTTACAATGTCTTGCAGTCGATCCGCCTGATCGCCGACGCTGCCCGGAGTTTCGCAGACCGTTGCGTGGCGGGCATGGAGCCCGACTGCGCGCGTATTGCCGACCTCGTCGAACGTTCGTTGATGCTGGTAACGGCGCTGGCCCCGGAGATCGGGTATGACAACGCCGCA
>Ga0123338_10003196_pt1 | contig 14930 bp, 7 predicted proteins | sample grotaG_FD_89793 | JGI IMG/M metagenome (GOLD analysis project Ga0123338, IMG submission 89793) | Glacier valley bacterial and archeal communities from Borup Fiord, Nunavut, Canada, to study Microbial Dark Matter (Phase II) -... | ecosystem: Environmental > Aquatic > Freshwater > Ice > Glacier ...
AAGGTGTTCACCCGCGTGGCCATTCTTGGCGACTCGGCCAACCGCGAGCGGCTGGCGCTGGCCGGCACGCTGCAGGCGCTGGCCCAAGGCGGCGGGCGCCACAGCAGCGTGGCCTACCAGTTTGAGGCGGCGCCCGAGCAGGTAATCAACTACCAAAACTGGACCGCCGGGGCCAACAACTACGTGCGCTACTACCCCACCGGCGCCGTGGTGGCCAACGGCCTGAACCTGACCAACGGCCGCAGCACCCTGGCCCTGCAAAGCCAGAACCCGGCGGTGCCCACCTCCCCGCTGGGCGTCACGTTCACTAATTTCGAGCTGGCCGAGCTGGCGCGCATCGTGCAGCAGCGCGACTCGCTGGTGGCCGGGCAGCTGAACGGCACGGCCCGCATCGACAACCAGGGCAAGCCCAACCAAGCCTTCACGGCCGACGCCACGGTGAAAAACCTGGTGTTCCAGAAAGCGTTGATTGGCGATATTGCCTTCCGGGCCACCAACCCCCGCGCCGGCCGCTACGACGTGGACGGCCGCCTCACCGGCGGCGCGCCCGGCACCGTGGGCGGGGCCGGCAACGACGTGCAGGTGCGCGGCACCTACCTGGCCACCAGCCCCGCTCCGCTCCACCTGACCGTGGACGCCAACCGGCTCAACCTGAAGCTCATCGAGCCGTTCTCGGTGGGCCAGGTGCGCCAGACCAGCGGCTACGTGCACGGCCAATTGGCGGTGACGGGCGCCCCCGCGGCCCCGGTGGTGCGCGGTACGCTCACTACGTCCGACGACGCCGGCTTTGTGGTGCCGCAGCTGGGCTCGCCCTACCGCCTGCCCAACCAAGCCCTCGCATTTGACGCCCGCGGCATTGCGTTCCACGACTTCACGGTGCTGGATTCGGCTTCGAACAAAGCCGTGGTGAATGGCTATTTGCTGACCCAGGACTTTGTCAACTACTCTTTTGACATGCGGGCCACGACCGACCATTTCCTGGCCGTGCGCAGCACCCGCGCGAACAACGAGTTGTTCTACGGCCGGCTGGTGCTCGACTCCGACACCCGCCTGACCGGGCCGGTGTCGCTGATAAAAGTGGACACCCGGGTGACGGTGGCCGACGGCTCGAACCTGACGGTGGAGTCGCCCAGCGCCACGCCCACCACGGTGGAGCGGGAAGGCATCGTGGAGTTTGTCGACAAAAGTGCCCCGCTCGATTCCCTGCTGGCCCGCAAGCTGAAGACGGACACCACCAAGGTGGCCGCCACGGGCTACGACGTGACGGCCGTGGTGACGATAACCGACCGCACGCCGTTCACCATCGTCATCGACCCGGCCAGCGGCGACAACCTGCGCGTGCGCGCCGCCGGCACCCTCAACACCAACATCGCGCCGGACGGCACCATCACGCTGAGCGGGCGGCTGGACGTGGCCCGCGGACAGTACCACCTGTCGCTCTACGACCTGGCCCAGCGCGACTTTGCCATCCGCCGCGGCTCGTCCATCACCTGGGACGGCGACCCCTACAACGCGGCGCTCGACATCACGGCCATCTACAAGGTGAAGGCCGCACCGGCCGAACTGCTGGCCGGCCAGGGCGAAGACGACCCCACCAGCAACACCGTGTCGCGCAACCGCTTGCCGTTTGAGGTACTGCTGAACGTGACCGACGAGCTCAGCAAGCCCACCATCGGCTTCGACATCACGCTGCCCGAAAACCAGCGCGGCGCCCTTAACGGGCAGGTGGAAGCCAAGCTGGCCCAGCTGCGCCAGCCCAACCAGACCTCGGAGCTGAGCAAGCAGGTGTTTTCGCTGCTGATTCTGGGCCGGTTTGTGGCGCAGAACCCCTTCCAGACCAGCAGCGGCGAAGGGCTGGTGGCCACCCAGCTGCGGGGCAGCGCCAGCGCCGTGCTCACCGACCAGCTCACCAACCTCACCGACAAGTACCTCTCCGGCCTGGGCCTGGACCTGGGCGTGACCAACCAAGCCGACTACAGCACCGGCGAGGCCCGCAGCCGCACCGATTTGAACGTGGCCGTGCGCCGCCAGCTGCTCAACAACCGCCTCACCGTGCGCGTGGGCACTGACATCAACCTGAGCGGCAACTCCGGCACCCAGGCCACCCAGGGCCAAAGCGCCGCCAGCAACCTGGCCGGCGACGTGAGCCTGGAGTACACCGTGCTGGCCGACGGCCGCCTGCGCCTGCGCGTGTTCCGCCAGAACGGCTACGAGGACATCGACGGCCAGATTATCCGCACGGGCGCCGCCCTGGTGTTTCAGCGCGACTACCACGACCTGAAAGACCTGTTCTCCAAAGTACCGAAGGACGTGAAAGCCGACCGCAAAGCCGACCGCCAGGAGGTAAAAGCCGAAAAGAAGGCCGTGAAAGATTCGGTGAAGGCCCAGCCCGCGGCGCGGGTGGACTCGACGCGGGTGAAGCCGAGCGGCAAAAAACGTTGATTGAGTGAAAAACAATAGCATGTTTGACCGGCGCCCGTTGACCTCACCCCCTGACCCCCTCTCCCAAAAAGAGGGGGCACCGGTTTTGCCCCCAATAAAATCGTCCGGTGCCCCCTCTTTTTGGGAGAGGGGGTCAGGGGGTGAGGTTGCTCTGGTACGCCGGCTTGTTAAATTCCTCATTCTTCATTCTACATTCTTCATTCTTTTAGCCTCCTGCTCGGGCCTGCGCTACATTCCCGACGGCCAAAAGCTCTACACCGGCAGCAAGGTCATTATCAAGACCCCGGAGAAAATCAGCAACCAAGCGGCGCTGCAAACCGAGCTGATGTCCGTCGTCCGGCCCAAGCCCAACGGCGCTATCCTGGGGCAGCGGCCCAAGCTGTATTTCTGGCACCTGGGCGTGGGCAAGAAAAAGGGGGTTGGCAAGTTCCTGGCCGACAAGTTTGGCGAGGCGCCGGTGCTGCTGAAGGACGTGAAAATCAGCGCCACCGAGGGGCTCATCACCAACCGGCTCTACAACAACGGCTTTTTTAAGGGCACGGTGAGCCACGAGGTGCAGCAGCAGGCCAAAACCGCGCAGGTGAACTACACGGCCGCGGTGGGCCGGGTGTACACCGTGCAGGAAATTCATTTTCCCGAGCGCGACACCTTGGTGGACGCCGCCATCCGGGCCACCCAACCGCGCACGCTGCTGAAAGCCGGCGATGCTTACAACCTGAACGCCTTCACGGCCGAGCGGGTGCGCATCGACAACGAGCTGAAAAACCAGGGCTACTTTTATTTCAGCCCCGAGTACCTGCTTTTTCAGGTGGACAGCACGCTGAACCACAAGGTGAACGTGTACCTGCGCGTGAAAGCCACCGCGCCCGCCAAGGCCACCCGCCCCTACTGGCTCGACCAGGTGAAGCTGAACACCAACTACGTGCTCACCGACACCGCCACCCGCCCGCCGGTGCTGTACCACAAATACCAGTACTTCCCCGACGAAAAGGTGTTCAAGGCCAGCGCCATTGCCCAGGCCACCTTTCTGTACCCCGACAGCCTGTACCAGCGGCGGCGGCGCGACCAGACCATCAGCCGCCTGATGAGCCTGAACACGTTCAAGTTCGTGGAAATCCGGCTGACGCCGGCCGGGGCCGGCGACTCGGCCGGCCGCGCCCGCCTCGACGCCAACGTGCTGATGACCCAACTCAAGAAGAAAAGCCTGCGGGCCGACCTGCAACTGGTGTCGAAGAGCAACGGCTTCACCGGGCCGGGCCTCACGGTGTCGTTCCGCAACCGCTCGGCCCTGCGCGGCGGCGAGCAGCTGCTGCTCAACGCCGTGGCCTCGACCGAAACCCAAACCGGCACCGGCACCGGCAACACCCTGGGCCTGACCAGCTACGAGCTGGGCGCGAACGCGCAGCTGCTCATCCCGCGGCTGGTGGTGCCCGACCTGCCGCTACTCGACGTGCACTTGCCGAACTCCGATTTCCAACCCCGCACCACCCTGGGGGCCGGCTACCGCACGGTGAACCGCGCCGGCTTTTTCAACGAGGACTTCTTCAACCTGAACTACGGCTACAGCTGGAAAACCAAGCTGACCAACGAGCAGGAAATCCGCCCCGTCGACATCACCTACGTGCGCTTGGCCAACAGCAGCGCCGCTTTTGATTCGCTGTTGCGGAAACGCCCGTTTCTGAAAAGCGCCTTCCAGCAGCAGTTCATCCTGGCCAGCTCGTACCGCTACACCTACAACCAGCAGGTGCTGGAGCAGCGCCGCCAGCAGGTGTATTTCAGCGGGCAGGTGGAGGGCAGCGGCAACCTGGCCCAGGGCCTGGCCAGCACCCTGGGCCAGGCCAAGGACGCCAACGGCAAGTACACCCTCGGCGGCCAGGAGTTCAGCCAGTACCTCAAGCTCGACCTGGAGTTTCGGGAGTACTACCGCATCAGCCCCAACCCGACGTCCGGCAACCGCCTCGTGGCGCGCTTCCAGGCCGGCGTGGGCCTGCCCTACGGCAATTCCGACGTGCTGCCCTACCCCAAGCAGTACGGCATTGGCGGGCCCAACAGCGTGCGCGCGTTTGCGGCGCGCGGCATCGGCCCCGGCACGTACCGGCCCATATCGGAGGAACAAAAAGCCAATAAGTTCTACGACCAGGTGGGCGACATCCGCCTCGAAGGCAACCTGGAATACCGCCAGGACCTGGTGCCCTACCTGAAAGGGGCCGTGTTTGTAGATGCCGGCAACATCTGGCTGGCCAACAAGGACGATTCCCGCCCCGGCGGCGAATTCAACCCCAAAACCTTTCTGAGGGAAATGGCCGTGGGCGCGGGCGCGGGCCTGCGCATCGACGTGCAGTTTTTCGTCATCCGCTTCGACTTTGCTTTTCCGCTGACGGCACCCTACGGCAAGCCCGACAACCCCGCCGGCCGCCTCAACCTGGCCATCGGCTACCCCTTCTAAGGGCGAGAGGGTAGGAAGGTGTGAGGGCCAGAGTCAGCTGATTCATCAACCCACGCCCCCCTACCCTCCTACCCTTTACCTGATTATCGGGCACCGCTCGAACGGCCGTTCGCGGTCGAACAGGTACCGGTAAGTGATGTGCGTTTTGCAGGTTTTGGCGCCGATGGAGCGCGTGGTGGCCAGCATCCGGGGGTTAAAATCGCCAATCCAGTTCATTTCGATGTCGGTGTAGCCCGCCTGCCGAATGGCTTCCTGGGCGTGCACCAGCATCACGGCGTCCACGTCTTTGCCCTGGTGCGCGGGCACCACCCCGTAGATAATGCCAAACATTTTTTTGGGCCGGCGGCGCTGGTAGCGCCACTGCGCCACCAGGAAGCGAATTTTGCCTATCCAGTCCAAGCGCGGGCCCACGTGCTTGAGTATTTGGTTGAGTTCGGGCAGGCTGAGGAAAAACGCCACCGGCTCGTCGTGGTGGTAGGCAAACCAGAGCAGGGGCTCGTCGAACACTGGCTGCATCTGGCGCACCAGCTGGCGGGCTTTTTCCAGGCTCATGGGCGGCACGCCCGAATGGTTGGCCCACGCCAGGTTGTACACGTGGTGAAAGTCCTGGGCCATGCGCTCGGGTTCCTTTTTTCGCTTGTGCCGGAAGGAGTACTCGGGCTGCCCGGCGGCAAACTGGGCCGCCCGCCGGGCAAAGCTGGGGTGCAGCGGCTCGGCCACGGCGCGGGCGCAGGTGTACTGCTTGAAGTACGTCTGAAACCCGTAGTGCTCGAACAGGCGCCGGTAGTACGGCGGGTGCCAGAACATGCCGTAATTCGGCTCCAGTTGAAACCCGTCGACCAGCAACCCCCAAAACCGGTCGCGCTCGCCAAAGTTGATTGGGCCGTCCATGGCCTGCATGCCCCGGGCGGCCAGCCAGGCCCGGCCCGCGTCAAAGAGCGTGGTGGCCGCCGCCTGGTCGTCGATGCACTCAAAAAACCCGAGCCCGCCGGTGGGCAGGTTGGCATCGGTCACGGCCGGCGCGTCGCGGTTGAGAAACGCCGCCACCCGGCCAATGGCCGCGCCCGCCGCGTCGGTCAGCACCCACCGGACGGCTTCTCCATTCGCAAAATTCAGGTTTTTCGCCGGGTCGAACACGGCGTCTACTTCGGCCGCCAGGGGGCCGATGTAGGCGGCCTGCCCGCGGTGCAGCCGGGCGGGCAGGCCGTGAAACAATTGCGCCAGCGGGGCGTCAATGACTTCGAGAAGCGGCATAAATGAAAAAAGTACCTGTCCGGAGCGGTTTGCTGCCGCGACGATGACAGAACCAACTCCGTGAGGCTGCAAAGAAACGCTGCGCGGGCAACACATCTGCCCGGCCCAACCGGCTTTCTCCCTGCGCAGCGCGGCAATCCGCGCTTTGAAAAAACCGCTACGCCGCTTTTAGCCTGGCCGCCACACCTTATCCAAGGGCCGCAAAGCGCCATTGACGAACACAATATCCCAACTTCAATAAAATTGAATATAACTCCTATTAAATTTCAATATTTATTTGTATATTTGAAAGAAAAAATAGCCTCGCGTCATGAATTCCTCTTTTCCTTTCTTCATGGGCAGCCCCCCGGGCGAGGGAGAGCAGTTTTATCACACCCATCCGCGCTGCCGCATCGCCCAAAGCACTCCCGTGGCTGACCGCATTTCAGGAACCGGCGAAGGACTGCGGGAGTGTCCTTTTTGTTATCTGTTGGAGCAGTTCCAAGCAGGCAAAGACTTGCGCACCTCGCTGCACTCCGCCGCCGGGATACCGTTCTCCGCCCTGCGCCACCCTGCGGCGCCGCAGGGCCAGGCAGCGGGCCCCGAACGAAACGAATAAATGAGTAGGCCAACGCCCCGGCCAGCTAAGGCAGCCTGGTGACAGCAGCGGGAAACCACCCTTTTCCGAGCACCGGAACTCGGCTTTCGGTTGCGCGCGTGCGGCGGGGTGCAGCTTCGCGGCCGGGTCTTTCTGACCGGCTACCGGGTCAAAATGACGCGATGAGCTTATTTTGATGTTGCGTCACTTGACACAGTGTGAAGCATAGCGTGTTGTCAGTTAAAGTATTATAAATATTGAGAGGGTTACGGGTGCTTTCGGCCTGCTATTGGTTGGCTTGATTGCGGAAGCCGATTGGTTTCCGACCGATATGCAAATCAAATCCAAAATCACGCTGGGTTTCCTGGCTTTACTGGCGCTGCTCGTAGTGCTGGGCAGCTACGCGCACTACACCGTGCAACGGCTGGACCGCAGTTCCCGCTCCATTCTGCAGGACAATTTTTACTCCGTGCAGCTGGGCGCGGGGATGCTGCAGGCCCTGGACCAAGCCGAAGCCCGGCCCGCCGACCCCGCCGGGCTGGCCCGGTTCCGCCACCTGCTCACCCGCGAAGCGGGCAACATCACCGAGCCCGGCGAGCGGCCGGTGGTGGACAGCCTCGTGCGCGGCTTGGCGCAGTACCAGCCCGCGGGCGGCGCGGCGGCGCTGGGGCAGTTGCGCCAGCAAACCCACCGCATGGTGCAGCTGAACCTGCGGGCCGTGACGCACAAAAACGAGGCCGCCAACCGGGCCGCCGGGCGGGCCAGCCGCTACCTGCTGGCGTTCATCGTGCTGAGCGTGCTGCTGGCGCTGGGCTTCGTGCTGAGCGTGCCCGAAGCGGCAGTGGGCGGGCTGCGCAAGCTGTCGGCCAGCTTGGCCCACGCCGCGCAGGGCGACTTTTCGGCTTCCATTCCGGTGGAGAGCCGCGACGAGTTCGGACAAGTGGCCACGGCCTTCAACCGGCTGCTGGTGCAGCTCAACGACGGCCGCACCAGCAACCTGGCCGAGCTGCTCACCGAGCGCAACCGCGCCGCCAGCATCGTGCAGACGCTGGACGAGGCCCTGCTGCTGCTCGACGAAAACGGACGGGTGCTGATGGCCAACCCGCCCGCCTGTGCCCTGCTGGAACTCCCCGAAAAGCAGGTGGTGGGCGCTTCGGCCGACGAGCTGGCCGCCACCAACCCGCTCATGGCGCAACTGCTGCCGCTGGCGCTGGCACCGGCCCCGCGCCGGGGCACCGACCCCGTGCCGTTTACCTACGTCCGGCACGGCGAGGAGGTGCACTTCCGCCTGGTGGTGCACCCGGCCGTGTCCTTCAACGCGGCGCGCGACCAGATGGAATTCGTGGGCACCATCCTGGCGCTGCACAACGTGTCGGACTTCAAGCGCCTGGACCAGGCCAAGTCAAATTTCCTGGCCACGGTTTCGCACGAGCTGAAGACGCCGCTGTCCACCATCAACTTCCACCTCAAGCTGCTGCAGGACCAGCGGGTGGGGCCCCTCACCGCCGAGCAGCACGAAATCGTGGCTTCCCTCAAGCAGGAAAACCAGCGCCTGCTCAAGCTCACCGGCGACTTGCTGGACGTTTCGCGGCTCGAGTCCGGCGCCGTTCCGCTCAACCCGCAGCCCACCGCCGTGGCCGAGCTGGTGGCCTACGCCACGGGCCCCCTGCGGCTGCAGTTGGCCCCCAAACACCTCACCCTCGACGTGGCCCTGCCCGCCGACCTGCCCGCCGTGCGCGCCGACCTCGAAAAAACCGCCTGGGTGCTCGCCAACCTGCTGACCAATGCCGTGCGCTACTCGCCCGAGGACGGCCGCATCGCGGTCAGCGCCGCGCTGGCCGACGGTGGCGCGGCCGTGCAGGTGAGCGTGCAGGACCACGGCCCCGGCATCGCGCCCGAGCACCAGGCGCACATTTTCGAGCGCTTCGCCCAGGTGCCCGACGCCGACGGCCACCAGCGCGGCGGCAGCGGGCTGGGGCTGAGCATTGCCCGCGAATTCATCACTACCCAAGGCGGCCGGGTGGGCGTGCACAGCACGCCCGGCGCCGGCAGCACCTTCTTTTTCACCCTGCCCCTGGCCCCCGTGGCGGCCTGACCAGCACCGTTTCAATCGTTATTTTTTATGGCCTCCCCCGCACTTTCCAGCACCAGCATCCACCAACGAAACATTACCGTGGCGGGCCTGCTGGTTACCCTCGGCATCATTTTCGGCGACATCGGCACCTCGCCGCTCTACGTGTTCCAGACCATCATGGGCGACCGGCCGGTGAGCCAGCTGCTGGTGTACGGCGGCGTGTCGGCCGTGTTCTGGACGCTCACGCTGCAAACCAGCATCAAGTACATCCTGCTCACGCTCGAGGCCGACAACCACGGCGAGGGCGGCATTTTCTCGCTCTTTTCCCTGGTGAAAAACCGGGGCCGCTGGCTGCTGTGGCCGGCCATCATCGGAGCGGGTACGCTGCTGGCCGACGGCATCATCACGCCGCCCATCTCGGTGACGTCGGCCATTGAGGGCCTGAAAATTCTGTACCCGGCGCTGAACCAGGAAACCATCGTCATCGTCGTCATCGCCATCATCAGCCTGCTGTTTGCGTTTCAGCAGTTCGGCACCAAGATTGTCGGGGCCGCTTTTGGGCCGATTATGCTGGTGTGGTTTTCGGTGATTGGCGCGCTGGGCGTGGCCCAGATTCTGCACCACCCCGGCGTACTGGCCGCGCTGAATCCGATGTATGCCATTCGGCTGCTCGTGGAATACCCGCGGGGCTTCTGGCTGCTGGGGGCCGTGTTTCTCTGCACCACGGGCGCCGAGGCCCTGTACTCGGACCTGGGCCACTGCGGGCGCAAGAATATCCGCACGTCGTGGGTATTCGTAAAAACTGCGCTGGTGCTCAACTACCTGGGCCAGGCCGCCTGGACGATGGGCCACGTGGGCGCGCCGCTGGCCGGCAACCAGAACCCGTTTTTCATGATTGCGCCGCAGTGGGCGCTGGTGCCGCTCATCATCCTGGCCACGGCGGCCACCATCATCGCCTCGCAGGCCCTCATCTCGGGCTCCTACACGCTCATCTCCGAGGCCGTGAGCCTGCGCTTCTGGCCCAAGGTGCGGGTGCTGTTCCCCACCGACCAGCGCGGGCAGATTTACGTGCCGAGCATCAACTGGCTGCTGTGGTTTGGCTGCGTGTGCGTGCAGCTGTGGTTCCGAACGTCGGAAGCCATGACGGCGGCCTACGGGTTCAGCATCACGGTGGCCATGCTGATGACCAGCATTTTGCTCTCGCAGTACCTGCGCGGCGTCAAGCACTGGGCCCTGCCGGTGGTGGCACTCATCATGCTGGTGTTCTTCACGGTCGAAACCTCGTTCCTGATTGCCAACGTCACCAAGCTGCTCAACCGGCTGGGTATCCTGGTTTTCGAGTGGGGGCTGATTTTCATGATGTACGTGGGCTTCCGGGGCCGCGAAATCAAGAACCGCCTGCTGAAAACGGCGCCGGTGGCCGAGAGCCTGCCCACACTCCAGGAGCTGAGCACCGACCCGTCGGTGGCCAAGTACGCCTCCAACCTGGTGTACCTCACCCACAGCAAGGCCGCCGGCGAGCTGGAGAGCGAAATTCTGTACTCCATCATCCGCAAGCAGCCCAAGCGGGCCGACCGCTACTGGTTCATCAACATGAGCATCCTCACCGACCCGTACTCGACGCGCTACACGGTGGAGGAGCTGGCGCCGGGCGTGGCCTACAAAATCAATTTCAAGCTGGGCTTCCGGGTGCAGCCGCGGCTGAACATGCTGTTTCGGCGGGTGCTGGAGGAAATGAGCGCCAAGGGCGAAATCGACATCACCTCGCGCTACGACTCGCTGGCCCACCACCGCATTCCCGGCGATTTCCGCTTCGTGGTGCTGGAAAAAGTGCTTAGCTACGACAACGAGCTGAGCTGGCAGGAGCGGTTCATCATGAACGGTTACTTTTTCATCAACCGGGTCGCCATCAGCGACCAGGCCCTGTTTGGCCTCGACACCAGCGACGTGGCCATCGAGAAAGTGCCCCTCACCATCAAGCCCGCCGCCCACACCTCCGACCTCATGCGCGACCCGCCTGAGCAGGACCAAGACCCCGTGCCCGCCTTCGCCGTGGCGGGCGAAACGCTGGCGCACAAGGTGTAGCCTCACCCCCCGGCTCACCTCACCCCCCGGCCCCCTCTCCCATGGAGAGGGGGAGCCTGACGCCAGCGCAGGACCGGTGCCCCCTCTCCACGGGAGGGGGGGTCAGGGGGTGAGGTTAACGTCTCTACGCCTCCCGCACCAGCTCCAGTTCCGGGCGCGGGGGCATTTGCAGCGGCACGTTTTCCACGGTGAAGGTGCTGTTGTCGAGGCCAAAGCTTTCCTGGTCTGACACGCCCAGCCACTTCAGCCAGCCGTGCAGGCGCAGGGCCATGCGCTGCCAGCCGCGCAGGAAGTGCTGGTAGGGCACGGTTTTGTTGAGCAGCACGAACTGGAAGTCGCCCACCACGTCCTGCTCGCGCAGGCTTTCGTAGCGCGAGGTGATGTCGATTTCCTTGTTTTTCACCAAGTCGCCCACGATTTGGCGGAACATGTAGTTGATGGCCGGGTCGACGCGGAAGCCCAGCCGGATGTCGATGCGCACGAGCTCCTGCGGCAGCACGTGCGTGACGTGGAAGGTGCGGGTGTAGGGGTCGTCGGTGGTCTCGACGTGCACGAGGTAGTACACGTCGGCCCGCTTGGGGCGCTTTTTGAAGATGGAGTGGGCAATGCCGTTCTCGAACTGTTTCGGGTCAGACGACTTGGTGAGGTACACCAAATGGGTGGCAAACTTGGGCACCGACTCGTCGTTGCTCAGCTCCTGCAGCAGCGGCAGGTACTCGGCCAGCGGCACGAATTCGGTGAGGTCGTTGCGGATGCGCTGGCCCTGAATCCAAGCCACCATCACCGTGAGCAGCAGCACGCTCAGCAGCACGCTCAGCCAGCCACCGTGGGTAAATTTAGCCAGGTTGGCCACCAGAAACGAGCCTTCGACGGTGAAGTACACGGCCAGCAGCAGCAGAATCCAGAGCGGGTTGGTGCGGCGCAGGCGCAAGTAAAACGCCAGCAGCACCGTGGTCATGAGCATGGTGATGGTGACGGCCAGCCCGAACGCGGCCTCCATGTTGCCCGACTCCCGAAACAGCAGCACCACCCCGATGCAGCCCGCGCACAGCAGCCAGTTGAGCGAGGCCACGTAGGCCTGTCCACGCAATTCGGTGGGGTAGGAAATGCGCACTTTGGGCCAGAAGTGCAGCCGCAGCGCCTCAATAACGAGCGTGAACGAGCCCGAAATGAGGGCCTGCGAGGCAATGATGGTGGCCAGCGTGCACAGGACGATGGCCGGCAGCAGCAACGCGGGCGGTATCATCAGAAAAAACAGGTTTTGCTCGCCCAGCGGCGCGCCCAGGTGGCGCAGCAGCCACGCGCCCTGCCCGAGGTAGTTGAGCACGAGGCAGATTTTGACGAACGTCCAGCTCACGTAAATGTTAGGCCGGCCCACGTGGCCCATGTCGGCGTAGAGGGCCTCCGCGCCGGTGCTGCACAAAAATATCGAGCCCAGCAGCCAGAACGCCCCCGGCACCCGCGTTATCATGTGCACGGCGTAGTACGGGTTCAGGGCCCGCAGAATGCTGAAATTCTGAATCAATTCCTTGAACCCCAGCACCGCCAACATGGAAAAAAACAGTATCATCACCGGCCCGAAAAACTTGCCGATGATGGCCGTACCGAACTGCTGAAACGAGAACAGCGCCACCAGAATGACGATGACAATGGGCACCGTGTTCAGGTCGGGCTTCAGAATGCGCAGCCCCTCAATGGCCGATGCCACCGAGATGGGCGGCGTGATGATGCCGTCGGCCAGCAGGGCCGCCGCGCCCACAATGGCCGCCAAATACAGCCAGCGCACTTTCAAGCGCCGCAGCCGGGCAAACAGCGCCAGGATGCCGCCCTCGCCGTTGTTGTCGGCTTTGAGGGCGATGAAAACGTACTTCACGGTGGTGAGCAGCGTGAGCGTCCACAGGATGCAGGAGATGGTGCCCAGCACCACGTCCTCGGTCACGGGCCGGCTCACGAACACGCCCCGCACGGTGTAGAGCGGCGAGGTGCCAATGTCGCCGTACACGATGCCGAGGGCGATGAGCGTGCCGGCGGCCGACATGCGGTTGAGCGAAGTGCTAGCGGACATACCGAAAGGGAATGGTGGAAAGTTGTTCAAAAAGCCGGCCGGCCGCTGGCTTCGCCACCGGCGCCGAGCGCGGCCAGGGTCAGCGGGCCCTCGTCGGCGTAGCTGAGGCGGGCGGTTTGGCCGGCATCGAGCAGGTCCTGCACCAGGGCCCTGCCGTCGGCCTCGGGCGTGAAGTCGTCGGTGGTGGTGGCTACCACGACCACGGGCCGCGCCGGCAGGGCCGCCAGCAGCGCCCGCCGGTCGATTTCGGGCCGCAGCACGGCGGCGTACAAAATCAGGCGCTCGAACACCAGGTGGTTTTCGGCCAGCCAGCCCACGGCGGCCGCCGCGCCATGCCCGTAGCCGAGCACCGTGACGGGCGTGCCCGCCGGGCAGCGCGCCCGCACGGCATCGGTGAGCCCATCGAGGTAGGTGGTCACGTCGGCCAAGTCATCGGCCACGGAGTGCGGCGCGAACCACACGCCCAGGGCATCGGCTTCCCGGCCGGAAGTTTCGGGCCGGGCGTGGCGCGACAGGGCTTCGGGCAAAATGAGCAGGCGCTCGGGCATGTCGAGGTTCACGAGCTGGGCGGCGAGGCCGGCCACCGGCTGGTCGTGCCCGTGCAGGCACACCCACAGGTGCCGGATGCCGGACCCGGGCTCGCCGAGGCTGTAGTAATGGGCGGTGCGGGGCGTGGTGAAGGTGTGGGGCTGCATAAAAATTAACTTCGTGACCTAATCTTGTCAGGTGCCGGGCTCAGCCGGCCCCCGGCCGCGTTGCAAGCGGGCGGCCAGCGGCCCAATGGTCAGCCCCTGCCCCAAAATCGAAAACACCACCACTACGTAGGTGATGCCCACCAGCAGCTCGCGGGGCATGGTGGGCGGCAGGCTCAGGGCCAGGGCCACCGAGATGCCGCCGCGCAGCCCGCCCCAGGTGAGCACGGCCAGGTTGAACTCTGAGAATTCGCGCCGGCCCCGCAGGAAGCTCAGCGGGATGCTCACCGACACGAGCCGGGCCAGCAGCACCAGCGCCACGGCGGCCAGGCCCGCGCCAATGTACTGCCCGCTGATGCGCAGCACCAACATTTCGAGGCCCATGAGGGCGAAGAGCACGGCGTTGAGCACGCCGTCAATCAGCTCCCAGAACTTGTCGACGTAGTCCTCCGTCACGTCCGACATGCCGCGCCGGCCCTGCTGGCTGCCCACGATGAGGCCCGCCACCACCATGGCCAGCGGCCCCGACGTGTGCAGCCGCGCCGCCAGCGCCGAGCCGCCCGTGACCAGGGCCAGCGTGAGCAGCACCTCCACCGTGTAATTGTCCACGTTGCGCAACAACTGGTATACGACGACCCCCAGCCCGACACCCAGGGCCAAGCCGCCCACGCCCTCGCGCAGCAGCAGGCCCAGCACCCGCGCCGGCTCGGCCGCCCCGGTCCCGGCGGTGGCCACCGACAGCACCGTGGCAAACAGCACCACGCCCACCCCGTCGTTGAAAAGCGACTCGCCCACGATGTTCGTCTCCAAAGACTTGGGCAGGCCGGCTTTGGTGAGAATGCCCAGCACGGCCACCGGGTCGGTGGGCGAAATGAGGCTGCCGAACAGCAGGCAGTAGATAAAATCGAGCGGCAGCCGAAACAGCGGCAGCACCAGGTACAGGCTACACGCCACCATGACGGTCGAAAGCAGGGTGCCCACCGTGGCCAGCAGCAGCACCGGCAGCTGCTGCCGGCCCAGGCTGCGCGTGTCGAGCTGCAACGCCCCGGCAAACAGCAAAAAGCTGAGCATGTACTGCATCAGCACGGTATGGAAATCGATGGTGCGCACCACCTCCACCACCCGCAGCACCAGGGGCACACCCAGCCGCCCCAGCCCCACCAGCCCCAGCGACGAGAGCAGCGTGAGCGCCATCAGGCCGATAGTGGGGGGCAGGTGCAGAAAACGATGGTTGAGGTAGGCGTAAAAAGCCGCTACCACAAGCAGGATGGAAAACGTGGAATATAACTCCATAA
>Ga0123338_10003199_pt1 | contig 14921 bp, 16 predicted proteins | sample grotaG_FD_89793 | JGI IMG/M metagenome (GOLD analysis project Ga0123338, IMG submission 89793) | Glacier valley bacterial and archeal communities from Borup Fiord, Nunavut, Canada, to study Microbial Dark Matter (Phase II) -... | ecosystem: Environmental > Aquatic > Freshwater > Ice > Glacier ...
CGTTCGCCGCCTGCACGACCAGATCGTTCCGCGCCCAATCGACATCCCCGAAGACGACCAGCCGCGCGTTGTTGACCGTGTTGTAGGCCGCCCACGCGATACTGAACGGTCCGTTCAGGTCCTTCTCGGTGCGCTTGTACTGGTCGCCCAGGACCTGCACCGAGCGGATTTGCGTCGCCCCAAACGCTTTATCACTGGTGCGGAACAGCGGCGTTCGCACAATATTCGGCGTCTGCGCGGCGGGGACGCTCCCGACACTGCGCACCAGGGTGAACAGCCCAGTCAATTGCCGCGTCTGCGCCTTGTCCAGATACAGGATCGGGTGCGTGGACGCGGGTTTGGCAATCAGCGTATACAGGCTGTCGATATACGAACCGGGGTCAGGGTCGTAGACAATATCGTTGTCGAGCGTCAGCCCCCACTGTTCGCGCAGATATTTGGCGAAGGTGCTATCGGGCGTCAAAAATGCAATATCCAGCGGTGGATTTTCCGCATTAGAGTACACATACAGGTTCGGCTCGGCCATGATCAAGGCGCGCCCACCATTGCCGAGATAGCGCGTCACGCGGTCCACCTCAAGCGCCGTGAAATCCTTCTTAGGCGCGAGCATCACTAGCGCGGTCGTTTCCGGCGGGATGTCGAGCTTGCTCAGGTCGATGGTATCCAGCAGCATCCCGATCTTTTGCAGCCCGTTCCACAGATACGTCGCGTCCCCATCCTTTGCGGAGACTTCATCATGTCCTGCCGTGAACAGCACCCGGAAGCGTCCGCGCGCCTGCAACAGCAAGAGCGCGTCCGCGATTTGCTGCTCCCCAACCAGATTGTTCGGGACCGCCACGATCTTCCCGGCGGTAATATCCGGTCCCCCATCCGCCGCAATATCCGTGACGAAGACGCGCTGCGCCGAACTCGCGCCGAATTTCTGCGCGACGAGCGGCTGCTGATCGGGGTCCACGATATTCAGCAGCACCTTACCCGGCGCGGCATCCTGAAACATCCTTAAAATGGGTTGGTCGGCGCTCTGGCGGTCGAGCAGTGCATTCGTATAGAACGCGGTGATCATCGCCGGACGCTGCATATTCTTGACCAGCGCTGTTACATCCGGGCGCAGCGAATAGGTGCGGAAGGCGGTCAGGTCCGTAACAGCGTTAGCCGAGAACGCGAGACCATACAGCAGCATCACGATCCCGCCGACGAGCAGCACGAGCAATACGCTGTTGCCGCTGTAGCGCGTTTGCCGCCGCGTGAGCAGCGCCCGCACGTCATCCGGCGCGAGCAGCAGCCAGATCGTCAACGCCCCTAGCCCAATCACGAGGAACAGGAACACAATCCCGTTCAATTCACGCTCAAGCAAGAACAGCACGCCCGCCGTGAGCAGCGCTCCTATGCCAATGATGCTGTTGAACCGCGCGAGTCTGGCTTTATCCATCAGCGCCACCTCCTCGACTCGACATAGCGCACCGTCGCGAAGAGCATCAGCGCGATCACGCCGAGGAAGAACACAATATCATCCAGCCGCATCAAGCCGACGCTGAACGAATACAAATAATGCGTCTGAAAACTGAACACGCGCACCGTCGTCGCGATCACGCGGTTGCTGACCAGCGCGCCTGCGTTATCCGCGAGCCACAGCGTAATCAGCGCCGTCAGCGAGAGGAAACCCGCGACAATCTGGTTTTCCGTCAGTGCGGAAAAGAAAATTCCAACAGCCAGCGCCGCGCCGCCATACAGCCACACGCCGATGAACGCGCCAATCGACACGCCCAAATCAGGGCTGCTGACCAGCACCATGATCACCTGATAGACCAGCGTAAGCGCGAGGATCGCGGTGTAATACGCCCACGCGCCGAGGAACTTGCCGACAATGATCGCCGAATCGCTCACCGGGAGCGTCATCAGCAGTTCGATTGTGCCTTCCTTGTTCTCTTCGGCTACCAGCCGCATCGTGATCAGCGGCGCGAAGAACAACGTAAAGGTCGCGAACGCACTGAGGATCACGCTGCCGTCGGTCGTCGCGCGATTGTTGCGCGCCGCAAGGTCGCCATTGAAGAACACACCGCACAGCAGCAGCACCGCGCAGGCGACGAGGTACGCAATCGGTGAGGTGAAATAGGCCGCCAGTTCACGGCGAAAGATGGTCCCGATTTTACCCATGACGTGCTTCGCTTTTCGCTGTCAACTCAAGGAAAATATCTTCGAGGCTCATCGCCTGCGGGCGCAATTCCAGCAAATCCCAGCCCGCCGCGATCACCGCCGCCGCCAGCCGCGCGCGCACGTCAGCCCCCGCGCTCGCCGTCAGGATGTACCCATCTGCGAATGGTTCCACTGTGGAAACCGCCGCAACCTTCATCAACGCCTTGACGACTTGCGCGGAGTCGGCTTTCGCTCCGACGCGCAGGAACAGCCGTCCACCACTCTGCAACCGTTCGCGCAGCCGTGCCGGACTATCGACCGCGATGATCTGCCCCTTGTCGATGATGATCACGCGGTCGCAGACCTGTTCAGCCTCGCTCAGAATGTGCGTGCTGAATAGCAGCGTATGCGAATGGCCGAGCGCCCGCACCAGGTCGCGCACTTCGAGTGTCTGATGCGGGTCGAGTCCAATGGTCGGCTCATCGAGGATCAACACCTGCGGGTCATGGACCAGCGCTTGTGCCAATCCGACGCGCTGCCGCATCCCTTTCGAGCAGGATCGGATCAGCGTCTCGCGGCGGTCGTACATCGCGACGGTTCTCAATACATCGTCGGCGCGATCTTTCGCCTTCGACACGCCGCGCAGTTCCGCGATATAGCGCACGTAGCCGCGCACGGTCATATCCGGGTACAGCGGGACCGTCTCCGGCAGGTAGCCGACGCTGCTGCGCACCTCGAATGATTCCTTAAAAACGTCGTGACCCGCCACGCTCGCGCGGCCTTCGCTCGGCGGCATGTACCCCGTCAGCATCCGCATGGTGGTCGTCTTGCCCGCGCCGTTCGGACCGAGGAAGCCGAGGATTTCCCCCTCTTCGGCCTTGAAGCTGATCTTCGAGACGGCGGTAAAATTGCCATAACGCTTGGTGAGCTGGTCTACTTCGATCACTTGTACACCTTTGTCTCTACCGCGTATGCTATCGGCGGGGAGCGTCGGCGTCAAGCAAACCGAACAATGATTGACAATTTTGCGAACATGGGTCGGGAAGGGTGGTAAGATAACAATACAAATATGAGGATTTGTAAAGATGGTATGGGTGACTGAAGGTGAAGTTGGCGCGGATCATGTCTTGAAGGTGGAATTACCGCCAGAAGTACCCGCTGGACGGGTCCGTATCACGATACAAGCAGAACCCGAAGAAACAGTGAGTGATGAAGAAGCGCGGCGTCGGTTGAGCGCAGTGGGCTTGTTAGTCACCGATAGACGTGCTCCCGAAGGGGCTGTGCGCTCTAGCGAAGAAGAGAGCTGGCGTTTAGCGTTATTGCTCGGTGGTGGGCAACCGCTGCATGAGATGGTCGATGAGGATCGCGGTCCGCGCTGATGGTTGTCTACTTCATGGATACCAGCGCTTTGGGCAAACGCTATATGGCCGAGATTGGTTCTGCATGGATCATTTCGCTCACCCTACCTGTGGTGAGCAATCGGATTGTAATCTCGGACATCACAGAAGTGGAGGTCTTTTCTGCTATATTGCGCAAACTACGCGCCGCGCAGATCAGCGCGGCGGATGCAGCACAGCGCCAAACGGATTTTATACTTGACCTCGATCTGCAATACCTGACTATTCCAGTGAATGGATCGGTCCGTAAACAGGCGCGTGGATTGATTGCAAAATATCCGTTACGTGCATTAGATGCGATTCAGTTGGCAAGTGCAATTGAAGCAGTGCAGCAGCTTGCTGTGGGGTTAATTTTTGTGAGTGCAGATAATGCACTCCTCAATGCAGCCGTCGCAGAAGGCCTGCTGGTCGATAATCCGTTGCTTCATCCCTGATGAATTGGAACCATCCGTTTGGCGGTTCAACCGCGCGTCGGCGTCAAGCAAACCGAACAACCTTTGACAATTTTGTGTGGTTAACCATTCTTGACCCCATTTCGGCACACTTGAAAACCACTCTGTGCTACACTACCCAGAGCTATTCTAATTGTGAGGAAGGTTCATCTTGATTGGAGAGCGGATTAGTACGAGACAGAGTTTTCAACCTTCAACTATCCCGATTTCTTCCAGCAATTCACGCACAATTGAGCAGGAACACAACCCGCAAATTATAAATCGCGCAGCGACATTTGGAGCACTTGGCGGCGATCTGCCCGCGACTAGCGCCACCGCGCGCACGTTGCGCAGACAGAGTATTTTGCAACTCCAGCAAACACAGGGGAACGCTGCGGTGCGCCGCCTGCTCGAAAAGCCCTCTCCTCAGACGGTACAGCGTTGCGGTGAGAATTGTTCCTGTGCGGATTGCTCGGCAGCGCACGACGAGCAACAACCCGCGCATCAGTTGAATGAAGCAGCAGGTGAAGTGCAGCGCGAATCGCTTGGTAGTCGCTTCCTCGGCGCGGTCAGTCATCTCGATTGGACTCAGGCATCGGCACTCGAATACGCCCAGAGTTTGGATGAACGTTACCCGAATTGGCTCAGTATCCTGCCGGATTGTCCGTGCACGGAAGACCGCGCATCGGGCAATCCCGGAAGTTGGGTAGTCGATCCGAACCCCAATCTGGCCGATTATCATCCCGGCGCGGCCTCGTCATGGCGCTCCAAAGGCACATACAGCAGCGCAGAAGACACGGCGCACGGCCAGCAGTGTACCTATGATGACAGCGGTGACCTGATCAAGAGCGGTCCGGGTGCGGGTACGCCGGACGTATGGGCACCAATTGGAGCGCTAAATACATTGAGACATGTCATCAATGACGCGGAGACGTTCAAAATTTTGGGCGCGTCGGTCTACAACCAATATTGGCGTCCAAACCAGGGCGATTGTGATCGTGGTGCAACCGATCTACCGGCAGAACCTGTCGGCTGAGAGTGCGCGTTTGTTCAAGTTTTGTAGGGGTGGCATTCTTACCGTCCGAAGGCTAAATTGCGTTCAATGGCGTAGCGTCTAACATTGATAATTTTGTGAGGTAAGAGTCATTTTTACAACAACAGAGGCTATTCGGCACTGGCACTCCAAGTGCTGAATTAAATCAGACTTCTACATCGTGATATAAGCTCATCTGTCTCAAGTAGACTTTTCCTTCAAGGAAAAATACCAAAGTTGGGTTTTCCTCAAATTCATGGCGTATGTATCCAACAAACCCTCTATCCAAACTCGAAGCTGCAAGTTGTTTTAGAAATATTTGTATAGAAGCATCGTAGTTTTTGATGCTTGCTCGTAAAGTCAAATACCATTGGTCAGTTTCAAAGACGAGTGAGCGTTGTGATGCACCTGGTCTGTAGTGTGAGGTTTCACCAAAAACGTCAAAATAGAGTGGAAGTGGTTTCATCTCTTCTTTGTTCGAGAGTCCCAACCACGCGCGAATATTCTCAAGATCGGATAGAGATATATCTGTGTCTATTGCGCAGTGTATGACTATCTCCGTATAAATACTCATTTTCCCCCTTTTGCTTCCGAATTTCGATTACGTTCTTTGTGCGCTATAGGTATCACAACACGCACGCTGTTCACGGGATATTTTAACATGAATGATATAGCCGCGCTCGCACCCTACAAATAATACAAAAAATCGCACCGTGAAACTTTCGCGGTTTGCAGGACGGTCGCATTGTTCAAGGCTGCACAAATCATGAGTATATGCGCTTTTCTGTTCCGCGTTACAATTTCATGAGGGAACCTGACGTGTCGCGAACGAACGCAGGTGGTACGCCGTTGGTGTGGTTCACGCTTGCGGACAGTCAGGCAAGTCTATCGCATTATACGAAGTCAAAAATCTAAAAGGGGATACATTTCTTGGACCCGCAAACCCTGATTGAAAAAGCGATACAGACCTACGCCGCAGTGCAGGCGCATTATTATATCCCCGAAGAGTCACTCTATCGGGAGAACTCCACGCCGAGGCCGACGGACAAGCCGTTCTCGTTTCTGTGGCCGTTCTCGGCAGTGCTATCCGGCGTGAACGCGCTCGCACGCTTGCCGGCAGTTGGGGAACGCTACCGCGCCGACCTGCTGCGCACATTCGACACGTTGGAACAGTATTACAACGGGACGCGCCCCGCTACGCTCCCGGCCTATGAAGCGTATGTACGCCGCTTCGGTGGTGACACGAAATTCTATGATGACAACGAATGGCTGGGAATGGAATTCGTCGAAGCGTACCGCCTGCTCGGTGACGCCTATTACCTCGCGAAAGCGCAGGAGATGTTCGCCTTCGCGATCAGCGGGTGGACTGACGAATGGGCGGCGGGCAGTGGCGGTATCTACTGGAACGAGAAGGAGATGGCGACCAAAAACACCTGCTCGAACGGTCCGGCGGCGGTGCTGGCACTGATGCTTTACGGCGAAACACAGCGACCCGACTATTTGCAATGGGCGCAGCGGCTGCTACGCTGGCTGGACCCTCTCAAAGCGCCGGAAGGCATCTACTGGGACGCCTTGAATGCCGATGGCAGCATCGATACGCGCATCTTCACCTACAACGCCGGGACGCCGCTGCACACGAACGCGCTGCTCTATTCCTTCACAGATGATGAGCGCTATTTGAATGAGGCGCGCTCGCTCGCGGAGGCTGCTCACCGTTACTTTGCCATACCGCACGACGGGTCCGATCTGCCGCTCTATCCGGCGACGCCCTGGTTCAATGGGGTACTGCTGCGCGGCTACATCGCGCTTTATGCAGCCGACCCGAACCCCAACCGCCAATACATCGACGCGATGCGTGACAACCTGCTCTATGCGTGGGACCACGCGCGCGACGCGAACGGCTTGTTCAGTAATGATTGGAGCGGTGCGTCTGGCGTCGATAACCCGCATAAACCAATCCTCGATCAGGGTGCGATGATCGAGTTGTATGCGCTGCTCGCGGCGTTCTACGCGAGGCTGTGATAATGTGCAGTATAATTGGCTGTAGCGAACAAGGCGACGATCTGATGATCAGCACCCCGACCCGTATCGATGTGCCATTACGAACTGATGAGCATGGCGTGATCCGCGTCAGTCAAACGCGCGTCACGCTCGACACACTGCTTGGTTTCTACAAACAAGGCCAGTCGCCAGAGGCGCTCCACGAGGGTTTTCCAAGCGTCCCGCTGGGCGATATTTACGCCGTGATCGCGTGGTATCTCGTGCATCAGGAAGCCGCCGATGCATATCTGGAGCAGGGCGACCGTGAGGGCGAGGAAATCCGCAAGAAAATCGAGGCGCTGCCGACCTACAAACCCCTCACGCGGGCGATGCTGGAAGCGCGGTTGAAAGCACAACGCGAGTGATGCGTTTCCTGAGTGATGAAAACTTCGACAATGACATCTTGCGCGGTCTGTTCGCGCGCGACTCGACCCTCGACATCTTGCGCGTGCAGGATACCGAGATGTTTCAGGCAAGCGATCCACTTATTCTGGAATGGGCAGCGCAACAGGATCGCATTTTACTAACTCACGATAAACGAACCATGCCCGATTATGCCTATGAGCGGTTAGCTGCCGGGTTAACTATGCCGGGGGTTATAGAGATCAGCAAGTCATTGAGCATCGGTGAAACCGTCGAGGAACTCATGTATCTGATGCTCGCTGGCAGACCTGAGGATTTTCAAAATCAGGTTATATACCTGCCGCTGCGTTAATCCTCGAAAGCTTTCGGTACGCTCATGGAAAATCGCGTCTTACTCCTTGAGCGCGCCCAGCGTCAGGCCAGAGACGAGATAGCGCTGTATGAAAAAGGTGAAGAGCAGCGTCGGCAGCAGCGACATCGTGATCGCTGCCGAGATTTCGCCCCAGCGCACGCCCCACGCCGTCACGAAGAACGACGCGCCGACCGTCACCGTCGTCGCCTTGTTGAGCGTGAGAATCAGCGAGAATAAAAACTCGTTCCACGTCCATAGGAAGGTCAGGACCAGCACAGCGGCCAGCCCCGGCAGCAGCAAGGGCAGCACGATCCGGCGCAAAATCTGCCAGCTCGAAGCGCCGTCGATCATTGCCGACTCCTCGACCTCACGCGGCAGGTCTTGCACAAAGCCGACGAAGAGCAGCAGCGCGAGCGGCGTATTCAGCAGACTATTGATCAACACCAATCCCTGCGGGCTGTCGAGCAGGCCAAGCAATTGAAACAAGATGAACATCGGGACGATGAACACAATCGGCGGGAGCAGGCGCAGGCTCACCACGAACGCGAACAGCCGCCGCCCGCCCGTCCCATAGCGGACCATGCTGTACGCGGCAGGCAGATTGATCAGCACGACCAGCGCACTCGCGCCGAACGCGACGATCAGGCTTGTTGCGAAGAAGTTCTTGAAATTGAAGCCAGTTTCATTCAGCACGGCGGCGTAATGCGTCAGCACGGGCTGCGTCAACCACTGCGGCGGCATGGTGTTGATGTCGCGCGTACTCTTCAAACTGGTGCTGATCGTGCCGAGGATCGGGACCAGAAACAGGACCACAATGCCGATAGAGACGACGTACCAGAGCAGGTTATCTGCAAAGCGAGTGACGCGGCGCGGCGTGGAACTTGTCCGTTGCATTGATGTTTAACGCGCCTCCTGACGCATGATCCGGGTCAGAATGAGGCCGAGCGGAATGGAAAGCACCAGCAGCAAAATGAGCGATGCCGCCGATGCGCGTCCGATGTCGCCCGCGTTGAATGCCATTTTATAAATATAGATGCTGATTGTGGTCGTGAGCGTCCCCGGACCGCCGCCCGTGAGGACGTGAATCATATCGAATATTTTGAATGAATCGATCACGCGGATGACCAGCGTAATCAGGATGAATGGCATGATCAGCGGTATGGTCAGGCTGCGCAGCTTTTGCAGGCTGGTCGCGCCATCGACGGAGGCCGCTTCGTAAAGTTCCTTCGGGACGGTTTGCAGCGCGGAATAGAGGATGAGGAAGACGAACGGCGTCCACTGCGCGATGTCGATCAGGATGAGCGTGAACACGAGGTAATTCGGCGTGAGCAGTTTATCGCCGGGGAAGCCCGCCTGTTTGAGATAATAGGCGACCGGACCGACAAACGAATTGAGCATCAGCCGGAACATGATGCCGAGCAGCGCGGGCGAGACCATGATCGGCAGCAGCATCAGCGAGATCATGATCCGCTTGCCGGGGAGCGCCTTGCGATTGAACCACAACGCGATCCCGAAGCCGACGAGCATCTCCAGCCCGGTCGTGACGACTGCGAAGCGCAGGCTGAACCAGAGCGCCTCGTAGAACTCGCGATCCGAGAGCGTTTTTGCGAAGTTGCTCAGGCCGACGAATGTACCTTCATCGAGCGCGGAAAGGCGCACCTGATAGGTGCTGATCAGATAGGCGAAGAACGTGGGGAAAATGGTCAGGAGCAGGATGAGCAGGACCAGCGGCAGGATTTGGAAGTAGCGCGCGGGACCGCGAGAATAGGCGATCATAGCTGGCCTCGTCTGGTGTGCTGCCCCGCACCAAAGCACGGGGCAATCGACGTTGATAACGCTATTTTTTGATCAGGGCGAGGACGCTGGTTTGCGAGTCGGTCGCGGCGCTGGCGGCGTCCTTCTGGCCTGCCCACACCCCGGAGAGATTCTTCGCAAGGATGTCAAGGATTGCGAAGACATCCGGCCCGGTGGACGGCGTGTAGCCATACTTTTCAAGGAAGACAGCGGTCTGCGCGAAGTCGGCGCGGGTCTTGCCCATGCTGGTCAGCACGGAAGACGATGGCGGTAGGCCGCCTGCTTTCGCGTAGATGTCGATAGCGGGCTGCGTGGCGAGGTAGGACAGCCACTTGCCCGCCGCGTCCTTGTTCTTGCTGTTTTTGTTGAGCGCGACGCCGAGCGCGTGCGAGTACGAAACCTTCTTCGGACCGGGGATCGGCGCGATGCCGACTTTGCCCGTGACCGGGCTGCTCGCGCCGTTCAGTTCGTTGTAAGCCGCGTTCCATTGCAGCATGAACGCCGCCTGGCTGCTCATGAATGCCTGGTTCGCTTCGCCATATTCATAGGTCGTCGAGGCGGCGGGCGAACCGCCCAGCTTGATTACATCCGCGTAGACGTTGGCCGCATCGCGGAATTCTTTCGTGTCGAAGTTCGGCTTGCCGTCCTTGTCGAACCAGCTCCCGCCGAGTGAATACAACACGTTGCCCCAGATCATGACGTTGTAGATCAGGTTCTTGGCTTGCAGCGCGGTTCCGTATTCGGTCGGTGAATCAGGGTTGTTGGCCTTCGAGAAGAAGAGCGAGGCCGCCTTGAAGTCGTCCCAACTCCATTGGTCGATGGGCTTGGGCGACATTTCCATGCCAAGCTTCGCCTTGCTGATTTCCTTGTATTTGGCCTGCCATGCGGCATCGGTCAGCAGCTTGTCGATCAGGTCCGTGCGGTAGTACATGAAGTGCAGCGACACATCGAGCGGCACGCCGTATAGCTTCCCGCCGATTGCCAGTGAGTCTACAGCGTTCGGGATGAAGACCCCCGACTCCTTGATCTTCGGGACGACGGAAGTAATCTCATCGAGGGCGGCTTGCTGGCGACCAACGTAGTAGCTCGCGGTATAGAAAACATCGACATCGGATGATTTGGCGGCCATCAGCGTTTCCTGCCGCTCCCAGAAGCCTTCACGCCCGAACAGCACCATTTGCACCTGCACGCCGTCGGTTTTGCCCGGACCCGCGTTGTAGGAGTCGATGACGTTTGCCATCGCGAGGCTTTCCGGTCCCGTCCAGTAGATCATCTTTACTTCGGTCACGGCGCGGGCGGGCGCGGCAACAGCGGTCAGGCTGGCGACGAGGACGAGCGTCAACAGCATCAACAGCGATTTGTGTGTGGTTTTCACAGTCTTCAATTCCTTTTCAAAAGCGAGCGTGTTAAATGGAACCTGCCTGAATGTGCTGCGCATCACCCCCTTGATACCGTGCGGCGCGCGAGTTCTGCCGCGCCGATGAGTCCCGCCTGCGTGCCAAGTTGGGCGGGGAGTACAGGCGTTTCGCGGATGGTCGGGTAGGAGACATTGTGTACTGCTGTGCGTAGCCGCGTGAAGAACGGCTCGCCAAGCTGCGCCACGCCGCCACCGATGACGACCACGCCGGGGTTGAACAGCACCAGCGTGTTGGCGACTCCGAGCGCGAGCCACTGGCATAGCGTATCGAGCGCGTCCAGCGCTTCGCGGCGTCCGGCAAGCAGCGCGCTCAGGACTTCCACGCCACTGGCTGCGGCGGGTTCGGTGGGGCGCGCGGCATTGTAGGCATCGAGCAGCGCGGGACCGCTCGCGTAGGCTTCCAGACAGCCGCGCCGCCCGCACGTACATAGCCGCCCGCCCGCCTCGACGGTGACATGGCCGAGCGACAGCCCGGCGCGGGTCGCCCCTTCAAAGATGCGCCCATCGCTCACAAACCCGCCGCCGATGCCCGTCCCGACCGTAATGCCCAGCACGGAAGGATAGCCGCGCCCCGCGCCGAAACGCGCCTCGCCCAACGTCGCGGCTTGCCCATCGTTCTCGACGATACACGGCAAGCCAAAGCGCGCGCGAATCTGGTCCGCGAGTGGCTGCCCCATGTACCCCGGCATGAACCCGGTCGCGTAGCTGATCCGACCGCTGCTATCGACCTCACCGGAAGTCGCGACGCCAATAGCGGCGGCGTGTTCGGTTTCGCTGCGAAGCGCGGTAATCAGGTCGAGGACGCGCGCGACAACCGCTTCGCCACCTTCATCGGCACGGGTCGGGACTTCGCGCAGGTGAATGGCTGTGCCGCTGGCATCGACAATACAGCCCGCGATTTTTGTGCCGCCGATGTCGATAGCGATCACGGGCTGCCGCTGCTCTGTAAGGCCATGCAACGCGGCGGCATATTGTTCGGTGATCCAGCGCGGGCGCGTGATCATCGAGCCGACGACGACCGCGAACGCGCCCAGCTCGACCAGCCGCCGCGCGTGTTCAGGCGTCGCGATGCGTCCTTCCGCGATGATTGGGAGCGGGAGCGCTGCCGCCAGCCGTGCTAACAAATTGAAATCCGGTCCGATGCTGGCCGGGCTATAGGCGGTGTAGCCGGAAAGCGTGGTCGCGACAATATCCGCACCTGCTTCGGCGGCGGCAATCCCCTCTTCATAGGTCGCGATGTCGGCCATCACTGGCACGCCGAATTCGCGCTTGATCTGTGTAATATATTCAGCGGCAGCAGGACGGCCTTCCTGCGGTCCGCGTTGGGTCGCATCGACCGCGACGAGGGTTGCGCCCGCGCGGATGATTTCCGCCACATCTTCAAGCGTCGGCGTGATGCGAATACCGAGGCCGGGCAGGTCGCGCTTGTAGATGCCGATGATCGGCAAATCGACCGCCGCACGGATCGCGGCAATATCCGCCGGACCGTTAGCGCGGATGCCGACCGCGCCGCCGAATGCCGCTGCGCGCGCCATATCCGCCATTGCCGCCGGACCAGACAGCCCATCGCTCGCGCTCGCCTGACAGGAGACGATCAGCCCGCCGCGCAACTTTTCAATCAAAGGGTCTGCCATACACGACTCTCTTCACGATCTGAATTGTGCAATATTCATGCAGGTCTTGCAAATAGTATCCATGCAACCTGCCGAATAGTACGCAATGGGGTTCCACGCAACGGCCACAACCGCAAACTCATCCGCCGCGCCACTGCTTGAGGAGGTACGCATAGAAGCCATCCAGATCGACCGTGTCCAATGCCTGAACGACACGGCCACCGGGCTGCACGCGGGTCCGTCCCTGGCTGCGTCCGGTCGCGATCAGTTCCGTCTCCCATGTGCGCAGCGTGAATAGGTCCGGGCGTCCGATGTAGGCCGCCGTCAGCACGTCCCAGAAATAATAGCCGCCCTGCTTCATCACGGAGCCGTAACACAGCGCCGCAAATTCCATCAATGGATGCTGGCGTTCGCGCCCGAATTGCTTCACGAGCGCGGACGTGAGCGGGACATGATTTGTAATATCGAGCGGGCAGAGGATGATCGGGATCGCGGTCTCCCAAATCTGACGCGCGGCGGGCGGGTCCCAAAAGACGTTCCATTCCGCTGATCCGTCGTGGTTGGCTTCCTGAATCGGGTCCACATTGCCGGGGACGTTGAGCGCCCCGCCCATCCACACGATCTCCTTAATTTTCGGCTCAATCGTCGCATCCAGATCGAGCGCGGCGGCGACGGTCGTGAGCGGTCCCGTGACGCACAACGTTACCTGCGCCTCTGCTTCCGTGAGCAACCGCGCGAGGAAGTGCTGTCCGTCCTCAGCGACCAGCGGCGTTTGTATCGCGTCGCGGTCGTTGAGCATCGGAAAGTGATCGACCACAAAGGTAGATTGCCGCCATTCGCGCGGAAACGGGTTCAGGCCGCGCACGGTGCTTTCCGCGACGGGGATTGTGGAGCGCCCCATCACATCCAGCAGTTTGCGGGTTACACTCAGCGCTGGCTCGATGTAGCAATCCGCTGGGGTGACAACCACGCCGCGCACTTCGACAGCGGGCATCGTGAGCAGCAATGCCAGCGCGAGAAAATCATCGAGGCCGCCATCGTGATCGTGAATGACGAGTTGTTCAGGCATAGCTCGCGCAGTCTCCATAGCCAAAATCAAAAGAGTTCAAGGTGAAATAGTACCTATGGAAGAAACCCTCGTCAAAATGCTTGAAGCCGACCGCGCGGCAATGGTCGAATGCTGCGCGCGGTTGCTGCGTGTTCCGTCGGTGAATGGCGTTCACCCGGAAATTGCCATCGCGCAAGCTATCGCGGAAGAAGCGCGCACGCTCGGCCTGCATGTGCAGCTCGTCGGCGCGGACGCACAGCGCCCGAATGTAATTGTGAGTACGCGCGCCGAGGGTCCGACCGGGTTGTTGCTGCTCGGCCACCTCGATACCGTCCCGGCGGGCGACGAGGCACGCTGGCGTTTCCCGCCATTCGCGGGCGTCGTCGCGGATGGGCGCATCTATGGGCGCGGCGCTATCGATACCAAAGGCGGTATGACGGCGGCGTTGTATGCACTGGCGGCATTGACGCGGGTCGATGGATTACTGCCGAACAGTCGCGCGCAGTTGATTTGCGTGCCGGATGAGGAGTCCGGCGCGACTGGAACGCTCGGCGTGAAGTACCTGCACGCGCAGGAATTGCTGGGCGGACTCGGCGCGATTTATGCGTATTCCGGCGCGCAGGTCACGCTCGGACATCGCGGCGTGTTACGCTATCGCCTGACCTGCACGGGCGACGCGATCCACACGGGCGCGCACGAATGGCAGGAACAGACCGCCGGGGCGAACGCTGTTGCAGGCATGGCGCGGCTGATTGTTGCGCTTGCTCACATGGCAACTTCCTACTCGAAACACAAATATTTCGAGCGCTTCCGCACCGTGATTACCGCCGGGACCGTGATCAGCGGCGGAACCGCGATCAACATCGTTCCCGATCATTGCGAAGCGCTGCTCGATATTCGCACCACGCCGGAATATGACCGCGCCGCTATTGAGGTATTGCTCATGAATGCGCAAGCCGCCGCGACTACGGAACGGCTGCGCTTCGAGTTCGCGTTATTGAATGAAATCCCGGCGGTCATCTCCGATGAGAGCGCGCCGATTTTCACTATTCTGGATGACGTCATCCCGCTCATCACAGGCCACGCAGCAGAGCGCGTCGTCGCGGGTCCGGCGAACGAGGGCTATTTACTAATCGAGCGTGGTATCCCGACTGTTTGCGGCCTCGGACCGACAGGCGCGAACGCACACGCCGCTAACGAATACGCGGAGATTGACGGCCTCGTGCAAGCTGCGCAAATTTTCGCGCTCTGTGGGGCGCGGCTCTCACTCCAAATCAGGTAGATTCGCGAGTAGACGGTC
>Ga0123338_10003200_pt1 | contig 14919 bp, 14 predicted proteins | sample grotaG_FD_89793 | JGI IMG/M metagenome (GOLD analysis project Ga0123338, IMG submission 89793) | Glacier valley bacterial and archeal communities from Borup Fiord, Nunavut, Canada, to study Microbial Dark Matter (Phase II) -... | ecosystem: Environmental > Aquatic > Freshwater > Ice > Glacier ...
CTGGCGACGGTCCTCAACGCAGCGCTTTCGGTGCCTTGACGCCGATATGCGGAAGGGCGCGTGGCCGGCAATCGGTGATCCGCTGACCGCACAAATCCCTGTCGCGCCCACCCCACGCCCGGTGCGGCCCGCCCTTCCCCTGCCCGGCCGACTCGACTACAGTCGTTCGCCTCCGCACCGTCGGCGCCCCAGGGGGACTTCATGGCTGCACGCTCCATCGCTTCACTCTCGTTGAGCTTCGGACTCGTCTCGATTCCGGTGAAGCTCTACTCCGCGACCGAAAGCGCGGCCAGCGTCCGCTTCAATCTTCTCGCGAAGGACGGATCGCGCGTCAAGCAGCAATACGTGTCCGAGAAGGACCAGTCGGTCGTCGAGCGGCGCGACATGGTCAAGGGCTACGAGTTCGAGAAGGACCAGTTCGTCATCTTCACGCCCGACGAACTGAAGTCGCTCGAGGAGAGCGCGCGCCACACGATCGACATCGTCGCGTTCATCCCCGAGAAGACGGTCGACCCGATCTACTACGACAAGGCTTACTTCCTCGCGCCCGACAAGCGCGGCGGCAAGCCCTACGCGCTGCTGGCCGCCGCGATGCGCCAGAGCGGCCGCTGCGCGCTGGCCAAGTGGGCCTGGAAGAGCAAGCAGTACGTGGTGCAGGTGCGCGTGGCCGAGGACGGGCTGGTGCTGCAGCAGCTGCTGTACGCCGACGAGGTCCGCTCGATGAAGGACCTCGACATCGAGCACGTCGACGTCGCCGACTCCGAACTGAAGCTCGCGCTGCAGTTGATCGATCAGATCTCCGAGGATCGCTACGACCCGGGCCAGTACGTCGACGAGGAGAAGGGCCGCGTGCTTGCCGAGATCGATCGCAAGATCGCCGGCCAGCAGATCGTCGCGTCGCAACGCAGCGAGGAGACCGGCGGCGGCTCCAATGTCATCGACCTGATGGACGCGCTGCGCGCGAGCCTGCAGGGCAAGTCGGCCAGGGCCAAGCCCGCGCCGGCCCGGAAGGCGACGGTCGCCGAGATCGCACCGGCCAAGGAACGCAAGCCGATCCGTCGCGCCACCAAGGTCGAGGAAGTCGCCACACCGGTCCGCGCTCGCGCGAAGAAATAAGCGCGAAAGTGCGCGTGAGCGCGGTCGCGGACGAAGCCGTCTACTCGCTGCAGAGCATCGTCGAGATGCTGGGCATGTCGCGCGAGGTCGTCATGGGCTTCGTCAAGGCCGGCTTCGTCGTGCCCACGCGCGGGCCGCGCAACAGCTATCGCTTCGACTTCCAGGACGTGGTGCTGCTGCGCACCGCGCAGTCGCTGCGCGCGGCCGACATCCCCGCGCGGCGCATCCACCGGTCGCTCAAGCGCCTGCGGGCGCAGCTGCCGCCGACCGTCCCGCTGACCGGCCTGCGCATCACCGCCGTCGGCGACGACATCGCCGTGCGCGAAGCCGGCCGGGAGGTCGCGCTGGAGTCCGGCCAGTTCCTGCTCGACTTCGACGTGGCCAGCGGTCCGGGTGCGGTGCTGCGCTTTCCGGAGCACGCGCCGCGCACGCCCGACGCCGCCGCCTGGATCACGAAGGCGGAATCGCTGGCTGCGACCGATGGCGCAGGTGCCGCCGTCGCCTGGCGCGAGGCCCTCACCCTCGATCCGACCCGGGCGGACGCCTGGCTCGGGCTCGGCGCCCTGCTGCACGACACGCGCGCCTACGTCGAGGCCCTCGCGCTGTACGACGCGGCGCTCGTCCGCCTGCCGGAACACGCCGAGCTCCACTACAACCGGGCGATCGTGCTCGAGGACCTCGACCGTCCTGCCGATGCGCTGCAGGCCTACGCGGACTGCATCCGCCTCGCGCCGGACTTCGCCGACGCCCACTGGAACGCGGCGCGCCTCTACGAACAGCGGGGCGCCGAGCAGCAGGCGCTGAAGCACTTCAGTGCGTTCCGGCGACTGCAACGCTGAACAAGCCCGACCGACCCATCCGTGGGTGATGCGTGGGACCCTTGCGATCACCATGAGCCGGACACGAGACTCGGAGAGTTCCCATGAACCAATTCATCCGCCATTTCATCGTCGACGACGCCTGGATGGGCCTGACGGCTCTCGAGATGACGGGTGTCGGCATCGCGTTCCTCGCGGTCGCGCTGCTGGTGCTGTCCGGCATCCAGAACTTCGCCGACCTCTGGAACGCGACCTGACCCCGGGGTCAGCGCCCGTAGAGCTCGCCGCTCGGGTCGTCGAAGATCCGCTCCGCGCTGACGCGAAAGACCTTGCGTGATTGCGGGTCGACGTCGATGCGCATCCAGCGCAGGTCGGCCCCCTCGGCGAGCGCGATACGCGAGAAGTTGGCGATCGTGCGACCTTGCGCGTCCTCGAGCGGCTGGTCGACGCCGGGCGGACGGGACAGCCCGGCCGCGTAGCGCGCCTGGACCAACAGCACCTGTCCCTTGAACGCCGGGACGAAGTCGCGCAACGCGACCTTCCATTCGTAGAAGCCGTCGCGTTCGTGGGCGCGCAGGTCGGGCGCGCGCAGCGGGGCGCTGAAGCGCGGCGCCGCGTCGACGAACACCACGATGCCGGCGAGCCGCCGCTCGCTCGCGAGCCGGAAGGTCCGGTCGAGCCACGCACGATTCGCCACGAGGCGTTCCTCGAACTCCCCGTTGCGACCGGCGCCGAGACGGAAGTTGTTGTTGTTGTCGGGCAGGTTGATCGTCGCGAAGAGCACAGGCCCGACCTGCCAGCGCAGGTTCTCGCGATAACGCCGGAAACGCGGGACCGAACTCTGGCGCACCCAGGACAGCCGCGCCTGGCCGGGTGACTCGTCGCCGGCGAACAGCACGTCGCCGAGATGCTCGAGGCGTTCGAGCGGATCGCCGGCCGCCTGGCCGCAGTGGGCCCACTCCGCGGCGGCCGCCACCGGCACGACCGGCTTCGCGCTGGCGTCGAGCAGCGCGCGACGGCGCGCGAGCGACGCGTCGCTGCACGATGCCGCACTGGCCGCGGACAGGTCGAAGTGGACGGCGAAGCGCGCGTCGCTGCCGTCGATCGCGCGCAGCAACGGCACGGTGCCACGGTCCGCCTCCCCGCCCGTGCCGCCAGCGACAGCGCTGCCGACGACCGCGAACGCGAAGGAGGTCGTCGCCGGGTCGCCGGGAAGATCGCCCTGTGCGCCCGCGACGGTCGCGCAGGCCAGCGCAGCGAAGACCGTCAGCGCACGCGACCACGCCACCGTCATGCGACATCTCCACCGGCGATCCGCTTGAGCCGGTACAGCAGGTCGAGCGCGTCGCGCGGCGCGAGCCGATCGGGGTCGATCGCGGCCAGTGCATCGACCACCTGGGTCGCGACTGCGGCATCGTCCGTCGCATCCGTCGCGTCCGCGAGCGGTGCCGCGTCGAACAGGTCGCGCTGCGGCCGGGCGTTGCGCGCGGACTCCTCGAGCGTGGCGAGCTGCTTCTCGGCGGCACGGATCACGCTGTGCGGCACGCCGGCGAGGCGCGCAACCTGCAGCCCGTAGCTGCGGCTCGCGGGCCCCTCCTCTACCGCGTGCAGGAAGACGATGTCGCGGCCGTGTTCGATCGCCGACAGGTGCACGTTGGCGACCGACGGATGTTCGTCGGCCAGCCGCGTGAGCTCGAAGTAGTGGGTCGCGAAGAAGGTCATCGCGCGGTTGTGCTCGATCAGTCGCCGCGCGATGGCCCAGGCCAGCGCCAGGCCGTCGAAGGTCGAGGTGCCGCGTCCGACCTCGTCCATCAGCACCAGGCTCGAATCCGTCGCCTGGTTGAGGATCGCCGCGGCCTCGGTCATCTCCACCATGAAGGTCGAGCGGCCGCCCGCCAGATCGTCCGAAGCGCCGATGCGCGTGAAGATCGCGTCGACCGGCCCGAGCACGGCGCGCGACGCGGGCACAAAGCTGCCGCAGTACGCGAGCAGCACGATCAGCGCGGTCTGGCGCATGAAGGTCGACTTGCCGCCCATGTTCGGGCCTGTGACGACCAGCAGCCGACGGTCGGGGTCGAGGCGGCTGTCGTTGGCGATGAAGCGATCGCCGCCGCGCTCCGCGCACTGCGCCTCCACCACCGGATGACGACCGCCGTCGATCCGCAGCCCGGGCGCGGCGACCAGGTCCGGACGGACCCACGCGAGTCGACCGGCGCGGTCGGCGAACGCGCACAGCACGTCGACGCTGGCGATCGCCCGCGCGATGCGCTGCAGGTCGCCGATCTCCGGTGCAAGGCGGTCGAGCACCCGTTCGTAGAGATGCTTCTCGCGCGAAAGCGACCGTTCGCGGGCCGACAGGGCCTTGTCCTCGAAGGCCTTGAGCTCGGGCGTGATGTAGCGCTCCGCGTTCTTGGTGGTCTGGCGGCGCCGGTAGTCGTCGGGCACCTGCGCCGCCTTGCCGTGCGTGACCTCGATGTAGAAGCCGTGGACCTTGTTGTACTCGACGCGCAGCGTCGCGATGCCGGTGCGTGCGCGCTCGCGGGTCTCGAGGTCGACGAGGAAGGCGCCGGCATCGTTCGACAGCGCGCGCAGCTCGTCGAGCTCGGCGTCGTGGCCGGCCGCGATCACGCCACCCTCGCGGACCATCGCGGCGGGCGTCTCGGCGATCGCGTGCACCAGCAGGTCGACCGCGTCGCGCGGGGTCGCCAGCGCGACGACCAGCTCGTCGATCAGCGTCGGCGCCGCTCCGCGGTCGATGTCGGGCGCGGCGATCGCGGCGAGGCGCTCGCGCAGGCCGTCGAGCCGCACGAGCGCTTCGCGCAGGCCCGCGAGGTCGCGCGGCCGCGCGCTGCGCAGCGCGATGCGGGCGGCGATGCGATCCACGTCGGCGGTGCCGGCCAGGCGCGCGTGCAGCGACTCGGCATGGGTCGTCGCGCCGTCGCGCGACATCAGCGACTCGACCGCCTGCGCGCGCCGCGTGGGGACGTCGCGATCGCGCAGCGGCTCGTGCAGCCAGGTGCGCAGGCAGCGACTGCCCATGTGGGTCGCGCAGACGTCGAGCAGGCCGAACAGCGTCGTCGGCGCCGAAGACTTGGCGCGCGACTCGATCGGCGCCAGGCTTTCGCTGATCTCGAGGTTGCGCCGGGTCGCGCCGTCGAGCGCGATGGTGCGGTCGGCCCGCTCGACCACGAGGCTGCGGATGTGCGCGAGCGCGCGCGCGGGACCCGAAGCGCGGCTCGCGTCGCCTTCGTCCAGGGCCTGCGTGCGTCGCAGGTACTTGAGCAATGCGCCGGCCGCGCCCAGCGCCAGCGTCTCGTCGCCGACGCCGAAGGCCGCCAGGTCGCCGACCTCGAAGTGGTTGCACAGCGCGCGGCGCCCCGCTTCCGCGTCGAAGTCCGGCGATGCGCAGGTCACGGCATGCGCGACGGCCAGGTCCTCGCGCTCGTCCGCGTCGGGGACCAGCGTCTCGGCGGGTCGCAGGCGATCGAGCACGCGCTCGACCGCGTCGAGCGGGCATTCGAGGAGCCGCAGGTCGCCAGTCGCGAAGTTGAGCCATGCGAGGCCCGCGAGCTTGGAGTGGGTGCGCGCCGAGCGCTGGATGCTGACCGCGGCCAGCAGGCGGTCGGCCTTGTCGGGCAGCAGGCCCGCGTCGGCCAGCGTGCCGGGCGTGACGATGCGCACGACCTGGCGCTCGACGGGCCCCTTCGACGTCGCGGGGTCGCCGATCTGTTCGCAGATCGCGACCGACTCGCCCTGCGCGATCAGCTTCGCGAGATAGCCATCAAGCGCATGGAAGGGGATGCCCGCCATCGGGATCGGCTGGCCGTTCGACTGGCCGCGCGCGGTCAGCGTGATGTCCAGAAGGCTCGCCGCGCGCTTCGCGTCGTCGTGGAAGACCTCGTAGAAGTCGCCCATGCGGTAGAGCAGCAGCGTGTTCGGGTGCCCGGCCTTGATGCGCAGGTACTGCTGCATCATCGGCGTGTGGCCGGAGAGCGGGTCCTCGGTCAGCGCGTGGGTCTTCCTCGACGACACCGGCTCATCCATCGTTGGCTAGGGGAACGCGGCCGCCCGGAGCGACGACGCGGGGCGAAACGCGAGCGCGATTGTCCCAGTTTTCGCAGCGGGGCCTGCCTACGGCAGCGTGGGCGCCGCCGAAACGTCCGGTAGCATCCGAGCATGTGCGGCCGCTACAAACTCGAAGAGCACTGGCTCGACTACTGCGACGCCCCGGATTTCGACTGGGACGATCCACCGTATCCGTCCGACAACCCGTTCAAGGTGACGAGCACCGAGATCCGCCCGACCGACCGCATGCCGATCGTGCGCCTGAACGAGCGGGACAAGGTCATCGCGGAACTGCGGCGCTGGGGCTACATCCTGATGGTCGACGGCAAGTCGATCGACCAGGAGACCGGCAAGCCGAAGAAGATCAAGCGCGACGTCATCAACGCGATGAGCGAGAAACTCACATCCAGCTACCTGTGGAAGTGGTCGTTCAAGGAGCGTCGCTGCCTGATCCCGATGTCGAGCTGGGACGAATGGCCCGAAGTGAGCCACGGCAGCGCCGCCGGCAAGCAGCGCGTGCGCGTGTCGATGCCGGGCGAGCCGGTGTTCATGGCCGCGGGCCTCTACGACGAGAACGTCGACCCGAAGACGGGCACGAAGGTGCCGGTCTACACGATGTGCACGGTGCCGCCCAACGAGTTCCTCGGCACGGTCCACGATCGCGCACCGATGGTCCTGCAGCCGCATCAATACGCGGCGTGGCTGGCGGGCGGTGCCGATGCGCTCAAGCTGGTCGGGACGCATCCCGATGCGACGGCCTTCGAGGTGAAGCTGGTCTGAGGAGAATTCAGTCCTCGGAAGGCGACCGCTTGGGAAACATCGGTCCGAGCGTCCCGACGAGCTGGCCGAAGATCTTCGGCGTGCCGGCCAGCACGTCGCCGGTGTGCAGGTAGTGCGGATCGCCCTGGAAGTCGCCGATCAGCCCGCCCGCCTCGGTCACCAGCAGCGACCCGGCGGCGATGTCCCACGGCATGAGGCCGATCTCGAAGAAGCCGTCGAGCCGGCCCGCGGCCACGTAGGCAAGGTCGAGCGCCGCGGCGCCCGGACGCCGGATCCCGGCACTCTGCCCGGTCATCAGCCGGAACATCGCGAGATAGCGGTCGAGCGTCTCGAGGTTCTTGAACGGAAAGCCGGTACCGAGCAGCGCCTCGTTCATGCGATGGCGCTTCGACACGCGGATGCGACGGTCGTTGAGGAACGCACCCCGACCCTTGGTCGCGACGAAGAGGTCGTTACGGTTCGGGTCGTAGATCACCGACTGCGTGACGACGCCCCTCTGCAGCAACCCGATCGACACGCAGTACTGTGGAAAGCCGTGGATGAAGTTGATCGTCCCGTCGAGCGGATCGATGATCCACAGGTGCTCGGCCTCGTTGTCCATCGCGACCGCCGCCCCGCTCGCCGCGCCCTTCTCCGGAGCCGAGGAACGACCGCTCTCCTCTGCTAGGATGCGGTGGTCCGGATACGCCGTCAGCAGCACGTCGATGATCGCCTTCTCGGCGGCCTCGTCGATCTCCGTCACGAAGTCGTTGTGCTGCTTGCGGCTCACCTTCACCCGTTCGAGATCCAGGCTGGCCCGGTTGATGATCGAGCCGGCGCGGCGGGCGGCCTTGATGGCCGTGTTCAACATCGGATGCAGGGCTGACATGAGCTGAAGGGCGCTGGACGGAACGCCGGAGTCGGGACGAAGGTGAAAAGAGCGCGAGCGGCCATCGGTTCGACGGCACGACTTCGGAAGGGCGCGATTCTATCCGACCGGCGTTCCCGTTTTCGGTTGCAGTGACTTCGCCCATGATCGAATCCCTCGAAGCCCCCCCGATCTCTTCGCCCGCGCCAGGTGACGCGCTGCGCCTCGACCGCATCCGCATCGTGCTCGTCGCGCCCAGCCATCCGGGCAACGTGGGCGCGACGGCACGCGCGATGAAGGTGATGGGCCTGTCGCACCTCGCCCTGGTCGCCCCGCGCTACGCCGACGTGCTGGGGCAGCCCGACGCGATCGCCTTCGCGAGCGGCGCGGTCGACATCCTGGAACACGCGGCGATCCACCCGACCCTGGCCGCCGCGCTCGCCGACACCTCCCATGCGATCGCGCTCAGTGCGCGTGACCGCGAGTACGCGCCGCCGGCCACGACGCTGCGCGAGGCCGCCGGCGACGCGATGCGCATCGTGCGGTCGTCCGACGCGCCGGTCGCATTCGTCTTCGGCAGCGAGCGCTACGGCCTGTCGAACGACGACGTGCTGCGCTGCCAGGCCCGCTGCCGCATCGCGACGTCGGACGTCTACGGGTCGCTCAACCTCGCGCAGGCCGTGCAGCTCACCGCCTACGAATGTCGGCAGGCGGCCCTGACCATCCAGCCGGATGCGACGGCGCCGGCCCCCGTCGCGGCGACCCACGACGAGCGCGAGGCGCTGATCGACCATCTCGAACAGGGGCTGCTCGCGATCGGCTATCTCGATCCGGGTGCGCCGAAGAAGCTGATGCCGCGGTTGCGGCGCCTGTTCGCGCGCGCGCGGCTCGAACACGAGGAAGTGCAGTGGCTGCGCGGGATCGCGAAGGCGATGCTGCGCCCGAAGCCGGCGACCGCGGAAGCCCCCGCGGAAGCGCCGAAGCGATGAGCGCCCTGCCCCGCACCGAGCCCGAAGACGAGGCCGACACCGTCGCCATCCGCGCGACGTGGATGCGTGGCGGGACCAGCAAGGGCGTCTTCTTCTCGGCCGACGACCTGCCTCGCGGGCTGATGCAGCGCCCGAGCCTGCGCGACGCGCTGCTGCTGCGGGTGATCGGAAGCCCCGACCCCTACGCGCGCCACACCGACGGGCTGGGCGGCGCCACGTCGTCGACCAGCAAGGTCGTGATCGTGTCGAAGTCGCTGCGCGAGGACTGCGACGTCGAGTTCCTGTTCGGCGCGGTCTCGATCGACCAGCCGCTGATCGACTGGTCCGGCAACTGCGGCAACCTGAGCGCCGCGATCGGACCGTTCGCGATCGCGCGCGGCTGGGTCGCGGCGAACGCGTCGCGTGCGCCGGTCACCACGCCGGTGCGCATCTGGCAGCAGAACATCGGCAAGCGGATCGTGGCCCACGTGCCGACACGCGCCGGCCGCGTCGTCGAGGCCGGCAGCTTCCAGGAAGATGGCGTGCCGTTCGGCTCGGCCGAAATCCGCCTGGAGTTCATCGACCCCGCCGACGGCGGCGAGCGCGGCCTGCTGCCGACCGGCAAGCCGTCGGACCTCCTGCACGTGCCGGAGCTCGAGGAGTTCCTGCCGTCGAACGGGACCTCGCGCCCCGGAACGTTGCGCGTGACGATGATCAGCGCCGGCAGCCCGACGGTGTTCGTCCGTGCCGAGGCACTCAAGCTCACCGGCCGTGAACTGCCCGATACCGTCAACCGCGATCCGAAGCTGCTCGCGCGCCTGGAGGCGGTGCGGGCCCGCGCGGCCGTTGCGATGGGCCTCGTCCGCACCGCCGACGAGGCCACCCGCAGCCGCCCGGCCACGCCGAAGATCGCGTTCGTCGCGGCGCCGGCCACCTACCGCAGCAGCGCGGGCATCGACATCGACCGCAGCGGCATCGACGTCGTGGCCCGCATCGTGTCGATGGGCAAGCTGCATCACGCGTTCACCGGCACCGGGTCGATCGCGCTCGCCGTCGCGGCGGCGCTGCCCGGCACCGTGGTCTCGGAGGTCGCGCGCACGCTACCGGGCGTACCGACGCGCATCGGCCACGTGTCGGGCGTGCTGGCCGTCGGCGCGGTCGTCGACCAGCGCGACGGGCAGTGGCATGTCGAGCGCGCGGTGATGAGCCGCAGCGCACGCCGGCTGATGGACGGCACGGTCTTCGCACCGAAGTAGAGGCTCGTGGGCGGCGCTTCATTTCGTGCGCGACGCACGAAATCAAGCCCGTCGATGGGGCACCCGCGGGTAAAGGGCGGAACGAGCCACAGGGCGAGGCACGGCAACGGCCCATTGGCATGACCCTTGCATCTAGGCGAGGTCGCGGCCTCCCGCCCGCGCTTCACGCCAGGACGCATGACCGCTCTCCCACTGAAACTGTCGCTGCGCGGCATCCGCAAGTCGTTCACCACCAAGGGCACGACGCTGAACGTGCTCGACGGCGTGGACATCGACGTCGCCGAAGGCGGCTTCCTCAGCGTCATCGGCCCGAGCGGCTGCGGCAAGACCACCGTCTTCAACATCGTCGCAGGCCTGCTCGCACCCGATGCAGGCACGCTGAAAGTCGACGGCGTCGCGGTCGACAACCTGCGCGGTCGCGTCGGCTACATGATGCAGAAAGACCTGCTGTTCCCGTGGCGCACGGTGCTGCAGAACGTGCTGCTCGGGCTCGAACTGAAGAAGGTCCCGGCGGCCGAGGCGCGCGAGACGGCCCTCGAGCACCTCAACACCTACGGCCTCTCCGGATTCGAGCATGCGTATCCGCGCACGCTGTCCGGGGGAATGCGCCAGCGCGTCGCGCTGATCCGCACGCTGATCAGCGACCCCGACATCCTGCTGCTCGACGAGCCCTTCTCCGCGCTCGACTATCAGACCCGGCTGTACCTCGAAGGCGTGCTGATCGACGCCGTCGACCGGCAGCGCAAGACCGTCATCCTCGTCACGCACGACATCGACGAGGCGGTCGCGCTGTCGCGCCACGTGACGGTGCTGAGTGGACGCCCGACCCGGGTCAAGGCGAACCACGCGATCGACCTGCGCGAGCGCAGCCCGATCGGTGCGCGCAGCGATCCGCGCTTCGCCGAGTACTTCCACGCGCTGTGCGCCGAACTCGACATCCAGACCCGCCGGAAAGCCGCATGAGCGACCTGAGCGAAGCAGTCGTTCGGGTGTCGGCGCCCGCGAAGCCGACGCATGCCGCGGCGAAGGTGCCCGAGATCGTGCTGCGCACCGCCATCCAGTTCGGCCTGCTGGCGATCGTGCTCGGCACGTGGGAAGCCGGCGTGCAGCTCGGCTGGATCTCGGCCTTCCTGTTCGGCTCGCCGGTCGGCATCGCGCAGTTCGCGGCGAAGTCGATCGCGAGCGGAGCGCTGCTCTACGACACCTGGACGACCGTGTTCGAAGCCACGCTCGGCTTCGTGATCGGCACCGCGGCCGGCTCGGTCCTCGGCCTCGCGCTCTGGTACTCGCCGTTCGTCGCGCGCACCGTCGAGCCGATCGTCGTGGCCTTCAACAGCGTGCCGAAGATCGCGTTCGCGCCGATCATCATCCTGTGGTTCGGCACCGGCCTGACGTCGAAGGTGGCGCTGTCGATCTCGCTGACGGCGATCGTCGCGCTGATCGCGGCCTACCAGGCAGCCAAGGATGCCGACGTCGACCTGCAGGGACTGATGGTCACGCTCGGCGCGAACAAGCACCAGGTGTTCTATCGCGTGATCGTGCCGTCGTCGCTGCCCGCGATCGTTGCGACCTTCCGGATCAACGTCGGCTTCGGCCTGGTCGGCGCGGTGGTCGGCGAGTTCATCTCGTCGCAGGCCGGCCTCGGCCACATGATCTTCACCGCATCGAGCCTCTACGACCTCAACACGGTGTGGGTCGGCCTCTTCACGCTGATGGCGGTCGGCTTCGTCCTGTACTTCCTGATCGACTGGATCGAGCGTCGCCTGCTGCCGTGGAAGGCCACCGATCATCGCCAGGAACTGCGCGTCTAGTTTCGTTCTGCCTTCCAACCTTCTCTCGAGACGATCTTCCATGAAGCGTTCAACCGTGTTCGCGCGTTGCATCGGCATCGCCGCGTCGTCGTTCATCCTGTGTGTCCTGTCGACCGGGCCGGCGTCCGCCCAGATGAAGAAGGTCACGATCTCGCAGGCCTTCCAGTCGCTGCTCTACCTGCCGCTGTACATCGGCATCGACAACGGTCTGTTCGCCAAGCAGGGACTCGACGTCGTCAAGGAGACCGCCGGGGCGCCGAGCGCGGCACTGGCGGCCGTGATCTCCGGCAGCGCGCAGTTCTCGCTGCACGGGCCGGAATGGCCGGCGATCGCGGCGTCGAAGGGCGCGCCGGTGCAGATCGTCGCCAACTGCGTCAACGGCGCGGCGGTGTGGATCGCGACCACGCCCGACTACCGGTTCACGAGCGTCAAGGACCTCAAGGGCGAGACCGTGGTCACCGGGCAGATGCCCACCACCAGCACGTCGCTGTTCTTCAAGCTGCTCAAAGAGAACGGCATGGATCCCGAGAAGGACGTCAAGACGCTGCAGGTCCCGCTCGGCACCGAGATCGGCGCGTTCATCGCCGGCCAGGCGAAGGTCGCGGTGCTGTACGAACCCAATCTCGACCAGGCCGTGGCCAAGGGCATGAAGGTCGTGCTCGGCTTCCCGAAGCTGTACGGCCCCTACGCGTTCTCGGCGATCACGACGCGCACCGATACCGACCCCGACACCACGCAGCGCTTCGTCAACGGTCTGGAGGCCGCGCTGCGCTCGATCCGCACCGACCCGGCCGGCGCGATCGCGATCGCGAAGAAGGAGTTCCCGACCCTCGACGCCTCCGTCGTCGAGGCCGCGGTCAAGCGCATGATCGAGGACAATGTCTACCCGCCGAGCGTCGACATCACGCCGGCGGCATTGAAGGTCAGCATGGACACGCAGATCGCGCTCGGCAACCTCGCCGCGCAACCCGTCTACGACAAGTTCATCGCGACCACCTACATCAAGAAGGCGCTCGACACGAAGTGACGGATCCCTGGCGGCTGGGCCTGGTCGACGCGTTGTCGGCCATCGAATCGGGTCGTCTGTCGGCGACCGACTACCTCGAGAGCTGCATCGCCCGCACGCTGGCGACCGAACCGGCGGTCGGCGCGTTCGCGTGGTTCGATGCCGACGCCGTGCGCCGGGCCGCGGTCGTGCCCGGCGGTGCGCTCGCGGGCATGCCGATCGCCTACAAGGACATCATCGAGACGCGCGGCGTGCCCACTGAGATGGGCTCGGCCGCCTTCGTCGGCCACGTCCCCGAGCGCTCGGCGTGGGTCGTCGGTGCGCTGGGCGATGCGTCGGCGCTGCTGTTCGGCAAGACCGTCACGACGGAGTTCGCGTGGCGTCATCCGGGCCGCACGCGCAATCCGTGGAACCTCGACCACACGCCGGGCGGCTCGTCGAGCGGCTCGGCGGCGGCCGTGGCGCTCGGCGACGTGCCGGCCGCGCTCGGCACCCAGACGTTCGGCTCGGTCCTGCGGCCCGCCGCGTTCTGCGGCGTGGTCGGCTACAAGCCCAGCCACGGCGCGATCCCGCGCACCGGCGTCTACGCGGTCGCCGGGAGCCTCGACCACGTCGGCACGTTCACGCGCAGCGTCGCCGATGCGGCGCTGCTGACGAGCGTGCTGTTCGGCCGCGACGGCATCGACTTCGCGTACACGCCGAAGCATCCGGCCGCGTGGCCGCTCGGCGCGTTGGCGCGGGCGCCGCGCGTCGCGTTGCTGCGCACCGCCGCGTGGTCCCGTGCCAGCGAAGAGCAGCGCGCGCTCGTGGAGTCGGTCGCCGAGCGACTGGCAGCGGCCGGTGCGACGGTGACGTCGCTCGAACTGCCGGCGCCGTTCGACACGCTCTGGTCCATCGCGCAGACGATCTGCGATGCGGAGGGCGCCGTCGTCAACGCGAAGCTGGCGCACGAGCAGCCGCCGCGGGTGAGCCGCCCGACGATCGATCTCGTCGCGCGCGGCGAAGCGCTCTCCGCGTCGCAGTACCTGCGCGCGAAGGAAGCGCAGCAGACGCTGATCCGCCACTTCGCCTCGCTGATGGCGCCGTTCGATGTCGCCCTCACCGCAGCGGCGCTGGGCGAAGCGCCGGCCGGGCTCGCCGACACCGGCGACGCCGTGTTCTGCACACCGTTCAGCCTGATGGGATCCCCGGCCATCGCGCTGCCCGCCGGCACGAGCGGGCACGGCCTGCCGCTCGGCGTGCAGCTCGTCTCGACCTGGGGCGACGACCGCCGCCTTCTGGAGACTGCGGCGTGGGTCGAGCGCACGCTCGACTGGCGCCAGGGCTTTCCGGCGGTGTGAGCCGGCGCGCGGGGCGAAACGCGCCGTCAGCAGGCTTTCGCCACCCCCCTTAGAATGCCGCGATGTTCACACGCCTCTCCGAAGACATCGCGACGATCCGCGAGCGCGACCCCGCGGCCCGCAGCTCATGGGAGGTGCTCACGTGCTACCCCGGCCTGCACGCGCTGTTCCTGCACCGCATCGCGCATCGCTGCTGGGCGGGCGGCTGGCTGTGGCTCGGGCGCTGGCTGTCGGCCTGGGCCCGCTTCCTGACCGGCGTCGAGATCCACCCGGGCGCGACCATCGGGCGCCGCGTCTTCATCGATCACGGACTCGGCGTGGTGATCGGCGAGACCGCCGAGGTCGGCGACGACTGCACGATCTACCAGGGCGTGACGCTCGGCGGCACGTCGCTGAACGGCGGCAAGCGCCATCCGACGCTGCATCGCGGTGTCGTGGTCGGTGCCGGCGCCAAGGTGCTCGGCCCGTTCGTCGTGGGCGAGAACGCGCGGATCGGCTCGAACGCGGTGGTCGTACGCGAAGTGCCGCCCGGCGCGACTGCGATCGGCATTCCCGCACGCATCATCAGCGACACCGTGGCTCAGCGCCGCGAGCAGACCGCCGCGCGCATGGGCTTCTCGGCCTACGCGGTGACGCGCGACGCCGACGATCCGCTGTCGATCGCGCTGCATGGACTGATCGAACACACGGCCGACCTCACCGCCAAGGTGGAGGCGATGGCCGCCGCGCTCGACGCGCTCGGGGCCTGCCCGGAGTCGTGCAAGGACGAGGCGCCCTTCGATGCGCGTCGCCTGAACGAAATGGTGGACTGACCGACCGGCCGAACTTCGGCCGCACGATGATCAGGCGCCGGGATCCGGCAAATCGATAGTCACGATCCGCCCGTGCTGCAGGCCCAGCCCGCCGCCGCGC
>Ga0123338_10003202_pt1 | contig 14914 bp, 13 predicted proteins | sample grotaG_FD_89793 | JGI IMG/M metagenome (GOLD analysis project Ga0123338, IMG submission 89793) | Glacier valley bacterial and archeal communities from Borup Fiord, Nunavut, Canada, to study Microbial Dark Matter (Phase II) -... | ecosystem: Environmental > Aquatic > Freshwater > Ice > Glacier ...
CAAATCGCCCAGTCAATCGCAGCAACTCAGCCTCTTGTAGGGGCACGTTTTGTACCCCAGGTCAATGAAATCATGGAGTTGCGTGCGTAACTGTCGAACTCGGGAGTTCCCAGTGTTGAAGCGACAGTCGTGGGCCACGCCGTGGGACTGCTTGTGACCGGTACTACCTTGTCACAGCCGCACCTGGCAGCTGACCTTGGGTCAACGCGAGCCGAATGACGGCCCCTTCCGTCGACGGTCCTCGGCGGTCGACCCTCGGCGGTCCGCCGCGACTCGCAGAAGCTGTCGCTCGGGAACCGACCCTTGGGAGTCCCCCTTCTGAGTCGCTTGTGGCGCTAGAGTGGCACATGGACGACGACCAGCACTACGAGACTCCCTATCTGCCGCGGGATTCAGTCAAACCAGGACAGCTCCGGGAGGCTCTGTCCAAACTTAAGTTTCTTGGCGACGACCCGTTTCTCCGCATGCAGGCGGTCAACCTGGATATCGTCGACCAGTTCCTTACCGACCTTGAGTACGGAGTGCTTCGCGAACTGCACCAAGAAGAACGAACCCGCCCAACGCGTACTTCCTTAATGCGCAGTCGCAAATGTGGATCTTCGCGGCCTACGAGTTGATTCGTACCTGGGATGAGCGCGCCAAGGAAATCATCAAGTGGGCAACGAATGGCGGCCTTCAGCACAAGCTCACCCACCTGCAGTCGGAGCAGACAAACTTCCTGCACTTCGGTCGCGAGATTCGCATCGACCAGCTCAAGGCAGTGCTTGCTGACCCGACGATAGTCAGCTCGCTCGACCGGCAACTTAGACACATCCACATTCAGTATGAGCGGCTGACCTACATTCGCGTGTCGCTCGCCAAGCATCAGGTGTCGGGCAAGCCGAAATCCGTTGCTCTGAACCCCGGCTACGGTCGGATCAACATGTGGTGCGGCTCTCTGGACTACGCGATGGAGAACGGTCGTGTCCACCTCGGCACGATCAGCCGTCGCGACATAGCGGACGGCTTCCGGGGCCTTCATCTTGACGAAGAACCGCCATCCGTCGAAGACCTTCTTAGCTTTGACGAATTCATGAAGGCGACACCGCCAGCGGACTTTCCTCCGGATGACAAGCCAGAGGCGACGGACGAGGCAACCTGATTGCTGCTATCCGTATCGTAAGACCGCAGTGCCGCCAGCGTGCTTGAGAGACTGGGCGGTGTTCGGAGGTTGGTGGTGACCCAAGGTGCAGGTATAGGGCGTGGCCATGGAGCGCAATGAAGTTGGCGCACGAGGTTTTTCGCACTGAGCGTGCCTACTGCACGGCCTCGAAATGCAGACGATAGTGCTGCTCGTCCACACGGGCCTTCGCGATGCCGACGTGCTGGATTTCCGGGCTCGCCCGAAGCGTCAGCGCGCTGGCAAGGAGGGCGCTATCGGCGTTGCGGATGCCCTCGCGCAGAACTGCCTGCGTCAAGAGGCCAAGTCAAAGGACCATAGCCGGTTTGTGCGCCGATAACTCACTTTGCGTTGGTGGTGAGGCCTTCAGGCTGCAGCCAGTCCTGTAGGCCATCAAGGCAATCGTCGACGCGAGCCACGGCATGGTGAAGAGGAAAGTGGCGCAATGTGTACGAGATGACGCGCTGAATATCGGCGGCACTTCTGCCACTGACCTGCAACTCCTCGAACAAGGTTCGCGCGTCATCGATAGCGGCGCCAACGTCCTCAGGAAGTTGTCTTGCGCCAGAGGCGAGCAGGTCCTGGAGCACGGCCTGCGCCGGGTAGCGCAGCGCGAGCGCCCTCGCACTGTTGCCGCTACCGACAGGAACAATTGCATCGTGTTGTATGTCGCTGAGGAGTTCCGATCCCCAACGTAGTGCTCGCATCCGTTCTTCCGGCGTACTCATTTCCTACTCCGTCGGGATAGCAAAATGTATGAACCGGTTGAGATCCGCTCAGCTCTCGTAAGGCTCACGGCCTTCAACTCGCTCGCGCTCCCAGTAGGAAATTTCGTCGTCGACACCAGACGCATCCAACATCTCAACATCGTTGAGTTGCTTGTGTTCCTTCCAATCGTCGAATGTCGTTCGTTGAAGCAACACCAAGACGCGCTCCCGAGGTAGTTCCGGATTGTTTGGGAAGCGCGCATGCTCAGAAAACCAATCGAAGTGCGTCAAAGCGCATGGCAGGTTGTCTAAACGCCAAAACCCCTGTCGGCCCAGTCCTCGACCCTGCTGAGAGTTCGATTCGTAAGCAGCCTCGTCCTGCGAGGTCCACGTGCCCAGCGACATGCGCAGAACTCGCCGTGTCCCCCGTCGACGCTGAAGCTCATGTCTGACCGACAGTTCGTCGGACATCAGGTCGTACCAGCGCGGAACAATCCGGAACTCGTCCCAGCGCGCGACCGCCGCGACGAGTGCCTCCTTGCTCGGCGAAAAAATCCACTCATGGGGTTCCAAAAATCGCGCCGGAACCATGAAGCCGGTACCTACGCAGGCGTAGCGCATCGCCGCACGCTCGCGCGCCCAGTACGACTTCAACTGTTCCAAAGTGTCGAAGCGGCAGAACTGAGCCCCGCCGCCCAGAATCTCCTCGTGGTCGTACCTTAGTTCGCTTGGGACTGCCAAGACGGTCAACTTGGTTGCCATCGGTCTACCTCATCGAAAAGCGAGGGGTTCAAACATCCTGCCGATGATCGGCTACGGCAGGTTCTATTCGTCTGGCCTGTTCCGATCTGGCCGAAGGAAGTGACTTGCGAAATGCGCGCTCGATGGCCAGGCCGGCGACCAACACGGAACCGGCCATGTACAACGCGCCGTTTCGCAGTTGGTTCGCCGCTTCGTTCTCGAACGCCTGCCAATCGCTCTCGGAGAGGCCAGAGGTCCTGGCCATCTGCGCCATCAGTGCTACGCCATACCGATCGCCACGGGGGATGGCCAGTTGGGAGGCTTCGGCACCGGTGGCGATCGCCTTGATCCACTTTGTCTGCTCCCTCAGTTCCAGACCAGACCGAAAGGTATGCCACCCGTAGTAGCCGCATCCTGCAAGCAGCAGCAACGTCACGGTCAGAGAAAGCGCCCTGCCGTCGAATTTGATCTCAAGCTTCAAGGCTCGGCCTCCGATTGATGTGAGCAGATGCGGGGTTCGAGCCTCCGTCCCCCAGGCGGAGACCTGCCAGGCCTGGGAAAGAGGTGCTCCGCGAGACCGAATGTTATCAATAGACACGTGCCTTTAGGTAACATCCTGAACATATTCGGTTAGGATGCGACCCAGCCGAAACGACCTTTTGATCCGCGCGTTCTCGGCCGCGATCAAGGCTCGTCGACTTGAGTTGCAACTTACGCAAGAAGACCTCGCTGGTCGGATCGAACTCGACAGGCCCTACATCACCTTGCTGGAGGCCGGTGCCAAGCAGCCGACGATCAGCGTGCTGTGGCGAATCGCGACGGGCCTGGACCTGACGGTCTCCGAGTTGGCGGCCCTGGTCGACAAGCGGCTCGTCGGGCTACCGTCTGCCAAAAGGGTTGCAGCGGGCAAGAAAGTGACTTCGCGGACGAAGGCCGAATAGTGCCGATGAGTGCAGCAGATCAATCGGACCGCGCGCCGGGGGGCTTCCGGGACGACGTGCTTCTGCGGCAATAGCCTAGCCAGCGCGAGCTACGGTATCGACAAAAGTTCGCGGTTCGAAACCCTGGCGCGCTTTCTTCCGTACAGCGCGTACGGCGGCCCAGGCGCCCCTAGTGAGGCCAGCGGGGGCTGGCTATTAAACTGCATTTCGTAGAAACTTCGGCTCACTTGATCATCGGCGGAAGTGGGAGCTCTCATGTCAAAACGAACGAACGCACCGAACGCTGTAGCGTTCGGAAGCTGCACTCAGTTTGCAGCCAAGGCGTCGATGCCTCGAACCGATCGCCAGCCGTGCTTCAATTGCGGCCCCTACCGCGTAGATCAAGATCCATATGTGCGCTACTGGCGGACGATCACTGAAGTTGTTGTGAACGCTGCACGTAGGTGAGACGACCTGAATAAGGCTTGCCCGCAGATAACGCGTACGCCCCTAAACATGAAGCCGACCACATCAGGCAGTCCGACCGCCGATGAGTTGATAACTTCATTTCTGGCCGAGCTTTCGATTCTGCGCGCCCGCGTCAAGGCGGTCGCCAAACTTCGACGTGAAACACTCGTCGAGGGCCTCGCTGGGCTGGACGAGAACGGTGGTCAGTTGCAGGTTAAGGTGTTGCAATTGATGGACGAGATCGAAGCCAACTTTCGGATCATCAGGCGAAAACTAGCCTCGTAGTTGACCGACCCGGCACCGAAAGCCATCGCCGTTTCATCGGCCAGCCTGAGCGTGAACCCTGCAGAAGCATGGGCAGTCGAAGGCGCGGTTCACCTACGAATTAGTCTCCGGACTCCAACGGCCGAACCTGAATTCGACGAGCACGAGACGAACTGCGATCTCGAAAGTAACCATCACCCTTACCCTTCAAGGCCGTCAGAGCCTCAGGGTCCATATGCACGTTCGGAGCATTCTTCTTCGCCTCCTTCATGTCCATTGGCTTGAGAACTAGCCACGTCGCCGCGTTTGCTTTCACCTCAGACCCAAAGTGATCACTCATTTGAGAGGCGAGGATCATTCCCAATCCAAACTTTCGAGCCTCCGTAAAGAGCAGATTTAGGATTCGATCTGGGGAGTCCGCATCTCCCCCGCCCGTACTAAGAATCTTCGCCTCATCGATTATCACGAATAGCCGGAAGCGCTGCCGATCATCAACTGGCTGAACAGGAATCGGCCCCTTGAGCCGAAGCACTCTGAAAATCTTCCGAAGCAAGGTCTCGGCCGCTATATAGCGGACCTCGTCCGGAAGTTTGCTCAAATCCAGGCGAACATTCGACGACAGAATTTCGTCAGTTGATACATGCTCAGTCCTTTGAAAAATCGGATGTTCAAAGATCTCCTGTACCGCCGCTAAACAGCCTTCAATCGCCGAGCGCTGAGTCTTTCGGCCATCGTCCTCAGCCCATTTGCCCAGGATGTCCTCAACGTCAGCGAACGTCGGCGGGGGATTTCTCCAAGTTTGAGGATCGCCATCCCGGAATCCGGCGTTTAGGTACGCTTCCTCGATTGCATCCCGAAGAATTGCATTCTGGCGATGGCCGAGTGCAGGCACTGCATTCCGCACCATGTCTCTGATGACCTTCCTCTGGTCATACAGACCTGTCTCTTCTGCGCTCTGCGAATCGAGTTCCATCGGATTGACACCGTAGGTACTTGACGTGCCGGACGACAGTAAGACAGATCGCAGACCAGGAAACTTCACGTCGCCGTGGAAGTCCAATACGAGCACTGGAATGCCGAAATCCTCGATGCCCTTTCCAAGAACTTTGAGTGTCTCGGTCTTCCCAGACCCTGACGATCCAAGAACGAGCAAAAAGCCATTGCTCTGTCGGCCCGGAGACCAGGCAACCTCTGCCTTGGTATTCAATTCCTGTCCCAGGGCAAGTTCTAGCGAACCACCCTCCGTTGGCAACGGAGTCGCTCCGGCGGAACCCACTGCCATCCCGTTGCCTAGCAGAGTGGGGTCGCTCCGACTCGTTGGGGGAACTTGAGCGGCGACTTGACCGTCTTTGAGCGGCTTCACAGCGGCTTCAACATTCTCAGGGAGGACCTCGGCGTTGAGAAGTTGGAACGCCTGCCCGGGGTCGATTGAGACGTGCCCACTGTCTTGGTTCGACTTGGCGACGATCAAGGACTTATCAACATTAACTACCTTCGTCGCGGTCAGCACGAGACCAACGTCAGTGCCTGCAAGCGTGTTGATCTCAAGTGGAATCCCGCTAGCGCTATGGGCGGTCACTGGGGATGCAGTGGCAACGCTCGCGAGTTGAACGTGCACGATCCGCCCAGTTAACCGCACCTTGATGCTGCCGTTGAAGAGGTCCTGAAGCAGACCATGCCAACGCTCTATGTAGGCCGCGTCGTGGTCTCGCAGAAGCGCCGTATACAAATGCTCACGAACGACTTCGCGCCTGGGCTTCGCGAGGGGCGACGGATTATTGCCCCCAAACACCTCGGCCAGCGCGTGAAGCGTCGACAGCACTTGATCGACAGCGTGCCCAGTGACGATCCCGTCTCGTATGGTGTAAGGGACATTGTCATCATGCGTCTTGACTTCAATGACATCAATGACAAGTTCGCCGCCTTCTTCTCTGAGGCCCAGGAGATCCGCCTGCTCTCGCGAATGCCCACCTGCCGTCAGCCATCGCCGCGCATTCTGCGTATCGAGGCTGACCGATAGTCCGCTTGGATCGAGTCGCCGATACCAGCGCATTGCAATCAGCTTTCCGAGGGCACCCTTGATGTGTTTGCCCTTCTCTCCGCCCACCAAGCCAAGGATTCCGTTTGGTTCCATAGCTACCAAGTCGCGCACTAACTCTTCAAGAGTTGCTGCGTCGGCGATAAAGTGCGTCCTCCGAAGTTGCTGATCCAGACGCCGAATAAACGGTGTGAGATCGCGACCGAAGGTTGTTATCTGTCGCGCCCCGTCAATTCGACGATCGACTACTTCAGCTTCTCCGAGCCTGGGCAGCAAAACGCGATGCGGATCGGCGACTACCGTCCAGGTGCTGCTTTCGGCGAGTTGATCAAGCCAGTTTCGAACGGATGCCACCTGGGGCTGATGAGTCGCGGTGCTTTGGCGCAATTCGCGATGAACCAAGGTTGCTGTGGCGAAGTAGGTGGCGAAGATTTCCTCTTCTGCCACCGGCACGATCATGATTTGCTTCTTGAGCTTGTTGTAGCGGTACTCGCAACTCGGCATCCATGGGCTGAGATCGTGCAAACCAGCTCGACTGACCAACGCGGTCCTCACCTCGAATGGATCAAACACGACAGTCAGGTGTGTCGGCAGATTGCGCACTTCGTCGATGAGGTCTGGCCACTTTCGGATCTCTGGATCGACCGAAAGGCTCACAAGTCCACGCTCTTGACCGGCGCGAATACGATCCTTCACCTGGTCATCCATTGATTCAAGTTCTGCGGTCCATCCGCGTGTGTCGTCGGACGTATAGCGGAACCTGAAGTGGACACCCCAGAAAGTGTCCTCGGCGGAAGTGTTGTCCAGGTCGAGTGCGTCAAGAACGGTCTCTAGAAATCGGCCCGGTCGAGGCGCGTTCACAAATAACACTTGCAGTCCAGGCCGAGCAAACGGCCGAAGATGCGCGACCAGCGCGGCCAGCGTCCCAACCGACTTGAGACCGTCCGGTTCAAGAACGCCGCGAGGCGCCTCCTTGAACAGGGGCAGATGTGCGATAGCGCCAGCGTGGCCAAGAAGCGCAGGCTGCGCGCTGAGTGTTTTGATCTTCGGTAGTACGAGCACGTTGAGCAGTTGCAGATCCTCAGCTGACGCCGCAATTAGCGTGTCGCGCTCCGTCTCCGACAACCTGCCACCCAGAGACTGCAGGTCTTTTACGATTGCTACGCTGCGCCACAAGTTCAGCGGGTGCACTGGTGACAACAGCACCTCACAGAGCCCGTCTCGTCGGAATACATACAGTTCCATTGAGAGGAGCCAGTGGACCAGTTCTTCGGCTTCGTCACTTGCTTGCGCGTACATCTCTTGATACGCGGCTTGGAGCTGGCGCAGCAACTGGTCGTAGGCAGCAAGGTAAGCCTCGGCGGCTTCGAACACATCCTTGCGACCAGCGAGCACGGTGACCGGGGAAACGGTCAAATCTGCGATGTGGACAAGAAGCCCGTCCCGCGCCTGAGCAAGGTTATTCGCGAGTTCGACACATTGCGAAGGTGCAAGTTCAGCCGCGACGAACTCGTCAAGCAACGACTTGAACTGTACGAACTGGAAAGGTTGCCAAGCCTTAAAGGCGGCGACTTCCGTTAAGGCTTCGAGTCGATCAGACTCGATGTCAATGACTCCGCCCCATTCGCCCGTCGTCGACCTAGACTTGGCCAGAGCTATCACGTTCGCATTGACACTCGTAACAGGCTGCGATCCGATGGGTCCTTCGCCTGAGGGGAAGTCGGTTCCGCCGAGCGGTTCATCGTCGCCGGTGAACTGGTTGTTCTCGGACTGATCAGTAAGCACAGAGATTTGTTCGGCAAGGTCTGCAAGTTTCTCCGCCCCTCCATCGAGAAGCAGTTCCGCAACCATTGACTCGACTGCAATCTTGCCACCCTCTCTAGCCCCGTCCTTCGCAGAACCACCCCCAGAAGCGGCGACCTTGCCTCGCCATAAAGCAAGCACATCGGATAGCTCGATGTTTTTCAGATCATCATCATTGCGTCGATTAATGGTCTTGAGCCGCTTTCGAATAGCGTTGAACCGCACCTTCTCTTTAGGAGAAAGGTGGCGGCAGTAGGTTGCCATGCGATCCCAGTCTTCCGGGGTCGCATTGCTCACCATGTTCAGGGTCTCAGCGTTGGACCTTAGTCGTCGAACAATTCGTCCCTCGGTTGCCTCGTCCGCAAGAAGCGAGTCGGGAAACAACCCGAGCGCAAATAAGTTTGTAGGCGCGCGCACTGACCGCTCTATCGGACTTGTCTGTTGCAGCGCTTCAGCGTAGGTGGCAATAGCGTTGAGCGTCAGACTCGGGCCACGGGTCGACTTGAGCGCGTCCCAGAGTGTCCGGAGCCAAGTAACCTCCGCTCGATCGCGCTGCTCATCACAAAGCCGAGAAATCAGGCTTCCCTCGCCAAGAGATCGGAAGTCTTTAAGAGAAGCGTGCTTACTCAATGGCCCGTTCGCCACCACCACGATGGTCTTCAACTTCTGGTTTCGCCACTGAACCGCCATCTCTTCCTCGGACGACACGAGGTCCGCGAGTTTGGGGTGGGCGTCGCGAAAACTGGCGACATCCGCGCTTTCGCCAACGAGTGAGATTCGAAGGTGCCCTTTGGTAACTGCAAACAAGTCTGGGAGCGCCGCAAGGAAGTGCCTCTTGTCAAACACGGCCACGTCTTGAGCAACAACACCGAACTCGTCGCGCGCAACGGCGGCTCCAATCTCAGCGATCAGAAGTTCCGCGATTCGCCGGTTCACGGCAGCCTTTTGCTCAGTCATTCGTTGCCTCCAAGAGGCCGACGACCGCAACGCTGTCAGCGAGTCGTCGAGCGAGACCAAGAGATTCGAGCCGAGACAAGAATCTCTCACTGTTTTCACTGAGCAAGCGAACGGGTACCTGTGCCCCTAGTTCGGCAAGTAGGGCAGCGTCTGTCGTTCGCCCACCTACGATGATCGCCCAACGCTCGTGCAGCAGTTCTAGGAAGTCCCTGTACTCGATCGGTGGGGCGTTCACGTCGATGGTGGATGCAACGAGCACCTCAAGCGTTCTATCTGCAGGATTCAAACGCTTGTTTGGGTTCTTCTGTATGGGGTACAGAAACCCCGAGCGAATGCCCAATAGCCGCAGGTATCCGTCGAGCCCTCGCCTGGAAGTGCCCTCAGCTTGCCGGAGCAGTTCTTCAGCCACCTCGCGACGCACGTCGTCGAGGTCGGCGTGGTCCTCCACAATTTCGTTGATCCGCCGTGCAAGGATGTTTGTCGGCTCTAGGGAAGGGTGGCCCGCGCTCTCAAGCAACCTATTTACCGCTGCCAACGGCGAGGCTGGCCAGTTGGGTATCTGAGCCTCAAGGAGGTCGTTCAGTACAGACGCCATGTAGTCACATGCGTCACTGATGAGATCGGCCACGCACCGCGTGCTGGCTTGTGCCACGCTCGAATAGTGATCACCCGACGCATCAAGGAGTAAGACCCGCTTTGGCCCCCCGGCGCGTTCGCTAGCTCGAGTTGCCGCATGCATGAAGACTGAGAGTGCCGCAAGGAGAACCACGCGCTGAAGACTGGCAATTGGGTTCGGATTCAGTTTCGTCTCATACGCGCACAGGCAGTTGGCCGCCAATCGCAGTTCCTGCTCGATCGACGAGAAAGATGCGCTTAGGTCCTCTGAGACAACTACCGGTGTTGGCTTCTTCTTTGTGTCGTCGACCAGTGGTGAAAGCAGCGCCGACAAGTCGTCCATTTGCGCCGGGTCCTTCTTCGGGTTGCTCAGCGCGAAGAGCAGATCGAGGATCGGCAACCGCAATGACTCGTTGTGAGCACCCCACAGCCGATGAATGAAGGCGCCGGCTCCATCGTCTGACGGGTCACCTGTGACCGTCAACGCAGTGGGAGACGAGAAGGACGAAAACTCAGGCGACGTTCCGAAGAGAGCGCCATCTGCGCCAAGAAGCGTGCGTATCAGCGGAAGTACTTTGGTCATCAGCGGTGACGACCTCAAGTCCGTCGTTTGACCCAACGCTCCCCACCTGTCGCGCTGAGCGTCTAACATTGACCGTGCCGCCGACAGTCGCTGGTCGATAGTGTTCTTAGTAAGTGTCGCGTGGAACAGTTGCTCCATAACAGTCATGCGACCGACACATTGATGCTCGCTGCGCATTAGCGCGTTGGCGATGTGCACCGGCTTTATCTTTGCCTCCATGACCTTGTAGCCGTGTCGGCGCTGTAGTTCGTCGGTGAGAGTCTTACGAAGTTGTTTGCTCATCACGCGTCCTAGTTTGCCGAGTCATATCGACGGTTGACCAGGTCAACGACGACCGTGGTGCGCAGTTCGCTCTGCGGATCGACCACGTCAATGGTGCGGATGTCGGAACTCTTGTCACCATACTGAGAAAGCGCGTCGTTGAATTGACCTAGCCGACGACTGATCTCGCTCTGACCATCAGCGACAGATGCATGAAGCAGTCCCTCAAGCAGTTCAGGATCAACGATTAGGCGCGCAAATCTCGGGTCATCCGCAGAGGCAAGAAGTAGGTGTCCGGTTGGTTGCTCACCAAAGGCCTTTCGCAAGACCGGTGCGAGTTCGGGCTTGTAGAGTCGAAGGCGATTGCGGTTTACCGCCAGGCCGGACACCATGGCTTGGCTTCGTGGCCTTGGTTGGTACGAAAGTCTTGTCCACAGCCGCAGAGCGTCTGCTTTAGCCTCGCCACCGCCGTTCCACCACCTGTTGATCAGCACAGTAAGTCGGCTGAGGCGGATGGCCATGGCAATGGACGTGTCTTGGAGTTCCTCAAACAGTTGGTTCGCATCTGAGAAGTCCAGAAGCCGTCCGTCTGCATGCTCGAAGTACCACCGTCGCTTGAGCGCGGTGAATTCGTCGGCCATATTTCGGTCTTCGCGTTCTGCGAGTTCGTCGAGGTTCCGCCGGTGCACTGGCAGCAAGGCACTGCCCAAGAATGCGGCTGGATCGAATTTCCCGCGCCAGAGGTTTTCGTCGATCTGAGGGTTTGTTTGCTTCATCGGATCGATGCCACGCGAGAGGAGTTCAAAGATGGCTCCTTCGCCTTCAAACGCGTTCCAGTAGTAGCGCGAACCTTCACTGGTCCCAATCTCCCTCAATTCGTCGCACGTCTTTCCAGCGAAGATCGTGTACGAGACAAACGCAAGCGCCTCGCGAAACGTGACCTTCGCCCCCGCCTTGCTGACCGTCGTCAACAACTTCACCATCCGGAGTTTCGGGAGGTCAGCACGCAGCATGGTGCGGTTGTAGGTTACCGAACAGGCTTTTTGAACCGGGCAATTTGCGCAACCTTGATACCAGTGGTCGTCCGTCAACTTGTCGATGATGGAAGCGGTGAGTTCCGCCGAGAGGACCCGGCGGTGACTCAGATCCACGATTACTGTTTCACCGGCCTGCGGCTTCCAGTTCTCATCTGTGTCGTCCCTCGCGCTCTCAAGCGGCCGGTAGCCGACTAGACGCAGCAATTGACCACGAATCTCTTCGAGCCAGGGGTGTGTCTTTCGATGCTCTCGCACAAGATCAACAAGAGGCCCCTCATTGATTGCAATGCAAAACGGGCGACGCTCGTCGCGTGCACGCTGCCAGCGAGCTGCGATTTCGGACGAAGCCATTTCGCTGGCGTCAGTTACTACCTCGGCGTCCTTGAGTTCCTTCTTCATTAAAAGGATTGCGTGCGTCTTTCCGTCTCCCGCATTCCCTGTGATGACGACCGAGCCTCCGTTCCGAACAACTTTCCGGACGACCTCTTCCAGATTCGTCTTTATGTTCAGTTCCTTCAGGCGAGCGAGGCTCACGTGATCACTGAACGCGCTCTCATTTCGGTACAGCAGCCGAATAAACTGTAGGCGCTCGTCTGGCTTGGTCTCGGTTTGCATAGCGATCCTCTCTCCCGTACCTGTTCGAATAAGCAACTGCGCCTGCGCTGAAGACTCGGCAGGTCTATCCGGTATCAGACGCGAGACACGCTCGGTCAACGGAGTGGACTTGGCGAGGGCATCAAGCGCTGGCAGGTGGTCAAGCCGAGATGCGAGCCACCTAGTCGTCCAATATCGCGCGATGTCTTCCTCGGCCTCAACTCGGGCTGAGTCAATTGCATATTTTGGATCCGAGTCGATTCCCAGTAGCACTCCAGGAAGATTCCTGACAAGCGGCACGCCATAGATGATTCGCGGTGAACCATGCTGCAGGAGATTCGACTGATTCAGACCTAGAACTGCAAATCCTTGACGCAACTGGCGCAATTTCGGACTCTGGCCTTCGCCAAAAACGAAGTTGACATTTCGAAAGCCGCTGGCGGCTTCAGCGATTTCCGCGAGCCCCTGTTCTGTTTCCGCAGACAGATTAGGGGAGCCAAAGCCTTCAGTGCGCCCGAGTTGCATGTATTCAACGGTCGCCGATTGACCAGCAACGCTTCCGTTTGGCAATTTCACCCTGTTGTACTGAGAGGAGTGGTCCGTGTAGAGGCTTGTCGTGCCCAGGAACGCAAGGTGTGGCTCCTTCGTGATTGGCCTTCCGGCCATCTGACTTGCGATGATGCTGACGACTCCGCTGTACCGCTCTCGATAGTCGTTCACCACCTTTGGGCTGAGCATCATCAGACAAACTAATTTGCCGCCGAGCAAATGGTTGTATGGCGGAACAGCTCCGCATACGGTCAACTCCATCATGCTTGTGGCAGAGTGCCGCTTCTTCAATTGCTTGAGTACGACGTTGACCGCCCACATACCATGGTCCGTTGCCATGAGATCGCGCAACGATGATGGCCAAGTTGCGAGTGTCCGATAGGCTCGAAGAAGTTCTCTGGCGGCCCTCGCCCGTTTTGAGCGATACAACGGTGACTTTGTCAGTTCTTTGAGGCGTTCCGGTGTTAGGTCCGCGCCCTTGTTGTGGCCGGCCTCTTCGTCGCTGCGAAGTGCGTCCTCGCGATCACGTATTGAGTCAGCCTCGATAACCGCTAGGCGACTGAGTGTTTCATCATCGACGCTGTGATCGATGCGCCGCTCTACAGGCAGGTCTTCCTTGTAGATTTGATCGAAGTCTTCTTCGAGACGCAGGCGAAACGCGCGGAACATTTCGGCCTCGCTGAAGTCACCGCGAGCACACGTGTTGACCAAGCCATCCAGCGTCCACCCCAGAGCGAAGTCGCGCGGGGTTAGTTGCATCACCGTGTTGCCAAGCGCGGCGATGCCCATTACCGGATGATTCGGCTGCGCGGCATCTCGTACGAGGTAGAAGAGATTTCGGCCGGGTGAGGATCTGTAGCGAGTACTCCAGCTGTGGCGGAAGTACCGCCAGATGTCTATCAGTCTGATGTTTGTGAACTCGTCTCGTTCTTCGCCCACGAGTTGCAAATACGGCTTGCAAACTCGTTCAAGAACTGACCCTCTCGTCGCGATCGGCTCGCTGGCGATCGGTCGCAACTGCTCCGCCAACCTGCGTCCATCTACGATGAGGTCAGTGATTGGCTTGCACGACGAATACTTCGAGGGGCGCTCCATGCCGAAGATGAAGCGCCGGTGCGAATCTTCCAGAAGTTGGTCGTTCCTGCCGAAGAGAAGTTGCTGGCGATTGAGAGCTTTGCGCGCGGCAACTTCTGTCGGCGCGGGGGGACGAACATAGACATGGTGAGAGTTGGCCCGAACTTCCCATCCAATGCTGATCAAGTCTCTCAGGAGGGTTGCCGCGACCCTCGTCTTAAGTGACTGAAGCGATTTCGGGCCCTGCTTGGTTGCGAACGACGATAGGCCGGAGACGGCTTGGTCAGCACCTAGCAGAGCGAGCCGTCGAATTGCTGCGTACGAAGAACCATCATCATCGATGCTCGGGTTGAAGAGCCTCCAATCGCCGTCTAGAGAAGGCTCTTTCTCGGCGGAGGGATAACTAGCAACTTGATGCGGAGGAGTGATGGAGGAGTGCAAGACGCTCATTCTTTGAAGGCAGTCATCTGACGCGGGCCTGGTCCAGATCAACGGCAAACTTGCAATGCGCGCGCGGAATCGGACGCCATTCGCTTCTTTGAATGCGACTACCGACGGGCATGGGTTTGCTTACGCACGGCGTCTCGACCGGTCTTGGCGTTGTCGCCATGGTCCTTTGCTACGTTGATGTCAAACGGAAGCACTTTGTCAGTTGCAACACGGATGAGCATCATTCGGATCGCATCCGAAACGGACAGTCCCATCTGCGCGAGAACGTCGGTCGCCTGCTGCTTAACCTGCCCGTCGATTCTGGCTCTGACTACATCGGTGCTTGACATTGGTTACCCATCGCATAGCTGTAGCTACATTGTGGCTCATTTGTGCCCCGTTCTCAAAGCGAATTCTCGGGACTAAGGGTTGACCTGTACGCACCCGAGGAACGCGCTGGCGATCAGGGGATGATTGAAGGCAAATGGAGAGATACCGATAGCATCAAGCGCATGGCTCAATGCACAGCACCTGTACGTGGACATAGCTCTGCCGCCGCCGAGGCGGCCTGCCCTGCATGCCGTTACCGCAGTAGCTACAGGCATGGCGGTCACGCCGGCGGCTACGGCTCGTCCTACTCTTCGTCGGGCGGCAGCGGGGGTGGCTATAGCAGCAGCGGTGGCGGCGGTGGTGGTGGCGGGTCCAGCAGCAGTTC
>Ga0123338_10003203_pt1 | contig 14914 bp, 9 predicted proteins | sample grotaG_FD_89793 | JGI IMG/M metagenome (GOLD analysis project Ga0123338, IMG submission 89793) | Glacier valley bacterial and archeal communities from Borup Fiord, Nunavut, Canada, to study Microbial Dark Matter (Phase II) -... | ecosystem: Environmental > Aquatic > Freshwater > Ice > Glacier ...
AAATATTCAGTGTCAGCGGCATGCTTGAGAAGGAGCGGGCGCTGCTGGCGGTACGCCCCTTCAGATCTCCGCATCACACAATCTCCGATGTAGGGCTGATCGGCGGCGGCACATGTAGGTTTCAGAAGTTAACGCTACAACACAATAGTTATTGCTACAACCCTCCCAAAACCCGCTGTGTCGGATAGTCTCGAATCAATAACGATACTGCCTAAAATGAGTGGCCCAAAAAGAGCTGGGAAAGTATATAGGCTTTATTGGATTCTGGATCTCACAACAGACTCATCTAGGTGCTACGTCAGCCTCCTCTTCAAAGACACTCAAACCCAAGAAGTTCTCATCGACACTGTCCCGCCAGAACTCCTTTCATACTGCACTGTTGGATCCTATTTTTTAAACGGTAAAAAAGTTGACCGATTGAGGCACCCAGATGGTCACCGTCTCGAATTCACAATCGACTCTGCTGCGGGAAATCTTCTTATTGAAACGTCAGGGGCATTTTCAGATGCGGAATATAACCTCACCTTCAACGAAGAGAGCATTAAATACTCCGATATTTGCAAGAAACAATTTTGCTTCGTCCAACAAGTAGGCGATACAAAGATTGTTATTCCCTCTTTTGCCATTGCATCAGCCTATTATTTCAAATCAAGCTCATTACGACATGCAATTTTGTCAAGAAACCTCGAATCCTTGTTCTACAACTGCAATAAAGAAGACGGCACCAGGCATGCGGTAATCGAGATGAAACCATTTGGAAATTTAGGTGATGCAAAAGCGATAGCTCGTTTCAAGCTTGACGACGTCGCTAGTAGGAACATGAAAGTATGCATGAATCATCTATATGCGAATAAGAACGCACCATATAAACGGCTTAAATTCAGTTTTCCCGTTGAACAGCTACTCACGATAAAAGCACGAGGCTACCTTACTAAAGGCGCCTCTGGAAATAAGACCTTCATAGTTTATCAAATACTGCGCGAAGATAGTTGCTTCCCATTCGACTCGCTTGAAATCATTTACGAGAAGGAAGAGCCGAAAGAGATTGATGATGGTGAATCAGTTAAATTCCCGGTAACCAAGACAAAGCATACCGGCCATTTGAGCGATAGTCTGCCATCTGGGGGACTTGTTAGACATCTACTTGAAAGTTCAGATAAAGTTGAAAATCCGAACGAGAAAAAAATCGGGGAGATAAGGACTGCCGTTCCGAAACCTCCAGAGGAGAAGACTTCACAGATAGTTTATGACGAAAGAGAAACCGATATAAGCCTCCAGCCTGGAACCCTAGATGACGGTGAGACGTCAAGGGGGTCAGTTAAAGAAGAGAATGAACACAAGCCAAAACAAGCATCATCACTTGCTAATTTCAAGCCGATGGTGGATTCCCTGAGCAGTTTTTCTGAAACCATGACGCTCAATAAGGTCAAAGTTTTAATACAGGTGACCGGTTACAAATATACGGAGCAGTTTGTCTGGAAACGCAAGCAGTCTAAGGTTCATCTGACTATGAAGGAGAGCTATGATAATACTCCTCAAAATAGGCGTAACTGCGCGTATGTATCATTTATGTGCCATGATCGCTATGTATGGTTGGTAGAAATAGATCAGGTTGGGTTGCCAGGCAATGGGTGTTCTACAATGGTGCTCATATCGAAAAAAGAGATCAGCAAAGATTCAGCGGAATCAGTCGTAAAGGATTTTGTTCAAGCTGTGACCCATGAAAAGATTAGAACGAGGCTGGGAAGCAGCGATATAATATTCGAAACCAAGAATCATCCGGAAGATTATGAAGATACCACTACGCGAGATTGGCGAAATTCGCTTTTGAGGAAAGTGTTGAAAAATTAGGTGGAGCAGAGGTTAGGGCTACCAATCCGAGGATGAGACAGAACCGTTTCGATACTATCGTTATTATAGTATCGGAACCCAGCTCGGGAGTCGGTTACACTCCGTGACAGAAGAGTTTATGACACGAGAGTGGTAAAAATTAGCTGTTGCACAATACATACGAAACCACACCGCCAATTATCGCTGGTTTTGTGGATTTCAGAAACGGAATTGTCCTATTGAAAGAGGTTAACAGAAGAATCTGCAGATGGGAAGTATATGCTATTCCCCTAGATATTTAATTTCAAGGCAGGGTGTTCCATACAACAAAACCGCCAACTCGATAGAAATGGCGGTTTTGTACATCATAACCCAATTGAATAGTTACCTAAGAGTGTAAGCTGCTACCAAAGCAAAAAGACTTTTAACAACCACTTCACGTGAATTACCACTTGAGTCACAGACTGTTCCAGACCAACTGCCTGAATCTGTTGACCTTACGGTTGTTCTCTGCATAGCGTTATTAACAGCATCACTTGTAGTTGAATTTGTACTTGCAGTATATGTTATTGAGTCCGGCATTCTCCCCCCCTAACACTGGAAAATAAAACGAATAGAGAAACTATAATAAAAAACGTATTCTTGTCAACAAAATATAACTGCACGCTATGCATTTGCAGTTAGAGGGCTCGCAAAACTCTCCTTCATTAACTCTAACTGCGAAAACAACGTATATAAATTATCAGCAAAAGCCGCAGCCAATTCAGGCGCATAAATTGGGTCAAATACCTTTCTGCTATTGCAATCTATGCAGAGAAACCCCCAAATTATTTGCTTTTCAATCTCTGAATGCATTGCTTCATCTGGAATGTACCTAATTGGAACAACAAGTGTGCTTTTATATGGAAGCTTCCATTCTCTAACAATTTTTATCCCTAAAACCAAGTCTGATATTTTGGGTTCGCCGACCAGCATAAACGAACTATTTTTATATCTATTATCTCTATACAATTCTAACAAATTATTACACAAGAAATATCTTGAGCATCCTTTTTCCCAGTACCAGAGTTTATTAAAATCAGTATTTTCCTCTAAATAATGCTTAACTTCTGGAGATTTTCGTTCTTTTCCAATAGCGGTCGAAACAGTATCTCTTCCCAGCGTTTCAATAACGATTTTACTATCTTCACTTTTTAATATTTTTAGACAGACCCTACAGCTTCTTCCAGTTAAAATAGAAAAGCACGTACTTATAGGGTCTAACAGAAAAGAATTAATCGCTTTTAAATCAAAATCTGTCGAACGGGTGTTCTTTTGCTTTTCGAGAATGTCCCTAATTATATGAGTAATGTAATGCACAAATATTGTGGATTGAGCAAACCTATTCAGCTTCCTATACTCTTGAAATAACACATATCCGAGTAAGCAAATTAAACATAGGATCAAAAAGACGCTATAAATATATTCTGTGGGTTTCGCGTTATAATAGAAAACAGCAATACCAAACCCTAAAATGCTAGCAACCGTTCCGATCCTTGCCGATAGTTCCCAAAAATTAATTTTGCTATATTTTGGTAGTCCTTCTTTGTATGCTCTGGCACTAATCGTTGGCATATATTTCCCTTTGTCCAGCTATTTACTTTAATAGCTTATTTCAATTAGGCTCTAACACCTAATTAAACTTGGCTAAACTATCCCACCAACTTAACGACGTCAACATAAAACACTGCTAATATCCTCCGCAATCGCCAGAATGAATTGAGGAAAATTAGTACGATTTATAACTAGGCCATGCAAAAAAAATAAAGTGCTTGAGCCTATGGAGATTACCTGCTGCTAGAAGTATTTCGGTAAGTGCAATTGCAGCATTTTGTGCTTCCAAGACCAAAAGCCTCAAATATTCCAGGTGGCTCTGGTGGCAATGGGTGAGTTCGCGGAATGAGTTTGTACCTTGCTTTACCTGCATGAGATGCAGATGCAAATAATAACAGGATTATAATAGACCAAATTTTCATTTCAGCTTAATGCTCACTACCATAGTAGAAACCTGACTTACAATCAAATAACCACCACGTCACTTGTAGATAGTCAAATAACGAAGTCCTTATCTTTTGAGTTTCTTGGTCTTAACCGAGAGAGTCTCTCCTCTTGTTTGTCTTTGTAGCTCATTGAGTTGCATTTCTGGGTTAGTCCGAATGCATAATAAAGTAACATTCCAAGTAACGGTAAAAACAACACCAAGAGCATCCAGACTGATTTGTTTGATGGTGATTCAAACTCGCTTCTTACAATATCAACAATGGTTGCTACCCAAACGATGAACAGAATAAATGCAATTAAAAGCCACTTTGCCGTAAATCTTGCCATCGCATGCAAGCTGTTATCCAAATTCTTAGTGTTTGCTGTCAGCGCTCTCGCATGCTGTTGACGCATTACCTCAGCTGCTCGTCTTTGCTGTTGTTCTAAATTAGCTTGGTAAATTTGCACCTGATTTATCTGGTCAACAACAGCTGGAATATTTAGCTTTGATATCCCAGTAGTCTGAGGAGTTGTTTTCTTAATCTGCTCACTAGTCTCGGCATAAACTTTCTCACGGTATTTTTCTGGTACAGAAGAAGCGTTATCCGTGAGGTGAACTCCATTTGCATCTTCCCACTTATAAACTTCTGCAGAGGAAAAAGAGACAAGGCAAGTTAAGGTGTAAAGAATGATGGCTATTTGAAGCATCGACTATCCCTTGAATATAAAAGTGCAGATATTTATAGCATGAAAGTAACATAATATGAATTTTTTTAATGTAGTTTGGGAAAGATCCTTTCAAATTGAACATGTGATTATCAGTTCAGTATGAGCCTATGATCTATTATGTCTCATTCCTGTGGCACTCTCAATTCATTCAGTTTAGCTCCGAATTTATCTTAATGAAAGTTAAATTTTATAGCTAAAGTGATTAGAGTCTGCTATGTAAAAACAACCTCAATTGGAATAGTTAATACGCGCTTACTGGCATGAAATTAGGTAATTAAACGGGGACCGGACATGGTCTCAGAAGGAACTTGCCATGGCGAAAAAGAATTCTGGTGCCGGTGCAATTGCCATAGTCGGATTGATTGTTTTAGTTATGGTTGTGAAGTATTGGTATCTACTTGTTGTTGCCGCTGTTATCGCTTCAATAATCTGGGGAATAACAATAGTAGCAAAAAACTGGTCATCATCAGAAATACAATATACCAATAATCAAACCTCCACGGGGCAGGATCGTATTGAAATTGCAAATTCTGGATCAATCTCTGGCCAATCTAGTTCCTCAGCAAGCATGCCCACACTGCAATATGCAAGATGTTCATTTTGTAACACAGATGGCTTACACAGCGTTTTGCGAATTACTGAAAAAACGATAGATTGTAATTGTTCTAACTGTGGGAAAAACTTCTTTATATCCAAATCTGACAGACGTGTTTCACAATCCCAGCCAAATCGAAGCGACTCAACAATATTCGGGGGAGGCGTTCAACAACCAAAATCTGTTCCCCCAGACTCCGTTTGGGTGTCTTGCGGAAGGACCATTCAGCACGCAGGCTATACGATACCTGGCGGACTCATCTATTTTGGCAGCGGCTTGAAGTCTATTCAACGTTGGAGCGAAGAACCCTCTTTGATTGACTCCAATCTTCCAGTTAACAAAACACATCCTGACCATAGTGGTAGCAATATGGGATATTGGCCGAATTATTCTCAGATCCACCCAACATCCCGAGCTGCTTATCTGGATTGGCTCTCAACCGGTAGAAAAGATCCAAACGCTAATATTGGCTATGTGTTTATCTACTTTTACGGTTTAGAGAGACGGGCCTTGGGTGATGTCGAGGAATCCACATCAGCTCGAAACGACGTTCCTGTAATTATCGCGGAAATTAAGAGACTTTTGTCCATCTATGGTGAAAATAGCTCCTTCAATGGATACGCCGGTAAGTTTCTCGATGCTTTACAGATTTCTCAAACGGCCACACAACTCTATCGCTCTTCCCCGCAGATTGACTCTTGTTCTTGGGAAATTCCGTTGATTCTCAAGATGGCGCTCGGCCAGATGGCCATGGACGGCGTTCCACTGTCCGCTGAATGGGCGCTGGCTTGGGCAGAAAATGATCCGTCAATGCCTCGAAGGATGCCCGTTCAGCGTTGCCCTCAAGAATTTCGTGAACTGTTCAAGTTGCGCTACAGCGAAAAATTTAGTGAAGGGCTGAAGCTAAAACCGAACAAAGCTCGCATCCGGGCAACTTATTACCCTGCAAGCTCTTCTTTTGGCGGGCAAGTAGAAATATCGATACCGGATCTCCCTGACATAACGCAGATTACCGGACCATCTTCAAAAATCATCGACATTATAAGCGGATGCACAGATGAACTCGAAGGGTACAGTCGCTATCTTGGACGGAACCCTGATGGCAGGAACTCAATTGAGGCCACATCATATCTACCACAACCACTTTTGAAGGAACATGCAGGGAAAGAGTTTCAGGAACTGACCAGCTGGTTGAATGGTCAGGTCAAATCAGATATTCCAGTGTCGGCCTCCTTCTCTTCGGTCTTGCAGCTTGTGCCATCATTCAACCGGGACGGTTTCGGCAAGAAAGAGGCGACGGCCATTGCCAACCTACTTAGTAAGATGAACATTGGCATCGAGCCGGACCCGCGCTTTGGGAGTTTAGTCCCTAAACCGGAGCAAGACGTAGTTCTTTTCAAAATCAGCGATAATGCTCCGAATTCGCCTTCTGCTGAGTATTCCGCTGCGACTGTGGTATTGCACTTGGCTTCTGCCGTTGCTGGCGTTGACGGGTCTGTTGATTCTGCTGAGGAACGACATTTGGAAGAGCATCTTGAGGTATGGATGCATCTCGCAACGGATGAAAAAACGAGGCTGAGGGCACATACTCAATGGTTACTTTCTTCCTTTCCAGGCATGAATGGTGTCAAGAAAAGGATAGAGCTGCTCAAGCAAGGACAGAGAGAGTCACTGGGAAGGTTTCTGGTCGGGGTCGCGCAAGCCGATGGCTACATTGACCCGACAGAGATTAAAATGCTCACTAAGATTTACGAAATGCTCGGTTTGGATACTCAGAGTCTTTACAGTCATGCCCATGCTGCCGCCGTTGAACCCGTTACCGTCCAGACGGGCGACTTCATGAAACCACTGGGGTATGCCATACCATCGTCTCCGACAAAACCGACCGAGGGTATTTCACTCGATATGAGTAGCATCGCAGCAAAGCTTGCGGAAACGGTCGCCGTATCTGCAATCCTCAACAATATTTTTACTGAAGAGGAACCAGCGCAGCAAACGGCACCTGTTTCTGAGCCGACCGCCTCAGATGTTTCAATTGCCGGACTCGACCCTGAATCGTCCGCATTTATGCAGGTGCTTGCTTCCAAGCTTATTTGGGCAAGAGAAGAATTGGAAAAGCTTGCAGCAGACCATAATCTATTGTTGGACGGCACACTCGACAGTATCAACGATGCTTCGTTTGACCACTTTGGCGGACCGTTTTTCGAAGGTGACGACCCCATTGAAATCAATTTTGAATTTGCCAAGGAGATAGCCGCATGACAACAGCAATCCGCCCCAAAGACAGGGATGCCGTTATTCAATCACTACGCGCCGGAGTCGTGCCCCGTACCGGCCAACACCTCATCCAGGTAGGCCGAGTAAACGAAATAGCCGCGCTCATCAAAGATATTGAACGGATAGCAGACAACGGCTCCGGTATTCGCTTCGTCATAGGTGAATACGGTTCCGGCAAGACCTTCTTTCTGAATCTCGTCAGGGCGATTGCCCTTGAGAAGAGGCTGGTCACCGCCCATGCGGACTTGACCCCTGATAGGCGGCTTCACGCCACAGGCGGACAGGCACGGTCGCTCTATGCAGAGATGATGCGTAATATCTCAACCCGCTCCAAACCGGACGGCGGAGCAATGCAGTCTATCGTGGAACGGTTCGTCACGGAAGCGCTCAAGGAATCGAAAACTTCCGGTAAAAACCCGGAAACCGTTATTCACGAAAAACTGGAGTTCCTTTCGGAAATGGTCGGCGGCTACGATTTTGCCCATGTTATTGCCGCCTACTGGAAGGGACATGATTCGGGAAACGAGCAGCTAAAGGCGGATGCAATTCGCTGGCTACGCGCCGAATTCACGACTAAAACCGATGCCCGTAACGCCCTCGGGGTGAGAACCATTATCGATGACGGCAACTTCTATGACCATCTCAAGCTGATGTCTCGGTTTGTGAGGCTTGCTGGATTTGAGGGGATGCTGATTTGTTTGGATGAACTGGTAAACCTGTACAAACTGTCGAACGTGCAGGCCAGAAACTCGAACTACGAGCAGATTCTCCGGATACTGAACGATTCCTTGCAGGGAACCGCCGTCGGCCTTGGCTTCATCATGGGCGGCACGCCTGATTTTCTCATGGACACGCGCCGAGGTCTTTACAGCTATTCAGCGCTTCAATCCCGGCTCGCCGAAAACACCTTTGCCGTCAAGGGGCTGGTCGATTACAGCGGGCCTGTCTTGCGTCTCACCAACCTCAGTCCAGAAGACTTCTACATACTTCTGGGAAAAATTCGGCACGTATTTGCCTATGGGAAAACCGACGATCATCTTATCCCTGATGAAGCTCTTAAAGCGTTCATGGAACATTGCTCCAAGAAAATCGGGGACGCCTATTTTCGGACACCACGGAATACAATTACCAGCTTCGTGAACCTTCTCTCCGTCCTGGAGCAGAACCGGCAGACTACATGGCAAGAAATTCTCGGAACGGTGGATATCAAGCCGGACATCAATCCGGACTTGGACATTGGACCAGAAGAGATTGTCGTTGAAAGCACCCTGACTTCTTCGGCACTCTCTGCCGATGCCGAGGAAAGCCTTGCCTCCTTCAAGCTCTGAGGAATCACAAGCATTCTTCCTGCTCGATGAGAAGGTACGGCGTTGGGTCTGGGAACAGGGCTGGACTGCCTTGCGAGACGCGCAGGAGCAGGCGGTTGCGCCCATTCTCGCCGGAGATACCGATGTAATCATTGCTGCGGCAACGGCCACTGGTAAAACTGAAGCTGCATTTCTTCCGATCTGCTCAAGGCTCCTGGCGAATGAGAGCCGTAACGCTTGCGTTGTCTACCTCAGCCCCTTGAAGGCTCTTATAAATGATCAATTCTCCCGTATGGAGCAGTTGTGCGAACGCCTGGATATCCCAGTTCATCCATGGCATGGGGATATCTCCGGGAGTAAGAAAGGGAAGTTCCTCAAGAAACCAACCGGCATCCTCCTGATTACCCCGGAATCCGTTGAATCCCTTTTTGTTAACCATGGAACTGCCATCCCGCAGCTTTTCGGAAATTTGCTGTACATTGTCGTTGACGAACTTCATTCCTTCATCGGCTCCGAACGGGGGCAGCAGTTGCAGTCCCTTCTCCACCGCATTGAATTTGCCATCAAACGAAAAGTACCGAGAATCGGGTTGAGTGCGACCATCGGCGACATGCAACTGGCAGCGCGATTCCTACGGCCTGATGGCGCCTCCGAGACCGAAATGATTGTCTCAACGGCCACCGGTCAGGAACTTCAGCTTCTTCTGAGAGGATATATTCAGACGCCAACTGTCGTGGCTCCAGTGGGTGATTGTGAAGAGGGAATTCAACCGGACGGCAGCCTGTTTGATATTGGACAAAACCTCTTCAAGACCCTGCGGGGAAGCAGCAACCTTGTTTTTGCCAACAGCCGGAACCGGGTAGAATATTTTGCCGATTTGCTCCGCAAAATGTGTGAGGAACAACACCTTCCGAACGAATTCTGGCCCCATCATGGCAGCCTCTCAAAAGACCTTCGCGAAGATGCTGAAGCGGCTATTAAGAACAAATCGCGCCCGGTTAGTATCGTCTGTACATCTACTCTGGAAATGGGCATCGATATTGGTTCTGTGGTTAGCATTGCACAGGTAGGAGTCCCTCCATCCGTTGCCAGTATGCGCCAGCGTCTTGGCCGATCTGGAAGAAGGGATGGCGATCCCGCCATCCTGAGGATATATATCCAGGAAGATGAGTTGACCGAAAACTCTGGCCCTTCAGATTGCCTTCGTACCGGTCTGGTGCAGACAATAGCCATGGTACGTCTTCTGCTGGCGAAATGGTACGAACCGCCTCCATCCGGAGGACTACACCTCTCGACCCTCGTTCAACAGATGTTGTCCTTAATTGCCCAGTACGGCGGGATTACAGCTGCCCAGGCGTACAACGTCTTATGCAAGAACGGCCCTTTTCCGCTTGTCGGCCAGCAGATGTTTGGCGAGTTCCTGCGTAGCCTGGGAGACCAGCGCCTCCTTATGCAGGCAAGTGATGGATTATTGCTCCACGGCCAATTGGGTGAACGACTCGTCAATCACTATTCGTTCTATACCGCATTCTCTTCTCCGGAGGAATACCGGTTGGTGTCCGGCGACCGAACACTTGGGACGTTGCCTCTTGACCGCCCAGTTGCGGTGGATTCTCTGCTAATCTTCGCTGGTAGGCGTTGGCTTGTTGTAGAAGTAGATTCAGCAAAAAAGGTAATTGTCTTGAAACCCTCAAAAGGCGGGGTACCTCCAAAATTTGGCGGACAGGCAGGCTGGATTCAAGACCGGATTCGTCACGAGATGTTTGCAGTCTATACGGAAAGAAGTGTCCCGGTCTTTCTTGATGCTAAGGCAAAGAAGCTTTTGGCCGAAGCAAGAGAGAATTTCATGCGATTTGACTTGGCAAAAGTAAGGATATTGCCTCAAGGAAAGACAACATATCTCTTCTGCTGGATGGGTGACAGGGTGATGGATACTCTTGCTGCCATGCTCCGCTCAAAGGGGATGAAGGCTGCAAATGAAGGCATTGCGATAGTAGTTAACAACTCGTCGCCAGATGAGGTCCAAAATTGCTTGCGGGCATTACTGAAGGAGGGTCTTCCGGATGCCTATGAATTAGCAAGGTCAGTTGCCAATAAAGCGACTGAAAAATACGATCTCTTTTTGACTGACGAATTATTGAGTGCTGATTATGCGGCATCCAAGCTTGATGCCGAAGGGGCGTTTAATGCTCTAAAAACTGTCGTAAAATGTTGAATTTTCTGTACATGGAGAGTGATAAATGTAAGCGGAATTGACAGAGCTCCAAGAAATTCAATCAGCTCAAAAAGGTTTGTCGGCACAGCTTAATAAAGAGTTTACCTTTAAAAAGCATCGAACAATCGGCTAGAGCCTATTTACAACTGGAATTATTATAAAAAGTTCTTAGCGCTTCCGAGTCCAAAAGCCTCGAATATCCCGGGTGGTTCAGGCGGCAATGGGTGAGTACGTCTAATAAGTTTGTACTTTGCTTTACCTGCATGATATGCCGATGCAAACAATAATAAAGTCCGGCATCTCCATCTGTTGATACAACGAACTGTCAGACAAGAAGATTATTCACAAGAAGAAACACCCTCCGCCATTTGGCGATCAAACGCTAGATGTATAACATAATATGCTTTTGAGGAAGGTGCTGGATACTAATAGCATTATTAATGAAGGTGGACGCATCCGGCATATCTATGCTAAAAGTAAAAAAATCATCGAATGGGCAAAATTCGGGTAACCGGGTGACGCAAAGCTACCTGTCCAATGTCTTGGATAGAGGGGTTGTCGAAGTGGAATTATATCAATATATAAAGAACCCACCATTTGCGTCTCGATGGTGGGTTCTGTTTTTAGTACGTTTCTAAAGAAATGTTAACCCAGTAGGTAAACACAAGAAAATGTGTTAGTAAGATTCAATTTACCAAATATCACATGAATATATTCTTTTCTGCTGAAGGGTTTTGTAATCAATGAGTAAAGACCGTTACTGGCGGGCAATAAGCATCGATAGCATCACACCGGAATATTTTCCCAGTGTAGCGCTGTTCCTTAAGACTAGCGGCAATTACGTGCTCTACAAAGATCCGGATAGGATGTTTACTCTTGCGGACTTTAGCCGTCTGGAGAGAACATACACAGAATTTCTCTATGTCCGAAGCGGAGACATGGAAGTTCTTAACGAATTTATGGAGGACAGCATTGCTGGAATGCTCGCCAGGAACGATCTTACCAGCATTGCCAAGGGGAGGATACTCTATCAGACCTCTGTAAACTGCGTTATCGACATGTTTGAATCACCGGAAACGACCGCGAACCTTCTGCGATGTCGTAACCTGGTCCAGAATCTTTTACAATATGTAGCCTCAGATCCACACGTGCTGGACTCGCTTAAGACGGTGGTAGATAACAATTTTTATATCTTTGCCCACTCAGTTCAAGTAGCTGCACTCTCCCTGCTGATTCACGAAAAATTGTTTGAACTTGCTGCTGACGAAATGATGGATGTGGGTATCGGTTCTCTGCTTCACGATTACGGTATGACCTTCATCACTAATGAAGTTCTTGAAAAAAATGATGCCCTTTCCGATATTGAATATTGGAAAGTTAAACAGCACACTCAGGAAGGTTATGATTATCTGAGACATTGTGGGAATTATGGCGAGATTGTGCTCAATATTGTCCGTTACCATCATGAACGATACGACGGAAACGGTTATCCGACCGGGCTAAAGGGGGACAACATCCCGCGTAGTGGACAAGTTGCAGCGATTTGTGACGTTTACAGTGCCTTGATCATGGATCGACCGCAACGCAAGGCGAATACGCATTCCGATGCAATCAAAATAATGCTTGATGAGGCCAAAAGTGGGGCCTTTAATGTTGAGTTGTTTAATAAATTTGTAGAGACTATTAACGAAACAGGCACCACATAAGGTGTAGTTTGAATCCACTATTTAAAAGATCATGCATGCAGACACTGTCTTGTGTAAAGGCACTGCGATAGCTCGGCAAGACCAGTAAAATCATTTATTGGGAGGACAAGTCGCATCATTTTATAAGTAGGAAAGAACATCTAAATTGGTGTGAGCGTAGTAACTATTCAATAATGCAATGATGCAAATTAAGGTTACCCTTCTAACACAGGTAACAGAGGTAACAATGCGGCAGTCGCAAAATATAGAAGATGAACTCAAGCGAATCAACCGTGCCCTAAGATTGCTTTCTACGAGCAATCAAATGCTTCTCCGTGCACATGATGAATCCGTGCTTCTTTATGATGTCTGCCAGATATCGACAGAGATTGGTGGGTACTCTCTTAGTTGGGTCGGATATAAGGAGTTGGATGATGAACAGTCCGTTCGCCCTGCCGCCCATTGTGGTTATAATGACGGGTTCCTCTCTGCAGCCAAAATGTTATGGGCAGATGAAGAGCAAGTGGTCAGTGCAATGAGTACTGTTATCCGTACCGGAACAACGCAACTCAGACACGATATTCTGAACGATCCCCGTCTCACCACTTGGTATGAAGACGCCAGAAGCAGAAACTACCTGAGGTGCCATCACAGCAGTAGGTGGGTCAGCGAGTGCGCCTATGCTGGGCCAAAGTTCAAAGCCGATTCACAAATGTTGGATTTTGAATTTCAATTATCATGTTGCTCCTCTATTTCAAGCTGAGACACTACCCATAAATAGGATAAATCTAATATATGTCACAGCGTTAAAGCATATGTTACCAACTGCGAAAGTTGAGTTTTTAACAATTAACATCGTTATTGCACCCGATTTGTGATAATTCTATGGCTCTTGTCTATACGCCATTGGAGCCTATATGAACAGATTACGTGCCGCTTTACTCAAAGCATTTCTTGGACGCAAAGGTCTGGAAGGTACAATAAACGCCGCCTCCCCACTCCGGCAGAACAACAATCCGCCAGCTCTTTTTGGAACCCTGCTGCTGATCGTATTTACCATCGAAACCTTGGTGATGTATCTCCTGCCGTATGTACTCCCCAGCGCCAATCCAAATCTTCAGAACTTTATCGACTCATTTCTTCTAGCGCTTCTCAGCGCGCCGTTCATCTGGTGGTTGATCGCACGGCCGCAACTCAGGCAGGCGGAAGAGGTGTTGCGCGAGAGCGAATGGCGTTATCACTCGTTGTTTGAGAACATGCTCGAGGGATGTGCGTATTGCAGGATGATTGTCGAGCAGGACCGACCGCTGGACTTCGTATATCTTAATGTCAACGGCGCATTCGAAAAACTGACCGGGTTGCAAGATGTGGTCGGGAAAAGGGTCACCGAGGTAATTCCGGGCATACGTGAGTCTCATCCCGAGATGTTTGAGATTTACTCCAGGGTAACATTGACCGGCAAGCCGGAGAAGTTGGAGATCTATCTGGAGCCCTTGAGGGCCTGGCTGGCTGTCAGCGTCTACCGTACCGAAAGAGAATGCTTTGCCGCCATCTTCGACAACATCACCGACCGTAAACGGGCGGAGGAAGAGTTGTCTGACAGGATGCGTCAGGCTGCTCTTGGGGCGGAGGTGGGAGTAGCACTTACCACAGGTGATAACCAGCAAGAGATCCTACTGCGTTGCGCCGAGGCGATCTGCACCAATCTTGATGCGGCATTCGCCCGCATTTGGACACTTAATGAAAACGACAACATGCTGGAACTCCAAGCAAGTGCTGGGATGTACATTCATACCAACGGCTCCCATGCACGTATACCGGTTGGCCAATTCAAGATCGGCCTGATCGCGCTGCACAAGAGGCCGATATTGTCAAACGCCGTAGTTGGGGATCCCCAGGTCAGTGATCAGGAGTGGGCTATACGCGAGGGAATGGTCGCTTTTGCGGGACAACCGCTTATCGTAGCGGACAAGCTGGTTGGCGTCATGGGCATGTTCTCACGCAAGCCGCTAGGAGAAACGACATTACAAGCCCTGTCGACGATTTCGGATCAAATAGCATTGGGTATCGCACGGATGAGGGATTCGGCGGCGTTACGGGAGAGACAGGCCCAGATCATTCAGCAGGAAAAGCTTGCCTCCATCGGCCAACTGGCCGCTGGCGTAGCACATGAGATCAATAACCCCGTCGGCTTCATCAGCAGCAATCTGGGAACCCTCAGTAAATATGTGGACAAATACGACCAGTTCATAGCGAT
>Ga0123338_10003207_pt1 | contig 14910 bp, 10 predicted proteins | sample grotaG_FD_89793 | JGI IMG/M metagenome (GOLD analysis project Ga0123338, IMG submission 89793) | Glacier valley bacterial and archeal communities from Borup Fiord, Nunavut, Canada, to study Microbial Dark Matter (Phase II) -... | ecosystem: Environmental > Aquatic > Freshwater > Ice > Glacier ...
TAGCTGTCTACCAACTGCAAAGCGGCATAGAACAAGGCGGTCACTGCCCATTCGCAGAAAGGGGTGTAAGCTAGCCAGCCCGCCACCACTTCGTTACGCTTTGCTGCCTGTAGGTGATGCTTGCCCATGTTGACCATCTGCCTCTATCCCTTCCCCCGTGCTGGGGCGAATTGCCCTTGTAGCCTATATAGCCAACCGCAACCCTGCGGCCACTACCGCCGCCCCAGCAAGTTGCCATGCCGCTCTTAGCCAACGGGCTGCCGCGCCCACCTTGCCCCGCCGCCGCACATAGGGCCAGAGTACCAGCCCCACGAACAGGGTAGCCCCTGCAAGCAGCCGCGCCAGCCCACCCACTACCCATTCCAGCATAAACAACCAACCCTCATGGTCAGGCAGTTGGTCAAGCTGCCTGTTCCAAACCGCTTGTGCCATCGCCGCCATCGCTACCAGGCAAAGCAGCCAGGGGTCGCGGGCGACGAAGACGAAGAACTCGACCAGTCCCGCTCGCAGGCGGCGCGGTTGTAGCTCCTCTGCCAAATCGAACTCGCCGCAGAGGTAGCTCACCGCTGACTGCTCGTAATCCTCCAATACACAGTAGCCAAGCAGGCGGTCGTCTACTGTCCAGGCCGACCGGTCGAGAGCTAGCTCCCCCGCCCTCCGCAGGAAGCCATGCCGCGCTGCCGTCAAGTCGGTATCCTCACCTGGTGCTGGTCTGACCAGCACCAGACAGCGCGCCCGGCGGCCAACCCGCACCTGCCACACCTCGGCCCGCTCCTCCACCATCAGTAGCTCTTCCAAGCGGTAACGCTTATCGAGTAGTTGCCCGACTACCAGTACCGGCCCCACCATGACCTTCTTCGTTCTCTTCGTCTTCTTCGTCGCTGTCATCATCGTCGCTGTCGTCATCATCCTCCTCCTCGTCTTCATCGTCGGCTGCTAGTCCTGGCCTCCCGACCAGCGGGGTACGCTGGGTGACCGCATTTGCCCCGCTCATCTGCAATGCCTGCCCCGGGTTGCGATAGCCCTGTACTGGCTGCTGTTTCCGCAGCTTGCGCCAGATGAGGCGAGTGGCGAAGAAGCCGCCGACCCCCAGGATCGTCATGATGATCAACCCTGGTAGTGGGCTGCTCGCCTCGCTGCCAACCTTGACCACGGTGGTGTTCAACTCGGTAGGAGCCATCATTGCAGGAGCGATCACTACTGGTAGCACCGTCTCCTGAGCCACGCCCGCCTGGCGCATCACCATTGGCAATGCCGACGGCGTGACACTCGGCACCAACCTCACGATCTGGGTAGCGGTGCTGATCGGCGATGTTGGTGTAGCGGTCGTCGCCTGCTTGGTTGGAGTTGCTGATGGTAGGAGGGATGTGGGCGTTGGTTGTGTGGGAGTGCTGCTTACCAAACTTGGGGCCAATGTTGGCGGGTCTACCGTCGCTTGGGCGACATTGCTTACCTGAGCCGGGACTGCCTGCTCTGTGGGTGTAGCCGCTGCTGGTTGGTTAGTTGGGCGGGCTGGGCGGGCTGGGCGGGCATCCCCACTAGCAGTCTGTCGCCGACTGATGGTGAAGACGATCCCTTGCTGAGCCAGTGCGGTGTTCTGCCATGGTCGCACCAGGAAGCCTACTTCGCAGGGATTACGCAGAGCCTGCCCACCCGCTGGGATTATAGGTTGGCAGCTGATACTCTGGCCGTGTACCTGCACCGCCCAGCCAATGAAGCCGCCACCTAGCCTTGGAGGGGTGAAGCGGAAGCTGCCGCCCTGAGTAAGTTGTCTGCGCTCGACCACCACCAACTGGACGTTTTGCTGGTCGTCGGTCATCATCGCGGCCAGCAGCACGGTCACTGCTACCTGCCCGCGCACCTCGCCAGTTAGCTGGTCGGTGATCGTTGATGCCCTACTGGTGCTGGGCAAACCTGCCATCACCATTACCAAGCTGATGGTCAGCAACCCTGCTTCTAGCCCGCAACCCCGACCCCGCCGCCCGCGCATTATCTTCTGCATCATGTTGTCTCCTTGCCGCTCTGCACTCTTGCCGCTACCAGTTCTGCCGTGCGCTTGACCTTGCCCAGCCGCTCCAACACTGCTGCCCTTGCTTCCCCGTTCGTTGCCTCAGCCTCTCCAAGCAGTCGCTCAAGACGCTTCGTCACACCCTGGAGTAGACCCTGGTAGTCCATTAGCGGGAAATGGTCTTCGCGCAGGCCTGTACTGCTCGCCCCTTGCGGCCAGTTCCAGCTTGTCCAGACTGGTGCAGCCAGCGGGTTGTGCGCCCTACCACTCTCTACCGCTCTCTCGATGCGCTTGGTTGTGGTGCAGTAGATCGCCAGCTTGCCGTCCATCTTGTGCTGCTTCAGCCGACCAGCCATCTGCTCAACCAGGTGGTCAAGCCGTTCTTCGCCACCTGAGGTCACCACCAGCAGGTCGGGGTAGTCTTTTCGATCCGTCGCGGTCTGCCACCTCTTTGTCTCAAACTGCTGTCGGTAGTGTTCAGCGTAGGCTGCTAGCTTCTGACGCATATCTTCCAGATCCATCCGGTTGTGGTCGAGTTCCAGGTAGAAATCTAGCCGCAGCCCGGCGATCTCTGAGTAGCCTAGTGCATCCCACTGCAACTGTCCTTTCTTCTGCCCGTAGCCAGGCATCCGCCAGTCACGGTAGTGATCTAGCCAGTCAAGCTGCCCGCCCAACCGCTCGACATCCAGGAGGCTCTGCACCATGAAATCAGAGATCAGCAGATCGTGGCGTAGCTTCGAGCCGCGACTGCCCAGCATCGCCGCATAGTTTGGACCAGCTGACTTCAGTCCCAGCCTCAATCTCTCTCGCTCCATCCCTGCTGCTCCTAGCACCAACGCACTGCCCATCCTGCCTTCACCCTTCATCCTGATCGTCTGCAGGAAGCCATGCCGCACTGCCGCACCAACTGCCTCGGAACACAGACTGTAGCTAGATGCCGCCGATACCCTACCTGCTTCCTTGTGTACCCACACCCACTCACGCACGTGTTCAGTACGCAGCACTCGGTACTTGCCGACCAGCTCCAGCAGCAGTTCTAGCCGCGTTAGCTGGTTGTCGCTTCGTAGGTTCATTATCAACTGCTCCCACAGATCGGTTAGCCACTCATGACCACCTACCTCCTCACCAGGCGGGTCGATCACCACCGCTGCGTCGACGGGCCTACGCCTTCCTTTGCTTTGTTTGCTCTGCACATCAGTATCCTGGCGGCTCTGCTCTACCTCTACCACTTGCTGATTCATACCTGCTCTCTCCTCCTTGCCTGCTACTCTGCTCTGCTACCCTACAATCACGTCCGCTAACAGCTACATACTGACCTGGAATGCTGTGGGGGAGTGGGGATAAGAAGTGGCACCTGGAGTCCTCCTTTTCACGCCCGAAGCCCATACATACCCACGCACTGACTTACCTACCTGTCCTCCTATGCACATACTACTGACTGCTCCCTTCATTCCCCACCAGAATCTCTACCTACTGCCCACTCATCACTTACCATCTAGGCTCACATTCTTGTCGGTTACATCTGCTGGCAAGCTAATAGTTCCCACTCAGTAACCATCAGCCTTCTGCTACGGTAGTCGTCACACCTACTGGCGCAGCTTTGCTTGCCCTCACAGTTGACTCCAGCCTGCCCCTGCAACCTGGCCGAACCGCTCTGTTGCCACTCTATACTTCTCACTTTTCTACCCACCTCCCACCTTACCTTGTTTGATACTACTTGATAGCTAACCCTGCTAGCTGACCAGTAGCTGTACCCGAAGCAATCAGGCTTTGTAAACTAGCACGACAGGGGGCTAAGTGGCGGTATGTATAATCCCTTGTATCCCCGCCGTTGCACCGCCTGGCGCACCACTTCCTCGTCGTCTGTCTCAACTTCATTTGCTCCTTGACTGACTCCTTGACTGAAGCGGTCGTTCGCTGGCATACAGTAGCGTAGACTCGACAGCAACTGGATGCGCTCAACCCGATCAGGAACAGCCCCAGGGTTGCGGTCTAGCCACCCGGCCATGCTGCGGTAGCCCTCAACGCTGCGGCGGCTGTGACCTTGCTGCTCTACCCACTGCCAGCCTGCTTCCAGGTCGGCAGGACGCAACTGCTCTGCTAGTAGCTCGGTAGGGGGGTAGGTCTGCATCATCATCGTGCGCCGCTTACTTTCCTTCACCATCGGCTTGATGTAGGCGTAGCCCATCGGTAGACTTACTAGATCATCACCCGTCAGCCCCATCCCCAGCACGTCTGCCATCTTAGAGCCGTCGTCGTTCGAGCAGGCAAACACTACCTTCGTGCCAGTATTGCCCAAGACAGCGGTAACCAACGCGCCCAACTGGCGGAGGAGTTGGTGCGCCACGATGAACGATACGTTGTACTTACGGATTGAGGCGAACACATCCTCGATTGCTTCCGGCTCAAGGTCGCTGAAGGTACCAAACTCGTCGATCTGCACGATGTGCAGCACCCGATCTTCTTCCGCAATGTCACGCCGTGAGAAGGCATCCATCCGGATGCGACCAAAGAGCATCGAACCCAGGATCGACATGGCGTAGTCGGTATTTGCCTCTGGCAGGGTGATCAGGATGATCTTGCGCTCGTCCATCAACTCACGGAAGTCAATCGTGCTTTCTGGGTTGGTCAGGATCGCTGCGATGTAGGGGTTGTTCAGGAAGCTGAGAACGCGAGTGTAGCTTGGCCCTAGCACCTCTTCTAGCTTCTTCTCATCCAGGTCAAGCAGCTTCTCCTGCCAACTGGTCGAGTACCCCGCGGGAGCCTGAGCGATCAACTCGTTGCGGTAATCGGTATTGTGTAGGAACTGCCAGAACTCGTGCAGGGTCGGCTGCGCCACGGTTTGCAACAGCACCTTCAGGCTGGTCTCGATCACGATGCGCGTGCGTGGTGAGCTACCAAAGTCGATCAGCTTGCCGAAGACCCCCATCAGGTAGCTCAATACCTGTGGCAGATCGCTCTTGTCTGGTTTTGTCTTCATAATATTGATGCTTATGCTCATACCCATCGCGTGCTGTGCGGGCGGGTCAATCCACACCACTTCTCGCTCCAGCTTGCGTGGGATACGCTCCAACACCTTGCGGATGTCCCCATGTGGCTCGATGTAGGTCACCCCGATCTTCTGGTAGATGCAGGCTAGCAGCAGGTTGATCAGGAAGGTCGTCTTGCCGCTACCTGTAATACCCAGCACGTGCAAGTGACGAATAATGTCGACCAGGTACATCCCAATCTGAGTGAACCAGCCGTTCTGCTCGTTGTTGTAACCAAGCTGCACCTGCTTATAGCGCCAACGTGACTTGCCCACTGTCGGCTTCTTGACCAACCGCAGCCGATTCTGGGGCGCACGGCCACTCGGCATCCGCCGCGCCTTACCCACTACCATCTCCGATAGAGCAGGCAGCACTTGCGAGCCGCTCACCGCCCAACCGTCGCTCAGGCAAGCCTCAAAGGGTGGGATCCAGCCTACCCCGGCGATCTCACTGGGGGCGAGGGTAGCGATCTTGGCATGGTACAGCCCCCACACCGTGCCAGCCGCTAGTTTCTGGTGCAGGCCAGCCAGGTTGGTCACGATTGCCTGTCCGCTCGGCCCGAAACTGTTGCCACCCTGCTTACGGTACTTGCTTAGCCAGGTACTCAGGATCGCCCCCACCTGGCTGCGCGCCTTCTGTTCGCTCAGCGCAGCGGCGAAGATCATCATGCTGGTCTCGAACCCCATACCGTCGGCCTCCACCAGTGATTGTTCCTGCTCGTTCAGGTTCTGCTGCAGACCCTTGTCCCGCAGCCCCACCTTCACCTGTGCCTGCACGGCTTTAGTACGGGCGACCGCCAAGCGACCCTCCGCCAGCCACTCAGTCCCCGCCGCCCTCAGCTCAATAAACACCCCCGCCAGTGGCATCTCCTGGTTGACATTGAGTAGGCTGACCAACACCCCCAGCGGGTTCTTGACCCCCTTCCAATCCTTGTTGATGAACAAGTGGTTGGCTTTGGTCAGCTGCACTCCCTGGTACAATACCTTGAGGCGGCCAGCCGCGTCGTCGTCTTTCAATTGCAGCGGCAGGCTGTCAGCCCACAAAACCTGGATGCTACTGTCCAACTGGCGCAGGGTGGCCCGCAGGCTCTCGATCAGCTCGATGTTACCGCCCGGCACTTGCAGATACATACACTTGCCTTCGTCCTTGTTGCCGACATAGGCAAGGCGGATGGTCACCGCCCCCCCTTTCAACCTCGTCTTCTCATCAGCCTGGAGGATACCGTGGATCGCTAGGTACACCTGAACCATAGCCTCGTGGGCGATCTCTTTGCCCGCTCCCCTGGTGATGCGGTAGCTGTCATAGTTGCTGGCCGCCTGCGCCGCGTTCGTCTGCTGCTGCATCAGCAACCCCTGGCAGTACTGCCAGTAGGCATAGCTGGCTCCAGCCGCCAGGCCGAGGGTGCCGAGGCAGGGTAGGCTGCTGGTTGCCCAGGTGAGGAAGTCCACAGCCTGCAAGCTCCCCTCGGCTGGTTGGAAGAGGGCAGGTACACTCAAGGCGGTACTACCAGCGGCCAACGTCCAGAGACCGCCTAGCCCCAGTTTCAGGCGGTTGAGGTGGCCGTTCAGCAGCAGTTGTACCCGCGCCCATAGTTGTGGGTCTATGCTGGGTTTGGTTATCGTGGATTGGTTGGCCCGTCTTTGCATCGCTGACTCCTCATATATCTATAGTTTGTTGTTTGAACTTCGCTCCACTTTGACTGGCTTAACTTCTTTAGTTTGGCGGTAGGGTTACAGTTGAACTTTGCCCCACTATGTTCCCACCTGTAGCGGACACACTCAACACTCCTTTACCACCGACTAAGGATCAGCAGCCCGGCTACGAGCAGCAGAGCTACTCCCCCAATCACGTGATTGACCAGCCCACTGGCATAGACCCTTAGCGGCTTCGGTAGCAGCCACCATTTGACTGGCAGGAGCGGAATGCGCTGTACTCGCCGCTTCTTCCCTCGCTCCTGCCGCACATAAGCCAGAGGCCAGAAGATGGGTTGCGAGGTCTTGGTGCAACCGTCGCCCAAAAGGTGTGATACGTAGCCTGCAAAGTAGCACACCCCCAACCCCCAATAGCCAATCACTGTTGTCGTCACCTGCCCTATGAGATGCAAGCTAGCCGAGAGCCACTGCCCTCGACCAAGCGCGGCTAGCACCGCCGGACTGCCCTGTAGCCAGCCTGCACCGCTTGCGATTAGCAGCAAGCCTGCACCTGTCAGGATAAAAGCCAACCCACCACTGAGTATGTCAGTGAGCAGCACTGTTACGAGCAGCACTAGCAGGGTGCAGATAGCGGCAACCATTAGAGCTAGCCACAGGTTCAGGCCCACCGCGCGCCCGCAACCCACTGCTAGCGTGTAGCTCGCGCTCATCGCCAGTCCTGCGCCCAGGCTGTGCAGTGGACCCCGGTGTCCTAGTCTACCCTCGATCACCTGGCTGATCAGCCTGAAGGGGATGTTTACTAGACCGAAGGGTAGGGCGAAGAGCCAGCCGACCAGGCTACCCCGCTTCACCCCCAATGTGCTACCGGCTACCCCACGTAGCTGCCGGGCGGGGTTGGCGAGGATCGAACTGCTGCGGTCGAGGTCGGGCCACAGCCCTGCTAGCGTGCCGACCACGGCGGCAGCCAGCACCGCCTCACCAGGGCTGAACGGTAGAGCAAGACCGAACAGCAGCAAGACGCGCTGAGTGAGCAAGGCGAACAGCGCACCGAGCGGCGCGTGGGTCGTACCCATGAAGGCGATGATCATGATTGCATCCCCAGCCCAGCCCTAGCCTCTGACTGTGCCTTGCGCTTGCTGCGCCACCAACCAACCCCCACCAGCCCAGCTATCAGCAGCAGGAACAGACCACAGCCAAGATAGTAGCTGCTGTCCTTGCTGCCTGCGGCGGTAGTGACGGTCGCGGTCAGGGTCTGGGTCTCGGTCAGTGAGACGGAACCAGCAAGCGGAGTGGTAGCAGGGTCGATGTTTACCTCGGCTAGCGGGGTAAGCGGTACGTCGGTGCGCCGGTAGTCCACCAGCTTGAGATTGCCCGTTGCGTCCAAGCCATATACGGCTACCAGGTCGGCCACCGTCCCAGGTTGGAAAGTCCAGGAGATGGGGTCGCGCCCTACTAGCCTGCTTACCCCTCCTGCCTGGTCCTGCTGGTGGATGATCACGATGCCGCCGCGCACATTACCCGCGATCCGACCTTGCCCCGCTAGCTGGTAGCAGCGACCGCCACCGCAAGGGAGATTACTGCCCGGCACATCGCTGCTGGCAGCTAGCTCTAGCAATAGTGGTTGGCTACCGCTACTTACTCCCTCCGGGGCAAACTGCACGTGCAGACCAGGCGGCGCGACTATGGTCAGGCGCAGGTCTATGCCGCCCGCCGCCGCGGGCAACGGTAGCAGCAGAGAGACAAGCGAAGATAGGACTAGTAGCTTGATTTTCATTATCGGCCTCCAAGCAGATGAGTAGCACGAGCCAGCAAGTGCGCCATGTCCAGCGTAGCACTCTCTTGCTGACCCAGCTCAACCTCGCTAGTTGTGGCGGCTACCGTCGCTGATTGATTGCCTACGCTCATCGCTAGCTGTGAGGTAGCCTCGTTGGTTTGCTCCACTGGCTGGGTCGGGGACTGAACTACGCTCGCGGTCGGCGTAGTTGCGGGACTGACAGGCAGCATGGTGGGGGCAACCGCAACTGACCCGCTACCCACTGCTGCTGTAGTAAGCTCCTTAGTGGGTAGTGTGCTGGGCTGTTGCATTGAGCCAGTGGTGGGTACAACTGACAGCGACGGTAGTTCCCCAACGCCCGCCTGATCTTCGCTGCTAGCAAAGTCACCTGCCGCTGTGGCGTTTAGTTCCTCTGTCTCGTTGCTTTGTAGCATCGTGGTTGGCTCCTCACTGCTTTGTCCTTCTGGCTCCAGGGTGCTTTGCAGTACAGTAGCAGATGCCAGAGCGGTCACCTGCACTATCTGTGGTGTTGGCACGCGCTCCAGCAGCTTGCCTAGTCCCACCTCGCGTAGCAGGCCAGCCACCTCCTCGTCCACCATGCCACCTTGCCCCAGGTAGGTTGGGAATCGTTGGCTGATTGCTGCCTGCAGCTCCGCTACCCGCTGCTCACGCTGCTTGATGCTTTGCTCCGCCTCCCCGACCTGCGCCCGCTTGAGCAAAGCGGCCTTGACCTGCACTACCTCTACCAGGTCACCTAGCTCCTGCTTGTCCAGCACTTCTCGCACGCGCGCGGCTGCCTGCTCCCGGCTGATTACCTTCGGCATCGCTCTTTCCTTCCTTGACTACTGCACACCTGCATCTGCTACTGGCAGGGAGCTGGCTAGTCGCTGCTCTGAAATGGCCTGCCGCTTCCGCTTTGCCTGGGCCTGCCGGTCTTTCTTGCCCATCACGCTCGTCTTCAGCAACTTCAACTCTCGGGGACTAAACTCGTAGCGGATGATCGTGCGGTTGCGCCCGGCCTCGTACAGGCTCTCCCCACGGTCTAGCTGGCCCACTGCATCGGTCTCGCCCTGCGTCCAGCCGAACATCTTGCCGATCTTGCGCCTGGTCTCCTCGTCGGGGATGTAGCCTACCTCCCGCACTGCCAGGTTAGCCATGATCTCCTGCCCCTGCGGCGTGCGCTCGAAAGCTAGCGGGGTCTGAGACATGAACGTGCCACCCATGCCGAACGCCCGCCCGCCGATAGCGATCAGCTCCGCGAAGTCGGCGATCTCCTTCACCCCTTGATCCAGTAGGAAGGTGAACTCGTCGATCCACAAGTGCCGCGTCTTGATCGTGTCTACCATCCGGTTCCAGACGAAGCCCAGCACGTTGTAGATAGCGAACGGCATCTGCTCCTTCGGCACATCGATCAGGCTGAAGAGGATGAAGCGGTTGCCTTCGATGGGCAGGTTGGTCAGGCCATCAAAGGTCGGGCCGTTCAACTCCGGGTCTACGTAGCGGCGCAGCAGGTAGGCCAGGTGCGAACCGTCGCCGCCGTGAGCGTAGAGGTAGATTAGCTGGTCAAACAGGGTGGGCGTGCCGAAGCGGTACTCCAGCAGTAGCGTCCGTAGCAGTTGCTCTCGCTCCCAAGCGGTGCAGCCGCTGGTCAAGGCGTTCAGTTCAGAATCGTTGTAGTACGCTTCCCAGCAGGCGGCGTACGTGGCCTCCGCCAGGGGGTGCGGCTGGCTGATGTATTCTTCTATCAGCTCCCCACGCTCGCTGTAGCGAAGTAGGCGGTCGGGCGGCGGCGGGGTCGGCATGCTTACCGCGTGTTCAAGCTGCTGCTGGATGCCCAGTTGCTGCCACAACTGCGTCCGTAGGCTGGCAGCGCGGGCCAACACCTGCTCGATCTCTACCTTTGCGGCTTGTCCCTTTTGGGCGACCAGGTAGTGGGTCAGGCCACTGCGCTGGTAGTAGCGGCGTTGGCTTTGCAGTGCGTTGCGGATCACGGGGCTAGCATCCGCCCCACGCTCAAAGTGCTGATAAAGTTCGCGCAGGGCTTCGGCGTTGGCTGTCCCTTCCTCTTGAGTCAACGACCGCTGACCAGTGAGCAGCCCGAACGCCCCGCTCAGGTAAGTCACCTTGTCAGTCAGCGGCATCAGGTTGCCCCCAGCCCAGCGGTCGAGCAGGTTGATGCGTGTGTAGGTGTAATCTACCTGTACCCCACCCACCTCGGCACAGAGGTTCTCCCAGCCGCCCTTCGGGTCTACCACGATGCACTCGATCTCGTTGTCGGTGGTCAGCATCCTGAAGCACAGCCCGATCTCCGACTGCGATTTGCCCGATCCGGTCATGCCCCACCTGCCCTTGTGCCTGACCTCGCTGATCGCACTGGGGTCTACGTAGACGACCGAGCGGTGCGGCTCAGTCAGGCCGTAGAACACAGCATGTGGGCCAGGGTGGTAGAACTCGACCACGCTGGTCGGCACCAGGCAGGCCGAGCTGTCCGAGAGGACATTCTGCTCGAAGCTACCCGTCACGCGCTGGTCTTCCAACAGCGCGTTCTCGCAGAAGGGCAGGCTGGAGACGTGGCCGCGAAAGAAGTCTAGGGTCTGCACGCAGGGGCCGAGGCCGAGTGCGTCCATCTCGCCATACACCAAATCCAGGCTCGTTTTTAGCTTCTCCGGGCTGTTCTCCCGCACGCTGACCACCACGCTGGCAGCGTAGCAGTGGCCGGTGCGGCCCCGGATTTCCTGCTCGATGGTGTTGAGCGACTGCTGCCAGTAGAGGGCTTCATTGCCCAGGTTCTTCTCCGACTTGATGCGCCTTGTCTCGTCCTCGATCTTACGCAGTACCTTGCGGTCGGGCAGCGGGTTGAGGTGCAGAGCCACCTCGATCTGTTCCACATCGGTCAGGGCCACCAGGCTGCTCAGGTAGTCGAAGGTGATGTAAGGGGGGAGCTTGCGGGCTGCCAGCACGGCCAGGTACTGGTCACGGTGGGTGAGGGTACCATCCGCTCCCAGCAATCGCTGGCGCAGGCGCAGGTATTCCCATGGTTCCTCGTCCAACTGGCCGTAAAGCTGGCTGATCACTGGTTGCTCCGGGTCGAGGGTACCAGCGCATAGGTCGGCGACCAGTTGCACGTGTTCGAGCTGCGAGAGGGCTGCTGCCGAGGTACCCGCCTTGTGCCAGACCCGGATCGCCTGGCGTACCATCTGGTCGAGGGCGACCCGCACCTCCTTTGGCACTGGGCGGTCACGTTTGTCCTTCAGCATCTCCACCAGCTGCTCTGGCGACTCCTGGCCGGTGAAAACCTTACGCCCCGCGTAGTACAACTCCTTGAACCCCTCGCGCAAAGCCACCAGCCAGGTTCCCTTGCGGATCAGATCCAGGTCAAACGTCCCCTCGGCCCGGCGCACCGTCTTCGGCTGACCGATGCCCAGGGTGTAGCGTCGTTTGAATGGGGGAGCGGTCTCGCCCAACTCGCGCAGGAAGGTAGCATCCTCGAAGGCCAATCGCTGGATGTCGGGGTTGGTCTCCCGTGCGCTGGCCGCATGGTAGCGGCTGACGATCTCATCCGGCGGCGATTTGCGTCCCTCATAGAGGTACATGATGCGCACCCCCTTCTGGTGGAAGTAGTCGTGCAGCCCGCCGATCAACTGCATCAGGCTGAACCGCTCCCCGGCTACGCGCAGGCTGGAGTCTACCCCGCCCAACCGTACCAGGCGGGTGTAGTGGTTGGGGAAGATGCCGATGCCGTCCTGCACGTTGAGCAGGGGGTAGCGATCATGGGTGTACTGTTCCTCCGCTTTTAGACCGTCCGCTTTTGCTGCCACCATAGCTGTCCTGTCTTTACTTGGTTTCTACTTGGTGATGGTGAAGGTGTCGAAGGCTACCCCGTCACAGACAGCGTAGAGGGCGACCGTGCCGGAGACGATCTTGCGCCGCCCGTCAAGGCTGGCTGCGCCATCCACTACTGCGTGGTAGTCGGAGCCACTGAGGGTAAGCTGCACAGTATGCCAGCCTGGGAAGGGTAGGTTAGCCCTGACTGCTGGGCTGGTGGGGGTGAGCAAGTGACCGTCACTTGCCTGTGGGCTGTTAGCCAGCCAGTCAGCCGTGCTGAGGTAGGTACCGCTGGAGTCGCCGCTGACACGTAGCAACTGCGCACCCGCTGCGCCTCGGTCGAAGATCAGACCGGCAGCCGAGCCGTCCGTGTGCAGGCGCACGGTGATCACGCCACTCTCGACTTGCAACGCATCCTTCGGGGCGATCCACCACTCCCCCTCACCCTGCCCCGCTTCTGGTGGCACGCAGGCTAGCTGGCCGCCAGCAGCGACTAGCTGACCATCAGCTTCACCCAGGGGCTGGGGCTGGAAGTTGGCTACACTGCTGAAGTCGGCAGCGTATAGCACGGTGCCGCTCAAGGCTAGAGTAGTCGGTTGCTCCGGAGCAGCAGGGCCAGTGCCTGGCTGAGTGCCATAGCTGTTGGTTGGGCTAGCCTTCTGCTGTGGGTTAGGCGGGGCTTCTGTAAAAGAGGGGGTCGCCGCTTCGCTTGCTCTGGTGCTGAAGACTGCTGGGCTGTTGCTACCCGACGGCTGGCCGCGAACAGGTGTAGCAGCTGCCGAAGCTGCTACGATGGGGCTGGCGGCGTTTGTTGCGCGAGCCGCCTGGAGCAGGGTAGTGGTGCTGGTCGGCTGGTTCTGGCTGGCTGGCCCCGCAGGGGTAGCAGCGAGGTCGGCAGCTTTGGGCGGCTGACTGATCAGCAGGCCGAGAATGACCACCGCACTGATCGCGACCAGGCCGAAGGTGAGGCTGTAGTTGTGGGTACGCTGGGGCATCTTTATATTCTCCTGAGTAATCTGCTGATCTGCCTATTCACTATCGCCATTGCCTGCTGGCGACTAGCTTGCCACAAGCACGACGCACAAGGTAGGGTTCGGTGGGTATGGCTGACTTCAGTTGTATCTTGTTCTTCATCTTATGCCCTCTTACTCAGGGATTTGGCGGGGTGGGGGCAGCTTCGGGGTAGCGGTCGGGCAGTGGTCGCCAGGTGTAGAAGATCGCCAGCTCCTCAGCCTGACTGTCGGCCCAGGCTACGTGCAGCTTGCCGCCGCCAGCATCACGCGTCACTGCGATGCTGACCATCTTCTGACGAGTGAAGGGGCCACCGTCCACCAGGAACGGCGCGTGCCAGTTGACCCCGTCCGCGCTGTAGGAGCAGGTGATCCGCAGGTTGCTCCACTGGTCTTGCCAGCAAACGTAAACCTGTCCGGTCGCGGCATCGACCGCCACCGCCGGAGCCTCGGTGATCCCTGGCTCGGTGTGCGCGATGGTTATAGTAGCGGTCAGCCAGCCACCCATGATGCCCGCCTCGGCCCGCTCGGCCTGCCATTCTCGGTAGCAGATGTCGCGGTCGGCTACTCCCAGGCTGGGGCGGCACTCGAAGACCATCCCTACTCTGCCCTGCGCTACCTCGACCATCGCTGGGCGGTATTGACCAGCTCCCGCCGTGAAGTTGCCTGCACTGTCGGTGTCGGTGAAGTAGTAGGTCTGCCAGCTATCCTTACTGCCAGGCGCAGCGCGGGCGTAGGCAGTCATCAATTGCCAACTGTCCCCGCCCTGCCCGTCCAACCCCCGCGCATCACCCCAGGCCGCCAGCATCGCCCCTTCGCCATGCAGGGCGATCAGACTGGTCGGCAGGAAGGTGGGGTTGGGGCGTGAGGTAGTGGTGACCGGCATATTCTGCTGCGGGTTCCACTCGCTGCCGTCGGCAGTGGCGGTGTAGAACATATTGACCGAGCCACGCCCAATCAGCAGGTGCAGGTTGCCATCAGCATCGCCAGCTGGCACCCCCACCTTCATGTGCGCTTGGTCTCCGGTGCCGGGGACACCTAGCTCTGGCTGCCAGCTACCCTCCCCGCTGCGGCTACGGCAGTGGATGCGCGGGTAGGTCGGGCCGTAAAGCTGGTACCAACAGGCAGTCAGCTTGCCCGCCTGGTCTATGGTGGTAGCGAGGTTACCAGCGGAGCCATCCCACTCTGGTGCGCCGCCGAATGGCTCCGCTGGCTGCCAGTTCAAGCCGCCGTCCGTGCTCTGACGGTAGATCAACTGCTGATTGTCCTGGAGATAGACCAGTTGCAGGGTGTTGCTGTAAGCCCCTGCTGGCGAGGCTAGCAGGTGCGGCCAGTAGGTGAGGCGGCTACGCCCCAGCACGACCTTCGGCGCGAAGGCGGGGTCTACCGCTGGCGGGCCAAGCTGGTAAGCTGGTTGGGGATGCGGCGCGGCGGTAACGCTGCCCGCGACAAGCCCGCTGAGGAGCAGAAAGGTAAGGATAGTGCTTCGCTTCATGAAAAACCGGCCAGGATACCTACGCCTTCAGGCGTGGGAGGAATGGCCGCCTCCTAGTCCCTACAAAGGACTGTTTCCTCTTGCGTATCCTTGAGTGTGGTTGACAATCGCGCCGCA
>Ga0123338_10003210_pt1 | contig 14896 bp, 10 predicted proteins | sample grotaG_FD_89793 | JGI IMG/M metagenome (GOLD analysis project Ga0123338, IMG submission 89793) | Glacier valley bacterial and archeal communities from Borup Fiord, Nunavut, Canada, to study Microbial Dark Matter (Phase II) -... | ecosystem: Environmental > Aquatic > Freshwater > Ice > Glacier ...
ACAAGGCCAGCGCGGCAGGCCGGTCCATCCGCCGCATCGCAACGCCCACGAATAGGCCGCGGCCGATGGCCCATCCCGTGATGACCCAGCCCAGCACCAGCCCCACGCCTGGCAGCACGACCAGGAGCGCCAGCGCCAGCGCCTGCAAGGCCAGCACCCGCAAGCCCAAAGCCGCGCCGTCCCATAGCTGCACCTGCAGGGGCGCGCCGCGTGCCGGCGGCAAGCCGGGGTAGAAGCGCCGGTCCACGGCGTCCGCGATCCGGTCCATGTACAAGGTCGCCACCAGCAGCGCCGCGGGCACGAACAGGTAAGCCGACAGGAACAGCGTGCCAGCCCCGCCAAGGAGGGCCGCCAGCCACGCCAGCCAGTGCGGCCAGCCCGGCGCCATGACCACCGCCTGAACCCCCCACGCCGCGACCACCACCACCGCGGCGAATGCCAGGACGGACGCCACCAGGCTCCGCAGCACGACGCCCAGGAACACGGGCTCGTCGAGCTGGGCGACGGCGCGCAGCAAGGGTGAGAACATCGGACCTCCTGGGTTGCCGTGGCTAGGGCCGGATGATAGGCGCAGCCGCCGCACCGCGCACCCCCGAGCCCCGTCAGGACTCCATATGCCCCAGACCCCGCCCAGCTACGACATCCTGGGCATCGGCAACGCCATCGTGGACGTCGTGGCCCCGACAGGAGAGGATTTCCTGTCCCGCCACGACCTCCGCAAAGGCGGGATGGCGCTGATCTCGGCGGATCAGGCGGCGTCGCTGTATGCCGCGATGCCCCCGGGCCAGGAGAGCAGCGGCGGGTCGGCCGCCAATACCTGCGCCGTGGCGGCCGGGCTGGGCGCACGGGTGGCGTTCCTGGGGAAGGTGGCCGACGACGCGCTGGGCCAGGCATTCCGCCGGGATATCGCCGGCGTCGGCGTGCATTTCCCGACCGCGCCCCTGCAGGGCGGCGTCCCGACCGCGCGCTGCCTGATCGCCGTGACGCTCGATGGCCAACGCACCATGAGCACTTTCCTGGGCGCCTGCGTCAGCTTCGGCCCAGCCGACCTGGACGAAGCCGTGGTGGCCGGCAGCGCCGTCACCTACCTGGAGGGCTACCTGTTCGACCCGCCGGAGGCGAAGGCGGCGTTCCACCGCGCGGTTGAGGTCGCGCACGGCGCCGGGCGCCTGGTGGCCCTGTCGCTGTCCGACGCCTTCTGCGTGGACCGGCACCGGGACGAGTTCCGCGGCCTGCTGCGCGGCGTGGACATCCTGTTCGCCAACGAGGCCGAGCTGTGCAGCCTATATGAGGAGAACGCCTGGGCGGACGCCGCCGCCCGCGCAGCCCAGGACGTGCCGACCGCCGTACTGACCCGTGGCGCCGATGGCAGCGTGGTGCTGCGCGGGGCCGAGCGGGTGGAGGTTCTCGCCGCGCCGGCGCGGGTCGTAGATACCACCGGGGCCGGCGACGCCTACGCCGCCGGGTTCCTGGCGGGCCATGCGGCCGGGCGTCCGCTCGCGGCATGCGGTCGGCTGGGCAGCCTGGCAGCGGCAGCCGCGATCAGCGCCTATGGCGCGCGTCCCGCGGTGGACCTGCGGGCGCTGGCGGCCCAAGCCGGCTGACCTGCACCGGACGCAGCCGGCGGGAACCAATCCCGCGCCGGACCGTTCCTTGAAGCTTACCGCGCGCACGCCGCGGCAATGGCACATAACCCAGGAGCTTTGCCCGTGCGGAACACATTGTTGATGTCTGCGACGATCCTTGCGTTGTCCTTCAGTCCGCTTCTGGCGCAGACTGCCGCGCCCGGCAGCGATGCCGTCCCTGGTATCGTCCAGGTCCCCGATGCCGCGCCGTCCGGGTCCGGTCTGGGCGGGATGCGGCCCATGCGCGGCCAGCGCCGCCTGGCGTCCGGCGCGCGCACTGCCGGACCGCGCCGCGCTACGGCCACCTCTACCCGCGTAGCCCGCAGCGGCCGGCGTGCCCCGGCGAGCGCCGATCAGGACGCAGGTTTGGCTGTGCCGCCGACGGGCGACTACCGGGGCGGGGCGGGTTCGCCGAGCAGCAACGCCGCCAGCAATACGACGGCCGCCAACACGCGGTCCGAGATCGCGCCGCGCTTGCCTGACCCGGGCGCAGGCGCCAGCACGCCGCAGGCCTACCTGGCCGCGGCGCAGCGTGCCCTGGCTGCCAACCGCACCGGCGCTGCACAGGAAGCCCTGGAGCGGGCGGAGACGCGGCTGTTGAGCCGTTCGACCGATCCCAGCATGGCAAACTTACCTGACCCGTCCGCCGCCGTGCAGGCCATCGGTGCGGCCCGGCGCGCGCTGGCCAACCGCGATTCGGCCAGCGCCATGTCCGCGATCAGCGCCGCAATGAGCGGTGTGGGCGGCTAATCCAAGCGGGCCTAGCACCTGGGATGGACCGATTGGCCCGTCCCAGGCGTTGCCTCGGAGGCCAGGTGTGCAATGCCTCGGCCGATTGGACTGACGCTGACGGCAGCGGCCTCGGTTTTAATTGACCGGGGCAGGTGACTTCTCTCGTCTCAGATACACGTCACCGCTAGGGCAAAGCACATAGGCATACGTGCACGGGAATGCCTGGCACGGCCCCTAGGCATCACACGGCATCGGTCCGTCATCGTGGTCCCACCGGTCGCTCAGAGTGGCCCGGTGGACACGTTGTCAGGTAAAGCCACTGGCAATGGGCGTGGCCGCCCTTTTCTGGTAGATGCCAATATTCCCATCTCCCCCATGCGCGCGGAACGGTCATGCCGTTTTAAGCCTCGCAAGATTTGGCTTCGTCCCCTATGTGTGCGCTGCAACATGCGGGGGTGCATCCTCCCTCGCCCCCTAGATGCGGCCGCGCCAGGCCCAAGGTTTTTCCCCATGGACATCCGTAACATCGCCATCATCGCCCACGTTGACCACGGCAAGACGACGCTCGTGGACCAACTGCTGCGCCAATCCGGCTCGTTCCGCGAACACCAGGTCGTCGCCGAGCGGGCGATGGACAAGAGTGACCTGGAAAAGGAGCGTGGCATCACGATTCTGGCCAAATGCACCAGCGTCGTCTGGAAGGACAGCCGCATCAACATCGTGGACACGCCCGGCCACGCCGACTTCGGCGGCGAAGTCGAACGTATCCTTGGGATGGTGGACGGTGCCATCGTTCTGGTGGACGCCGCCGAGGGCGTGCTGCCGCAGACCAAGTTCGTGGTCGGCAAGGCCCTGCAGCGCGGCATCAAGCCCATCGTCGTCGTGAACAAGGTGGACCGCCAGGACGCCCGCGCCGACGAGGTGCATACCGAGGTGTTCGACCTGTTCGCCGCCCTGGGCGCGACGGACGAGCAGCTTGACTTCCCGATGCTGTACGCCTCGGGCCGCCAGGGCTGGGCCGACCTGGAGTTGGAGGGTGCCCGCAAGGACCTGGCGCCGATGTTCGACCTGGTGCTGAGCCACGTCCCGCCGACCCGGCTGGACAAGGAGGCGCCGTTCGCAATGGTCGCCTCTATCCTCGACTACGACAACTTTCTCGGCCGTGTGCTGACCGGCCGGGTCGAGCAGGGCCGCGCCCGCCTGAACATGCCGGTAAAGGTGCTGCGCGCCGACGGCTCGGTGGTCGAGACCGGCCGGCTGACCAAGCTGATGGGCTACCGCGGCCTGGACCGCGTGCAGGTGGACGAGTGCGAGGCCGGGGACATCGTGGCCGTCGCCGGGCTGACGGACGCGACGGTGCCCGACACCGTGGGTGACCCGGCGCTGACCCAGCCGTTGCACGCCATCCCCGTGGACCCGCCGACGCTGGCCATGACCTTCCGCGTCAACGACGGCCCGCTGGGCGGCAAGGAAGGCAAGAAGGTCACCTCCCGTCAGATACGCGACCGGCTGCTGCGTGAGGGCGAGGGCAACGTCGCCATCAAGATCACCAGCAGCAATGAAACTGACGCCTTCGAGGTGGCGGGCCGCGGCGAGTTGCAGCTTGGCGTGCTGATCGAGCAGATGCGCCGCGAGGGCTTCGAGCTGACCATCGGCCGCCCCCGCGTGCTGACCCGCAAGAACCCGGAGACGGGCGACCGCGAGGAGCCGTTCGAGGACGTGCTGGTGGACGTGGACGAGGCCTACTCCGGTGTTGTCGTCGAGAAGATGAGCCGCCGCAAGGGCGTGATGCAGGACATGCGCCCGTCCGGCGGCGGCAAGGTCCGCATGACCTTCCACATGCCCAGCCGCGGCCTGATCGGCTACCATGGCGAGTTCCTGACCGACACCCGCGGGTCCGGCATCATGAACCGGCTGTTCAGCGGCTACGAGCCGTGGGCGGGCAACCTGGAGGGCCGGCGCAACGGCAGCCTGATCAGCAGCGAGCCAGGCGAGGCCATCCACTACGCGCTGTTCTACCTGCAGGAGCGCGGCACGTTGTTCGTGGACCCCGGCGACAAGGTCTATGTCGGCCTCATCCTCGGCGAGCACAGCCGCGACAGCGACCTCGACGTGAACCCGATCAAGGAAAAGAAGCTCACCAACGTCCGGGCCTCCGGCAAGGACGACGCGATGCTGCTGATCCCGCCGCGGCGCATGAGCCTGGAGCAGGCCATCGCCTACATCGAGGACGACGAGCTGGTCGAAGTCACGCCGAGCGCCATCCGCCTGCGGAAGCGCTACCTGGACCCGAACGAGCGCAAGCGGAACGAGAAGCGGCAGAGCGAGGCGGCATAGAGCTGATGCCTCCCTGGCAGTAAAACAACGCCGGGCACCACCACTGCCCGGCGTTGTCCGTTGCAGGGGCGCGGTTCTGGCGGCATAGCTGCGGGATGCCGCAACACGCCTGCACCACGTTTTCCGACGCGCTGAATGACCGCCGCCTGTGGATCATGGGCGCTTATGGCGCGGTGTGCGGTCTGCCGTTGCCCCTGTCCGGCTTCACGTTGCGGCAGTGGCTGAGCGAAGGGCAGGTGTCCCTCGGGCTGATTGGTGCCACGGCCAGCATCGGCCTGGCCTACGTGCTGAAGTTCCTGTGGTCCCCCTTGCTGGACCAGGTAAGGCCTCCCCTGGGCTTGGCACGGTTCGGGCGGCGGCGGGGGTGGCTCCTTGCAATCCAGCCTTTGCTGGCGTTGGCCTGCCTCATGCTGGCTTGGTCTGACCCGGCAGCCCGACCATACGGCATCCTTGCCGTTGCTGCCCTGGTCGCCTTCTTGTCGGCCAGCCAAGATGTCGTGGTGGACGCCTGGCGCGTCGAAACCTTTCCCACGCCGATGCAGGGCATGGCGCTTGCGGTCTATGTCTGGGGCTACCGCCTGGCGTTGCTGATATCGGGTGCAGGGGCAATTGGGCTTGTCGGCACGTTGGGATGGGGCTGGTCGCTATCGCTCATGGCCTTACTGGTCGGGGCGGGCGCGCTGGTCACGGCATTCGCGCCGGAGCCGGGTATGCAGCCGATGGCATCAGTTGCAGACGTTTTCGGGCCATCCGTAGCGCAGCCGGAGGCACAGCCCGCAGCCGCCACCCAAGCCTTCGCCGCACGGCTGCGCTGGGCGGTGGTCGAGCCGTTCCTGGACTTCCTGCGCCGCCCCAACGCCTGGGCCATCCTTGCCTTCGTCATGCTGTTCAAGCTCGGCGAGGCCTTGGCCCATACTATGGCAGTGCCGTTCTACCGCGCCATGGGGTTCGACCGCGCCCAGGTCGCCCTGGCGACCGGCGTGCCTGGCCTGATCGCAAGCCTGCTCGGCGCGGCTATGGGTGCGTGGCTGGTGGTCCGCATCGGCGCTGGGCGGGCTTTGGTGTCCACCGGTTTCGTGCAGATGGCCTCGATGGGCTTGTACTTTGCCCTTGCGGCGTCCGGGGGCGACTTCCGCATCTTGCTCGCCAAGATCGTGCTGGAGAACTTCGCCGAGGCCATGGCCGATGCGGCGTTCCTGACCTACCTCTCGTCCCTCTGCACGACCGCCTTCACCGCCACCCAGTATGCGCTACTGTCCTCGCTGGCCGCTTTCGCATCGCGAACCATCGCCGGAACGTCCGGCCGACTGGTAGAGTGGCTGGGCTGGACCGGGTTCTACGCCATGACCATCTTCGCGGCGCTCCCGGCCATGCTCATAATGGTGTGGCTGCTGCGGCGCTTGCCTGCCCCGGCGCACCATCCGGCACCCATACGGTGACGGTCGTCCCGACGCCCTCGGTGCTTTCGATCAGCAACTGGCCGCGGTGGCGGTTGACGATGTGCTTGACGATGGCCAGTCCCAGCCCGGTGCCGCCGACTGCACGCGACCGGCCCTTGTCTGCGCGGTAGAACCGCTCGGTCAGGCGGGGGATATGGGCGCGGGCGATGCCAGGACCATCGTCAGCGACGGCCAGCGTGACGCCGGGCCGCGCCGGCCAGCGCCCGCCGGACGATACGCGGCGGGCCTTCACGCGAATGACCCCGCCCTGCCGCCCGTACTTCGTCGCGTTGTCGAGCAGGTTCTGCAGCACCTGCTCCAATTGGTCGTCGTCGCCGGGAACCGGCGCCAGGTCGGGGGCAAGGTCCAGTTCAAGCCGCACGTCCCGCTCCCGCATCTGCGGCTCGAAGGCAGCGGCTAGGCGCTGGATCAGGCCGGTCAGCTCCACCTTGTCGGAGGGGGGCTGGTGTTCCGTCAACTCGATGCGGGACAGGCTGAGCAGGTCGTCAATCAGGCGGTTCATCCGCTGCGCCTGGTCCGCCATGATCCCCAGGAACCGCGTCTGAGCCGGCGGGTCGTCGGCAGCCGGGCCGCGCAGGGTGTCAATGAAGCCGATCAGGCTGGCCAGCGGCGTGCGCAGCTCGTGGCTGGCGTTGGCCACGAAGTCGGCCCGCATCCGCTCCACGGCACGCTCCCGGGTGCGGTCGGACATGATGGCGACGATGCGCCCGCCATCGGCCAAGGGCGGGTTCAGGGCCATGACCGTCGCATAGACCTCCCGCGCCACGGGCACAGGCAGGCTGAGTTCGGCTGCCTGGTCCTCGCCCTGGCTGGTCGCGCGGTCAATGGCGGCGCGCAGCCCGGGGTGGCGCAGCACCGCCGCCATCTCGCTGCCGAAGGCGCGGCGGGCGGCGGCGTTGGCCCGGCAGACCTGCCGGTCGGCACCCAGCACGATCAGCGGGTCGGGCAGGCGTTGGATGATGGATCGCTCGGCCTGCAACAGCCCGGCAACCTCGGCTTTCCGCGCGGCGAGGTCCCGTGACAGCCGGCCTGCCGCCCGCGCCAGGTGGGCGGTGGAGGACAGCAAAGGGCGCCGCTGGGCTGGAGCGGCCGGACCCGATCCCGCACGGTCCAGCGCCCAGAGCACAAGTTTCAGGTCACGGACCCAGATCCAGGCCAGAACCGACGCCCCGGCGGCCATCGCGGCCCCTGCCGCCAGCGCCGGCCGCCAGTCCAGCGCGCCCGCCACAGCCAGGGCCACCAGCACGAACATCGGCCACGCAGCCAATGCCGCCGCCGTACGAAGAGGCAGGGCGCCGCGCGCCACCGCTGTCAGGTGCCTGGCGCGCGGAGCGTCCCCGGCGCAGGCTGCACGATATGAGACCCTGTCCGGTCCACCTCGAAGATGGCCAGGCTGCGGCGCACCTGGCCATCGGGCAGCAGGATGAACACGCCATCCGCGCCGGCATATCCCTGCGGGCGGACGAGCAACGCGGCGGAGTAGCCCAGCCGGTCGAACGCCGTGCGGGCCACCCCAGCGGCATCGTAGGCCAGGCTGGCCAGGTCCCGCGGCGGCGCGCCGTACTTGGCGGCATAGGCTTGCTCGAACGCGGCGCGGGCGCCTGGGTCCGGGGCGGCATACCATGCGCCCGATAGTGCCGAGAGCTGCGAAGCCTCCCGCGCCCACGTCGCCGGTCCGAGGATGCGGACCTGCGCCGGGCCGATGTTGTAGAACGTGAGCAGCGGCGCGGCCTGGCCCAGCTGCGGGCCGGACGCGCCAAGCAGCAAGGCGTCAACTGGGGGTTCCGCCGGGCCGCCAGACTGCGGATCGGGCGTACTGCGGCGGGCGTCGTAGTCGGCGACCTCCTTCAAGGAGGCGTTCAGCCCGGCGAAGGTGCTGCCGTAGCGGACCACGCGCGGTGGCGGTGCCCCGGCCTCCGCTGCGGCGGTGCTGACGCCGGTCGCCAGCGCATCACCGAACGCATTCTGCGGCACGACGGCGCCAATCCGCATCTTGCCCTCGCCGCGGACGGCCAGCACCAGCCGGCGCACCTGCTGGCCCGGCGTGATCCCTAGCGTCCAGACACCGGGCTGCGCCTGCGTTACGTCCGACGTAAAGGCCAGCACCGGGACCCCGGCCGGCTTGGCGACGCTTGCGACGGCGCCTGTCTCCATGGCGGTCAGCGGCCCCAAGATGATCCCGGCGCCGCCAGCGAGTGCGGCCCTTGCAGCCTCGGCCGCGCCAGCCGGCGTGCCCTTGGTGTCGCGGACATCCAGCGGCGGGCTGCCCGGCTGGTCCAGCGACAACTGTGCCGCACGCAGTAGCGCCTGCCCAACCTCGGCGGTCGGCCCGGACAAGGGAACAAGGATGGCAATCCGTGTGCCCTGTGCAGCGGCGTCCGGTCGGTAGGTGCCTGGGATGCCATTTAGCCCGAGCGGCCGGTTGTAGCCGCCGGCCCCAGGGTCCGCTACGCACGCGGACAGGCCCGTTGCAGCTGCCAGGAACGCAAATGCCCGAACAAGCGCCGTCTGCCGAAATGCTGGAACCGTCACCATCCCTTGACCTCCTGCCGGACCCCGCCGCGGACCTGGCACACCCTATACCACGGGGGTTGCTGCTGGTTGCCACGCCGATCGGCAACCTTGCAGATATGTCACGGCGTGCGCTGGATGCGCTGCGCTGCGCGGACCTGGTGCTGTGCGAGGACACGCGGCACACCGCGCGCTTGCTGCAGCATTACGGCATCCAGGCGCGCACGTCGCCGTTGCATGACCACAATGAGGAAGGCCGCATCCCCGCCCTGCTGGAGTCGCTGGCGGGCGGGGCGCGGGTAGTACTGGTGTCGGACGCGGGCACGCCGCTGGTGTCGGACCCGGGGTTCCGTCTGGCGCGTGCGGCGATGGCAGCCGGCCTGCCGGTGTCCGCGATCCCCGGGCCGAACGCCGCCGTCATGGCCCTGGTGCTGTCCGGCCTGCCGCCGCAGCCCTTCTTGTTCCTGGGTTTTCCGCCGCCGCGCTCCGCCGCGCGCCTGGCGGCCTTCGGCACGTTGCGGGCTGCAGAGCGGGCCGGGCTGTCCGCGACGCTGCTGTGGCACGAGGCGCCGCACCGGCTGGCGGAATGCCTGCAGGATTTGGCGGCCAGCTTCGGCGACCGTCCGGCCGCCGTCGCCCGGGAGCTGACCAAGCGGTTCGAAGAAGTGCGGCGGGGGACCTTGCCGGACCTGGCCAGCCACTACGCCACCGAGCCTGCCCGCGGGGAGATCACCTTGGTCGTCGGCCCGGCGCCGACCGGGAATGACGCCGAGGACCTGGACGGCCAGTTGCGCCGGGCGATGGAGGGAAGCAGCTTGAAAGACGCCGCCGCCATGGTTGCGGGCGCGACGGGTCTGCCGCGAAGGACAGTCTATGCCCGGGCGCTGGAGATCAGCCGGGAACCTCCTCCCTCTCCTCTCGGGAGAGAGCCGGGGTGAGGGGGTCTCGGCTGCGGAGCGGCGCCTGTGGGTGCCACCGGCGCACGCCCCTGAGCTGGCCGGAGCGGCACCAGACAACCTCCCTTCCTCGGCCCTAAACCGTTCTGCGGTTTGAACCCCGAGGAGGCTACGGAAGCCTCAACGTCCGCTGACGATGCGGTCCATCAACTCCTTGACCGTCGGAATGAACCCGTTGGAGTAGAACGGGTCCTTGGCAAAGCGGTAAGCATTGTGGCCGCTGAACATCAACTGGTGCTCGATGGCGTCCGGCGTCTGGTCGTCGCGCCGGACAGACTGCAAGGTCTTCTGGATGCAGAAGCTGCGGGGGTCGGCCTTCTTGCCGTTCGAGTAGTCCGGCTCGTGCTGGCTCCAGTTGCTGAAGCGGCACTGGCTTAAGCAGCCCATGCAGGACACCTGGTCATCGGTGATGCGCGCCGCACGCTCCGGCGTCACGAAGATTAGCGTGCCGTCCGGCGTCCGCATGGCTTCGGTAAAGCCCTTGGCGATCCAGCCCTCGGCATTGAACAGGTCCTGCGCCGTCAGATAGACCGCACGCTTGCGCGGGCCGATGCCGAGCATGGCCGTATGCTCACCGACGGCTTCGGTCGTGTAGGCGACCTGGTGTTCACTGCGCTCCCGCAGTTCCCCGATGAAGCCGTTGTTGACAGCACTGGAGTAGAAGCCGGTCGGGCTGAACTTGTTCAGGAAGACGTCTCCCTCCTTCAAGGTCAGCAGCCGGGTCTTCCAGGCATCGCTGATCGGGCTTTCCTTGGTCAGCAACGGACGCGTGCCGAACTGGAAGGCGATGGGGCCAAGGTCGGGGTTGTCAATCCAGTCCTCCCACTCCTCCAGCCACCACACGCCGCCGGCCATGATGATGGGGGTCTGGTCCAGGCCGAAGGTCCGCATCAGCTTCCGCAGCGCCAGCACGCGGGGGAAGGGGTCCTCGGGCTTGGTCGGGTCCTCGCCGTTCGACAGGCCGTTATGGCCGCCGGCAAGCCAGGGGTCCTCATACACGACGCCGCCCAGCAAGGATGCCGCCTTGGAGTAGGCGCGCTTCCACAACGCGCTGAACGCGCGGGATGATGAGACGATAGGGTAGTAGTGAACGCCGAAGCGCGCGGCAATATCGGACAACCGATAGGGCATACCCGCGCCGCAAGTCAGGCCGTTGATCAACCCTTTGGCGCCTTCCAGCACCCCGGTGATGACGCGCTCGGCCCCGCCCATCTCCCATAGCAGGTTGGCGTGGATGCGGCCCTTGCCGCCGGAGATGTCGTAAGCGCGCTGGGCCTGGTCTATGCCGCCCTTGATGCCATAGGCGATCAGTTCCTCGTGCCGCTCGCGCCGGGTGCGTCCCGCATAATGCTGCGGGTCGGGGTTGCCGTCGGCGTCGTAGAAGTCGGCGTTGACTGCGCTGAACGTCCCGGCGCCGCCAGCAGCAGCCCAGTGGCCAGATGATACGCCAGTGGACACCCCGATGCCCTTGCCGCCTTCGACCAAGGGCAGCACATCCACGCCGCCCATCCTGATCGCGTTGACTTCCTTCATCGCCGCTCCGTCCCTTGGTACATGCCAACGCGCCTGTATTTCGCAAGCGCGTCAACGCGTTGCTAACGCGCCGGTGCTTCAAATATGTGACGCCGGGCCTGGCTATGCCAGACCCGGCGCGCCGGTTTTATTACAGACGATTACAGCCGGGGCAACTACTCGGCGGCTTCGTTCCGGTTGCGCCCGCCGTCGCGGCCCCCATCGCGACGCGGCCCGTCGCGGTCCCCACCCTCTCGGCCACCACCTTCGCGGCCCGGCTTGCTGCCGACCTGCTCGGTGATGTCGGCGCCCGTCGCCTGGTCCACCACGCGCATGGACAGCTTGACCTTGCCCCGGTCGTCGAAGCCGATGACCTTCACCTTCACGGCGTCGCCCTGGTTCACGACATCCGTCGTCTTGTTGACCCGGCCCTGCTGCAGCTCGCTGATGTGCACCAGCCCGTCCTTGGCGCCCAGGAAGTTCACGAAGGCGCCGAAGTCCGCCGTCTTGACCACCTTGCCGTTGTAGATCTTGCCGACCTCGGCCTCCGCCACGATCCCCTGGATCATGTCTATCGCCTTCTGGCTCGCCTCCTCGGTCGTAGCGGCGATCTTGATGGTGCCGTCGTCCTCGATGTCGATCTTGGCGCCGGACTGCTCCACGATGTCGCGGATCACCTTGCCGCCGGTGCCGATGACCTCGCGGATCTTCTCCTTCGGCACGGTGATGACGGTGATGCGTGGCGCCGTCGCCGCGACCTCCGCCCGGTTGCCCTGGATGGCCTTCGCCATCTCGCCCAGGATGTGCAGCCGGCCCTCGCGCGCCTGCTCCAGCGCGATCTTCATGATGTCGGCCGTGATGGACGTGATCTTGATGTCCATCTGCAAGGACGTGACGCCCTGCTCGCTGCCGGCCACCTTGAAGTCCATGTCGCCCAGGTGGTCCTCGTCACCCAGGATGTCGGACAGCACGGCAAAGCCGCGGTCCTCCTTGATCAGGCCCATGGCGATGCCCGCGACGGGCCGGGCCAGCGGGACGCCGGCGTCCATCAGGGACAGGCTGGTGCCGCAGACCGTCGCCATGCTGCTGCTGCCGTTGCTCTCGGTGATCTCGGACACCACCCGCATCGTATAGGGGAACACGTCCTTGCCCGGCAGAACCGGGCGCACCGCGCGGTAGGCCAGCTTGCCATGCCCGATCTCGCGACGGCCCGGGCTACCCATGCGCCCGGCCTCGCCGACCGAGTACGGAGGGAAGTTGTAGTGCAGCATGAAATGTTCGCGGCGCTCCCCTTCGAGCGCGTCAATGATCTGCTCGTCCTGCCCGGTGCCCAGCGTCGCGACGCACAGCGCCTGCGTCTCTCCGCGGGTGAACAGGCTGCTGCCGTGGGCGCGGGGCAGCACGCCGACCTCGGCCACGATCTGGCGGACGGTCTTGGTGTCGCGCCCGTCAATGCGAGTCCCGGTATCCAGGATGGCGTTGCGGACCACGTCGGCTTCAAGCTCCTTGAAGACGGACTTGGCCTTCTCGGCGTCCAGCCCCTCTTCGGTCAGGCTGGCCATGGCGGCCTTCTTGGCGGCGCCGACCTTCTCCTGCCGGACCTGCTTCATGCGCTCCTGGTAGGCTTCCGTCAGCGAGGCGCGGGCCAGGGCATCCACACGGGACACCAGGGTGGCGCGGCCCTCGTCGGCCTCGGGCAGCGACCACGGCTCCTTGGCGGCATGCTCGGCCAACTCGATGATCGCCTGGATGACAGGCTGGCAGTGCTGGTGGCCGAAGGTGACGGCCCCGAGCATCACGTCCTCGGACAGCTCCTGCGCCTCGGACTCCACCATCAGCACGCCCTCGGTCGTGCCGGCCATCACCAGGTCGAGCTTGCTGGTCTTGAGCTGCTCGGCGGTGGGATTGAGGATATAGGCGCCATTCTCGAACCCGACGCGGGCGGCGGCGATGGGGCCGAAGAAGGGGATGCCGGACAACGTCAGTGCGGCGGAGCAGCCAATCATGGCAACGACATCGGGGTCGTTCTCCATGTCATGGCTCAATACGGTGGCCACGACCTGGACCTCGTTGCGGAAACCGTGCGGGAACAGCGGGCGGATCGGGCGGTCAATCAGGCGGCTGGTCAGCACCTCCTTCTCGGACGGGCGGCCCTCGCGCTTGAAGAAGCCGCCGGGGATCTTGCCGGCAGCGAACGCCTTCTCCTGGTAGTTGACGGTCAGCGGGAAGAAGTCCTGGCCGGGCTTGGTGCTGCGGACGCCGACGGCGGTGCAAAGGACGATGGTATCGCCCAGCCGGGCCAGCACGGCACCATCGGCCTGGCGGGCCATCTTGCCCGTCTCCAGCACCAGCTTGCGCCCGCCCCAGTCGAGTTCTTTACGGAAGTAGTTGAACATGCGTGTGTCCTTCATGCGCCGTGCAGAGAGGGCCGCGGGTTCCCAGGGTGCTGACAGCGGGGGCGGCGTCTCGGGCCACAGGAGGCGGCCTGCACCTTGCGGGGCAGCCGCGGCGGGGGGTTTAGGCCCGCGGTCTCGTGTGGCCTGAGGCGCCGTCGCGGACAGGTCCGGGCGGCCGGCTCCGCCAGACGGCGGTGTATGGGGCCGTGTGGCCCCTCGTGTGCCCGGCGCCACGATTGGCGCCGGGGTCGCATCGCCTAGAGCATCATCGGATCAAATGTGTACACGTCCCGATAAAATGCTCATGGAAACAAGAACTGAGCCATGCCCAGTGCGGCTATCCGCACCAAGCGTCTTTAGCGGCGCAGGCTCAGACGGCCAATGAGCGTCTGGTAGCGCGCGCTGTCCTTCTTCTTCAGGTAGTCCAGCAGGCGGCGGCGGCGGCCGACCAGCATCAGCAACCCGCGCCGGCTGTGGAAGTCCTTGGAATGGATCTTCAGGTGTTCGGTCAGGTTGACGATCCGCTCGGTCGCCAGCGCAACCTGGACTTCGGGGCTGCCGGTGTCGGCGGTGCCCATAGCATACTCTTGGACCAGCGCCGTGCGGCGCTCATCGGTAATCGACATCGGGGTGCTCCAATCCTGGGGTTACAACATGCGCTCGGGTTTCAGCCATCCGTCTTGCAGACGGCACAGCCCGATGACGCGCGTCCCCGCCATGGCACGGGCCAGGCCCCCTGCGGGGTCGGCCGTCCGTGGAATGCGGCCCATCAGGTCCACCAGGTTGATCGCCTGGCCTTGTGACAGGCTGTGGGCCTCCGCATCGGTCAGGGCCAGCGCCGGGATGTCGGCCAGCGCGGTCATGACCGGGCGCAAGAGGTCCGGGGATGCCGGCGCGTTGTCCGCCCCGCGCAGGCATTTGTCCAGGGAAATCGCCTCCGCCTCCAGGAACGGGCCGACCCGGAGGCGCCGCAACGCCGCGACATGGCCCAAAGCACCGCACGCGATAGCCAGGTCACGCGCCAGGCTCCGCATATAAACACCCTTGCCCGATTGCACTTCGAACACCGCCGTGTCCGCATCGGTTCGCTCGACTAACTCGAAGCAGTCCACACGGGCGGGGCGGGGCGGCAGGGCAGGGGGCCGGCCGTCGCGCGCCATGTCGTAGGCGCGCTCCCCATCCACCTTGATGGCGGAGTAGGCGGGCGGCACCTGCATGATGTCGCCGATGAACGCCGGGAGCGCCGCGCGGAGCTGCTCGTCTGTGGGGCGGGCGTCGGACGTTGCGACCGTCTGCCCGTCCGCGTCGTCGGTGTCCCGCGCATCGCCCAGGCGGAGGGTGAAGCGGTAGAGCTTGGTGCCGTCCTG
>Ga0123338_10003211_pt1 | contig 14889 bp, 13 predicted proteins | sample grotaG_FD_89793 | JGI IMG/M metagenome (GOLD analysis project Ga0123338, IMG submission 89793) | Glacier valley bacterial and archeal communities from Borup Fiord, Nunavut, Canada, to study Microbial Dark Matter (Phase II) -... | ecosystem: Environmental > Aquatic > Freshwater > Ice > Glacier ...
GATGTGCAGAAAGGCTGCGTTCGCGAGCAGATAAATCAACGCGACAAAGGCCACGCCCAGACCGAGCGCGAGCGGCACGTTGCGTTGTGGCCGTTCTATCTCACCGGCTACGAAGCTGACCACATTCCATCCGTCGTAGGCGAGCAGGCAGGCCACGGTGGCCAGGCCGAGGCCGCCTGCCGTGATCTGGCTGAAGTTGGCGGGGCCGGTGAAGATGGTTCCCTTCGCGGAGAATGCCCCTACAATCAGCACCGATAAACCTGCCAGTTTTAGGAACAGGAAGAGCTTCTGGACAAACGCTCCGCCTTGGGTGGCACGGTAGTTGATCGCGCTCAACAACAGGATGAGCAACACGGAAATTGCTTTTGACCAGAACGGCGTGAGGGGGAATAATTGCGCGGCGTAAATGGAAAAGCCGATGGAGAGCGAGGCGATCTGAGCGGCCATGGTGACCAGGAAGAGCGTCCAGGCGCACAGGAAAGCCAAGAGTGGGCCGAAGGCTTCGCGCAGGAACACATACTGGCCTCCGGTGGCTGGCATCATGCCACCGAGTTCAGCGAAGGCAAGCGCCCCGAAGAACGATACTAGCCCAGCGAGGAACCAGACCAGCAGTATGGATTGAGCAGAGGGAAGATGCCGCGCGATGACGCTGGGCACCAGGAAGATGCCGCCTCCAATGACGCTGCCGATCAGTATCGACGCAGCATCCAGAAGTGTAAGGCGCCGGGGAAGCTCTTTCACAGGATATGGAACGTGGGTTCCACCAGCACTTCGGTCTTGAGGCTGTTCGCGATGTAGCATTCGCGGTGCGCCACTTCGGAAAGGTGGGCCAGGCGTTCCAGCGTGGCGCCGGCGCGGACGGTGATGACGGGACGCAGCACGATGCGCGTGATGTGCACTGGCTTGACGTCTTCCGGCATTTCAGCGGTGGCGGAATCTTCGTATGCGACGACATCGAGCCGGGCTCTTGCGGCCACCGCGAGGAAGCTTAACAACTGGCAGGAGGCGGCTGCCATCACCAGCAACTGTTCTGGATTGAGCAGTGCGGGGTTTCCGCGAAAGGCGGGGTCGGAGCTGAGCGTGAGGGCCGCTTGCGCGGGCGGGGCTGCCGCTGTGTGCTGGCGGTTGTAGGCGTCATAGCCAACTGCGGTGCTGCCGCGCCAGCTTACGGCCGCTTGGTATTTGTGAGTTAAAGCCATCGTCTGAGGAAGGAACAGATATGGTAACCGTCTATAAACTTGAACGGCGATTCGCCAATGGTGTAGTGTCCGCAGGGCATCTCGACAAACTTTGCGTCGATGTTGCGGCGTGTGATGTGTTCGCGCGTATCGCGTGAGAGTTGGACGGGGAACGTGGTGTCGTAGGTGGCGTAAATGAACAGCGATTTCTTGTTTAATTCGGCGAAGCGATCCATGTAGTGGACGGGGCTGATGGCGCTCCAGACGCGGCGCAGGCGGTCGAGATCGATATCGTTTTCGATGCCTTGGCGGATGTGGCGCGTGGAGAGGCCCTGCCAGACCACATCGGCGACATAAGTGGAGCAGTGGTTGAACACGTTGACGGCGATGCGGGGATCGTGGGCGCTGGCTAGAAAGGCGTAGCAGGAGCCGAGGCTGGTGCCGACGATACCGAGTTGCTCGTAGCCTTGCTGCTGAAGCCAATCGTAGGTAGCACGGACGTCGATGACGGCCTGGCGCGTGGCATCGATAGTGCGCGCGATGTTCGAGGAGACGGCGTAATCCGCGCGCTCCAGTTCAGGCGGCATCCGGTGATCGTGATACGGCAGGCTGATGCGCAGCGCGGTGATGCCGAGTTTCGCGATGCCCGCGCAGAGAGCCATATGCTGATTCAGGCTGGCGTTCCAATGGGGCAGCACCACCACGGCCCTTTTTGGTTTATTCGCAGGCTGCCGGGCGCGAAAGACGCGAGCATGGACCGTGTTGTTCTCCGGATACGGCGTATCGACGGGAGAGGTGAATTTGAGCCAGTGATGTTCCAGGCGAAAATCGGTTGGCGGTTCGTAGCCATAGAACGATTCGCTCTGTGCCAACGCCAGCACATTCATTTCGGCTATGTAGTCTTCGGGCTCATGGCCGTTGCGGGGCTGCTCGATGGCGGCGGGCCACTTATCGGTCCACTCAACGCCCCAATCGAAGGGGCGCACTACGCGATTGGTGGAGCGGAAGGCGAGGCTGTTCTCCCAGCGGCTCATCCGGCGGCCGTACCATCGCTTCACCATGATTTTGTGTATTGCGGCAAACTCTTTATTTTAACAAGCGGCGTGTTGAGAAACTCCATGACGGGGAGCGCGGCTCGTAAGGCTTGCGAGAGCTGCTTGTAAAGCTCGGGCGTGCCTGCGATGGCGGGATCGAGATTGCGCCAAAAGAAGAATTGCTTGCGGCGCAGCAGGTCCGCGACGGGATGATTGGGATCGAAGCCCTTCGGGACTCGCGTGAGTTGTTCGCCTTGCAACTCACCCAGCGTGCTGCGTAATTTTGGCGCTCGGCAGAGTTTGTCCAGGGCCTGGTGATGCTCGGCCAGGTGATTGCGAAGAGCACGTAGCTCTTCGGGCCCGGGCCGATAGGAGCCTGCCGCGAAGAGCACCTCTTCCGGCGAGATGTGGAAATAAAACACCGCACTGCCATCGCGACCCAGACCGTGCTTTTTCAAAGCCGCCGAAATCATGGTTTTGTATGGCGTTTTATTTTTGCTGAAACGCGTATCGCGATAGATGCGGTAAATGCACTTCGCGGGGTCCTGAACGTATTCGGGCGCGATCTTTTCGATATCGCGCTGCAGGGCCGCGACAAGCTCCGTCATGGGTGCTTTGACTTGCGTATCGAAGATCTCTTTGCGCGGCTGGAACCACTCGCGGTTGTTATTTTTCTTGAGAGCGCGCAGAAAGCGAATTCCTTCGCCGGGGAAGCCGGCAAAACCGGGCTTCAAGTGCGCGCTCCTTTATAATCGAGGTTCATGGCCACCACGGAAGAGATTCTTCGGAGTCTCGCCGCGATTCCCAATTTACAGATAGCAGAGCACGCGGCGCTTTCCGGGTATACGCGCTTCGGAATCGGTGGGCCGGCGGATGCGGTGGTGGAGACAACAGCCGCCGAATCATTCGCTTCCGCGTTGCAGGCAGTGCGCGCGAGTAAAATTCCGTTTGTTGTGATCGGCGGCGGCTCCAATCTGATTGTGGCCGATGAAGGCTTTCGTGGCATTGTGCTGAAGTTCGGCGGACACCGGATTCGCATTGAGGGAACGCTCGCGATTGCGGAGGGCGGCGCGGTGCTGCAGGATTTGGTGGATGCGACCATCGCGGCCGGGCTGAGCGGCATTCATACCATGACAGGCATACCGGGTTCGGTGGGCGCAGCGGTGTATGGCAACGCGGGCGCGTATGGGCATTCCATTTCTGAATGGACGCGGCGGGTGTGCTTTTTCGATGGCGAGACGGAGCGCGAGTTCGACAATACGGCGTGCGAGTTCCACTATCGCGAGAGCGTGTTCAAGAAGCATAAAGACTGGATCGTGCTTTCGGTGGAGCTTACGTTGCAGCGCGCCGATGCGGCGGAGTTGAAGGTTAAGGCGGATGGGATATTGGCCATTCGCAATGAGAAGTATCCGCCCACGATGAAGTGCGCCGGCAGCATCTTTAAGAACTATCTGCTGGCGGAATTGCCGGAAGCGGTGGCTCAGGCGCTGCCCGAAAATGTGATTCGCGAAGGCAAGGTTCCGTCGGCTTACTTTCTGGAACAGGTGGGCGCGAAAGGCATGAAGGTGGGCGACATTCACGTGGCGGATTATCACGCGAACCTGATTTATAACGCGGGGCATGGCACGGCGCGTGAGCTGGTGACGATGATTCGCGAACTGAAGCGACGAATCGAAGAGCGGTTCGGCATTCCGCTTGAGGAAGAAGTGCAGTACGTTGGGCAGCTATGAAGGCCGCGCTGTTGTTGCTTTGGCTGTTCGCTATCGACTTGCGGCAAGCCGTGCGCAATGGCGATCTGGAGAGCGCACGCCAAGCAGTGGCCGCAGGAGCGGATGTGAACCAAGTGGATGCGATCGGTTCGACGGCGCTTCATGACGCGGTGTGGAGCGGGCGGGCGGACTTGGTGAAACTGCTGCTGGATGCGAAGGCGCAGGTGAATGTGAAGCATCGCGAGGCGGGCTCGACGCCGCTGCATTACGCGGTGATGAAGAACAATCGCGAGATTACCGAGTTGCTGCTGGCGCGTGGCGCGGATGTGAAGGTCAGCAATGTAACTCTGGCGACTCCGCTGCATTCGGCAGCCGCGCGCGGCTACACAGATCTGGTGAAGCTGCTGCTGGAGCATGGCGCGGACGTGAATGCGAAAGATAATACGGGCTCTACAGCGCTGAACGAAGCGGCATGGCAGGGCTTCGCCGATACGGCCGCCCTGCTGATTGAGAACGGCGCGGCGGTGGACAATGTGAACACTTTGACGGGCAGCACTCCGCTGAACGGCGCGGCGCTGAAAGGAAATCGTGACGTGGTGGAACTGCTGGTGAAGAAGGGCGCGGATGTTTCGAGCCGCGACCAAGGGGGTGCGACGGCTTTGGAGAATGCAGCTCATTATCAGCATCCCGATGTGATGGCGGTGCTGGTGCGCGACATGCGAGCCCTGAAGAGCACGGAGGTGAGCGGCCCGGCGCTGCTGAATGAAGCCGTGCTGAAGGGCCAGGGCAATGTGGTGGAGATGCTGCTGAAGCTGCGCGTTGATGTGAACGCGCGATACAAAGGCGGCGCAAGCGCGCTGCACGCGGCGGCGTTGAAGGGCAATGAGCCCATTGCGGCGCTGCTGATTGAGCATGGAGCGGATACGAATTCGGCGAACGAATATGGCGGCTCACCGCTGCACGATGCCGCGCTGAGTGGGCATGCGGGCATGGTGAAGCTGCTGCTGGACCACCATGCGCTGGTGAATGCGAGGGAGCTGGAGAGCGGCGCGACTCCGCTATACAACGCGGCTTCGCTGGGGCGCGAGGATGTGGTGCAAGTGCTGCTGGACCGGGGAGCGGATGTGAACCTGACGAACAAAGCGGGCGCGACACCTTTGCATGCGGCGGTGGTGAACGGGTATACGGCCGTTAGTACGCTGCTGAAATCGCACGGAGGGAAGGACTTGGCGCCGAAGCAGTAACCATGCTGATTCCCGTTTTGTTGCTGTTGATGCAGGCCGCGCAATACGACGTGATTGTTGCGGGAGGCCGCGTGATGGATGGCGCAGGCAACCCCTGGTTTCGAGCCGATGTGGGAATTCGCGGCGATACGGTGGTGGCGATGGGCGACCTTTCGCAGGCTAGTGCGAGATTGCGGATCGATGCGAAGGGCCGCATGGTGGCGCCGGGGTTCATCGATATTCATTCGCATGGAGGGCGCGGCTTGTTTGCGGTGCCGACGGCGGAGAACTATCTGCGTGAAGGCGTGACGACGATGATTGAAGGTCCGGATGGGAGTTCGGCGTTGCCGCTGGGAAAGTTCCTCGACAAGGTAAAGCAGACCGGCGTTTCGATCAATGTGGGCAGCTTTGTGGGGCACGGCTCGATTCGCGCGGAGGTGCTGGGGCTGGTGAACCGGCAGGCGACGGCAAGCGAGTTGGAGAGGATGCGCGGCTTGGCGCGGCAAGCGATGCTGGATGGCGCGTTCGGGCTTTCGACCGGGCTGTTTTATGTGCCGGGTAATTTCGCGAAGACGGAGGAAGTGATCGAACTGGCGAAGGTGGTGGGCGCAATGGGCGGCATTCATCAATCGCATATGCGCGATGAGGCGGACAAGATTGAAGAGTCGGTGCGCGAGACGATTCGGATCGGCGAAGAGGGCCACTTGCCGACCCAGGTGACACATCACAAGATTATTGGGCAGGCGAACTGGGGCAAGAGCGTGGAGACGCTGAAGCTGGTGGAAGCGGCGCGGGCGCGTGGCGTGGATGTGACGATCGATCAGTATCCTTATACGGCGTCGAGCACCGGCCTTGCGGCACTGCTGCCGCAGTGGGCGCTGGAGGGTGGGCAGAAGGCGACGGTAGAGCGTTTGAATGCGCCGGATGCAAGGGCGCGGATCAAGGCGCAGATTGTGGTGAACCTGCGGGACGGCAGAGGCGGCGGCGATGCGAAGAACGTCACCGTCGCAGCTTGCGGCTTCGATGAGAGCCTGGCGGGCAAGAGCTTGGCCGAGCTGACGCGGGCTGGTGGCGTTGCGGTGACGTTCGAAGAAGCGGCCGAGACCACGATGGCGATGCAGAAACGCGGTGGCTGCAGCATGATCTATCACGCCATTGGGGAAGAGGATGTGGCGCGGATCATGAGGTCGCCGTATACGATGATTGCGTCGGATGGCGATATACCGGTGTTTGGGAGAGCGGCTCCGCACCCGAGGAGCTATGGGACATTCGCGCGGGTGCTGGGCGAGTATGTTCGCGTGCAACGCGTGCTGACGCTGGAAGAGGCGGTGCACAAGATGAGCGGAATGCCGGCGCAGCGGTTGGGGATTGCGGACCGGGGGCTGTTGCGCGTGGGGATGAAGGCGGATGTGGTGGTGTTCAATGCGGCGACGGTGAGCGATAAGGCTGAGTTTGAGAGGCCGCATCAGTATTCGGTGGGCTTCAGCGATGTGATGGTGAATGGGAAGCCGGTGCTGCTGGGGGGGAAGGTCACGACTGCACGTCCGGGGGCTGTGTTGTATGGGCCGGGGCGCGTAAAGTAAGCGCCTCACCTACCAGGAATAAGCTGCCCGCGATGAAGGTGGTTCCGGTGAAGCGGGGGAGGTCGCTGAGCGAGTTTGCGATGGTGAGGTTTGGGTGAGTTGCCAGCGTGGCGATTTCTTGGGCTGGCATTGCGCGAGATTGGTGGGGCGCGGTGAGGATCACTTCGTCGAAGAGCGGGAAGAGGATTTGGGCCATCTCTTGAACGGCTTTGTCGCGCATGGCTCCGAAGACTAGCGTGAGCCGTTCGCCGGGGAAGAACTGGCGGATGTAGGCGGCGAGCGCGCGAGCTCCGGCGGGGTTGTGGGCTCCATCGACGATGACGTCCGGGTTGGTGGCGATACGCTCAAGACGTCCGGACCAATGGGCGTTCGCGATGCCTTTTGGGTTGACGTTCAGTTGGGCTAACGCGACGGCGGCGGTTCTGGCGTTTTCGATTTGATGCGCGCCGGCTAAGGGGCACGTGATGGAGAGGTTGCCTGCTTCAAACTTGCTGTTCCACTTGGTGAGGTTCACGTTGTGGAGGGGCCAGTTTTCGGTGGCGATCAGTGGCTGGTGATGCGCGAAGGCGGGTAGGGCTTCGGGGTGCTGGGGGGCGATGACGGCGGGGATGCCGGGCTTGCAGATGCCGGCTTTTTCGCTCGCGATTTGAAGGAGCGTGTTGCCGAGGAAGAATTGGTGATCGTAATCGATGGGCGTGATCACACTGAGTTCGGGGGTGACGACGTTGGTGGCGTCGAGGCGGCCGCCTAAGCCGGTTTCGAGCACTACGATTTCGGCTTCGCGGGCGAAGAGCAAGAAGGCCATGGCGGTGACGGATTCGAAGTAAGTTGTGAGGCCCACTAGTTCCACTTCTTCGAAGGCTTCGGTGAACTGTTGCTGACTGATTGGTGCGCCTGCGAGTTGGATTCTCTCGGTGGGCTGGATGAGGTGAGGCGAGGTGTAAAGGCCGGTGCGATGGCCCGCCTCGCGTAAGCCAGCTTCGATCATGGCGCAGGTGCTTCCTTTTCCGTTGGTGCCGGCGACGTGGATGAACCTTGGAACGCGGTGCGGGTTGCCTAGCGCGTCGAGAGTGCGGGTGATGTTTTCGAGGCCGAACTTCGCGGTCTTGGGAAGTTCGTTGCCTAGCGCGTAGAGTCTCTCTACCGCCTCGCGATAAGTCATCCCACGAAAAATTTCAGGGCTTGGGAGATGTAGGTTTTGAGTTCGGCGCGGGGGACCACCGCGTCGAGCATGCCGTGCTTGATCAGGAACTCACTGCGCTGGAAGCCTTCGGGCAGTTTTTGCCGGATGGTCTGTTCGATGACGCGCGGGCCGGCGAAACCGATGAGCGCGCCGGGTTCGGCGATGTTGAGGTCGCCCAGCATGGCTAGGCTGGCAGTGACGCCGCCGGTGGTGGGGTCGGTGAGGACGCTGATGTAGGGGATGCGGGCTTCGTCGAGGCGCATGAGGGCCGACGAAATTTTCGCCATCTGCATGAGGCTGATAGCGCCTTCCTGCATGCGCGCGCCGCCCGATGCGGAGACGATGACGATGGGGGCAACCTCAGCGATGCTGCGTTCAATGGCGCGCGTGATGCGCTCCCCCATGACGGAGCCCATGGAGCCGCCGATGAAGCGCGGGTCCATGGCGCAGATGTTGATTTTGCGACCGTTGAGCAGGCCGCGTGCGGAGATGAGGGCGTCAGTGAGGCCGGTGGCGGACTGCATGGAGAGCAGGCGTTCGCGATATGGTTTGTTGTCGACGAAAGAGAGGGGATCTGAGGAGCGGAGGTCGCCATCGAGTTCTTCGAAACGGCCTTCATCGAACAGGAGTTCGAGGCGCGCGCGGGCATCGAGGCGGAAGTGGGCGCCGCAACGGGGACAGACGTTGTGCGTGGTTTCGAGATCCTTCTTCCAGATGATTTCGCGGCAGGACTCGCATTTTTTCCAGAGCCCTTCGGTCTTGACGGTCTTCTCGGCGTCATCGACTTTGGGCTTCTTTTCGGGATTTTGCGGTTCTCGTTTAAACCAAGCCATTTTTTAAGCGAACTTCCCACACTAGCGCGGGTACGGATGGCCTCGCAAGATGGCCCAAGCGCGGTAGATCTGTTCAGAGAGCATGGCGCGTGCCAATTCGTGGGGAAAGGTCATGCGCGAGAGGGAGAGGAGCACGTGAGCATCCTTTCGCCAGGAGGGGGGCAGGCCATCGTGGCCGCCGATGAGAAAGACGAGGTCGTGGCCGGCCATTTCGGCGCTGGAGAAGAGCTTGGCGAAGTCTTCTGAGGGCATCGCGGTGCCGGCGGGATCGAGATAGATGCGGCGGGCGTTGGGGTGGCGCGCGGGGATATCGAACCTGTCCGGCTTGATCTCCAGCATTTGAGTTGGAGCGTAGTGAGCGGCGCGGCGGACGAATTCTTCGGCAATTGCGTTGGCGTGTGGATCCTTGGGCTTCCCGATGAAGTATAGGAAAACTTTCAAGCCGGCGGAATTTCGACGACCTTACCTGCGCGCCAGAGCCGCTCCAGCGAGTAATATTCGCGGGACTTAGGCGAGAAGATGTGGACGAGAAAATCGCTGTAATCGGCCAGAATCCATTCGGCGCCCTCGTAGCCTTCGAGGCTGGAGGGAAGATCGCCCTCGGCCTTAAGCTTCAGATTGATTTCGTCGCTGATGGCCTGCACCTGGCGGTTGTTATTGCCGGTGCAGATCACGAAATGATCTGTAAAGGAAGTGATGCCGGTGAGGTCAAGAACGATGATGTCTTCGGCCTGCTTACTTTGGGCGGCCCTGACGGCGAGCAACCAGTGCGGAGTTTCGGCAGACGTTTCCGTACTTTGAATTTGTTCTACTTCTTCCTGCGGCAGAGACTGCCTCCCAAGCCTTTATCGTACACTACGAACGAGAGCTTTGAGACCGAGACTGCTATGGGCGGCGGCACTGTTTGCCGTTGCAGTGAACGCCCAAAAACCGACTTCGGCCGACTTTGCGCTGGAGGACCCTTCTGTCTTGAGGGCGCGCATGGAGATGGACAGGATGCGCATGCTGGTGGATAACGGGACGGTGCCGCGCGCGCGCCTGGAGAAAGCCGAGCAGGATCTGCTGGACAAACAGGACGAAGCGTTGATTACGCGCGCGCTCTATGGGCGAGATGTGACGACGGAGCAGGCGGCTGAGACGGTGACGGCGGCTGAGCGGAGGCTGGCGCGGCGGAAGAAGACGCTCGAAGAGGCGGCGAAGCAACTGGCGGCGGGGATTATTGCCCAGCAGGATCTGAACGTGGCCAAAGACGATGTGGACCGTGCCCAGAAAGATGTGGATTGGGCGGTGGCGCGGGGCAAGCTGGTGAAGCAGGTGGAGTTTATGGCGGCGGCGGAAGCGGATCTGATGTCGCAGTTAGGCCGGATGTCTCCGCTTGAGGCCAACAAGCTGATGGAGCATTTCGATGGGAAGGGGACGTTTACGCCGCAGGACCGGACGCGGGTGGAGACGGCCTTTTTGGCGCGGTTCCGGCATGGGCTGCCGGTGAGCGCCGATGGCGGGAGCGAGGTGCATAAATCGATGGGGTTCGACCATCGGGGACGGGTGGATGTGGCGGTGAATCCGGACGCGCCGGAAGGGGTGTGGCTGCGGCATTTTCTGACGGCGAACCGGATTCCGTTCTTTGCGTTCCGGACGGCGATTGCGCATAAGGCTACGGGCGCGCATGTGCATATGGGGCCTGCGAGTACGCGATGGGTGGCGGGAAAATCGTGAGCCGGGTGTGGCTGTTGGCAGTACTGGTGGTTGGTGCCTTGGCGGGCGCGGAGAGCGATGCGGTCGCGCTGGCAGCGAATGTGCGGGCGCGTCATATGCCGTTTGGGACGGTGCTGGACCCGATCTTCGCATCGGCCGCGAGCGACCAGATTGTCGGGTACACGCGCTGCGGCGATTCTGCGCTTTGGACAGGCACGTATCTTGCGGGCGAGGCCTTTCGGTATCAGGTGACGGGGGCTGCGGAGGCGCTGGATAATGTGCGGGCCGCGCTTGCGGGGCTGAAGAGCTTGGCCGATGTAACAGGCGACAACCGTCTGGCGCGTTGCATCGTGCAGGCGGATTCGCCGTTTGAGGCGGGCATTGAGAGCGAAGAAGCGCACAACACGGTTCATCAGGCGGGCGCATTTGTATGGCTGGACAACACGAGTCGCGACCAAGTGGTGGGCGCGTTCCTGGGCCTGGGCGTGGCGTATGACTTTGTGGATGACGCGCAAGTGAAGCAGGACGCCGCTGACTTGACGGCGCGCTTGATTGGGTTCGTGGCGCGACACCAATGGAGCCCGAATGACGATATCTCGAACACCTTTCTGGTGCGTCCGGAAGAGCTGCGGATGCTGTTGGCGGTGGCGAACCATGTGAACCCGAACAGCCCCGTGAGTGCGCCGTTTCTGCTGGGTCCGGTGGGGGCGGCGGTTCCGGTGGATGTGGTGAGCGTGAGCAGCTATTTCAAGTTCAATCTGGACTACATGAGCTTCTATCAACTGCTGCGATTGCAGAGCAGTGCGGATGGGCTGACGGCCTACCAGGTGGTGCGCGGGTTTACCGCTTCGCACCAGAACGCTTTTTTCAACATGGTGGACCGGGCGATTCAGGGGCCGGATGCGGCGCGCGATTTGGAGACGCGGCAACTGCTGGACCAGTGGCTGCAACGGCCTCTGCGCAACGCGTATGTGGACGTATCGGGCACGGTGAAAGTGTGTGGAAGTGAGGCTTGTTCGCCGGTGCCGGTGCCGCTGCGGCCCCCGACGGATTACATTTGGCAAAGGAACCCGTTTCAGCTGGCTGGCGGGGGCGCGGGAGATGTGGAATCGGCGGGAATCGATTACACACTGCCGTATTGGATGGCGCGATTTTACGGCGTGATTGGGACGGGGACGACGGTGCAATCGGCGGCGGCGCCATTGGGAGCGATTGCGGCGGATTCGCTGGCTTCAGTGTTCGGGACGTTCAGCAGCAGCCAGGTTACGGTGACGGATGCAGCGGGGGTGACGCGGACGGCGACGGTGGTGTATGCCAGTGCCGGGCAGATCAACTTTTTGGTGCCGGCGGGGACGGCGCCGGGCGTTGCTGTGGTGCGTGTGGGTGACCAAACGGCAAGAGTTGCGGTGCAGGTGTTTGCTCCGGCGCTGTTTAGTTTGGAAGGCACGGGTTCAGGCGTGGCGGCGGCGACGGCGGTCCGCGCGGATAGAGGCGGCTTGAAGGACGTGCCTGTGTTCCGGTGCTCGGCGGCGGGGTGCGTGGCGGTGCCGATCGATGTGAGTGATGCGGCGGTATATGTGAGTTTGTATGGAACTGGAATCCGGCATGGGAGCGGAGTGACGGCGCATGTGGGCGACTTGCCGGCGACCGTGCTGTATGCGGGACCGGCACCTCCCTTCCCTGGGTTGGACCAGGTGAACGTGCTGCTACCGGTGGAGTTGCGCGGGCGTGGGACTGTGGCGGTGATGGTGGGTGGTTCGAATTTGGTGCAGTTGAACATTCAATAACTATCCGTGTCACGTTCCGGAAGACGTTGTGCAGGATTGTGCAGAATTTTGAATTTCGGTGTTGTGCACAATGGGCGATTCGACCTTGACTTCGTTGGCTGTCTTGAGCACTGCGAGAGCGGCGCGGAGACGGAGGACGGGAGAGGCTTGATAGTTATCGAGAAGGTTGTCGAGGACGTCGAGCGCGCGGGGAGCGAGGTCGTTGCAGCGCTCGCGCCAGACTAGTGTTTGCTCGCGCATTGCGAGTTCGAGCTCGCGCGCGAAAGCGGGTACGTTGAGCCGCCAGTTGCGAATGGTATTGCGATGAATACCCATTTCGACGGCTGCCCAAGTAATGGATCGACCTTCGACGAGATACGCCAGGACTTGCAGTTGAGGCCCGGTGAGTGCGGGGTTGGCGGAATGTTGTTCGGGTTCGGGAGCGGGTGACACGGGAATCTCCTTTCGCCTGGAGCTTAGCGCGTGAGGAGTTGCGTTGTGATGCGTGCGGAGCTGACGGGCGGGCGTTTCGCGAGTGGCGGCGGCGTGAAAATTTATTTTTGGCTTCTGTGACCGGGTATGAGGAGAGCGACGGGGAAGGTTTGGACGAGGGTGGCGAGCGCGACTTGGCCACCGTTCCCTGTTTCGCCGGAGAGGGTGTTGCGCCAGAAACCTTCGGGCAGCGCGATGGCGCCGGTGGCGAGGCCGTGCGAGAGCACCAGGCGAGGCGCGATGACGATGACTTCACCTCTGGCGTAAGCGATGACGTTCGCCGGGGCGGCGAGCGGGCGGTAAGCGCCGAGGCTGGGACGGATTTTGAGCGCCTGTTGCGTGACCCACAGTTTGGGCAGGCCTTCGTCGCGGCGCTGCCAGATTTCGGCGGGCGTGAGCAGCGAGAGTTCGGCAAGGAGGCGGCGGCGAAGGCTGTAATCGACGGGGCGGCGGTTGTCAGGGTCGACGAGACTTAGATCCCAGAGTTCGGTGCCCTGATAGAGATCGGGAACGCCGGGGGCGGTGAGCTTGATGAGGGTCTGTGAGAGCGACTGAATGCGACCTGGATCGATGAGAGGTTGCACGAAGGCTTCGAAATCGCGGAGGAAACCTTGATCGGCATAGATGCCATCGATAAAGGAGCGCAGGCTGGATTCGTATTCGGCGTTCGGATGCGTCCAGGAGGTATTGGTTTTGGCTTCGCGAACCGCCTTCTCCATGTACTGCATGAGGCGTTCCTGACTGAGAGGCCAAGCGCCGAGCATGGTCTGGTAGATAAGATATTCGGTGTTGCGATCCAGCCGGCCATCGGAACGCGCGGACCAGCGCTTGACGGCGATGGACCACTCATCGGGGATCTCCGAGATCTGGCTTAGGCGGACACGCACATCTTCGCTGCGCTTGGTGTCATGCGTGGAGGTGGTAAGCATGGCGGCGGGCCGGGCGGTCAAGCAGTACTCATGGAAGCGCTGGGGCGACACGCCCCATTGGCCGGGATCGCCACCGACCTCGTTGAGACTGACCAGGCGGTTGTAGCAATAGAAGGCCGTGTCTTCGACACCCTTGGCCATGGCGGGGCCGGTGAACTGTTGGAACTGCATGACGAATTCGGTTTCGGACGTGCCGCGGTCGCGAAGGAGAAGCACGTTTTCGAGGAAGGCCAGAAGCTCAGGGTCAAGATCGGGACGACGTTCGGTGGCGCGCTTGACGGCTAGCTGGACGCATTCAATATCGGCGGCGGCGACTTCGCCCTGTTCAGCGCGGACGTAGGTGCGATAGACGGGGAAACTGGAGACCACTTCGCGAATGGCATGGTGGATATCGTGCCGTGTGTAATCGCGTTGTTCGCGGCGGCGTTCGCACACTTCCATGAACATCTGGGTGAGGCGGTTGACGTCGCTGCCGAGCAAATCGCGTAGAGCCATGCCCTTTTTTTCGATGGCGAGTTCAGAGAAGGAGCGGAGTTCGCCAGTGAATTCCTGATAGAGGCGGGTGAGGGATTCTTCACCGGACGGAGAGACGAAGAGGCCGCCCAGGATGTTGAGGAAATCGTAACCGGTGGTGCCGGCGACAGTCCAATTGTCGCGCAGGGTTTCGCCGGGCTCGAGGATTTTTTCGGCGACGATCCAGGCGTGGGGCGCGGCTTCGTGAAGGTCGCAAAAATATTTGCGGGGATCGCGCAGGCCATCGGGATGATCGACGCGCAGGCCGTCCAGCACGCCTCGATTGGCCCATTCGAGGATGAGGCGATGGGTATCGAGGAAGACTTCGGGACGCTCTGAGCGGAGGCCGACGAGCGTGTTGATATCGAAGAAACGGCGGTAGCCTAACTCGCGTTCGGCGGTGCGCCAGAAGGCGAGGCGATAGTTCTGGGCTTCGAGGAGCAAATCGAGTTGATCGGCGTTGGCGTTGATGCGGCTGAGTTCGGCGTCGATGGTGCGGCAGATGTCGGAATCTTCTTCACAGAGGCGAGCGAGCAGGCCGCGCAGCACTTCTTTATCGCGATGGCGGTCAGGAAGGGCGCGCGTGAGGAGGCGGCAGGAATTGGCGAGGAAGCCGAGGAAATCGGAAGCGGCGCGCTCAGCGGCAGCAGTGAGAAGCGGGGCCCAGGATTCGGGTGAAGCGGGCAGGCGGTGATCGAAATAGCAGAAGACGAAGGAGCCGCCTTCGCGCACGAGCGCGATTTCGCCGGCC
>Ga0123338_10003212_pt1 | contig 14878 bp, 11 predicted proteins | sample grotaG_FD_89793 | JGI IMG/M metagenome (GOLD analysis project Ga0123338, IMG submission 89793) | Glacier valley bacterial and archeal communities from Borup Fiord, Nunavut, Canada, to study Microbial Dark Matter (Phase II) -... | ecosystem: Environmental > Aquatic > Freshwater > Ice > Glacier ...
TGATCTTGGGATTAATATATTTTTTCATGGTTCTTACCTCACTTTTAATTTTATTGAGATAAGAATACTACACTACTTGGTCATGCTATGGCATTTCTGAGGATTGTATATAATCATTTTATTTTATACTGGCTTTGTGTTTATCGCATAGAATATATCAAGATTTGGTTATTGTTCAATCACATGGATAGCACTTTTAAAACCTTCCGAATAATATATGTCATAATCCTTTGTGATGAAGACAGCATAGGTATCCGGAAGGTTTTTGATTAATGCCAAACCTTTTTCGAGTCCCAATGCAAAACAGGTTGTACTGAGACCATCACCATCCACGGAAGCCCTTGAGATGATTGTTACAGAAACCAAGTCATTATTATAAGGATATCCTGTTTCGGGATTTAGAATGTGATGATAGGAGACCCCGTCCAAATTGAAGTAACGCTCGTAGATTCCGGAGGATACAACGGATAAATCTGAAATTTCTATAATTGCGATAGTTTCATTCCGGTCGTCAAAAGGCTTTTGGATACCGACTTTAAATGGGGTTCCATCGATTTTTTCTCCTACGCATAATACATTACCACCAAGGTTGATCATTGCACTTTTTACTCCATTTGCTAATAAATATTCCTTTACCTTATCAGCGATATAACCCTTTGCTATAGCACCAAAATCAATGCCCACCCCTTGTTTGGAGAAGGTGACTTGCGTCTCATTTAATTGGATGTACTCATAATTAACATAAGAAAGGGCATTCGCAATATCTTCCCTTGAGGGAACTTTGGGGTTAAATGCAGTAAAGTCCCAAAGAGAGGTAATTGGTGCCACAGAAATATCAAAGGCGCCATCGGATAACTTACTATAATATAATCCGTATTGTAAAATATCTGACATCTCCTCGGAGATTTGATAAGTGAGACCATTGTGAGATGCTGAGCCGCTATTTAATGCATATAATTCGCTGCTTTCAACTGTCCGACTATAAATTGCTTCGTATTTTGCAATCAAATCAAAGCATTCGTCCAATAATTTTTCTTCCTGCTTATCATAGATATTAACGCTAACAATAGTATTTAGTAAAAATGAAGATTTGGAAATATAAGGGGGATTGTCTGAGCCTTTCGTTTTTTCAAAATTGGAGTTACTGCAGCCTGTTAATACGCATACAAGGAGAGAACATAAAAGAAAGCTTTGCATAAAACGATTTTTATAAATAAGTAAACTATTAATTTTGGACATTAGATAGCTACAATTATTATGAATGAAACTCATAGTTAACCCCTTTCATTATTTATATTCTAAATTGGAATTAGTTTTTACAATGATATATTTGTTAGTATTGACGTTTCTTCTGTCTAGAAATACTGTTTGACTGATAATTAGTTAATTATGATATAAACATAGCAAATACTTGACATATCATTTAATTGGTATTTTGGGTGTAATAGTAGTGAAAAGATTAAAGAATATTGATATATAATTTCTACCACTATTGAATAATTTGTCCATTTATGTTATCATTCAATTGTAATATTATTCGGAATTTTTCGTTAAAATTTTGATTAATATAATACAATTACAAGGAGGATTTTTTTATGAAAAAAGTAATATCAGTTTTATTGTTATTAACACTCGTTTTTGTTTTAGCAGGTTGTGGTACCAAAAAAGAAGACAAAGAAACGACACCTGAGGTTGGCGTAGAAGTTACAAAAGCTCCAGAAGCTACAAAAGCTCCAGAAGCTACTACTGCTCCGGCAGAAACTGTTGCGGAAGGTTATGAACTAGCATTAGTAACAGATATTGGAACTATCGATGATAAATCCTTTAACCAAGGTGCGTGGGAAGGATTAAAGCAATACGCAGAAGAAAAAGGCATTACTTATAAATATTATCAACCTACAGAGAAAGCGACCGATGCCTATGTTGCTACCATTGGTTTAGCAATTGAGGGTGGAGCTAAGTTAGTTGTATGCCCAGGTTTCCTTTTTGAAGAACCAATTTACTTAGTACAAGAGGAATATCCAGATGTACAGTTCATCATTCTTGACGGAACTCCTCACAATGCAGATTATTCCGATTTCAAGATTACTTCTAACGTTTATTCCATATTCTATGCTGAGCAGGAAGCTGGTTTCTTAGCTGGTTATGCAGCTGTTAAAGAAGGATTTTCAAAGCTTGGTTTCATGGGTGGTATGGCAGTTCCTGCAGTTGTTCGTTTCGGTTACGGATTTGTTCAGGGTGCTGATTACGCTGCACAGGAAATGGGACTTTCTGACGTTGGTATTAAATATTTCTATACCGGTGGATTTGATGCAACTCCGGAAGCTAAGGCTACGGCAGCTTCTTGGTATGATTCAGGTACAGAGGTGATTTTCGCTTGTGGTGGTGCTGTTGGTAACTCCGTTATGGCAGCTGCAGAAGAAAAAGGAACTAAAGTAATTGGTGTTGACGTTGACCAGTCTCCTGAATCTGATACCGTTATTACATCTTCCATGAAGATGCTTTCCAAATCAGTATATGATGGTATTACAGCATATTACGGTGGCACCTTCCCTGGTGGACAGTCTCTATTCAAGGGTGTAAAAGAAGATGGTGTTGGTCTTCCAATGGCAACTTCCAAATTTACAACCTTTACACAAGCTGATTATGATGCAATCTATGCGAAACTATTAAGTGGCGAAGTTACACCGATTAAGGATACCGATGCAGCTGATGCTACACTGGTTCCTGTAACAGTTGCTAAGGTAGAATTAATTAAGTAATATCTAATTAAGAGGCTTATCAAAAATTACTTTTGTATTTAAGATTATGAAAACAGGATGAATTGACAGCCTTGTAGGTCAATCAATTCATCTTGTTTTCGTAAAATTTTGAATTCAATATTATATTTTTGGAAAGTCTCTTTGCGTTTATAAGAAAACTTAGTTAGGAGGTCGCTTGTGGACTATATAATTGAGATGCTAGGGATTACCAAGGAATTTCCTAGCATAATTGCAAATGATGATATAACGTTTCAAGTCAAACAAGGCGAAATTCATGCACTGCTTGGAGAGAATGGTGCCGGAAAATCAACCTTAATGAGTGTGCTGTTTGGTTTATATCGTCCGGAAAAAGGTGTTATCAGGATAAAGGGGAAAGAGGTTCATATTAAGAGTCCACTTGATGCCAATGCTTATGGAATCGGGATGGTCCACCAGCATTTTAAACTGGTTCACAACTTTACCGTCCTACAAAACATTATACTAGGTGTTGAGACTGTAAAGGGTGGTTTACTTCGGATGGAGGAAGCCAGAAAAAAGGTATTATACTTAAGCGAACAGTATCACCTTAAAGTAGATCCGGATGCTATAATTTCAGATATTTCCGTAGGAATGCAGCAACGTGTGGAAATACTCAAAATGCTTTATCGTGATAATGAAATATTGATATTGGATGAACCTACCGCAGTTTTGACCCCGCAGGAAATTGATGAACTGATGAACATTATGCGTGAACTCGTTAAGGAAGGTAAGTCGATTGTTTTCATTACGCATAAGCTTGCTGAGATTAAAGCAGTAGCTGATCGTTGCACCGTGCTTCGCAGGGGGAAAATGATTGGAGTCGTAGATGTTATTGATACTGACGTAGAAACAATGTCAGAGATGATGGTTGGCCGTAAGGTAAACTTAAGCATAGAAAAGCAAGATAGTCAGCCGAAGGAAACTATATTACAAGTAAATCATCTTTTCGTGAAATCTCGTCGAGAAGGAAATCAGAAACATGTCGTTAAGGATGTAAGCTTTGAAGTCCGCAGAGGTGAAATCGTATGCATCGCAGGTATCGAAGGAAACGGGCAGACAGATTTGGTACAGGCAATCACCGGTCTGGTGCAATCGGAATCCGGAGAAATCTTATTAAACGGACAGAATGTAATCAAAAATTCCATCCGGTATCGTAGTACACATGGTATGTCGCATATTCCGGAAGACCGCCACAGGTACGGTCTTGTTCTTGATTATGATTTAGCAGAAAATCTTGTGCTTCAAGAGTACTTTACTCCTCAATTTCAACAGGGTGGATTCCTAAAAGAAAAAGAAATTCAAAAACATGCTGAAAAGTTAATTGAGGATTATGATATCCGCAGTAGCCAAGGTCCGGCTACGTCAGCTAGAAGTATGTCTGGTGGAAATCAGCAAAAAGCAATTATTGCTCGTGAAGTATCTAGAACACCGGATGTCTTAATTGCGGTACAGCCAACTAGAGGCTTAGATGTTGGTGCAATAGAATTAATTCATAAACAATTAATCGAGGAACGGGATAAAGGGAATGCAATACTCTTAATATCTCTTGAATTAGACGAGGTAATGAATTTGAGCGATCGTATTCTTGTGATTTATGAGGGGTCAATTGTTGCAGATTTAAATCCGAAAGAAGTAACTATCAGAGATTTGGGACTCTATATGGCGGGATCGAAAAGGGGGGATAATTATCAAGAGCTTAGTAAATAAATTTACAACCTATTTTGGAAGTAAAAAAGGGATGGGAGCTCTATCCTCTATTTTTGCTATTATTGTTGGTTTGCTTTTTGGGTTTATTATCCTACTTTTAAGCAATCCTTCTCAGGCCGTAGGAGGTTTTCTAACCATTTTAACTGGTGCGTTAACCCATGGTATGAAAGAAATCGGGCAGGTTCTTTATTTTGCTACACCGATAATCTTAACCGGTTTGTCGGTAGGGTTCGCATTTAAAACCGGCTTATTTAATATTGGAGCTTCCGGGCAGTTTATAGTGGGAGCTTTTGCTGCTATCTATGTTGGTCTTAATTTTAAATTTCTAGGATCCGCTAACTGGGTTTTTGCACTTTTAGCTGCCTTTTTGGCTGGTGCTCTATGGGCTTTGATTCCAGGGTTATTAAAAGCTTTATGTAATGTCCACGAGGTAATTTCCTCTATTATGATGAATTATATCGGAATGTATCTGGTAAACTTCTTAGTAGCTGGAAATAGTAAATTGTTTGACCAATTACGTAATCAGTCCATAACGGTTCCTAAGAATGCTCAGATACCAAAAATGGGCATGGATAAATTTTTCCCAAATTCCAGCGTCAATGGCGGCTTCTTCATCGCTGTACTATTTGTTATCATTATCTATATTATTTTAAATAAAACGACATTCGGTTTTGAATTAAAAGCAGTTGGATTTAATAAGGACGCTAGTAAATATGCCGGTATTAATGAAAAAAGAAGTATTATTCTTTCCATGGCAATCGCAGGTGCTCTGTCCGGTCTTGGCGGAGGGCTATTATATCTTGCCGGCTCCGGAAAGCATATCGAAGTTGTAGATGTCTTAGCAGCAGAGGGCTTCGCCGGAATTTCAGTAGCCCTGGTTGGATTATCGAATCCGATTGGTATTTTGTTTGCCGCATTATTTATTGCTTATATTACCGAGGGTGGATTTTTTCTGCAGCTGTTTGACTTTGTTCCGGAAATCATTGATATAATTATCGCTGTCATTATTTACTTTAGTGCTTTTGCTTTAATAATTCAATCGATTATCAGATATAAACGAAACAGCAAGAGGGGAGGTAAGGTATAATGGATACCATTTATTTCGTAATTCAACAAACAATGTGTTTTATGATACCTCTCTTAATCGTAGCGCTAGGTGGAATGTTTTCAGAACGTAGTGGTGTTGTTAACATAGCTCTTGAAGGAATTATGACGATTGGTGCTTTTACCAGTATTCTATTTATCAATCAGTTTCAGGATGTGTTAAGTGGTCAGGGACTTTTAATACTTGCGATCCTTCTCGCAGGGCTTTCAGGAGTTATATTTTCCTTATTACATGCCTATGCAGCCATTAATATGAAAGCAGACCAGGTTATCAGTGGTACGGCACTTAATATGTTTGCTCCTGCGTTTGCTATCTTTTTTGGAAGAATGATTTTTGGAGTACAACAGATTACGTTCAATAATACCTTCTATATTGAAAAGGTCCCTTTACTTGGCGATATTCCGGTCATTGGTAATCTACTTTTCCAGAAAACCTATATAACCACTTTCCTTGGATTTTTCATTTTAATTGCTTCCGTAATTGTACTTTATAAGACCAAGTTTGGACTACGATTACGGGCTTGTGGTGAGCATCCACAGGCTGCTGATTCCGTAGGTATCAATGTATATCGCATTCGTTACACAGGTGTTATCATCTCCGGTTTATTGGGTGGTATCGGTGGTTTGGTCTTTGTTGTACCAACCTCCACTAATTTTAATGCTACTGTGGCTGGCTATGGATTTCTTGCCTTAGCAGTATTAATTTTTGGTCAATGGAAGCCGATGCGTATCTTTTATGCAGCATTTTTCTTTGGACTGATGAAGGCGATTTCTGCTTCTTATTCGGGAATACCTATACTTAGTAACTTAGGGATACCAAGCAGCTTTTATAAAATGATTCCTTATATTGCTACCTTGGTGGTATTGGCATTTACATCAAGAAAATCACAGGCTCCGAGGGCTTCGGGGACTCCATATGATAAGGGAATGAGATAATGGCAAAGTTATATTTTAAATATGGGGTTATGGGTAGCTCCAAAACAGCTCAAGCATTAATTACAAAATTTAATTATGAAGAACGGGGAATGAAGGTATGGCTTATTAAGCCCCGTACTGATAACCGAGATGGAGAGAGCATTATTAAATCCCGAATTGGGCTTTCCTCTCCAGCCTATTTGCTCCCTTATACGGAGGATGTTTATCAAAGCTATCAGTTGCTTGCGAATCCGATGGATGTTATCATCGTAGATGAATGTCAATTTTTATCGGAGGATCAGGTGAACCAACTGGCGTTGATTGTGATTGATTTCAATGTTCCTGTAATCTGTTTTGGCTTACGTGCTGATTTTAGGACCAAAATGTTCCCGGGAAGTAAGCGCCTAATGGAAATTGCAGATTCCATCACTGAAATTAAAACAATCTGTTCCTGCGGTAGAAAAGCAACTGTAAATGTAAGGCTTGATGAGAATGGTAAGATTATCACGGAAGGAGAACAGATACTAATCGGTGGGAACGACAAATATACGGCTATGTGTTATCAATGCTATATTAAAAAGCAATAGAAAAGACTTGATGACAGCTATTGATCTCACGAGAAAAGACGTTGTAATACAAAGATAAAGTGAGAGCTAAAAAGAATAGACTATTAAAAAGAAATATGTAGCCATGGCTACATATTTCTTTTTGGAATTTTGCTATAATAAATATAACAACAGAATGAATGCAAGCACTCATCCCCAGAATTAGGAGGCCAGTGTGAAAATAGTCTCGCAAAAATCATGCGAGCCAGTAACACTTTCACACTGAGGTTTGTATTTAATTAGGAGGAGGCAAATTATGATTCGTAAAATAATTAAAATTAATGAGGATTTATGTAACGGTTGTGGACTTTGCGTAAATGCCTGTCATGAAGCAGCCATCGGATTAGTTGATGGTAAAGCAAAGCTATTAAGAGATGATTACTGTGATGGACTTGGCAACTGTCTTCCCGCTTGCCCAACAAACGCAATCACATTTGAAGAGAGAGAAGCTCTGGCCTATAATGAGGAAGAAGTAAAATTAAATATGCAAAACCAGTCACAGCCACTTGAAACAAAACATGAAGCAAAGCAAAATATTCCATGTGGATGTCCCGGCTCTCAAGTTAAGAATTTACAACACCAGGAGAATCAACAATCTACTCAAACAGAAGGAGTTAGAGCGTCAACACCTTCTATGTTAAGGCAGTGGCCGGTACAAATTCAATTAGTTCCTGCTAATGCACCTTATTTTCAGAATGCTAACTTACTGATTGCTGCCGACTGTACCGCTTATGCTTATGGAGATTTTCACTCCTTCATGAAAAATAAGATAACCTTAATCGGATGCCCCAAATTAGATGAAGTAGACTATTCAGAAAAACTGGCACAGATTTTATCGAATAATCAAATTAAGAGTGTCACTGTGATTCGAATGGAAGTACTTTGCTGTGGTGGAATTGTTAATGCAGTAAAGTCAGCTTTAACAAAGAGCGGAAAACAAATTCCATGGAGAGTAATTACTATCTCAACTGAGGGTACTATTTTAGAGGACAACTAAAGAAAATGGTATTATTAATTGAAAGAATTATTTTTTATATAATGTTAACAAAGAAGTAAGTATAGAAATAAGCATAGAAAATATTACTTAGGTAATAGACTTCCAGCTTTTTTAGAAGTAAAAGAGTAGCATCTGAAAATAATCTTCATATCATTTATTATAACAATGTAAAGGGGATTTGTATGGAAGAGTATTATGCTACTCATATGCCGTTGATCGGTGATATGGCACCATCATTTCACGCAGTTACAACACAAGGAGAGATTAACTTTCCTCAGGATTACTATGGAAGATGGGTTATTTTGTTTTCACATCCCGCAGATTTTACTCCTGTCTGTACGACGGAATTTATGACGTTTGCTTCAATGATAAATGAATTTAGAGCATTGGGAACGGAGCTGGTCGGATTATCGATTGACTCTGTTTTTTCCCATATAGCTTGGCTTAGAAAAATCAGAGAATTGGCTTGGAAGGATATCAAGCATGTTGATGTAACATTTCCTCTAATTGCTGACATTTCGATGGAAATTGCTAAAATGTACGGTATGCTGCATCCGGGTAATTCGAGTACTCAGACGGTTAGAGCGGTATTCATAATAGATCCGGAGGGAAAAATACGGGCAATACTCTATTATCCACCTACTACAGGACGAAATATGGAAGAAATTAAGCGGATTGTCATTGCATTGCAAAAATCAGATTGTGAAAAGGTAGCAACCCCTGCTAATTGGATGCCCTGTGATGATGTCATTGTTCCCGCACCGGGAACTTGTGGATCAGCCAATGAAAGGATGCAGAGAGTAAATGAAAATATGTACTGTCTGGATTGGTTTTTATGTTTTCAGCAGTCAAATTGCAGTCCCTGCGAAAACGTGATGACACCGGAAATACTACCGTATCCCTCAGCAAATCAAAACCGAGGGAGAAATCGTTACTGAAGAAAGTAGAGACCGAGATACCAATGGTTACAAAGTAAGGTTACAATCCAAAGACAGGTCGCTGGCAGAAAGGAGGGCATTCAATGGACAGCATTTCTGTCAGCAACCGTCCCTAGAATAATATAGTGAAAATTATAGTATAAGTGTAAGTTGTAGCCACTTGACATGAGAATCAGATATCGATATAATGACAAATGTGAAAATTCATAAGATGATAAAATACGATCGAGGAAGATAGAATGAACAGAATTTCAAAAACGGTAGGATCAAAAATTGCATTGTTTGGAGCGGCTCTGATTTGGGGAAGCTCTTTTCTTATAGTAAAAAATTCGATGGATACTATGAAGCCTCATGTACTACTTGGATTTCGATTTACTATTGGTTGCTTACTACTGTGTATCATATTTCATAATAAATTGAAGCAATTGAATAGGGAATATTTTGGTAAGGGTGCTTTGGTGGGTGTATTTCTGTTTTTAGCATATAGTATGCAGACAATTGGGATTACTGACACTACGCCCGGAAAGAATGCATTTTTAACAGCGATTTATTGTGTATTGGTACCGTTCCTGTATTGGATTGTTGATAAGAAAAGGCCGGATATTTATAATTTTATCGCGGCCTTTATCAGTATTACGGGGATTGGATTGGTATCGCTAAATGGAGATTTTTCAATACGGATGGGGGATGCCTTTACTTTGGTTGGAGGATTCTTTTATGCTGCTCATATGATTGCGGTAGCAAAGTTTAGTAGGAAAAAAGATCCTGTGCTAATCACTATCCTTCAATTTGGCTATGCAGCTGTATTTTCATGGATTGTGGCCTTCTTCTTTGAAGATCTTCCTACCCATTGGACTACAGGTTCCATCATAGGTTTATTATATCTCGCTGTTTTTGCAACAACCATAGCCTTGCTTTTACAAAACATAGGACAAAAACATACGAATCCGTCGCCAGCGGCGATTATACTCAGTTTAGAATCAGTCTTTGGGGTACTGTTTTCTGTCATATTTTATCATGAAAAGATTACCTTACCTCTGTTTATTGGTTTCCTTCTTATCTTCCTAGCGGTCATCATTTCGGAAACAAAGCTGAATTTTCTTAAGAAAAGAAATAGGAATGAAGCAATTCCAAGACCAGATTTGTCACCGCAGAAGTAAGTATGCATAAGATAAATTATAGGAATCACTTTGCACTGCATAGGCACTCTGTGTCAATCTACAGTACAATCTGATCAGGCGACGAGCAATACCCGACCTTCGTGCAGCCGGGCTGACATTCAGCAACAGGTTAAACATTATTTTAACAACGACAAGTGGCAAGCCCTTAGTCTTATGTTAAACATGCCTGTGGGACAGTAGTTTACTCTATGTGTTCCGCAGGCATTTTTGCGTCTTTGGAACACAAATATCATATGCATTGCCTTAGTTTAAGGAGGTAACAACGATGATACTGACCGGTTTAACATTAAAGCAAGTAAAGGAACTACAATATAAATACGGAAGAAATGAAATAACTACTAAAAATAAGGGAAAGCTGATAAAGAAAATAGCACAAATCCTTTCGGAACCAATCTATTTATTGTTATCCTGCTCCGCCTTGATTTATTTTTTACTCGGAGAACCTTCTGAAGGTGCCATCATGATTGGATTTGTCCTATTTGTTATTGGAATCGATGTTCTTCAGGGTGCAAGAACAGGTAATACTTTAAAAAAATTAAATGAAATTACGACACCTAAGATTAAAGTAATCCGAGAAGGAACAGAAATGATGATTTCCGGAGTGGAATTGGTGCCTGGCGATGTCATGCTACTTTCGGAAGGAGTTAAAATACCAGCAGATGGATATCTGGTATCTGCGGTTGGTTTATGCGTGGATGAGAGTATATTAACAGGAGAATCAGAGGGAGTATTAAAGGAAGACGTACCGAAGAGAAACATTATTCAGGCGGAGGAAGATACGGGGTATTTCAGGAAAGATTATTGTTATACCGGGACACTTGTGACACTTGGCAGTGGAACAGTAGTCGTTGAAAAGATAGGAAATGTTACGGAATATGGTAAAATTGCAGATAAAATCAGGAAAGCGCCGCTAGAGAGTACCCTACTGCAAAAACAGATGGGGAGACTGGCAAAGCAATGTACCTATATTGCTGCGATTCTTTTTGTAATGGTAGGTGTTGTCACATTCCTTAATTTGAGCGATTACTCGCTTAAAGAAAGAGGAGTCGAAAGTATATTGGCAGGAGTGGTTTTAGCTCTTTCCATGATACCAGGGGAGTTTCCGGTTATACTATCCGTATTTTTATCCATGGGAGCGTTAAGACTTTCGAAGAAAAATGCCCTAATCCGAACGCTTCCGGCAGTGGAGACCCTTGGTTCTGTCTCAGTGCTGTGTGTTGATAAAACAGGGACAATTACTCAGAATAGTTTGAAGGTGCACGAATTTTGGGCATTTGACAGACAGGAGGAGAGACTCTGCAAAACCCTAGCATTAGCCTGTAAAGAAGGGACCTTTGATCCTTTGGAAAATGCAATGCTTCAATATGGAGAAGGATTATGCAGTAAGTGTGAAATTCGAGCGAAAGGCTTAATCGCCTGTGATATCACACTCCCAAGACCAACCTTATTCAAAGAATATGCATTTACTAATGAATTAAAGGCAATGGGGCAAGTATGGTATAAGGAAAATCGCTTTATCATAGCAGCTAAGGGCTGTCCGGAAACAATTATTAATCTGTGTATTATGTCTAAGGATCAAGAGCATCTTGTAAAACAAAAGGTAGCAAACTTAACCGAAATGGGTTTACGGGTAATCGCTGTTGCAGATCGAACTTTAAAAGAAAATGAAACAATACCGGAAAGTTTGTTGGAATGTCAGCTATATCTTAGGGGTATGATAGGACTCATTGATTCACCAAGAGAAAATATCCGAGAAAATATAAAGTCCTGCTATGAGGCAGGGATTCGAATCGTCATGATAACCGGTGATCATCCGGTTACAGCGGCATCGATTGCAAAGAGTGCCGGTATAAGAAACAGTATACAGATTATTACAGGGGATGAGATTTCAAAATTTAGCGAAGAAGAGTTAAGACAGAGGGTAAAAGACTGTAATATATTTGCGAGAGTATTACCCTTACACAAGATGCGTATTGTAAAAGCATTAAAAGATAACGGTGAGATAGTGGCAATGACCGGAGACGGAGTCAATGATTCTCCTGCTCAAAAAATTGCAAATATCGGTATAGCAATGGGAAAACATGGATCTGAGGTTTGTAGAGAAGCGGCCGATTTGATTTTACTAGATGATAACTTTTCGACTATACTTGATTCCGTTAAAGATGGAAGGCGAATTTATCAAAATATCCGCAAAGCTGTCGGCTATGTGTTTTCTATTCATATTCCCATTGCACTTATTTCTTTAGTTGCGCCAATACTAAAAATTCGCCCGGAGGCATTACTTTTATTACCCCTGCACATTGTACTTATGGAACTAGTCATGGATCCGACTTGTTCCATAGCCCTAGAACGCCAGCCTCCAGAAGACAATATCATGCGAAAAAACCCAAGGAATCCAAATGATAAATTATTATCCCAAGGTTTATTTGTAAAGAGCATCCTACAAGGATTAATCATTTTCATAACTACGTTTACACTATATTACGGATTACTATTATCCTCCTATTCACCCGAGATTGCCAGATCGGCTGGATTTTCTACCTTGGTATTGTCGAATATCTTTTTGGTTCTTGTGAATTGCTCCGAGAAGGAATCAATTCTGTGGACTATACGTAAAATCGGCAAGGATAAGGGAATTTGGGTGGTGAATTTACTCACACTGTTTGGGCTATTCCTAATGATTTATTCACCGATGAATGTTATCATGAAATTTTCACCCTTGCCCATAACCTTAGTTCTAACTGTGGTCAGCGTTTCAGCAGTATCCGTATTATGGTATGAAGTGGTGAAAATGGTAAAAAGAAAATTATTTACAACGTATCATTGAATTCCTATTAATCCCATGGTAATATAGTATAAAGAAAATGTATGAATAAAAAATTTTCTTAAGAGGAGGCTAGGACATGAAAATTTCTACAAAAGGCAGATATGCTTTACGCCTTATGTTGGATTTGGCCCTGAATAATACAGGAGAGTATATCTCAATCAAGAGTATCGCAGCAAGACAGGAAATATCTGAAAAATATCTGGAACAGATTATATCATTATTAAATCGAGCCGGCTTTGTTAAAAGTATTCGAGGAGCTCAAGGTGGGTATAAGTTGGCAAAAGATGCACATGAATATACGGTAGGAATGATTTTGAGACTGACGGAAGGAAGCTTATCGCCAGTAGATTGTTTGCAAGATGAAACTGGTGGATGCAGCCGCAGCAGTTTTTGTGTTACTAAGGGAGTTTGGAAGGAATTATATGATGCAATATTAGGAGTGGTTGATCATATCACGCTACAGGATTTGGTTGATAAACAATTAAATGAGGTTCCAAATGATTTTTCCATATAGTTAGATTTCCCGATGCAATAAAGTTTTTTGAAAATATTATAAATTTAATAATAAACCCACTTGACAAAACTACTAAGTGGGTTTATTATTAAGACAATTCAATTAAATCATAGTAATACAGTATGAATACTATGAAATGTACAAAAGCTTTTATACAGCAAAATAATCTGTTTTTAAAGATTGTGTTTATTCCTACAGTAAATACCAGTATGAATTTATAAGAGAAGATAATTCCTTTGCAATATTATTTGTAACTCAAAGGAATTTATAAAAAAGCTATTAACCTATATAAATGTTATTTTTAATAAAGCAAAATATTTCACTAATACTAAATTCATTAAATGGAGGTATGGATATGGCATCAGAAAGAAAGTTAAGATTTGAAACACTACAGTTACATGTTGGTCAGGAAAAACCGGATAGTGCGACGGACGCTCGTTGTGTACCAATTTATCAAACTTCATCCTATGTATTTGCAAATTCAGCACAAGCAGCTGGAAGATTTAATCTGAGTGAAGGCGGCAACATTTATACAAGACTTATGAACCCTACTTCTGATGTGTTTGAACAGCGGATTGCAGCCTTAGAGGGTGGCATCGCAGCTCTTGCAACTGCTTCAGGAGCAGCAGCCGTTACTTATGCTATTCAAAACATAGCCCATAAAGGAGATCACATCGTTTCCGCCCAGACAGTCTATGGTGGTACCTATAACTTATTTGCACATACGTTAAGCGATTTTGGTATTGAAACCACCTTTGTTGATGGAGATGATTTATCAAACTTTGAAAAGGCTATCCAGCCGAATACGAAAGCAATTTTCATAGAGAGCTTAGGTAATCCGAATTCCAGCATTATAGATATCCAAAAGGTTGCCGATATTGCACATAAGAACAAAATTCCATTGATTGTAGACAATACCTTTGCGACACCTTATCTATTAAGACCTATTGAATATGGTGCAGACGTAGTTGTCCATTCGGCTACAAAGTTTATTGGAGGTCATGGAACTTCCATTGGTGGCGTAATTATTGACAGTGGTAAATTTGATTGGGAGGGATCGGGTAAATTTCCTTATTTATCAGAACCAAATCCGAGCTATCATGGAGTAGTATTTACGAAAGCAGTCGGAGCTGCTGCATATATAGTTAAAATACGTGTAACTCTGATGAGAGATACCGGTGCTACAATCAGTCCATTCAATTCGTTTTTATTTTTACAGGGTTTAGAAACTTTATCTCTTCGGGTGGAGCGTCATATATTTAATACACTAAAGGTGGTTGAATTTTTAAGTAAACATCCACAGGTAGAAA
>Ga0123338_10003214_pt1 | contig 14875 bp, 10 predicted proteins | sample grotaG_FD_89793 | JGI IMG/M metagenome (GOLD analysis project Ga0123338, IMG submission 89793) | Glacier valley bacterial and archeal communities from Borup Fiord, Nunavut, Canada, to study Microbial Dark Matter (Phase II) -... | ecosystem: Environmental > Aquatic > Freshwater > Ice > Glacier ...
TCCGACCCCGAAGCCGCCACCACCGACCCCCCAGCCGCCAACACCGACCCCCCAGCCGCCAACACCGACCCCAAAACCGCCAACACCGACCCCAAAGCCGCCAACACCGACCCCAAAACCGCCAACACCGACCCCAAAACCGCCAACCCCGACCCCAAAACCGCCAACACCGACTCCAAAGCCACCAACACCGACTCCAAAACCACCAACACCGATCCCACACACTCATACCTGGATTTACGGAAGTGAGAGTAATCACCCACATCAACTTTACAGGAAATGTTCCTGTGGGACTAAAGAAAATATCAGTGGAACCACGTATGTAGTATCCTGCACTACTTGTAACCCGCTTGCTGACCAAAGTAAACAGATAGCAAGCCTTGGTAATTCATGCTCAAACCAGGAACATGTTGGTGAACCTGTAAATATAATTACCGGAAACTATTATTCCGCAGACATCGACCTTCATCTGACTGATATCGGAGACAACGCACTTGAAATTATAAGATATTATAATTCCCTGGATACCAGGAACAGTATAATGGGTATTTCCTGGAGAATGAATTATGACAGCTTCGTAACATACGACAGTGTAACAGGTAATGCCAAGGTTACATATCCGGATGGGCACACATTAATATATGAGTATATAAGCGGACAGTACAATGCACCTGATATGGTATATGACAAGCTTGTTAAGAATGTGGATGGAACGTTTTCCTTGAAGCTGCAAAGTAAATCAATGTATAATTACAGCAGCAACGGCAAGCTCGTTTCAATTACTGATAGAAACAACAGCGTCATAACCATACAGTATAATGCCTCTAATAATATCGCACAAATTACCGGGGCTAGCGGAAAGAAACTTATATTCACCTATAACAATGGAAAAATAAGCAAAATCACTGATCCTATCGGTAGAACGATAGAGTATATTTATGATACATCCCAAAATCTGGTTCAGGTAAAGGGCACCGGAGGCGGCATCATTAAATACCAGTATGACACGAATGGTATAACAGCCATAACGGATGAAAACAATAAGAAATTTATAACCAATGAATATGATGCGAATAAAAGAGTAATCCGACAGTTTGATGAATCCGGTAATGAAACCCGGTACTTTTATGATGAAGAGAACAAGGAAAACAGTTACGTCCTGGTGTCTTCCGGAATTATAACCAGGTATAGATATAATGATAAGCTTTATGTTACAAGGAAAAACTATTTTGATGGTTCCTATACGGAATATGCCTATGACAGCTATGGCAACAGGATAAGCATCAAGGATCAGAACGGTCATGTAACACAATTCACATATGATTTACGGGGAAACAGAACCTCCATGACGGGGGCCTTAAATAATACCACCACCTTCACCTATGATACAGGTGACAACCTGACAGGGGTATACACAATAGGCGGAAGTCAAACAGCCCTTTCTTATGATACAATAGGCAACCTACTTCAATTGACAACCAAAATTGACAGCCGGACCAATGCGCTAACAGTGAATACGTATGACACCAACGGAAGACTTCTAAGCGTTACCGATGCCGAGGGCAATAAAACTACGTTCCAGTATGGAACTGGGAATCAGCCCATAAAAGCAACCGATCCACAGGGCAATCTCACGCAGTACGGATATGATGCCCTAGACAGAAGAGTATCCATCATTACGACCGATGGAATAACCACCATTGCTTATAATGATAAAGACAAAATCGAAAAGATTACTGACCCAGCCGGAAATATAACCCGAATGAAATATGATGCAAGAGGTAATCTTATCAAGAGTATCAATCCGAAGCAATACGTGGAGAGTGCGGATGACGGAAAAGGCTATACCTATGCTTATGACGGTATGGACAGGCTAATCCGTGAAACCGATCCTTATCTTGCTACGGGAGCCTTCCAATACGATGAATCCGGTAACAGAATAAAAGAAGTAAATCCAAATTATTATAATGCTACAGCAGATGATGGTTTAGGTTTTAGATACGAGTTTGACGGACATGGAAGACTCATCAGAACGATGAATCCCTCCGGTGAAAAATCCAGAATCAAATATGACCCGGCTGGCAATGTAATTGAAATTATCAGCGCTAACAACTATGATGAGGCAAGTGACAGCGGCCCGGTTATGAAATTTGAGTATGATGCTAATAATTGGTTACGCAGCATAAAAGATACAGACGGAAACGTCATACAGAGACTATCATATGATTCCGATGGAAGAATTGTAAAAGAGATGGATGCGGGAGCCTATTTAAGCGGAGCCGATGACGACAGTCGGTACGGTACCCTTTATAGCTACAACCTTGCAGGATGGCTTGTGGAAAAGAAAGAGCCCCTAAAAAAAGAAAACGGTACCATCTATTACCGGATAACAAGATACACCTATGACAAAACCGGAAAACTCCTTACGGAAAAATCCTCACAGGAATATATCACGGTTACCGGAGAGCCGTCTGTATGGAAAACCATATCCTATACTTACGATAAAAACGGCAATGTAAAAACCGTAAGCGATACGGACGGCGGTCAGGCAGAGTATGCCTATGACGTCCAGGGAAGACTTACACAGGAAAAAGTCCTGATGGAGGGTACAAAGTATATCATCACCGGATATGAATACGACACCAGCGGTAATCTGGTCAGGAAATGGAACCAGGTAAATGCACAGGATCTTAGCGTTGGCGGTGCCGGTACGGTGCAGGCTCTTACCGCGATGGAATATGACAAAAATGGTAATCTAACAAAGGTGACCACACCCGAAGGCTACATAACCACCTATGAATACGACGACAGTGACAGATTGGTGGCGGTAAACGAGCAGGTAAGGGAAGACACCGTAACAGTGAAGAGAAACTCCCTAAGCGTAAAATCCTCGAAGAATACACTTTATCCGGGTGTACTGTACCGCTTTGACCTGGAAATGGATGCAGCAAGTGTTATAAACGGTCTTGAAGTCCAGATAAAATATGACGACAGACTGATGGAAGTTGTGTATGCGAATGCGAATATTTCAGGTCTTACCATTGACACTAGTGTACTCGGAAGTCTAAAGGTGTCTCTGGCAAACAGCGCCATAACCGGCAGAGTAGTCCTGTCAAACGTAACCGTGAGAATCAAAGAAGGGTTTGCAGGAACAGCATATATTGTTCCCTCCGGCGAAGGACTCTGGTGGGACGCTGCAGGCCAGTACAAATTTACCTCCCTTGTAGGAAAGCTGCTCAGTGTAAAAGCACCCGACATGAATAATGACGGTAAGGTTGAAGTGGACGACCTGACCCTGACTGCCCGTGAAGACGGAATGTCTCCGGGGAATTCTGAGTATGATGAAAAATATGATATAACAGGAGACGGTTTCATAGACAATTCAGATCTCGACTATATGAAAGATAGGATCTTTGCCGGAGACACAATGGTTCTTGGCAGAATACCTACCGTTAAAACAGGAGAAAAATCAACACACAGCGCTTACAATACAAGCTCAGCCATAGTTACCAGGACCACAGCCTATGAGTATGACAAAGCAGGAAACCTCATAAAGGAAACCGACTGTAACGGGAAGAGTATACTATATGCCTACGATGCCTATAACCGTGTCATCAGGGTGACCGATAGGGAAGGAGGCACCACCCGGACCTTCTATGATGAAGAAGGAAATGTAACAAAGGTGGTTCAACCCGAAAGCTATAATCCAGCATCAGATGACGGGCAGGGAGAAACCTATACCTACGATGCAATGAACCGCCTCCTAGAGATCAGGGATGAAGCGGGAACCCTTGTACAAAAGAATACCTACGACAAGGACAGCCTTTTGACAGCAGTATCTGATGCTACGGGAAAGTCAATGGAATACACCTATGATATCGGCGGTAGGACCACCCATATAACAACCCCAAAAGCCAAAGAAAACGAAAAAGTATCCCAGAAGTACACCTATGATGCCCTGGGATATGTAACCTCCATCATCGACGGGGAAGAAAATACCACTCTTTATGAAAGAGATATGTGGGGAAGGGCACGAAAGATAACCGACCCCAAAGGCGTCACAACCTGGTGTACCTATGACAACATGGGAAACCCCACCCGTGTGACAGACGGCAAAGGAAATCCGACAGCTTATACCTACAATACCTTGAATGAGCTATCGGCTGTTACCGATGCCCAGGGGCTAACCATACAATACAAGTATGACAAGGAAGGAAGACTAACCAAAGAGACCGACCGCAACGGCAAAATACTTTCCTATACCTACAACAGCGATGGAAACTTAACTGGGAAACAGGTACAGGGGTCAGAGGAACAGGAAGAGTTCCTGTACAACAAGGACGGTAGCTTGCTCGCTGCCATCAATAATAACAGTGCGGAAACCTATACCTATACACCTGGCGGTACTTTCAAAAGCAAAGCAAGAAACGGAAAAACGCTACTGGAATACCTGAAAGACAAAAACGGAAGAATCACCCGGGTTACGGATGCCGATGGCGATTCTACCGGATATACCTATGATACCGCCGGAAGACTGAAAACAGTAACCGACTGTGCAGTCGTTACAGCAACCTACAACTATAACGCAGACAGCACAATTGCAAGCATAATTTACGGCACAGGTATCAAAGCGGTATATGGGTATGACAGCGATAAAAACATCGTAGCTCTCACCAATAAGAAAGCAGACGGAAGTACCCTGGAAAGCTATGCCTATACTTATGACAACAATGGCAATCAGCTTACAAAAAAAGAAAATGGCATAACAACCACCTACGCCTACGACAAGCTGAACCGTCTGGCAAAAGAAAACAATACAACTTATACCTTCGACAATGCCGGGAACAGGCTGTCCAAAACCGACGGAACAAGTACCGTAACGTATGTATATGACCAAAGAAACCGGCTGACACAGGAAACAAATAATGGTATAATAACCACATACAGTTATGATAACAACGGGAACCGGACAGCAGAATCAAACGGAACGCAATATACCTATGATGCTTTCAACCGGCTAGTTGAAACCAACAAACAGGACGGCACCTGGCAGCAAAATATCTATGATGCTACAGGCTTGCGTATGGCAACTGATGAGAACGGAACTTATACGGAGTATACCTATGATCGTAGCAGCATTATAGCAGACTATGACAAAGAGGAACAAAGGGAAACCCGGTATATCCGCGGCTATGACCTTATATCCCAGCAGGATAAGGAAGGAACCAAAAATTACTACCTGCACAACGCTCACGGGGATGTAACCAAACTGGTTGACAGTACTGGAAACGTACAGAACAGCTACAGTTATGATGCCTTCGGCAACACCACTGCCTATTCTGAACAAGTGGAAAACAGGTTCTGCTATACGGGTGAACAGTATGATGCTGTAATTGGGCAGTACTACCTCAGGGCAAGGTATTATGACCCGAGTGTAGGTAGATTTACACAAGAGGATACTTACAGAGGCGATGGACTGAACCTGTATGCATATGTAAGTAATAATCCGGTACGCTATATTGACCCAAGTGGGCATCGTATAGTAAATTTGGATGATAGTGGAGTCTCTGAAAAATGTAATGAGATAGACTATGTTAGTAAGGATAGTCAGGGGACGGGAAATAATGTAGCAGACAATGTTCATTACTTTGAGCTGTGGGATGGGAATACTATCCTCATAGAAGCTCCAGAATATCCGAAAATTAGTGATGAATTAATGAGTATCTTGGGGATTGACGATTCAATGGGGGGATTAATAAGAGGTGGTATAAATTTCGTAAACTGGCTTGGGGGGAAACCACAAATTACCCAGGAGGTCATAGATTACAATTTAGAAAATTATGTAGATGACGAAAGATATAAGATGGGTCAAATTATTGGTGGGGGATTGATTGCATATACCTTTGCGGTAGGATTTACTAAGGGAGCGATTAATAAGGGAACGCCTGAGACTCTTGATGATTTACCAAGTGGATGGACAAAGACAACAAATAACGGATTTACACATATAAAAGATGCAAATGGGAATATACGTGTTAGAATTGATCCACCAGATGCCAAAACACTTTACCCTCATAAGCATTTATATGATGAGTTAGGAAATTCGCTAGATATTAACGGAAATATTGTAAGCCCTAAAAGTCCTGGTGCACACATTCCACTTAAGTAGGAGGATAATAAGATGACAATTAGTGAAATACAAAGAATAATTGACGAATATGATTATTTTGATTCGAGAGTAAAAGCGGTTGAATGTAATTATTTTGCTGATGAAGTACATGTAATTTATGATGACGAGGACGATAACATCATTTGTTATAATTTTATTGGATGCTATAAATCGATCTTTGACCATGTCAAAGAATATAATAAGGGTATGCCAGTAAAAAATATGACACCACCTCAAATACCATACTTTTTACAAGATGTGAGAATTGATGAAACAATAGAGGGAGATAATCATTTATGGATTTGCAAAATAAATATGTTTCCTTTACATCTTGAAATATGGTGTAAAGATATTAAAATTGAAAAGAAATGCAAATGACAAGTATTCTACCTGTTATAAATAAATACAAAAGTACAGAATAAACTTAAAACCCGGCAAGCCAATAAAACGGTAAGCCGGGATTTCTTTTTATCCACTATTGACATGTGTGGTACACTGTAATACAATAATGCTAACATGAAATACAGGAGGTGTAAACATGTCTATTGAAAAGGATAGTATGCTAAGAGTAAGGCTTACTCAAAGGCAATCGGATGAATTGGATGCCATCATAGGTGAACTTCAAGCACAGATGCCGGAAGCAAGTGTAACCACATCAAGTATTGCAAGACACGCTCTGGAGAAGTATGTGAGCGACCATATTGCCAAGCGTGATGGTACCAAGATTTTTATTGAAGTCAATACAGCAGATGCCACAGACGAGGACATAAAGAATCTCTACGATCTTATTTCCAAGCTTTTTGACGAAACAAAGGAGAATTACTCACAGGCAGTACATTACATGGTTAGAGAGATTTTAGAGCCTGTGATGATGAAGATGGCAAGTCTCATGAAACCCAAGAAGCCGGGGGTGAAGGCAAGTGAGTAAGAAAAAGTACATTGTCCGTTGCCCTCGTAGATTCCACAGGTGAAGATTATATCATACTTGCTTTTGAAGTTTCTAATTCACTCAATAAGCCATTATATTTAAAAGCGTCAGATTTTGACATAGTGGATGAAAACGACGAATTGATTGATACTATGAAGTTAGTAAATGCATATCCTCAGATTATTGAGCCTGGCAATGTTGCTGTATATTATGACGTAAAAACATCTGATAAAATATCTGATACAAATATCAAGTTAAAAGCTATACCACATATCGAATCTGAAAAATCGCATGCTAAACAATATAAACTTTTCATAACAGGGGTTAGAACGGGGGGTAGCTCATATGCTATGGTGACTGTTAAAAATTCTTCTTCCCGGACTGAATACAGTAATGTACATATTGCCGTTATCGCCAAAAAATCAAATAATGAAGTGGTTTCTGTTATGACGACAACAATTGACTCAATTAAACCAGGCGCAGAAATGGAGTATAAAGTCAAAGATCGTTTACAGCAAAGAGAGTTAGGCTCTAATATAGTGACTGATTTTTATAATTTTGTATACATTGATCCATAAACAAATCAAGCCGCCTTGGGTTAAACCCTTGGCGGCTGCTGTTTTGTACTCAGCTACACCTACAACAGCGACGGGAACCTGACCCAAGAAAGAGGTTCAGGGATCGGAGTTATAAGAGAAATTCCTGTACAATAAGTACGGAAGCCTGCTGGCAGCTGCCAACAATAACTGTATTGATACTTATGTCAAACGTAACCCAGAGATACATAGGGGTCTACGATTGCGCTTCCAAAAGGATGTTGATGCTTATAGTGTCAATAGTTCTAATGGTTATAGAATTTTTATCTTTATGTAGTTATTTTTTTGTTATAATTTTATCGCAGGTTATAGAAATAGTTTCATGTTTACAAATTCCTCTTTATTTATTATACTCTATATAGCGTCAGTGAAAAATTTACAAATGGGGGAAGATGAATGGATTACGAATATTCAAAGACAATGAAGAAACTAATGAAAAAGCAACCAAGTATTATAATGCAGATTATCTTTATTTTGATTATGGCTCTTTTGGTTTGGGGAAGTATCTATGGTTATAGAGCGGAAAAGAAGAATACCGAATATGTAAGGGAAAATACTGGAGTGTTTGACCATCTCATCCAGATTCCAGTTTATAGCGAGATTACTCCACTATCTCTTTCTGAAGAATTTGCCGCTAATTATAATGATAGCATTTATTATTACTTTGCTTTTGATGATGAATTAAATACTTACATTATGGCAATCAGCCCAGAAGAGATTGATAGGTACCAAGACCTAATAGATTTTACCTATAGCGATTCTGCTGAGGTTCCTAATACAGTAACCTTGCAGGGGATGCCCGTAAAGATGAATGAAGAAATGATTGCTATGACGATTGATGCATATAACACGTTTTGGGGTTCTGATATAGTAAATGAAGATAATTATGTAAATTATATTGGGGCTTATTATTTAGATACAACACAAGGACCAGTCGAAGATTTTGGAATATTGTCATTCTGCTTATTTCTAATCGTTGGGCTGGGTATTGCATATATCTTTTTTCTGACTTATACGAAAAAATTGTCAAGACGCCGTCAGGCGACCTTGGATAGATGTAGTAAAGAAATGCTTTGGAATGTGGATCAAGATATCAACCATCCAACAACCGTTTGTTTTAGTCAACAAAAGCTTTATTTCACAAGAAACTATATTGTAAGTAATGTCAGCGGATTTGATATTATCCCACTGGAAGAAATACTCCACGTGTATGGCTCTATTTATAGTAGACGAAAGAAAAATACGAAAAAAACTATTGTGGTAGAAACAAGAGATGGTATAAAGCATGAAATTGCTACAGTTTCGATTGGTAGTAATGGGGACATCGTATATAATCAAATAATGGAACTGATGAAGCAATATATGCCTGATATTAAATACGGTTTTGAAAATGGTTTTTATACCATGGTAACCCCAAATCTTAATGTCGATGTCAATGATGCTATAGTAGATGGTAAAAGCAATATTCTCCTCGGAATTCTGGGAGCAATCTTAGGAGCTGCGCTTGGTGGTGTTATATGGATTATACTTGGTAAAATTGGAATCATCGCCGGTTTGGCCGGTTATGCAATGATCTATTTTGCTATCAAGGGATATCGTAAATTGTCTGGTTTCTTAGATAAGAGGGGACAGATTATTTCTTTAATAATTGCCTTAATTATGGTTTTTATAGCAAACTATACGTTATATGCCTTAGAGTATTGTAAATACAACTTTTCTTCTTATAATATGGTTAATATAGTCAATTCTTTTAAACAATTACCTAGTTATCTTACATGGGCTGAGGCCTGGGGAGACTTTTTAAAAGATCTTATCATAGGTTATGCGCTCTCCATCTGGGCTGGCTTTGGAGTTATCAAATCAACATTTTTGAGATAGCATTAGCGATAATGTATTGAACTTCATATAATAAGGAAGCTGCTATTTGAAACATAGCAGCTTCCTTATTTGTTAGTCGTTAGTATAAATGCAATATGTTATTTCTTTAATAAGAAGAAAAATAGTCGTACTATAGAAGCTTCTTGATCTTATTCTCGACAATAAACATATCCTCGGTCGGTTCAAAACGTTCGATTACATTGCCATTTCTGTCGATTAAAAACTTTGTAAAATTCCACTTTATACTTGGTTTATTCTTATAATCCGGATCGGCTTCGGATAGCTTCTTATCTAGTTTCGATGCTATTGGGTGTGTTTCACCAAAACCGGCAAATCCTTTTTGACCGACAAGATATTTGTACAGGGGATGCGCATTTTCTCCATTTACTTCGATTTTAGAAAAGGTAGGGAATTTAACACCATAGTTGACATCACAGAAGCTAGCTATCTCGTCATCACTTCCAGGTGCCTGGTGACCAAACTGATCACATGGAAAATTCAATATTACTAAGCCTTCAGCCTTGAACTTCGCATATATATCCTGTAGAGCGCTATATTGAGGTGTGAATCCGCACTGCGTAGCAGAATTAACAACTAATATTACTTTCCCCTCAAAATCAGATAAAGCTATTTCCGTTCCGTGATTATCCATTGCCTTGAAATCATAAATATTCATTTTGTTACCTCCTAATATTTTAACATACAGATGATCGCTACTTTATAAACTACATACATCATAAATTGCGTTATTTCATTTTTTGGTTGATTATCTATGAAAGTTGTGTAGTTTCTTTGTTATACTATTTCATAGTGTTTATTATTATTGATATATTATACAAAACAAATTTGAAAATCCATTCAAATTGTCATGAATACAATTAGATTGTATACAATTTATATCATTTTGTCAAGGAATACTTAATAATAATCTTAATTATGTGAAAATTACATAACTGGTAAGTTATCTTACTAGAAATATCGTCATCTAGCCTAGAATTGCAAGGTTTAATTTAAATATTTAATAAAAGAGACAAGCCACATCTAGTTGGCAATGTCTCTTATTAGGTTTAAATTATTTACTTGAAAGTAGAAGACTAGTTTATTTAATAATCTTCCCCGTCTGTATCATTTTGATTTAATAAGATATGAACTTTATCAATTCTATTCTTATCAACGGAGATTACCGTAAATGTGACATGGTCATCTGTGACCGTCTCACCTTCCTCAGGCAGATGGTCCAAGAGATAGATGATATGACCTGCGATGGAGTCATAATCGTCGGATTCAAGATTTAATCCAAGGACTTCATTGATGTCATCTAATTTGGTATTACCTTCCACGATATATTCATTTTCAGAAACCACCTTAATACTGTCTTCTTCATCATCATCATATTCATCACGAATTTCACCGACAATTTCCTCTAATAGATCCTCAATTGTAATAAGCCCGGCCGTTGAACCATACTCATCAAGCACAATTGCAAGTGAGATGGAGGCCTTTCTCATTTCAATTAATAATTCGGAGGTCTTCTTATATTCATAAGTAAAATAGGGCTCTCTGATAATATCAATCGTATTAAAGTCTTCCTTATCTCCGCTATAAAAGAAGATATCCTTTAGGTTTATGATACCGATAACATTGTCTCGAGTTTCCGAATATACAGGCATTCTAGTATATTTATCTTCAGCAAAGGCTTGTATCAATTCATCATAATTAAAATCAACATTGGCAAAGGCCATGTCAATTCTTGGTACCATGACATCCTTAGCCAAGGAATCACCGAAGTCAACTACATTGGTTATCATTCTGCGCTCTTCACTTTCAATTACACCCTCTTCATGACTGAATTCCAAGATAGAGCGAAATTCATTTTCAGTAATAGCTGAGGTTTTTGATTTTGGATCGATACGAAGTAAAAACATAAATCCAAAACAAAGCTTATTGACAATAAAGATAATAGGGGTTAGCAGTTTGGTTATTAAGTAAATTGGTGCTGCAAATCTAAGAGAAAGCTTCTCTGCATGAATTGTCGATATTGATTTTGGGGTAATTTCACCAAAAATCAGGATGAACAGGGTTAGAATACCTGATGCAAGTCCGACCCATTGGTTACCAAAATACTTAATCGCCATCGTCGTGGCAAGGGAAGAAGCGGTTATATTTGCTATGTTATTGCCGATTAATACGGCACTCAGCATCTTTTCCGGTTTCTCAATCAATTTACTTACTGTTTTTGCACCTTTTACATCATCGTCTGCAAGACTTCGAATGCGAAGCTTATTCACTGTCGTGAAAGCTGTTTCAGCGGCAGAGAAAAAAGCAGATAAAAGCAACAGAGTAAACAATATAATCGGCTGCGTGGCGTCACTTGGATCCAAAAAATCATCTCCTAATTATTTATGACAAGTAAATAGTGAATCAATAAGCAAATTTATAGTGAATCATAAATCAAATTCATAGATATTCTATAAATCAACTACACAGGAATTACACATCAAATTCACACACTATTCATCTTGTTTTAAGTATTTTAAAATACAAACATGATACAATACTTCATCTTACAGTAAGACAGTTCGAATGTCAAGATTTCTGCTGTGTTTTCCTGTTAATATCATATATATGGATGCAAAAAGCAAATAAATACCACAGTTATACAAAAAAATGCTACTTATATAACAGTTGTTTGCTATTGAGATTTAACGAAATATAGAGTATTATTTTCTGCATAGCAATCTTTTTATGGTTGAACACTTTAAATTGACTAATAAGAACAAACGGCTGTAATATTTATACAAGGAGACGCAATGAGAAAGAAATCTCATATATCACTTGCTACGTATTTAATGGATAATATGCAGGTGCAGGATTTGAAGGAACATAAAAAAGCTTTTTATATAGGAAGTATATTACCTGATTTAAAACCATCTTTTTTAACTCAAAGACATACAATCGATGAAACCTTTGGGCAACTTATTATTGAAATTAAGAGAATTACGGTAGATTACGATTTTAATAGAGGTATCGGAGGATATTACGCAAGACACCTTGGGGTTATCACCCATTACCTAGCAGACTACTGCACATTTCCACATAACTCAGTGTTCGAAGGATCATTTACGGAACATGTATATTATGAGAAAGAATTGAAATTTTCATTAAAAGAATACGTGCACAAGGAGGAGGCACAAATAGACCGGTTACCAAATCAACCCATCCAATCTATTGATGATATTCTTCGCTTTATTATTAAGACGCATAAGGAATATTTAAAAGCACTTAAGGAAGTGAAGGAGGATATTCAATACATAGTTTATCTTTGTTATAAAGTAGTCGATGCACTTCTCCAAATTTTTGAATTGGCTATGAAAAAATCAAAGCTAGTACCAATCACGGATATAAGCTAGATATCTATTATATAAACAATAGTTGAAACCCTTCAGGGAAGTTGATCAAAACTCCCTGAAGGGTTTTTTGTAACAATATAATGCTAGAGACCCGCCAACACATCCAATCCTAAGATTTTAGGGTATACTTAAAATGTATTCTTGATATTCCATATCCTTGGATGTTATAATCTAAAAATAGGAAAATTAAGCAATTAAATAGATAATATGGTTAATATGATAATTACTAAAGAGGAGAGGATGATTTATTATGGCAATTGATAAGGTACAAAAGTATTTAAAAAATTGGGGGCGCGATACTGATATTCTGGAGTTTAATACTTCAAGTGCCACGGTTGAAATGGCAGCGGGGGCCTTGGGAGTAGAACCCTGCAGGATAGCCAAAACACTTTCTTTTGCAGATAGAGAGGGTGCAATGCTGATTGTTACAGCAGGAGACGCTAAAGTTGATAATAGTAAGTTTAAAGCAGAGTTCGGATTCAAGGCAAAAATGTTATCTCCTGAGGAGGTACTTGATTTTACAGGCCACGCCGTGGGTGGTGTTTGCCCCTTTGGAATAGATAAGGACGTTCCGGTTTATATGGATGAATCCCTGAAGCGATTTGAGACTGTTTTTCCGGCATGTGGAAGCAGTAATTCGGCTATTCGGCTTACCTGCGAAGAACTGGAGGAGTATTCATTATGTAAAAAATGGATTTCTGTTTGTAAGGGATGGCAGGAAGACAGCTTATAAAACCTTCACATCATTAATGATTAACGGGGTATTTATACTGAGGCAGAGGGAGCCGTCATAAACAAATTACAATAGTAGAATCTTTATAATAATTATAATTTAATTCTAATGCTTTTTTAATACATATCTGGTAAAATATGACTATATGTTTAAAAATACAACAAGTAATCACTAAAAAGTGGGAGGAACTATGTATGGAATATGTACTTCAAACAAATGGATTAACTAAAATGTTCGGTAAAAAAGCCGCTGTCAATAATGTTAGTCTAAGTGTAAGAAAAGGTGATATTTACGGCTTTATCGGAAAAAATGGTGCAGGAAAAACCACCTTGATCCGAGTAGTGTCAGGTCTTGCTAAACCATCAGGCGGCAGTATTAAGCTTTTTGAAAGTGAGGATTTGGGCAGTCAAAGAAGGAAAACAGGTACTATGATTGAAAATCCCGCAGTGTATCCCAACCTGACAGCAAAACAGAATTTGTATTATTATTGCCGTCTGCTTGGGCTTGAACCAAAGGATAATATAGACGAAATGTTAGCCTTAGTAGGACTTGGTGATACAGGAAAGAAGAAGGCTAAAAATTTTTCACTTGGAATGAAACAACGTCTCGCAATTGCAGTTTCCTTATTAGATAATCCGGAATTTTTAATGCTGGACGAACCGATTAACGGACTAGATCCCAGTGGTATCAAGGAAATAAGAGAATTAATTCTAAGACTGAATAAAGAAAGAAATATTACCATATTGATATCAAGTCATATATTAGGAGAACTATCAAAAATTGCTAACCGCTATGGTGTCATTAATAACGGACTCTTAGTTGACGAATTTACAAATCAGGATTTGGAAAGCCGCTGTAACGGTGAGCTTGAAATAAAGGTTGATAATGCTGAAAAAGCCGGAGATATCTTAGTTAAACTTTTAGGACAAGGGAATTTTGGAATCTTTGATAATAATACCATTCGTACCAGAGATTTAGATAAAGCGGGATTGATTATTACAGAACTAGCACAAAATGGTGTAATAGTTTCGGGCAGTACAATAATTGGACAGGATTTAGAGGGCTACTTTATGCAATTAATGAACAGAAGTGACTTTAATATGTAGCATTAGATATTGTATTATTAGATGGAGGAGAAATCCTCCTAAAAACGATGGAGGA
>Ga0123338_10003217_pt1 | contig 14856 bp, 14 predicted proteins | sample grotaG_FD_89793 | JGI IMG/M metagenome (GOLD analysis project Ga0123338, IMG submission 89793) | Glacier valley bacterial and archeal communities from Borup Fiord, Nunavut, Canada, to study Microbial Dark Matter (Phase II) -... | ecosystem: Environmental > Aquatic > Freshwater > Ice > Glacier ...
ATAAATTTAATCAATAAGTTAATGAGATTAAATCGCAATAAGCAGAAGTATTATCAACGAGGTCTCAGGGCAAGATCGCTTATCAAGTCGGTATTCTAGCTATTGTTGTCACCCCCTCAGCGAAGATATATAATATTTCTTAAGAGTTATCGCTATCTGCACAATCGTCCAAAAGTAAGAAAAAGTGAATTTTGACAGTTGGTACTTACGTGCTACGTCATTGCTCATCAACAGACCAGCCTGCAAAATCGGTATAGTTTACTTATTTCAGGAGAAAGTTATGATGGAACGTCTTGAGTCGGAATTTCCAGCCAAACAACCTGTTGCCATCCGACCCAAAATCCTAGCAGTTATTAAGAAAAATCAGCCTTCCTCTGTTGAGCAAAATGAAACTTCTCCCTCGGTTGAGCCATTAGAAACCAAGAGTGCCGAAGTAATCCAGGTAAAGGATACCGCTGATGATGTGGAGCGTCCACTTGCCATCAAGCATCCATTGAAACCTCAAGTTAAAAAAACTCAGTCTTCAGCGTTAGAATTTTTAAAATCGACTACTAACGCTAATGGTGAGGTATTTACTATCGGAGCAAAAATTCTAGTGATAAGAAGTACTTTTGGCAATTACGACGCGATTATTGAGGAACTCTACCAAACTGCTGATGGAATTGTCTGGGCAAAATATTCTTCTTTTCCAGTTGATGCTGAAAATCCTCAGCGTTCGGGATATTGTAAAGCCTCACTGCTCGTTCACTGTAATCAGTGATTGAGCCGCTCTCAGTATTGAGTTAAAACGTGATGTTTTGATCTTAAATAGGATTGCTATATTTTGCCTGAATATTCTGAGCGTGTAAAAAATAAACAAGAAACTGTAAAGTTTCAACTACTAGTCATAAAGAACACACTATACCCTAAGTAAGTAAAGCGATACTAGTAGTGTAATCACAAACGGACAGGTATTTAATGAGGTCGGAGGCTACACCGACCTTTTTTTTATTTAAGGGACTTACCTTCACTCCTTGAAACGGACAGCGCCGCTGTTAAATGCGCTAATTTAAATATTGTTGCTAATATTGAGTCTTTGGTTGAGAATCTCAAAATCATGGCAAAACCCATTCTTTATGGTACTCCGCGTAGTACTTACGTTCGCACCGTCCGATTATTGCTTGAAGAAGCAGGTGCAGACTACGACCTCAAAGATATCGATATTTTTACTGGTGAAAACCAATCAGCAGAATACCTTGCCTTGAATCCATTTGGCAAAGTACCAACCCTAGAAGTGGAGGGAGAAACGCTGTATGAAACGTCGGCAATTACTGGCTACCTCGACACGGTTTTAGCTGGGAGCAAATTCAGCCCGGATGCACCGCTACTTCAAGCTCGGATGCGCCAGATTATGGCAATTATTGATACCTATCTTTATCCGGCGGCGGTGACAACAATTGTCATTCAGCGCCTAATTGTGCCAAGTCAAGGTGGCAAAACTGATGAAGACAAGGTGAAAAATGCTATTGCACCAGCACAAAAAGCCGCAGAAGCAATTGAATCGTTAACTGTTAGCCCTTATCTATTAGGTAGCAAACTGACTATTGCCGATTTTCATCTGATTCCAATTTTTATTTATCTGTCGCTGACTCCTGAATTTGCGGCGATTACTGCTCAAACACCTAAACTTCGGACTTGGTGGGATCAGGTCAGTCAACATCCTACTGTAAAGAAAGTGTGTGCTTAATCGCACTTAGCGCTACTGAAGTACTGCTCAGTTAATAATCTTTTCGCTACTTGTGAATAGAGGTGAGGGCGCAAACATTGCGCCCCTACATAAGGCACTCTTCAAACTGCTTGCTTAGCTTGGAATTGCTTTAAATCAAAGGACATAATGCATTCTTCAAACTGCTTGCTTAGCCTGGAATTGCTTTAAATCGCAGGGTGAAAATGCACCATACTCAGTAATAATGCTAGTGATTAATCTTGCAGGAGTGACATCAAAAGATGGGTTGTAAAAATCTACACCGTTTGGCGTCAGAGTCGTTTCCCCAACTTTGTAAATTTCCTCTGGGTCGCGCTCTTCGATGGGGATTTGGCTACCATCGGGTAAGGTAAAATCGACTGTTGATAGCGGTGCAGCCACAAAAAATGGAATATTGTGAGCTTGAGCAATGATCGCTAAACTATAAGTACCAATTTTATTTGCTGTGTCACCATTTGCGGCAATGCGATCGGCACCAACAACCACAGCATGAATTAAATTTTGTTGCATGCAATGTGCTGCCATACTGTCAGTAATTACCGTAGTCGGAATGCCTTCTTGTACACATTCCCACGCAGTGAGTTTTGCACCTTGTAACCGAGGACGAGTTTCACCCACAAAAACCCGCATTAGCCTGTCTTCCCGCCAAGCCGATCGCACTACTCCCAAAGCTGTACCATATCCGGCTGTAGCCAGTGCGCCAGCATTACAGTGAGTCATAATCGTCAACTGTTCAGGAGTGGAAGGCAAAATTGCCAGACCATTGTCACCGATCGCATGACAAGTTTGCAAATCTTCAGCATTAATTATTTGCGCTGTTTGCAGCAGAGTTTGTTTAATCTCGTCTATCGAACCTAAAGTTTCGTAGGCTGTTTTCAGCATCCGCGAGATCGCCCAAAATAAATTCACCGCCGTTGGTCGAGTCCCCCGCAACAACTCCGCCACACTTTCTAGTTGACTCAAAAATTCGTGGCGATCGCAAGTTGGAATTTCCCTAGCACCCAAATACATCCCATAAGCCGCCGCCACCCCAATCGCCGGCGCACCGCGCACAATCATCATTTTAATCGCCCGTGCCAAATCCGAGCACCGAGTGATTTCCACAAATGTATACTCATTCGGCAAGCGAGTTTGGTCAAGTAGAGAAACAGAATCGTTATGCCAAATAATGGGATAGACCTGGTTTGAGGAATTCATGAAAGTATATGTAATTTACTTTACAAAATAATGTGTCTCAGGTAGGCGTAATTGCCCACCTGAATTTTAACTTAACTCACAGGAGATAATGTTCGCTGAAAGAAAGCTTGCAAAACGGTTTGAGCAATTTGAGCACTTGTTAAACCTAAATCTGCCTTAGATTGATTTGGTTCGGCATGCTCCACCAAAATATCTGGCACCCCAATCCGCTTAATTGGGACGACAATATCGGCATCCAACAAAGCTTCAGCAACTGCAGAGCCAAAACCACCCATTAGACAACCTTCTTCCAGTGTCACCACCCGCCCGATTTGCTTAGCCAAAGGCAAAATCAACTCGGTATCTAGCGGCTTAGCGAAACGGGCATTCACCACAGTCGCTTTTACACCATGCTCACTGAGAATTTCGGCAACTTGCATGGCGGGGTAAACCATTGTGCCGAAACCTACCAGTAACACATCATCGCCGTGACGAAGAATTTCGCCTTTGCCGATTTCTAAATCCTCCCAACCTTCTTCCATCAACGGGACACCGTGACCATTACCACGCGGATAGCGCATCGCAATCGGACCACTAGTATGATTAACCCCCGTCACAATCATCCGTTGCATTTCCGCCTCATCTTTCGGTGCCATTAACACCAAGTTGGGCAAACAACGCAAAAAGGCAATGTCATACATCCCTTGATGGGTTGGTCCATCAGCACCAACAATCCCGGCGCGGTCGAGACAGAAGAATACAGGTAACTTCTGAATACAAACGTCGTGAACAATCTGGTCGTAACCGCGTTGGATGAAGGTAGAGTAAATCACCGCCACAGGACGCATACCTTCGCAGGCGAGTCCAGCGGCTAAGGTGATGGCGTGTTGTTCCGCAATTCCGACATCAATATATTGATTAGGTAACTTGGCTTGCAACTTGTCTAAGCCAGTTCCCGTTGCCATTGCAGCAGTAATACCGATAATTTTCGGGTTATTCTCAGCAAGTTTAACTAAGGTATGAGCAAAAACCTTAGCATAAGCCGGTGGTTTAGGTGAAGTTGCCGGAATTGCTTTGCCTGTCGTGACATTAAAAGGAGTTTGGGCATGATAGCCAACTTGGTCATTTTCGGCAATTTCATAACCTTTACCCTTTGTCGTCGCCACATGCACCAAAACAGGTCCCGGCATTTTGTGTGCTTGTCGGAAGGTGGCAATCAACTCTTCTAAATTGTGCCCATCAACAGGGCCAACATAAGTAAAGCCAAGTTCTTCAAACACAGCACCAACCTTCGGGACGGCTAAGCGCTTCATTCCTTCTTTAATCCGTCCCAGTTCCGGAGACAGAGATTCACCAACGAAGGGGATTTGCTTGACTTGTTCTTCCAAATTCTCGGAGAGAAACTGGACTGGCGCACTCAGACGCATTTTATTCAAGTAGCGTGGAATCGCCCCGACATTCGGAGAAATTGACATTTCGTTGTCGTTGAGGACAACTAGCAAATTGGTCTTAGGTAAATGTCCAGCATGGTTAATGGCTTCGAGTGCCATCCCGCCAGTTAGCGCCCCGTCACCAATGACGGCAACAACTTTGAATTTTTCACCTTTCATGTCGCGAGCTAGAGCCATCCCCAACGCTGCCGATATACTGGTGGAAGCATGTCCCGCGCCAAAATGATCAAACTTGCTTTCGCCACGCTTCAAATAGCCCGCAATACCGTCTTTTTGTCGCAGTGTGTGGAAGCTACTGTAACGTCCAGTAATTAATTTATGGGGGTAGGCTTGATGCCCTACATCCCAAGTAACTTTATCTACATCCAAATCTAGCGTCTGGTAAAGTGCCAGCGTTAGTTCTACCACACCCAATCCTGGACCTAAATGTCCACCAGTTGCTGCCACGGTTTGCAGATGCTTTTCTCGAATCTGATGGGCAATTTGTTGCAGTTGCCGAATCGATAAACCGTGCAACTGATTGGGATGGGTAATTTCACTCAAGTGCATGTCAGTGTTCCCTCTGGGTGTCGTCTACCTGGAGACATCGTCCCACTCTCAACCATCTAGCGGATGATTTAGGCGGAACCTGTCATCAGTCATGAGAATGACATTATCGCTCAATCAATCTCAGAGATATCTTATTTTAAGCCTAATAACTCTCTAGAGATGCGAAATTCGGAGTCTTTGATTAATTTAGAGACTTCGGGTTTCGCAGAGCGACAATGTTACCAATTTGTAACATTTTTCCGGCTTCCGATGGTGGGATGCGTGTATTCACACTTAATCGGTAGAAATGAGTAAATTGTGAGGTAACTGCCCAATCAGGTAAGTTAGTGGAGCGTTTGTTCACAAATATTTTTGGGAAATTTGGGTAGACTTCCCCAGTTAAAGCATCTCTAGTCGGTACAGGACAGCGCTGACAAGGATAAGTCCCTTCAAACTGAACGTCTCCTAGCCAAAAAGAGTAAATTTCGCTCTTTTCTTCCGCAAATAACCGATCTTCCCAAAACGCCGGAGTATCGTCAATTTCAATATTTGTCCGGAAACGTCGGCGGATTTGCTCAATATCTTCCTCAAACCAAGCCGCCACCGCTGCTAAAGTTGCTGTACTTACCACTGTCGGACCTGTTGAATTTAGGTCATCGGGAAAGCCCATTTCTAAGTTTTCCTGCAATTGGACATGAAAGCCAAAAAAATCACTAAACCAAGCAGCCATCTGCTGACGTTCCTTGTCTAAATGAAAAACTTGGGGTGCGTGATTGGGAGAACTCAGGGTGACAATTCTATTTTCAAGGTCAAACTGCGATCTCACTAAGTGTATTTTCTCCTGACGCTTGGCATTGACAAACTTGCCATGATCGTCAATGATCGCTAGCTCGCGGTCATATTGTAGTGCGCCACCAGAAAGAACTGTCGCCCGGTCTACAGCAACACCATCTAGTGACTTGATGGGATAAATAATTATCTTAGCTATGTGTGGCAACGCAAATCCTTAGAACTCAACCGAATAATCTAGGATACTCCGGAAATATAATCATACCAATGTCCTCTGCCGATTACTATTTAAATAGCCAGTTTTTAAGGATATTAGGGCATGACCGCAGCAGCAGACCCCGTTAAGTTGATGAAGCAAGAAGTAGGCAGAGCCGCCGCTAACCTTGTCAAATCCGGTTCCATTGTCGGTTTGGGTACGGGGTCAACCACAGCATTTACAATTCAATTTTTAGGCGATCGCCTCAAGTCTGGCGAACTCAAAGATATTGTTGGCATTCCCACATCGTTTCAGTCGGAAGTCCTAGCTAAGCAGTACGGTGTCCCTCTCACCACCCTTGATGCTGTTGACCACATCGACATCGCGATTGATGGCGCAGATGAAGTCGATCCTCACAAGACTTTAATTAAAGGTGGTGGTGCAGCACATACCCGTGAAAAAGTCGTAGACTACCTGGCAGAATTATTCGTCGTTGTGGTTGACAGTGGTAAATTAGTTGACCGTCTCGGTTCTACTTTTGCTGTCCCCGTAGAAGTGATTCCGATGGCAATTACTCCAGTCATGCAGGCACTTAAAAAACTCGGTGGTAAACCTGAACTGCGGATGGGTGTCAGAAAAGCTGGTCCTGTGATCACTGACCAAGGCAATATGGTCATTGATGTCAAATTTGATAGTATTCCTGACCCAGGCGAACTCGAAAAAACTTTGAACAATATCCCCGGTGTGCTGGAAAATGGCATCTTTTTTGGTGTCACCGACATCGTTTTAGTTGGCGAAGTTAAAGATGGTAAACCTTTAGTGCGGCAAATGTAGCCAGCAAGTGTAGCAAATTTAGGCTGGAGATTTTAGATTTAAGTTGGAATCTAAAATCTCAATGATGATGCAATACAGACGATTTGGACGCACTGAGTTACAAATGCCAGTATTCTCTTGTGGTGGCATGAGATATCAGTTTAAATGGCAGGATGTCCCCAAGTGGCAAATTCCTAGTGATAACCAGCAAAATCTCGAAGCCACGATTCGTCGGTCTGTAGAGCTGGGCATCAATCATATTGAAACTGCCCGTGACTATGGTACTTCTGAATTACAACTAGGACAAATTTTACCTAAGTTTCCGCGCGAACAATTAATTGTCCAAACAAAAATCGGTCCTCGGGCAGATGCTAAGCAGTTTCGCGAGACTTTTAAACAGTCAATGCGAAATTTGCAGTTAGATTATGTGGATTTATTGTCAGTGCATGGCATTAATAATCCAGATCACTTTGAGCAGGTGATGCGTCCTGGTGGCTGTTTAGACGTGATGCGAGATTTACAAGCCCAAGGCAAAGTTAAATTTATTGGCTTTTCTACTCACGGGTCGACTGAGATTATTTTACAGGCGATCGCGACTAATCAATTTGATTACGTGAATTTGCACTGGTATTACATTTATCAATTTAATTGGCCAGCAATTGCTGCTGCTGCTAGTCATGATATGGGAGTATTTATCATCAGCCCCTCCGATAAAGGTGGGATGCTGTATAAACCATCACAGAAGCTAGTTGAACTTTGCGCTCCTTTAAGTCCGATGGTGTTTAACGATTTATTCTGTCTGAGTCATTCTCAAGTACATACCTTGAGTTTAGGCGCAGCTAGACCGGAAGATTTTGACGAACATCTGAAGACTTTAGACTTGTTAGACCGCGCCTCGGAAATTTTACCGCCGATTTTGGCACGGTTAGAAGCACAAGCGATCGCGACTTTGGGAGAAGACTGGGTGAAAACTTGGCATCAAAATTTACCCACAATGGCAGAAACACCTGGGAACGTGAATGTGCTGATGATCTTATGGTTGAGAAATCTGGCTCTAGCTTACGATATGATCGAATACGGCAAAATGCGCTACAACTTGCTCGGTAGCGGTGGTCATTGGTTTCCCGGTGCTAAAGCTGACCAAGTAGGCAATTTAGACTGGCAAAAATGCCTGCAAGCTAGTCCTTACGCTGACAAAATCCCTCACTTCTTAGCAGAAGCACACCAGATGTTAGGTGGTGAAGCAGTAAAACGTTTGTCTCAGAGTTAATCGCGCACTATACAAGGACACAATGATACCCGTCACCTGTCAGAAACGCTGGCTTCTCATACCGATGACGGGTTACATCTGACAGATGACGGGTATATGACAGATGCATATGACAGGTTTAAACCCTTGCCCAGTAATTGCCAAAACCGCCGAGTAAAACTGCGTCAAAACCTGTACCTAAACCCGTGATTAAGCCGAAAGTTGCAACAAATAGCGATTGACTCCGACAACAGCCAGACATATTTAGGATCTGTAACGGCTAAATACTTGCGATCGCATCACATCAGTCTGACTTTGATATACTATTTAATGTGCGATTATCAAACTAGTCAATACACTGGAAATAAATCATGACTCAATCGCTACAAAAAACATTTAAATTTGAAGAATTCTTAGAGTTTCTAGCAGAGCAGCCGGAAACAACTCGTTACGAACTATATGATGGAGATATTATTCAGATGCCACCACCAGTTGGAGATCATGAAAAAATTGTAGCATTTTTAACAGCTTGTTTAATAGAATGCAACCTTCGTCAGCGTCGTTATGGGATTCCTAGAACAGTACTAGTGAAACCAGAGAACAAACAGTCTGGTTACTATCCAGATATTCTTTTATTAAATCTTCCTAATGAGCGTGAATGAGCCAAAATGGGCGAAAGAATCAACTGTAAGCTCTGCTGCAACAATTCCTTTAGTGATTGAAGTAGTTAGTACAAACTGGAGAGACGATTATCATAAAAAACTGGCTGATTATGAAGAAATGGGGATACCAGAATATTGGATAGTCGATTATGCTGCCCTGGGTGGCAAGGATTTAATCGGCGACCCCAAACAGCCAACTATCACAGTTTATTCCTTAAATGAGGGTGAATACCGTACTACTAAGTTTCGCTCAAGCGAGCACATCTACTCGCCAACATTCCCAGAGCTAAATCTGACTGCTGGAGAAATTTTTCGCGGACAATCTGATTGAATAGTAGCAGCGATTGGAGGGAATCTACCGCTGCTTCATAAAGTGATCTATTTTGCAAGTCAGAGCTTCCTCCGATTGAGAGACTATCACGCTCCCTTCTTCAAATCGCGGCTGTCTCTGAGGAGCTTGTGGTCAGTATTTGTGCTTACTCTAAGGTGGTTGGTCTGGGAAGTGGGAGATTTTTACCTCAAAACTTGACATTCACTCAGCAGCGCGATAGCCCGAAGGGCTGAAGGGCTTTGCGCTATCGCATCAATGATACTAATAGCCTGAAGTATATGTTTGGACTTTCAACTACCCGTAAACAACTTGTTTCCCCAGTTTAAGCATGTGTTTGAATACGCCGCGATATGCCAGTGGATAGTTACAGTCTAAGAGTCGGCGTATTCATTCATATGCACCACCAATAACCTCATTTATTTGTAAGGTGGGGATACTTTACAACAAGCTTATTTAACAACTTGTAATGGTATTTATTTGGGTTGACGCTTTCTATATAAACCGACTCCACAAATGCCCAATACAATACCAATTGCTGCATTCGGTTCTGGAACTTTGGTTTGAAAAGAACCACTTACGAAAGACCGACCTCTTACAGGAGCAGTTGGATCTAAACTGAGCGTGTATGTATCTGATATTTTAAGCGTACCCTTTGCACCAGTGAATTCACCCGAACCGCCCATGATAGTAGAAATACCACTAGCAGACGCTGTAAGGTTTGGTAAGTCAGCCATAGCAGTGGCAGTACTTGTTCCAAACAGTTTATTATTGCCGCTTCCAAAAAAGGTATCAGCGAGAATTGGCAGGCCGTTTATACCAAATTCTGCCGCGTCTGGACCTGCTGTTGTTATACCAGTCGTAGGGTCAAGCCGAGTGTAGCTACTACTTGCAATATTAGTCAAACCGTATGGAGCATCTGCGCTCGTACCCGTTAAAGTTACTTTTGATACTTCAGGGCTAATCGGTTCAAATTTATTTACTACGTCGTAGATGGCATTAAACGGATAGGTCGTTTGGGCTTCAACTTTGGTTGTATCCAGCCCGAAGCTTAAAGCTGCGATTGCTGGAACAAGGAATACACTGTACGAACGCATAGAAAAATTAGGCATAACGGGTATAAAAAATTACTAGAATTTTGTATGTGTAGGATTCGGGAGCAAATTTTTGAAAAACCAAATTACCTAAAAGCTTATCATACAAATGTTTAATCAGTATACGTAGCAAGAATAAAGTAGGATTCCTATAGATAGAGCTTATAACGCTCTCCAAACCTTTCCCCGACACGGGGAGAGGCTTTAAAACCCCGCTTCCCTCGTAGGGAAGGGGGAGAGGGGGGTTAGGTTTATGTATAATGTGTGGAATTTAAATCTTTTCTGGAGATGTCTAGTGGGTAAGAAATGCGTACAGGTTCAACAATTGCAGGACAGTGATATCACTGATGTCTAAATGTGGAACTGGCAATTAAACCAACTATGGCACAAACTTCGGCAACCAGGTGTTTATAGCACCATAGCCCGAGGTGCAGCAGCGGCTTTAGCTATTCAAATCTTGAGTATCGCTCTCAATTACACAGTAAATGTATTGCTAGCACGGTGGATGGGGGTTAGCGATTATGGAGTTTTTCAGTACGCATATACAATTAACTTGGTATTGTCATTTGTCGCAGGATTCGGTGTATCTGGTGCCGTGCTACGCTTTATTCCCGAATATATAGTAAAGCAAGATTGGCAACATCTACGAGGTATTCTTCAGAGTAGTTGGATACAAACTTTGGTTGTGAGTGTAATTATCTCTGGTTGCTCAACCATTTGGCTAATATGGCAAAACACTTTAGTTGAAGTTAAAAATTTCACGTCTCTTCTGTTAGGTATATGGGGAGTACCTTTACTAAGTCTATTCAGATTACAGCAAGACACAGCTAGAGCATTACGACAAATTATTTTAGCCTTTACACCATTTCAATTAGTTTATCCAATACTACTGATTGGGATTAGTTTTTTTTGGTTGAAAGTACACCATAATTTGAATAGTGTATTAGTACTTAGTTTTTCTCTAGGAATTTTATTAATTTTACTAGGAATACAGCTTCTATTATTAAGTCGCTTCTTTCCTAGAGAAATAAATCATGTTAATTCGGTAATTAACTGGCGTTATTGGTTATCCGTTTCTTTACCATTATTGTTTCTTGATAGTTCTTTCATGGTTCTCAATCAAATGGATACATTGTTAATTGGAACAATGTTAGGAACAAAATCTGTAGGAATTTATAATGCAGCATCTCAAACTGCTAGTGGTGTGAATATTGTTCTTGTAGCAGTAAATTCAATAGCCGCCCCAGAGTTTGCTTCTCTATATGCTAAAGGTAATATTTCCGGACTTCAAAAATTAACATCTACAATTGCTAAGTGGATGTTTTTCCCGACTTTAGTCATAGCAAGCGGTTTGATTTTATTTGCCGAGCCGATCCTCAACCTGTTTGGATTAGATTTTGTTGCTGGTAAATGGGCAATGATATCATTAGTATTAGGACAACTGGTAAATGTAGGTTCAGGTTCAGTAGGTTATTTATTGATTATGACTGGGCACCAAAACCAGAGTGCTAAAGTAATTGGTATCTGCGCTTTAATTAATATCGCTCTTAACTTCATGGCAATTCCCACATTGGGTATTCTCGGTGCTGGATTGGCGACAGGATTTTCAATGGCACTGTGGAATATCTGGCTGAATGCTTTAGTCGTTAAGTATTTAAATATCAATCCTTCTATCGTTACAGCTTTGACAATTGAGCATACCAGATGAAAATGATCCTTCAAGAGAAGTCCGTGCTGATCGAGACTCAGGTGATTGAACAGGGGCTGACTGAACATGCGATCGCAGCAGGTATTGAGCCGCGAAACTACCAACCATTGGTAATCTTTCTCTATGATGACAGGGAAACCGCAGTCGGCGGATTAGTAGCGGAAACCGTCTGGGGTTGGCTCCGTGTGAAGGAGTTTTGGGTCGCTGAGTATTATCGAGGTCAGGGGTGGGGCGCAAAGCTACTCGCATTAGCTGAGAGCCATGCTATGGAAAGAGGATGTCACCACGCGTTTTTGGATACCTTTGACTTTCAAGCGCTGAGCTTCTATCAGAAACAGGGCTATGAAATCTTCGGGTCTTTGGCGGACTTCCCGCTTTCTTCATGAGAGGTACTTTGTGAAGAAGTGCTTAGTCAGAACGGAGCGAGCAGTCTAATGTGGCGTTTGCGCTTTTGTGTGTGATACCTGTGTTGATACCGCTGATAAAGTATAGCTAAGGTTGTACTATTAGCGCTACCAGGATTATCTATGAAAGTTGAGTCCGTCTTGATTAAGAACTTCAAGCGTTTTGACCACCTTGAAGTATCTTTCAAAAATCAAAACCTCAATACAATTAGCAACCGCTTTTTAGTGTTGGGCGATAATGGTACAGGAAAAACAACTTTGCTCCAAGCAATTGCACTTCCCTTAGCACTGGCAACCCGCCAAATTCAACGAGTCACTGATTTTGACTGGCTGGGGTTTCTTCCTGGACGCTATCAACGTTGGGGCGCACCGCAAATTGAACTCGAAGTATTATTTACTCCGGAGGAAATTGCTGCTACCCGTGCGTTATTTAAAAGATGGGTACCGACACAAAGAGCAGCATCGTTTATAGAACCAGGTGATAGCCAGCGGGTCCGTCTTGTTCTTGATGGCGAACGTTGTTATGCTCCAAGTGATGCCGAATATCTTCAATTTGCTGGACGTTACTATGCACGCAGCTTATTAGACACCGATCCGACGGTGCGCTCTGAGTTTTACAATTTACCTGGCATTTTCTGGTTTGACCAGTTCCGTAATCTTGGTGTGACGCCGCAAAGAGAAGAAAATGGTATGGCTGCGGGAGGAGCTATTACTGGTAAATCCTCTACGGGAAGAGTATCTTTTGAAGTGGGTGTGGCAAGGTTGCGAAAGTACCTCAACGGTTGGAAGTTTGCCCAACTTACTCATACTTCTAATGTTGATTATCTGACGCAACTAGAAAACTTATATACAAAAATTTTACCTGGACGCACTTTTGCCGGTGTAGAACCAATGCCTGGGTTTGATTCTCCTACACCCGAGGATTACTATTTTCTCATTAATGACGGCAATCGCTCATACGATTTAGTTGAGATGTCAGCCGGTGAACAATCGGTATTTCCCATACTCTACGAGTTTGTACGCCAGCAAATTGCTTATTCCGTAGTACTAATTGATGAAATAGACCTCAACTTACACCCTCCTGCTGCCCAGCTATTAGTACGACAACTTCCTAAACTTTGTCAAACCTGCCAGTTTATTGTTACTACTCATAGCGATGCTGTTAGCGATGTAATTAGTGAAGGTGATACCTATCGATTGCCTGGAGGATCTTTGTGTCTGTAAATATTTTATACTGCGAGGGTGTTGCCAAAAGTCCTGATGTACGAATTATTTCTGCCATTGTTCCTCCCGGTTGTGTAGTACGACCAATTGGTAGCAAACAAGGTTTGGCACAAAGGATACTAGGCGGGAAAGATGTACGGACAGGTTCAACAGTTGCAGGGCTAAGAGACCGCGACTTTGATGATGATGATTCCGTACCAAGTGGTCATCCTAGAGACTGGTACATTACGGATGGGGGTACCCAAGCTTCCTTAGGTTGGTACTGGGAGAGGAAAGAGATAGAGAATTACTTGATAGACCCCAAGGTAGTACGGCGATCGCTTGGTGATAATGCACTACCAGTATCTGAGTATCGCGCAGTCTTACAACAATCTGCCGAGAAAATAACTGCTTACACCGCAGCCCGAATTACGCTATCTCTTTATCTCTCATCTCGTCCGTCACCACCAAATAACTCATGGGGAGAAGAACGCGATAAAAAAGAGGGCTATCGTTTTCCTAAAGATAAGGGATTGAGCAGCATTAACTGCAAAGCAGAGTTAAATAATATTATTAAGCAATACGAACAGCGGCTTGCTTCACCTAAACGCAATCCACTCGAAGAATTTGAGAGATTGCTACCCACTTGCCAATATGGTGGCAGTCGATTTGAAAACCAGAATTTTTTAACTTTTTTTGCAGGTAAGGACTTGCTTTACGGAATGAGGGAAGAACTTCCTGGATTTGGGTTTCAATCCCCAGTTATTTTCCGTGACAGCATTATCAAGGGGATCGAAGAAACCGTCGAAGATGTTTGGACTTGGCTACCGGAGTGGCAACGACTGCGGGAATTAATCGCACTCAAATAATACCACGAGCGTTTGGCTACATTTGGTGACGGCTGAGAATAGAGCAAAGCTTGCTTTAATAAAGATGCAGATTTAGTTGAAGTAATTTTGGTTGGAAAGCGCAATGATGACGAAATGTATAAGCAACTTAAGCGCTTATTGAGTTAGCGGCTTACCGTTCATCCTATACTGTACCAAGTTAGTCACTGATTCGTGAGAAAAACGTGGTGAGCAACCAACTAGAACTAATTCAGCATCAGGATGCTTATAGCTTCAACGAACAGGTGCGGGATTTCTTACTGCGTAATGAAGCATTGCATCATGCCATGTTAGCTCAGTGTTATGCACTGACTCATCCGCTAGAACCGTTAAAGAAATGCCCTGAACTGATCACTTTAGAGTCCAACGGAGAAGTCGTCGCTGTAGCGATAAGTCATTCGGGCAAATCCGTTTTCATTTCAATGCTGACTCAGGAAGATGGAGTCGATTTACTGGCACAACATTTGCAGCGGCATGGCACTTTGTCGATGGTAGATGCTCCACCGGATGTCGCGCAACGCTTTGCCCAAATGTGGACTCAGATCACTGAGCAACCCCACACACCGGGAATGACCATATGTGCCTATCGTTTAAATGTGTTTCGCCCCTTCATCTGGGCACCAG
>Ga0123338_10003219_pt1 | contig 14846 bp, 13 predicted proteins | sample grotaG_FD_89793 | JGI IMG/M metagenome (GOLD analysis project Ga0123338, IMG submission 89793) | Glacier valley bacterial and archeal communities from Borup Fiord, Nunavut, Canada, to study Microbial Dark Matter (Phase II) -... | ecosystem: Environmental > Aquatic > Freshwater > Ice > Glacier ...
AAATGGAAATGTTTTATTTTATTCCTTTGCATAACATTCAAGTAATGGGAATGAGTTTTATTGCAGGTGTTTTGAGCATGACTTGGTATTTTTTATTTCAAAACGGTGTAATGGTTGGTACATTTCAATATTTTTTTTATAAATATGGTTTATTGGGTACTTCGGCACTTTCAATTTGGATTCATGGGACACTAGAAATTTCGTGTTTAATACTTGGAGGATGTGCGGGATTAGTAATGGGTAATAGTATTTTATTTCCAGGTACCTATAGTCGTATGGAATCTTTTAAAAGTGGAGCAAAAAAAGGTTTAAAAATCGCAATTGGAATTACTCCTCTTTTGGTTGTCGCAGGTTTTTTAGAAAGTTTTGTAACCCGACATACCGAAATGCCAACATTTTTTAAATTATCAATTATTATTTTGTCAGCCATATTTATTATTTGGTACTTTATTATTTATCCTATTCAATTAAATAGAAATAATGCAATTGAAGCAGGAGCGAATTAATTTTAGATTAAGGAGAGATTTTGGGGAAGTGATGAATGTGGCAATGATGTTCATTCATCAAAATTTTAAGGAATTGGTTAAAAATATTCTATTTTTTCTGAGCCCTATATTATTAATAATAAGCGTATTAACATCGTATTATAATAATTTAACTCCAGAAGCTTTTTCAAATGAAATTTTTATCAATACCCAAACAACAATAGTATTAATAATATTTCTAAGTTTTTGGATCGGACACTCGATTTTATTGACTGTAAGTTTTGCTTTTTTACTTTCGTACATTAAGGGTGAAACGAATGATTTTTCATTACAATTTATTTGGAATAAAGTAAAAAAAGTTTTTTGGCGTTCTTTTATAAATATATTTTTTTCTTTTTTTGTTCTGATATTATCCTCTATAATCATTTTCTTCTTTCTTTTTTTCTTAGGCCTAATGGTTGAGAATTTTACAAATGACTTTAAAATTTTTGCATTTATAATAGCCATAATTCTATTTTTATTAATAGTATTACTAACGAGTCTTTTAGCTGCTGTAATTAATTTTTCATTCTTTATTTCATTAGAAAAGGAGACTAATTATTTTAAAAGTCTTATTGTTTCAATAAAAATAGTTTTTCGTTTTTGGAAAGAAACAGCAATTATTCAAACTGTTAGTTTAGGTTTGGTATTTAGTTTATTCCTGTTCCCATTTTTATTTCTCTTTTTTTATGCACTTACTCAACATATTTTTACATCGCATTCTATTCAATTATTAGAATTTATAGTTAGAACGATCGCAACCATACTATTTCTATCAATCATGTTTTTGGCTGGTGCATTCAACATTATAATAATGGCCTCGCAATACTTTAATTTAATTGAAAAAATGGAATCGGTAGGTTTGATGATTCAAATTGAAAATTTACATCATATCAATTATAAATCTTTTAATACACTTGCAGACTTAGATGAAGAAGGTTTTTAATTTAAAAAGCGATGCTTGCCATCGTTATATAAAATATTTATTGCTTTTAACTTTTATATTTTTGTGTTGTTTTGCTAAAGCGCAAGACACTCTTAAAAATTTAAAACAAGTCAATTTTGATAAATCAGAAGTAAAAATTCGTGAATTTAATAAATCCAAACTGGATAGATATAGAAACGACCCCAACTATCATTATGGAAAAAGAGTACCAGTTAGAAATAACCTTTTTTATAAATTTTTAGATTGGTTATTAAGAAAACTATTCAAGCCATTATCCAACCCACGCACGTATCGTATCACAGAGTATATTATTATAGGTATTTGTGCTCTTATAGTTATTTATGCCATTTTAAAACTTACAAAATCAGATTGGTTAAATGTTTTTTCAAACAAAAGTAAAAAAACAGAGAATCCGGATTTTGATGAATTAACTGAAAATATTCATGAACTGGATTTTGATAAATTAATCGATTTGGCTTTAAAGGAACAAAATTTTACAAGGGCTGTTCGACTATCTTATTTGAAAACATTAAAAGCACTTAGTGATAAACAATTAATTGATTGGAAATTAAATAAAACCAATCAGGATTATTTATATGAAGTGAACAAATTAGCTTTTGAACCAGAGTTCAGGCACTTAACTTTTATCTTTGAATACATTTGCTATGGTAATTTCCCGATCCAACAGCATGAATATAATAGCATTGCAGAAACTTTTAAAACCTTTGAACAAAAAATAAAATAGGGAAAATGTTTTTACTCTTCGTTTAAGAGTATAACTTTCTTAAAGCATCATTATAAAATGAATAAAAAGGATATAAAATACTGGTTGATATTGTTGGGTGTGATAATTTTAGTTTTTGTGGGAGAATATTATGCACCCAAAACAATTAATTGGGATACTATAACTTATGGTGCAAAAGATAAAAATCCTTATGGGAGTTATGTAGTTTATAATATGTTGGAAGATATTTTTCCCAACCAAAAGATAAGCGCTGAGAGAAAATCATTTTATGATTTGAGAAATACTGATTTAAAAAAGAAAAATAATTATATAGTAATTGACCAATATTTTGAACCTGATAGTTTAGAATCACATTCACTTTTGGCTTTAGTAAATGAAGGTGGAAATGCATTTATAGCTGCAGAAGATTTCTTTGGCAAGCTAGCAGATACGCTTAAAATTAAAACGGACAGAAATGTAGATATTAAGAAAAAAGAAATGGGTTTAAAATTAGTAAATCCACTATTAAAAAATTCTAAATTTTTTAATTTCAATAAAAGTTTTCTCTATACTTTTTTTGCTTCTATTGATACTGCAAAAACAACAGTACTAGGCATTAACGATCAAAAAGATATTACTTTTATTAAAGTGCCATTTGGCAAAGGAAATTTTTTCCTATCCACTACTCCTATTCCTTACACCAATTATAATATTATTGACAGTTTAAATTTTCAATATATAAGTCAAACTTTATCTTATTTGCCAAATACAGATGTTATTGGAGTGAATATTATAAGGTTAATATCCCTGCAACTGAATCTCAATCGCCATTACGTTTTTTTTTAAATCAACCTTCTTTACGTTGGGCTTTGTACATCGTTTTATTTTCAATATTACTTTTTATATTTTTTGAAGCTAAAAGAAAACAAAGAATTATACCTATTATCAAACCACTATCTAATACTACTCTTGAGTTTACAGAAACATTAGGTCGTTTGTATTTCCAATATAAAGACCATAAAAACATTGCTGATAAAAAAATAACGTACTTTCTTGAGTATATCAGAACCAGGTATTATTTAAAAACTGAAAATTTAGATAGTATTTTTTTAGAGAATTTAAATAAGAAGAGCGGGGTATCTTTAGAAAAAATAGAAACTCTTTTCAAACACATCAATTTTATTCAAAGGCAAACAACTATAAGTGAAAGTGATTTGCTTGAATTAAATAGAAAAATGGAAGAATTTAATCGAATTAGTGTTTAATAATGATGAAAATAAGTGTGAGATTAAAACTAAATTAAATTTTAGATGGTTTTTTAAACTTGTTTTGATTCCTTATGTCCAACCAACATAATCACTAAAACAAATAAAAATCATGAAAAAATTATTTTTTGCAGTTGTTGTCTTATGTGGATTAGGATTAACTGCCAACGCACAAAACACTACTACTCCTAATAAAGAAGGAAAAGGTGAAGTAAATAAAAGATTAGAAAATCAAAATGATCGTATCAATCAAGGCGCAAAAAGTGGTGAACTTACTAAAAATGAGACTAAAACTTTAAGGACTGAACAAAAAGGTTTAAGATCAGAAGTAAGGGCTGAACGTAAAGCAAATGGTGGTCATTTAAATAAACAAGAAAGGCACAATTTTAACAGACAATTAAATCGCGAAAGCAGAGAAATACACCGTGACAAACATAACGAAAGAGAAAGGAGAGGTAGAAAATAAAAATAAAAATTTCGTGCGTAAAAAATCCCTACCGAAGATTGGTAGGGATTTTTTATGTTATAATGCCGCAATGTTTTTTGATTTGGAAGAAACAATTTAGTTGGATTGACAAAACTTTTTCAACATAACTTTTTTTACTAAACCTTTTTTATTTTACAAAATATTTAATGCCTGCTCTTTTATTTTTTCAAGTTCTTCTTTCATTTCAACTACATATCTTTGAATATTTGCATCATTAGCTTTTGAACCAATAGTATTAATCTCCCTTCCAATTTCCTGACTGATAAAATTTAATTTTCTTCCCTGGTTTTCTTCGCTGTTTAAAACTTCTAAAAAATAATTAAGATGAGTGCCCAAACGAACTTTTTCTTCAGCAATATCTAATTTTTCGATATAGTAAATCATTTCTTGCTCAAAACGATTTTTATCAAATTTTTCGTCTTTTGCGATTTCAATTAATTTATTTTCAATTTTAGTTTTGATGTTTAATAATCTTTTTGGGTCATGCTCATCAATCTTTTTTAACAAATCCTGAATTTTTCTTAAATATGAAATAAAATTTTCTTCAAGTGATTTTCCTTCGGTATTTCTAAAATCATTACAGGTTGAGATGGCTTGCGCTGTTGCTTTCTGTAATAAAAGCCAATTTTCAGCCGATTCCTCATCACCCTCATTGTATTGAATTACGTCTGGCATTTGTAAGGACATTTTAAATAATTCGGTTGTAGGTGCTTCTAGCTCCGTTGCAGCATCTGTTAAAAGTGTAAAATATGTTTTTAATAAAGCTTTATTAATTGATGTTTGTGATTTTGCTTCTAATTTTGATTGCATTTCAATTTGGAAAACAACTTTACCTCTCTCCAAACCTTGTGCAAGCATGTTTCTGATATCCATTTCTTTATCAGAAAATATTTTTGGCAAGCGAAAGTGTGCATCTAAGGATTTTGAGTTTACGCAACGGATTTCTACATTTAAAGAATAATTTTCATTTTCTGCCTGGCCAAAACCAAAGCCTGTCATTGACTTAATCATAAATTTTTTTTCTATTTTGTAATAAAATTTAATGTTTTATGCTCCCCAACCGTCCCTATCCAAACTTCTATATTGAATTGCTTCACTTATATGCTCGGCATTAATATTTTCCATTTCGGATAAATCTGCAATAGTTCGCGAAACTTTTATTATCCTGTCATAAGCTCTGGCAGATAAACCTAACCTTTCCATCGCTTTTTTAAGTATATTTTTGCTCAATTCATCGAGGATACAAATTTCTTTTACAAGCTGTGGAGACATCATTGCATTAGAATATATCCCAGGCAGGTTTTCAAATCGCTTACTTTGAATTTCGCGTGCTTTTATTACTCTTTGCCTAATGGTATCACTGCTTTCTGCTTTTCGGTTTTCTGTCATTTGATCAAAAGAAACAGGAGTAACTTCTACATGTAAATCTATCCTGTCCATTAAAGGGCCACTTACCCTATTTAAATATTTTTGCACTGATCCAGGTGGACAAGTACAATCTTTGTCAGGATGATTGTAATATCCGCAAGGGCATGGATTCATGCTTGCAATTAACATAAAACTTGCAGGAAATTCCATTGAAACTTTTGCACGACTAATCGTTACTTTGCGTTCTTCAAGTGGTTGACGCATTACTTCGAGAACTGTTCTCTTAAATTCTGGAAGTTCATCTAAAAATAAAACACCGTTATGAGCTAAAGATATTTCTCCAGGTTGAGGAATTGTACCACCACCAACTAAAGCTACATCTGAAATTGTGTGGTGCGGGTTGCGAAAAGGCCTTGTTGAAATTAATGACATTGATCCTCCAAGCTTACCAACAACAGAATGAATTTTTGTTGTCTCCAAAGCTTCCACCAAAGTGAGAGGAGGTAAAATAGAAGGTAATCTTTTTGCAAGCATTGTTTTACCTGCGCCAGGCGGACCAATCATGATAACGTTGTGGCCACCAGCTGCAGCTATTTCCAAAGCTCTTTTTATATTTTCCTGACCCTGAACATGCGAAAAATCTGAATCGAAAGCCGTTTGAGTGTTATAAAATAAATCCCGTGTGTCAGTAATTAAAGGTTCAATGTTAAGTTTTCCATCAAAAAAACGAATAGCTTCGTCTAAGGTTTCAACAGGAATAACATCAAGGTTGTTAACAATTGCTGCTTCATGAGCGTTTTCTTTAGGAACAACAAAACCTTTAAATCCTTGCTTGCGCGCTTCAATTGCAATTGGTAAAACACCTTTGATTGGTCGTAATTTTCCGTCGAGGGCTAATTCGCCCATAATTAAATAGTCTTCCAGCTTGGGTGCATTAATTTGATCCGAAGCTTTTAATATACCCAATGCAATTGGTAAATCATATGCAGAACCTTCTTTTCGAATATCTGCAGGTGCTAAATTAACTACTATTTTAATTCGTGGAAATTTATAATTAAGATGCTTAACCGCTGTTTCTATTCTTTGATAACTTTCTTTTATAGTGTTATCAGGCAAACCAACTAGATGAAATCCCTGACCTTGGCCAACATCAACTTCAATGGTAATAATATGGGCATTAACTCCATAAACCGCACTACCATAAGTTTTAGATAACATAGCTGTTTGTATCTTTTATATTTTTAATGCTAAGTTTAATTTTAATAAATGTTAAATCAAATTCATATTAATATTTATTACTTATTCTCCCTCAAATTGTCTTAAAAATCTAACATCATTTTCAGTAAATAATCTTAAATCTTTTATGCGGTATTTTAGCATTGTTATCCGTTCTATACCCATACCGAATGCGTAGCCAGTATATTTCTCTTCGTCGATACCACAGTTTTTTAACACATTTGGGTCAACCATACCTGATCCGCCAATTTCAACCCAACCCGTACCTTTACAAATATTTTTACTTCCACCACACAACTGGCAACCTTTAGGATTGTTAATATCGCAAGATATATCCATTTCCGCACTTGGTTCTGTAAAAGGGAAAAAAGATGGTCTGAAACGGACTTTTGTTTCTTTGCCAAACATTTCTTTTGCAAAATGATAAAGTGTATCTTTTAAATCTTTAAACCCAACATTTTCATCAACAAATAAACCTTCTACCTGATGAAAAAGGCAATGAGCCCTTGCAGAAATGGCTTCATTTCTATAAACTCTTCCTGGCATAATGGATCTTATTGGCGGTTTTTGATTTTCCATTAACCTGATTTGTACATTTGAGGTATGCGTACGAAGTAAAATATCAGGATTTTTTTCTAAAAAAAAGGTGTCCTGCATTTCTCTTGCCGGATGGTTTTCCGGAAAATTTAAAGCTGTGAAATTATACCAATCACTTTCTATCTCTGGCCCATCAGAAACATTAAATCCTAATCTTTCGAAAATTTCGATTATTCTTCTACGTACCAATGTAATCGGGTGGATGGTACCAGACTCATTTGGGAAAGTTGGTAATGTTAAATCAAAAATTGGTTTGATGTTTTCTTGATTTTGGTTCTCAAAACGTTGATTTTCGTCAAATTTTGTTTGAGCAATATTTTTTAATTGATTTAAAGCCTGACCTATAGATTTTCTTTCACTTGGTTCAACATTCTTTATTTCATCAAATAAATCAGCAATTACTCCTTTGCGACTTATAAATTTATTTTTGAAATTTTCTAATTCTTCTTTTGATGAAATTATATAATTTTCTATTTCTTGTTCAATGCTTTTAATTTTCTCTTTCATTTTATGAAAAAAGTGAAGGTATTAGTAACAAATGTAGAATAAAAGGGTAAAAATAAAAAAGCCGGTCGATTAGACCGGCTTTGCGCATCTTCCTGGGCTCGAACCAGGGACCCTCTGATTAACAGTCAGATGCTCTAACCGACTGAGCTAAAGATGCATTGTTTCCCTTTTGGGACTGCAATATTAGTATTTCAATTTGAGACTTGCAAAAGAAATTTTTTAAAATAATAATAATTTAAATATTTAATCACGAATATTTAAATAATATTAATTATAAATGTATTTATCTTACACATTATCAGCTTATTTGATCTGCTGAAATTATATCGTTCTTGAAAATGAAAATCCAACTTTTATAAAGAATAAAAATTTTATAATAAATATATATAAACATAAAAATCAATATTTCTTAATAAATATTATATTTTTGTAAGGATAGAATTTTAAAAATATGCAAAAAATACTTCAAAAATTAAATATCAAACCCCAAAATTCTTCATTTTCCACAGGTGTAGAATGGGGATTATTAACTGATGAACCCTTTCATGCTATACATTCACCAGTAGATGGAGAATTAATTGCATCAGTTCAATATTCCAATGAGGTTAATTATAATTTTGTTGTTGAAAAAGCTGAAAATGCATACATAGAATGGAGAAAAGTACCAGCACCTAAACGTGGAGAAATTATAAGGCAAATAGGTAATGCTTTAAGAGAAAATAAAAACGAATTAGGTAAGTTAGTGAGTTATGAAATGGGGAAGGCATTACAGGAAGGCTTAGGTGAAGTGCAAGAAATGATTGATATATGTGATTTTGCGGTTGGTTTATCGCGTCAATTACATGGATTGACAATGCACTCCGAAAGACCAAATCATCGAATGTATGAGCAATGGCATCCTATAGGAATTGTTGGAATTATTTCAGCATTTAATTTTCCGGTAGCAGTTTGGGCTTGGAACGCAATGTTAGCTACGATTTGTGGAAATGTTTGTATTTGGAAACCATCTGAGAAAGCACCACTTTCTGCTATCGCCTGCCAAAATATAATTCAAGAGGTTTTAAAACAAAATAATTTACCTGAAGGAATTTTTAATTTAGTTTTAGGTGATGTAAATACAGGAAAATTATTATCTGAAGATGAAAGAGTTGCCCTTGTGTCGGCAACAGGGTCAGTAAGAATGGGTAAAGAAGTGGCAAAGTCTGTATCAAGTAGGTTAGGAAAAGTATTATTAGAATTAGGTGGTAATAATGCAATTATTATCACTCCTGATGCCGATATGGAAATGGCTTTAAGAGCAATTACTTTTGGTGCAGTTGGTACTTGTGGTCAGCGTTGTACGAGCACCAGAAGATTAATTATTCATGAAAGTGTATATGAAAATTTAAAAAATAAACTTTTAAAAATTTATTCTACACTCACAATTGGTAATCCGCTTAATGAAAAAAACCTTGTTGGCCCACTTATTGATAAAATAGCTGTAAGTTCTTTTATCAACGCTATTGAAAATGCCAAAAGTGAGGGATGTAATTTGTTAATTGGTGGAGAGGTGTTAAAAGGTGAAGGGTATGAAACCGGCACTTATGTAAAACCAGCTTTAATTGAGGCAGAAAATCATTTTAAAATTGTACAAGAAGAAACTTTTGCTCCTATTTTATATTTATTAAAATATTCGGGTTCGATCGAAAACGCAATATTTATTCAAAATAATGTAAGGCAAGGTTTATCATCTTCAATATTTTCAAATAATATTAGAGAAACAGAAAAATTTTTATCATTTGCAGGGTCAGATTGTGGAATAGCTAATGTAAATATTGGAACATCAGGTGCTGAAATCGGTGGGGCATTTGGCGGAGAAAAAGAAACTGGTGGAGGACGAGAATCGGGTTCAGATGCATGGAAAGCGTATATGAGACGGCAAACAAATACTATAAATTTTGGCAATGATTTACCATTGGCTCAAGGAATAGAATTTAATATATAATAAATCTAATATTGATTTGATTTTTACAAAAAAAATATCATAATTTGACTCAATATTAAAACCGTTACTATGTCAGAGACTACTCAAAAGTTTATAACTGTTATGCTTATCGATGATAATGAGATTGATAACCTTATTAATCAAAAAATAATTGAAGCTACGGCAATTTGTAAAAATATATTAACCCATACCAGTGGAAAAAGTGCAATAGAATTTTTAAGAAATATGGAAAAATTTTCAGTTACTGTTCCGAACGCCCTACCTGAATTAATTTTTCTCGATATTGATATGCCATTAATGGATGGATTTCAATTTTTGGAAGAGTTTGAAAAATTAGCAAATAATACAAAGGCTTATTGTAAAATAATTATGCTTACCTCATCAATTAACCCACAGGACATGGGCAAATCTAAAAAATATGAATATGTTAAACAATATATTAACAAGCCTTTAACGCAGGATAGTTTAAAAAAACTTAATGTTTGATAGGTAAATAATTATTTAATAAAAAAAACCCGATTGCATAAATCAGGTTTTTTTTATTTTTTATCGAAAATGCTAGTTGCTCAAGCGATTAATAAAAGATTCATCCATTTTTATATATTCTGACAAAGAAAAACCTTCCTGAGTCGATTTGTTTAATTTATCAATTAAGCTTTTTAGTTTTGTAGTTTTGCCTTGTTTATTATCAAACATTGCAGCTTTTAATATTTTCAAAAATAAATTCATCCTTTCGCAATTCTCTTTACCCAATATTCTTATCTGGCGTTGAATGCTGTTTAAAAGTTGACTAAATAACTCGTAATCATGCATAAAAGCATACTGGAGAGCCAATAATAGCTTTATTTCCAATTGAGCCTGAGGGTATTTTTTCAAACTCATTTCATTCAATAGGTTATTTAGCCATTTTGCCGATTCTTCATGTTTTTTTACATAATAACAAGCAATTGACCTATAAATAATATATGCAGTGTATTGTGACAAATTATTTATATCAGCTTCAAAATCCTGAAACAACCCTTCTGCCTCTTCATACATTTGAGCTTCATTTTCCATCCGGACATGCCTGTTAATTTTTGTAAATAAAAATTGGGAAGGAAATGTGTAAAGATTATAATTAGTCATTAAGGTACTAATTGCATCATTTACTTCATCAAAATACTTTTCAGCTTTTTTATAAACTTTATAATGGGTATAGTATTCTAATTTTAAAAACTCAAACAATAATTTAAGGTGATAATAAATGGTATCAGAATTATATTGTAAAAATATCTTTTCAACATTGGTTAAAATATCTTCTATTGGTTCTTCTGATTGTGCTTCAATGTCTTCAACAAACAAACGATGAAAAATACTCATACTGCTTTGGTATACATAAAGCCTGTGTGATTGGTACAACCTGGCAACGTTTTCCATTTCAGTGTGTAATAACTTAAGTTCTAATTTTTCAATTTCACTTCCTGATAAGGTATATAAACCATATTTTTTAAAATACTCTGCTAACAGATCTTCAGCTTTATCAATAGCAAGCATGTATGCAACATGTTTGTTATAATTTTGTGAATAACTAAAAGCATCGGGAGTATTTATATGTAATTTTTTTAGCGTCTTATAAATAATTGTAAGTTCATTTGATAAATCGTAATCTAATAACTCCTTTTCTAATTTCTTTAAAGTGGCAATGGCGATGGCTCTTTTTTTGGTAAAAACGATTTCATTTACATTTGCCACTTTTTTCAACAGGTCCGTTCTCGGACTTTCCATCTGTTGAATTAAATATTCTTCTATTTTTTGATTTAATCTTGAGCGAAGTGTATAATATGCGTTTGAATTGACTTCCAACTCTTCCATTATTTTCACATCTGTCAATTGTTTCTCTCGCATAAATTTGAGTAAGAATGCAGATTTATCTGCGTTATTACTCATTAATGATTGATAGATAGCCTGATAGTCGTCAGCAGAAAGTTGCTTAATTATGTTTTTGAGTTTAGCCATATTATTACAGTTGCCTGTATAAAAATAGTAAAAATTATATATTTTAAGCAATGTAATAAAAACCACAAAAAAACAAAAAATGAATATTGCTTTAAGAAGAAAAAATTATAATAAAAAAAAGTATAATTTTTTAAGAACCTTTAAACTCAGGAGGGCTTTTGAAAAAATTGGGAAACTTTACGAAGTGACTTTAATGCAATTGTAAAAAAGTAAGGTCTTAATTCATTTATTCGCCATGCAGAAATATCTTCTTTAATAGCTTTTATTCTATTTGAGATTGAAGCATTGCTTTGCCCGCCTACTCTCATTTTAACTAAAATTTTTGGTAAATATGCTATAACAACTTTATGCTTATGGATCAGGCGAAGCATTAATTCATAATCTGCAGCTGATCGAAACATAGTATTGAAACAACCATGAATATCATAAAGCTTTTTCTTTACAAAAAAAGAGGGGTGAGGGGGCATCCATCCATACAAAAAATTGTTTTTGTAAAACGGGCCAGATTGCCAATATCTAATAATTTTTGTATTTTCTTTATTGATATATACCAGATCTCCATAAACCGCATCTGCCTTTGCATCGACAAAAGTTTTCATCACATCCCCTACTACGGTATCATCCTCATATAAATCATCAGCATTTAAAATTCCAATTACATCCCCAGTTGCCATTCGCAAACCTTTGTTCATGGCATCATAAATACCACTATCCTTTTCAGAAATCCATTTAGTAATCTTTTTTGCTTGCTCTTTTATAATATTAAGAGTGCCATCTGTTGATCCGCCATCAACAATAATATATTCAATATCATCATAATCCTGAGAGGCAACTGATGCAATTGTATCGCTAAGCGTACCTGCATTATTAAACACAACTGTGATTATGGATATTTTCAAGAAAGATTTATGTTTGTCACAAACATAGGAAATCTTTTATAACATTTTCCAGTAAAAAAATAAATGTTAACTAGGTGAATTTAAATTATTTCTATTGATTTATGAAATAGTTAGATGAGAATAATAAAATTAAACAATTTAAATTTTTAAGAGGTATAATTATTTAAATCAATTTTATTCATTCTGTTTTTTAATAAATTGGTATTTAATACATGAAAAATTTTGCTCTTCTAATTACAAAAATTTCATCAAGCACTAAAACAAATGAAAAGCAACAGGCAATAGCAGATTATTTTTCAGTAGCAACAGAAGAAGACAAAATCTATACATTAGCACTTTTAATTGGTTGGCGGCCAAAAAGAATTATTAATTCAACGAAATTACATATTTGGAGTGCCGAAGAAGCAAATATTCCCTTATGGCTTTTTGAAGAAGCTTATCACAACGTAGGTGATTTGGCTGAAACCATTGCTCTCATTTTGCCAGAACATAATAATATTTCAGATAGAACATTAAAACAATGGATTGATCATTTATTAACTCTTTATAATTTAGAAGATCAAGGAAAAAAAGAAATTATTTTAGAGGCGTGGCGAGAGTTAAGTACCAATGAAAGATATGTTTTTAATAAATTAATTACAGGTAATTTTAGAATTGGTGTCTCTCAAGCTTTAACGGTAAATGCATTATCAAAATTATATAAAATAGATCCCCAAATAATTACTCATAGAATATCAGGTAACTGGAGCCCTCTCGAAATAACTTTTGAAGAACTTATTTCTGGAGATCATGTAAATACTGATAATTCTAAACCATATCCTTTTTATCTTGCCTATGCTATTGAAGGTAAATTGGAAGACCTAGGCAAGCCAGATGAATGGCAAGCGGAATGGAAATGGGATGGTATAAGAGGTCAGATCATAAAACGAAATGATCATTTATTTGTTTGGAGTAGAGGTGAAGATTTAATAACAGAAAAATTTCCTGAATATGAAATTTTGAAAAATCTCCTGCCAAATGGAACTGTGTTGGATGGAGAAATAATTTGTTTTTTGGATGGAAAACCACTTCCTTTTAATATTTTACAAACTCGAATAGGAAGAAAAAATTTTACCAAAAAAATATTACAAGAAGCTCCAGTGGCTTTTATTTTGTATGATATTATGGAATGGAATGGAGAAGATATTAGAAAAAAAACTCTTCAAGAACGAAGGAATACTTTACAAGACCTTCAAAAAAAAATTAATAATCCTGTTTTACAAATTTCTCCAGTTGCAAACTTTACAACTTGGGAAGAATTAACACATCTTCAAAAACAATCGCGATTAAATGCTAGTGAAGGATTGATGTTAAAAGCGAAAAACTCTATTTATCAGGCAGGAAGGAAAAGAGGAGATTGGTGGAAATGGAAAGTAGATCCTTTATCTATTGATTGTGTGATGGTTGCCGCACAAAAAGGACATGGCAGAAGAGCTAATCTTTATACTGATTACACTTTTGCTGTTCGAAATGGAAAAGACCTTGTAACTTTTACTAAAGCATATTCCGGATTAACAGATAAGGAATTTGCAGAAGTGGATGCTTTTGTTAAAAAAAATATAATAGAAAAATTTGGCCCTGTTAGAACTGTAAAGGCAGAACTTGTTTTTGAAATAGGTTTTGAAGGAATCGCAAAAAGCAAAAGACACAAATCTGGTGTTGCACTTCGTTTTCCTAGAATTTTAAGATGGAGAAAGGATAAAAATATTGATGAAATAAATACTTTAGAGGATCTGCAAAGTATTTTAAAAAATTTTATTTAATTTATCTTTTTAGCTTCAATCGGGTTTTGCTTTCCTCTCCGTGAAGCAATCGTACAATATTTTTTTGATGCGTAATTACAACAACTAAAAACATGGTGAAGCCAAAAACAATAACTAAAGGTTCATTCATATTAAACCTTGGTGTGAGCAAAAGAACAGGAAATGCTAAAGTAGCAAGCATTGAACCTAAAGACACATATTTTGAAGTAAGAAAAACGATTATAAAAATTCCTAAACATAATAACGCAACCCATATATGAATCGCTAAAACCATTCCTAACAAAGTAGCAACCCCTTTACCACCTTTAAATTTTTCAAAAATTGGAAATATATGTCCTATTACGGCGAGTATGCCAAAAGCTAATTTATAATAAATAATATTTGGATACGTTTCAACATCAAGGTAGTATAAAAATAAAGCATAAGATGTTGCTGTCCAACCTTTTAATACATCTGCAAGCATTACAATTATACCTGCTCTTTTTCCCATTACTCTAAAAGTATTGGTTGCA
>Ga0123338_10003222_pt1 | contig 14838 bp, 13 predicted proteins | sample grotaG_FD_89793 | JGI IMG/M metagenome (GOLD analysis project Ga0123338, IMG submission 89793) | Glacier valley bacterial and archeal communities from Borup Fiord, Nunavut, Canada, to study Microbial Dark Matter (Phase II) -... | ecosystem: Environmental > Aquatic > Freshwater > Ice > Glacier ...
CGACCGCCAGGCGCTGGCCGCGGCGAGCGAGATGGTGGGTTCCCGCCACGACGAGACGCTGCCGCCCTTCATGCGCGCTTTCGTCTACATGCCCTTCGAGCACGCCGAAGGCATCGCCAGGCAGGACGAAGCGGTGCGGCTCTTCACCCGCCTGGCCGCCACAGCGCCGGAAGTCGCTTCGATGCTGGAGTACGCCCACAAGCACCGCGCCGTGATCGAGCGCTTCGGCCGCTTCCCGCACCGCAACGCCGCCCTCGGCCGCCAGTCGACGGCCGAGGAGATCGCGTTCCTCGCCGAACCGGGGTCGCAGTTCTAGCGTCACTTCGAAGGCTTCCGCAACGACCATGCGAACACGTATCCTCGCCGCCGCCCGGCGCATTTCCTGCCGCCCCGCGCTCGTCCTCTCGGCCGCGCTGGCGACCTTCGGCATCGCACTCGCCGCCGACGCGGCCGACGACATGAACGACCCCTATCTCTGGCTCGAAGACGTCGCTTCCGAACGCGCGCTCGCCTGGGCCCGCGCCCGCAATGTCGAGAGCCACTCGGCCATAGAGACGCGCGCCGACTACGCACCCGCCTATGCAAAGCTGCTCGAGATCTACAACGCCCGCGACCGCATCCCGGCCATCGACCGGCGTGGCGAGCAGCTCTACAACTTCTGGCAAGACGACGTGCATCGCCGCGGCATCCTGCGCCGGACCACGCTGGCCGGCTTCCGCAAGGACATCGTGCCCTGGGAGACCGTGATCGACCTCGACGCGCTCGGCGCCGCCGAGAATGAGAACTGGACCTGGCACGGAATGCGTTGCTTCGGCCCGGCATACCGGCGCTGCCTGGTGTCGCTGTCGCGCGGTGGCGCCGACGCCAGCATCGTGCGCGAATTCGACACCGTCGAGAAGCGCTTCGTCGACGGCGGCTTCAGCCTGCCCGAAGCCAAGTCCGAAGTGACCTGGATCGATGCCGACACGATCTACGTCGCGACCGATTTCGGCAGCGGCTCGCTGACCGACTCAGGCTACCCGCGCGTCGTCAAGCGCTGGCAGCGCGGCACGCCGCTCGCCGCGGCAACGACGGTGTTCGAAGGCGAGAAGGCCGACGTCGGGGTCGAGGTCTCCGTCGACCGAACGCCGGGGTTCGAGCGCACGATCTTTCAGCGCTCGATCGACACCTGGCGCAGCCGCAGCTTCCTGCTGCGCGGCAGCGATCTGGTCGCCCTCGACGTGCCCGACGACGCCAGGCTCTCGTTCTTCCGCGACACCTTGCTGCTCGAGTTGCGATCGCCGCTCGTCGTCGGCGCCGCCACTTACCCCGCCGGCTCGCTGATCGCCGCCGACGCCGACGCCTGGCTGGCCGGCCGCCGCGAAGGCACGCCGCTTTTCACGCCCACGAAGACGCGTTCGCTCGCCGGCCACGCGCAGACCCGCGACCACCTCGTGCTCGACGTGCTCGACCAGGTCTCGAGTCGACTCGAGGAGTGGCGCAAGACCGGCACGACCTTCACGCGCCGCGAGATCGCGGCGCCGTTCCCCGGCGCCATCGGCGTCGCCGCGCTCTACGACCCGCTGGTCGACGGCGTGCCTGCCACCGCCGGCCGACCCGGCGTGGCCGCGACCTCCGACGGTGCCCTCGCCGATCGCTACCTCTTCAGCTACCACGACTTCCTGCAGCCCGATTCGCTCGCCCTCGCCCGCGCCGGCAGCGACGAGCGCGAGCCGCTGAAATCGCGGCAGCCGTTGTTCGACGCTGGCGGCATGCACGCTGAGCAGTTCTTCGCGACCTCGAAGGACGGCACGCGGGTGCCGTACTTCGTGGTCTGGCCGAAGGGCATGAGCGCTGCAGCGCACGCCGGCGACGCGTCGACCCTCCTCTACGGCTACGGCGGCTTCGAGATCTCGCTGCAGCCGTTCTACTCGGGCGGCTACGGCGCCGAGTGGATGGCTCGCGGCGGCGTGCTCGTCATCGCCAACATCCGCGGCGGTGGCGAGTTCGGGCCCGAGTGGCACCAGGCCGCGCTGAAGGCCAACAAGCAGAAGAGCTACGACGACTTCATCGCCGTCGCCGAGGACCTGATCGCGAATAAGGTCACGAACCCGAAGCACCTCGGCATCCAGGGCGGCAGCAACGGCGGCCTGCTCGTCGGCGCGGTGATGGTGCAGCGGCCCGATCTCTTCAACGCCGTTGTCTGCGAGGCGCCGCTGCTCGACATGAAGCGCTACAGCCACCTGCTCGCGGGCGCCTCGTGGATGGGCGAGTACGGCGACCCCGACGTCGAGGCCGACTGGGCCGTGATCGCGCGCTACAGCCCCTACCAGAACGTCAAGCCGGGCGTGAAGTACCCGCCCGTGCTCTTCACGACCTCGACGCGCGACGACCGCGTCCACCCCGGCCACGCCCGCAAGATGGCGGCGCGGATGATCGAGCTCGGCAACGACGTGCTGTTCTACGAGAACATCGAAGGCGGCCATGCCGGCGCCGCCGACAACGCCCAGCGCGCCCACGTCAACGCGCTCGTCTTCACCTACCTGTGGCGGCAGCTCGGCGGCTAGCGAGCGCGGGTGAGCGGAGCAGCAAGACGATCGCGCCTCGCGCGCCGCGAGCGAAGCGCATGCGGCGACCACGGCGGCCACCGCCATCACGCTCGGTGCCGGCCAGCGCCGGCAGGCCATCGAGCACGGGAACATGGCGAGGTTGAAGCCGACCCAGAACAGCGGCAGCAGCGACGGCAATTCCGCCGCGCCGCGTGGCGGCCGAGCAAGGCCAGCGGCGCCTGAGCGCAGCGAAGGATCCCGCGCCTCGCGTGCGGCGGTCGCTGCTCCATCGTCGAGATCCTTCACTGCGTTCAGGATGACCGCACGCGCGGCTGTCCGGCGTTCAGTGGTTGTCTCTGGGCACGAAGGCGCCGCGCTTGCCGACCAGGAAGTCGAGGTCAACGCCTTCGTCGGCCTGCAGCACGTGGTCGACGTAGAGCTTCCAGTAGCCGCTGGCGAGCGGCGGCGGCGGTGCCTTCCAGTCGGCCAGGCGACGCGCCAGCTCGTCGTCGCTCACGTGCAGGTGGATGCGGCGCTTCGGCACGTCGAGCTCGATCATGTCGCCGTTGCGGACCACCGCGAGCGGGCCGCCCGCAGCCGCTTCGGGCGCGGTGTGCAGCACGACGGTGCCGTAAGCGGTGCCGCTCATGCGCGCGTCGCTGATGCGGACCATGTCGGTGATGCCCTTCTTCAGGATCTTCGGCGGCAGCGGCATGTTGCCGACCTCGGCCATGCCGGGGTAGCCGCGCGGGCCGCAGTTCTTCAGCACCAGGACGCAACTCTCGTCGACGTCGAGCGCGTCGTCGTCGATGCGGGCATGGAAGTCCTCGATCGACTCGAAGACGACGGCGCGGCCGGTATGCACCATCAGCGCCGGCGTGGCCGCGCTCGGCTTGATGACGGCGCCGCGCGGCGCCAGGTTGCCGCGCAGCACGGCGATGCCGGCGTTCGCCTTGAACGGATCGGCGACCGTCTTGATCACGTCCTTGTTCCAGTTCTCGGCGCCGGCGATGTTGGTGCCCATCGTCTCGCCGTTGGCGGTGATGGCGCCGAGGTGCAAGGTCGAACCGATCTCCTTCATCACCGCCGGCAAGCCACCGGCGTAGCAGAAGTCTTCCATCAGGTACTTGCCCGACGGCTGCAGGTTCACCAGGCACGGCGACTCGCTCGCCAGCCGGTCGAAGTCTTCCATCGCGAGCTTGACGCCGAGGCGGCCGGCGATGGCGATGAGGTGGATCACGGCATTCGTGGAGCCGCCGATCGCGGCCAGCACCTTGATCGCGTTCTCGAACGCCTCGCGCGTGAGGATCTTCGAGATCGTGAGGTCTTCGTGCACGGCCTCGACGGCGCGGCGGCCGGCCATCCGCGCCAGCACGTTGCGGCGACCGTCGACCGCCGGGAAGGCGGCATTGCCGGGCAAGCCGAGGCCGAGCGCCTCGACCATCGAGGCCATCGTGCTGGCGGTGCCCATCGTCATGCAGTGGCCGTGGCTGCGATGCATGCAGCTCTCGGCCTCGAGGAACTCCTGCAGCTTGAGCGTGCCGGCGCGGACTTGCTCGCTCATGCTCCAGACGCCCGTGCCCGAGCCGAGCTCGCCGCCGCGCCACTTGCCCGAGAGCATCGGCCCGCCGGAGACGCCGATCGTCGGCAGGTCGACGCTGGCCGCGCCCATCACCAGCGACGGCGTGGTCTTGTCGCAGCCCATCAGCAGGACGACGCCGTCGAGCGGGTTGCCGCGGATCGACTCCTCGACGTCCATCGAAGCGAGGTTGCGGTAGAGCATCGCCGTCGGCCGCAGAAGCGTCTCGCCGAGCGACATCACCGGGAATTCGAACGGAAAGCCGCCGGCTTCGTAGACGCCGATCTTGACCTGCTCGGCGAGCGTGCGGAAATGCGAGTTGCAGGGCGTGAGCTCGCTAAAGGTGTTGCAGATGCCGATCACCGGCCGGCCGTCGAACTGGTCGTCGGGCACGCCCTTGCCCTTGACCCAGCTTCGATACGCGAAGCCATCGCGGTCCATGCGGCCGAACCACTGGCGGCTGCGCAGGTCCTCGGGCTTCTTGATCCTCGGCAGCGTGCTCATCAGCGACTCCTCGAACGCCTCATTCCTTGACCGACCCCGTCATGCCCGATACGTAGTACTCGACGAAGAACGAATACACGAACGCGACCGGCAGGGAGCCGAGCAGCGCCCCGGCCATCAGCGGCCCCCATTGGTAGACATCGCCCTGCACGAGCTCGGTGACGACGCCGACCGGCAGCGTCTTGATCTCCGACGACGACACGAAGGTGAGCGCGTAGATGAACTCGTTCCAGCTCAGCGTGAAGGCGAAGATGCCGGCCGAGATGAGGCCGGGAACCGCCAGCGGCAGCACGATCTTGACGAGGATCTGCCAGCGCGTGGCGCCATCGATCAAGGCGCACTCCTCGAGCTCGAACGGGATCGAGCGGAAGTAGCCCATCAGGAGCCAGGTGCAGAACGGGATCAGGAAGGTCGGGTAGGTCAGGATCAGCGCCAGCCGAGTGTCGAACAGGCCGAGCTTGTAGACGACGTTGGCGAGCGGAATGAAGAGGATGCTCGGCGGCACCAGGTAGGCCAGGAAGATGCCGAGACCGACGTGCTTCGAGCTGCGAAAGCGCAGCCGCTCGATCGCATAGGCGGCGAGCACCGAGGCGAACAGCGAGAACGCCGTCGCCACCACCGAAACCAGCACCGTGTTCCACATCCACTCCGGGAACGCGGTGTCGAACAGCAGCTTGTGGAAGTGGTCGAGCGTCGGCGCGATGACCCAGAACGGGTTGCCAGACCGCGACAGCAACTCCGCTTCGGGCTTCACCGAGGTGATCGCCATCCAGTAGAACGGGAACAGCAGCACGATCAGGAAGACGACCAGCGGCAGGTAGACGGTGACCGCCCGCCGCGGCACCGACTCGAGGAAGCTCATGCCGACCGAGTCGGAGGTGGCGGTGGTCGTCGTCGTGCTCATTTGTCGGTCCCGCCCTGCTGCCAGGCGCGCCGCTGCAGGCCGAAGAAGCTGAACATGATGCAGGCCAAGAGGAACGGCACCATCGTGATCGCGATCGCCGCGCCCTCGCCGAGGGCGCCGCCGTTGATGCCACGCTGGAACGCGAGCGTCGCCATCAGGTGGGTGGCGTTGAGCGGGCCGCCGCGAGTGATCACGTAGATGAGCTGGAAGTCGGTGAAGGTGAACAGCACCGAGAAGGTCATGACGACGGCAATGATCGGCGTCAGCAAAGGCAGGGTGACATGCCTGAACTGCTGCCAGCGCGTCGCGCCGTCGATCGCCGAGGCTTCGTAGTACGAGGGCGAGATCGTCTGCAGGCCGGCGAGCAGCGTGATCGCCACGAACGGCACGCCGCGCCAGACATTCGCCGCGATCACCGCGAAGCGCGCATTCCACGGCGAGCCGAGGAAGTCGATGTAGGTGTCGATCACGCCCATCTTCACCAGCGCCCAGCTGACAATCGAGAATTGCGAGTCATAGATCCACCAGAAGGCGATCGCCGACAGCGCCGTCGGCACGATGTAGGGCAGCAGGATGACGGCGCGAAAGAAGGTCTTGAAGCGGATATTGCGGTTGAGCAGCAGCGCCAGCCAGAGGCCCAGGCCGAACTTGATGACGCTGGCGATGAACGTGTAGAACAGCGTGTTGAAGAGCGCCAGCCGGGTGACGCTGTCGCCCCACAGGAACTCGTAGTTCTCGAGGCCCACCCACGCGCCTTCGCGGCCGACCTTGGTGTCGGTGAAGCCGAGCCAGACGCCGAGGCCGAGCGGGTAGGTCAGGAACAGCAGCAACAGCAACGCCGCCGGCAGCATGAAGAGCAGGCCGAGGGCGTTGCGGTTGTTCTGGAGCTTGTCGAGAAAGGTCATGGGGTTCTAGAAGACGCCCTCGCCCCGACCCTCTTCCGCGAGCGGGAGAGGACGGAAGCGGTCAGACTTTGTAGTAGCGCTCCGCTCTCTTTTGCGCGCGCTCCATCGCTTCCTTCGGCGTCTTCGAGCCGCTGATGCCTTCGGCCACCATGTTGACCATGATGAAGTCGGCCGCCGCGCCGGCCGAGGCATAGCCGAGCTTGCCCGCATAGCCCGCTGGCCGCAGGTTCTTCACCGGATCGCGATACGGCGTGTTCTTCGGGTCCACGGTCCAGATCGCGGCCTTGGCGTAGCCCGCCAGCGGCGTCGCGATGTAGGCGCCGGCCGCGGTGAGCCAGGGCTCGAACTGGTCCTGCTCCATCATGAACTGCAGGAACATCTTCGCGGCCTGCGGGTACTTGGTGTACTTCATCACCATCTGGTTGAAGAAAAGGTGCGACTCGGTCGGCACGCCCACCGGCCCGATCGGGAAGCTCGCGTGGTTGATGTCGGCGGCGAGTTCCTTGACCTTGTCGTCCTTCGAGTTCTTGGCTGCGTAGTAGATCGAGATGCCGTTGTTGGTGACCGAGATCTGGCCGTCGAGGAAGGCCTTGTTGTTGTTCGGATCGAGCCACGACAGCGTGCCCGGGATGAAGGTCGCGTAGAGCTGCTGACCGTATTCGAGCGCCTTCATGGTCTCGGGGCTGTCGATCACGACCTTGTTGTTCTGGTCGACGAGCTTGCCGCCGAACGCCCAGACCAGCTAGTTGCACCACAGGCCGTCGCCGGTGGCGTTGCCGAGCGCCATGCCGCCCGGCGTGCCCTTTTCCTTGAGGGCCTTCATCATCTTCAGGAAGTTGTCGGTGTCCTTCGGGAAGGTGTCGAAGCCGGCCGCCTTCACCATGCTCTCGCGGTAGACCATCATCGAGCCGGCCGCGCCGAGGGGCAGGCCGATCCACTTCTTGCCATCGGGCCGGAGGAACGCCTCGCCGGCGGGATACCAGCCGCCGTACTTTTTGCCGATGTACTCGGCGACGTCGGTCACGTCGAGCAGCTTGTCGGGGTAGAGGTTGGCGTCGTCGTTGGTCGACAGGATGATGTCGGGGCCAGCGCCGGTGTTGGCAGCGACCGCCGCCTTCGGCCGCACGTCTTCCCAGCCTTCGTTGTCGACGCGGACCGGGATGCCGGTCTTGTCGGTGAACTTCTTGACGTTGACCATGTAGGCGTCGATGTCGCCCTGCACGAAACGGCTCCAGCGCAGCACGCGCAGCGTCGCGCCCTTCTCGGGCTTCAAGGTCAGCGTCTGCGCATTCACCATCGGCGCCCAGAGCGCACCGCCGGTGCCGAGCCCGGCCACGGCTGCGGCGCCGGCCGAGCCTTCGAGGAATTTGCGGCGGTTCAATGAGTCGGTCATGTCGTCTCCTGTCTGAGGTGCTTGTCGTCGTCGAGAAAAATCAGGCGGCCAAACGCATGCCGCTGCCGGCATCGAACAGGTGCGCGCGCTGAAGGTCGGGGACCAGATGGATGGTGCTGCCCGGGGTGAAATCGTGGCGCTCGCGGAACACCGCCGACAACTCGGTCGTGCCGTGGCGGCAGGCCACGAAGGTGTCGGCGCCGGTCGGCTCCATGACGACGACGCGCGAGGCGATGCCGCCGGCGTCGGCGAGCCGGAGATGCTCGGGGCGGGTGCCGAGCACGACCGGTTGGCCATCGGCGCCGCCCGAGGCCGCCGGCGCGCCGAGGCGCGAGCCGTCGGCCAGCTCGAGGCTGGCGCTGCCACCGCTGCGACGCAAGGTTGCCGGCACGAAGTTCATCGCCGGCGAGCCGATGAAGCCCGCCACGAACACGTTCGCCGGATGGTCGTAGAGGTCGAGCGGCGAGCCCATCTGCTCGATCCGGCCGTCTTTCATGACGACGATCTTGTCGCCCATCGTCATCGCCTCGATCTGGTCGTGGGTGACGTAGATCGAGGTCGTCTTCAGGCGCTGGTGCAGCTCCTTGATCTCGCTGCGCATGGCCACGCGCAGCTTGGCGTCGAGATTCGAGAGCGGCTCGTCGAACAGGAACACCTGCGGATCGCGGACGATGGCCCGCCCCATGGCGACGCGCTGGCGCTGGCCGCCGGAGAGCTGACGCGGGTAGCGGTCCATCAGCGCCGACAGCGCCAGAATCTCGGCGGCGCGCGCGACCTTGGCGTCGACCGTGGCCTTGTCCTTCTTCGCGAGCATCAGCGAGAAGGCGAGGTTCTGGCGCACGGTCATGTGCGGATAGAGCGCGTAGTTCTGGAACACCATCGCGATGTCGCGCTCTTTCGGCGGCACGTCGTTCACCTTCTTGGCGCCGATGCGGATCTCGCCGCCGCTGATCTCCTCGAGGCCGGCGATCATGCGCAGCAGCGTCGACTTGCCGCAGCCCGACGGGCCGACGAGGACCGTGAACGAGCCGTCGGCGATGTCGATGTCGACGCCGTGCAGCACGGCGGTCTCGCCGAAATTCTTTCGAACCCCCTGGATGGTGACGCTAGCCATCTGCCCTTCGTGCGGGGGCGGACCACGCCCCGGAATGCGCGAAGTATCGGCACCCGCGGCGGCCGCCGCCATGAGGGCAAACCGGTAGGCGGCGCACCTGTCGGATTCGTATGATGACCCGACCACTATGCTGACCCGCGCCGACACTGCCCGTGCCGATGTTCCGGCCCCGATCCCGCCACTGCCGCTGGTTGCCGAGCGACTCTCGGACCGGCTCGCTGCCCGCCTCGGCGGCCAGATCGACGCCGGCACCCTTCGCCCCGGGGACCGCCTGCCGACCGAGCAGCGTCTGGCGCTGGCGCACGGCGTCTCGCGGACGGTGGTGCGGGAGGCCGTCCACCAGCTGAAGTCGCGCGGCCTGCTGCGCTCGCGTCAGGGCTCGGGCGTGTTCGTCACGGCGGTACCGCCCGGCGAAGCATTGACGCTCGATCCCGCCCTGATCGGCTCCATCGACGACGTGCTCCGGGTGCGCGAGGTCCGGCGCGCGCTCGAGGCCGAGACGGCGGCGCTGGCGGCAGCCCGCGCCAGCCGCGCTCAGGTGCTGGCGCTTCGCAAGGCGCTGCGTGCCATCGACAGCAGCGCCGCCGACGGCCGCGACGGCGTCGAGGAAGACCTCGCCTTCCACCGCCTGCTCGCCGACGCCGCCGGCAACCCGCACTTCGGCCGCCTGCTCGAATTCCTCGAGCAGTACACCCACGAAGCGATGCGCGTCACGCGCCGCAACGACGCCACCCGCGCCGACTTCGTCGAGGCCGTGCGCATCGAGCATTCGGCCATCGTCGATGCCATCGCCGCCGGCGACGCGGCACTGGCGCGCCGTCGCGCGGTCCAGCATATGCGCGGCGGTGACCGGCGCATGCGAACGGCGGCGCCGTTACCCACCTTGAGGAGACCCGAGCGATGAAGATCCTGATCACCGGCGGCGGCGGCTACGTGGGCTCGCGACTGGGCCGCGCCCTGCTCGACCGCGGCACGCTCGGCGGCCGCACGATCGAGCGCCTGGTCCTGGCCGACCAGGTCGCGCCACGAACCGAGCTCGCGAGCGACCGTCGCGTCGAGACGCGCGTCGGCGCCCTCGCCGGCCAGTGCGAGGCACTCGGCCACGAGGGCTTCGACGGCGTCTTCCATCTCGCCTCGGCGGTGTCGGGCGAATGCGAGGCCGACTTCGACCTCGGCCTGCGCTCCAACCTCGACAGCACGCGCGCCCTGCTCGACGCCTTGCGGGCGGCGACGGCACGCGGCGGCGCGGCCGCGAAGTTCGTGTTCTCCAGCTCCGTGGCGGTGTTCGGCCCCGACCCGTCGGTGCCCCTGCCTGCCCTCGTCGGCGACGACACGCTGCCGGCGCCCAAGACCTCGTACGGCACCCACAAGCTGATGTGCGAACACCTGATCGCCGACTACTCGAGGAAGGGCTATGTCGACGGCCGCTCGGCCCGCCTCATGACGGTGACCGTGCGCCCCGGCAAGCCGAACGGCGCTGCTTCGTCTTTCTTCTCCGGCATCGTCCGCGAGCCGCTGGCCGGCGCGGATGCGGTCTGCCCGGTGTCGGCCGATGTCTCGCATCCGCTGACCTCGGTCGCACGCACCGTCGAAGGACTGATCGCCGTGTATGAGGCGAGCGTCGAGCAGATGGGCGGCCGGCTGGCGCTCAACCTGCCGGCGGTCAACGCCACCGTCGCCGAGATGCTGGCGGCACTCGAAGCCGTTGCCGGCCCCGAGGTGCGAGCGCACGTGAAATTCGTTCGCGACGAGACCATCGCCGGCATCGTCGCCAACTGGCCGCGCGGCTCGACCGCCAGGCGCGCCGCGGCGCTCGGCCTCAAGCCCGACCGCGACTTCGCCGACATCATTCGCCAGTACATCGCCGATTGCCGCGCCGCGCCCGGCGGCGAGGCGGCACTCGCAGGCCTCACGCAGCAGGAACCGAAGCCATGAACCAGATCGATCTGCAGGGCCGCGTCGCGGTCATCACCGGCGGTGCCCAGGGCATCGGCTATGCCATCGCCGAACGCATGCTCGCCTCCGGCGCCAGCGTCGTGCTGTGGGACGCCGACGAAGCCAAGCTCGCCGAAGCCAAGGGCATGCTCGGCGGACCGGGCCGCGTCTTCACCGACAAGGTCGAATTGACGAGCGAGGCCGAAGTCGCTGCGGCCACCGAACGCACGCTGAAGGCGACCCAGCAGATCGACATCCTCGTCAACAACGCCGGCATCACCGGCGGCAACGCCACCACCTGGGAGCTGGCACCTGACGTGTGGCGTCGCGTCATCGAAGTCAACCTGATCGCGCCGTACCTCGTGTGCCGCGCCGTCGTGCCGCACATGATCGCGGCGGAGTACGGCCGCATAGTCAACATCGCCTCGGTGGCCGGCAAGGAAGGCAACCCGAACGCCTCGCATTACAGCGCTTCGAAGGCCGGCGTGATCGCGCTCACGAAGTCGCTCGGCAAGGAGCTGGCGACCAAAGGCGTGCTCGTCAACGCGGTCTCGCCGGCCGCGGCGAAGACGGCGATGTTCGCGACCATGACGCAGCAGCACATCGACTTCATGCTCTCGAAGATTCCGATGGGCCGCTTCCTCGAGGTCGGCGAAGCGGCGGCGATGGTCGCGTGGCTGTCGTCGGAGGAATGCTCGTTCACCACCGGATCGGTGTTCGACCTCTCCGGCGGGCGGGCGACGTATTAGCGGATCGCTACCGGTTCGATCATCGATCCGAGGTCCCCGGGAACCCACGCAGGGTGCGCTTGAGAATCTTGCCGTTGGCGTTGCGGGGCAGCGGCGCCGCGCTCCAGGTGATGCTCTCGGGCACCTTGTAGTCGGCCAGCAGGCCAGCGCAGTGCGCCTTGATCGATGCTTCGTCAGCGCCGCGGCCAGGCACGCTGGGCGCGTAAACGAAGGCATGCACGCGCTCGCCCAGCACCGCGCAAGGCTTGCCGACGATCGCGGCCTCGACCACGCCCGGCCAGGCCATCAGCGCGTTCTCGACCTCGACCGAATAGACCTTGTAGCCGCCGCGATTGAGCATGTCCTTCTTGCGGTCGACGATGCGGACGAAGCCGTGCTCGTCGACACTGCCGATGTCGCCCGAATGCCAGAAGCCGCCGGTGAACTCGCGCGCGGTGGCCTCGGGGTCGGCCCAGTAGCCGGGCACCACCATCGGGCCGGCGATCCAGAGCTCGCCGTCGATGCCGGGCGCGGCTTCGCGGCCGTCGTCGTCCATCACGCGGATGTCGGCGGTGGGCAGGGCGACGCCGACGGAGTCGGCATGGGAGCGGGTCAGGCCGGCCGGCATCATCGTCACGGGCGACGTGCTCTCGGTGGCACCGTAGGCGTTCTGCAGCGTGAGGCCGGGCAGCCGCGCGGCCAGCGCGTCGATCGTGCTCACCGGCATCGGCGCGCCGCCGTAGCCGCCGACGCGCCACGCCGACAGGTCGGCGCCCGGCAGGGCATCGCTCAGCAGGCAGAGCTGGTACATCGCCGGCACCATCAGCGTGTGGCTGACGCGCTCGTTCGCCATCAGGCGCACGAAGGCGTCGGCCTTGAACTCCGGCACCACCACCACCGCACCGCCGACCTGCCACATCGTCGCGATGATCGCGACCAGCCCGGTGACGTGGCTGGCCGGCACGGCGAGCGCCGAGCGATCGCGCGGGCCGAGGCGCATGCCGTGCTGGAAATGCAGCACCGAGTGCGCGATCGACAGGTGCGTGAGCATCGCACCCTTGGGCCGTCCGGTGGTCCCCGAGGTGTAGAGGATCACGGCGACATCGGTCTCGCGCGTCGGCGCGGCGTCGGGGATCGCGAGCGCCGACGCCGCCAGCCCGGCCAGGCACAAAGCGGCGATGCGCAGCACCAGCGCCGAAGCCTCGCCGGCATCGGGAACGCGGCCTGCGAGCTCGTCGTCGAACACGATGGCCACGGCGCCGCACTGATTGGCGATGTAGGCCAGGCCCGGTCGCTGCTCGCGCACGCCGACCGGTACGGCGATGGCGCCGAGCCGCTGCACCGCGAGCAGCACGGTGAGGAACTCGGGCCGGTTGCCGAGCAGCATCAGCACGCGATCGCCGGCAGCGATGCCTCGCGAAGCGAAGACCGCGGCCAGGCGATCGGCCTCGCTTCCCGCCTGCGCGTAGCTCCAGCGTCGGCCTTCGCAGACGATCGCATCGGCCTCGGGCCGGCGCGCGCGGGCGCGCTCGAACATCGCAAGCAGGCTCGCCGGCCGCTCGCTGAAGCAGCGGTTGACGCGGTCGCCGTACAGCGCCTCGTGGCGCAGCGGCGGCACGCCATAGTCCTGCCAGTGGCTCATGCCGCCGTCCGCTCGACGTTGGCACCGCGCTCGATCACGACCTCGCTGTCGACGAGGTGGCGCGAGTGGTTGAGGTCGCTCTGCGCGATGAGCACCGACGTGGCGCTGCCCTTCAGGCCGGCGATCACGTCGGCCAGCCGCCGCGACAACACGGGGGCGACGCCTTCGAAGGGCTCGTCGAGCAGCAGCAAGCGCGTGCCGACGGCCAGTGCGCGTGCGAGAGCGACCAGCTTCTGCTGGCCGCCCGAGAGCAGCAGGGCCTTGCGGGTGCGCATCTCGAGCAGCTCGGGCAGAACGCGGTACACGAGCGCCAGCCGCTCGGTCTCGTCGAGCGACCTGTTCACCCACACGGGGACCAGGATGTTCTCTTCCACCGTGAGCTCGGGCACCAGGCCGCGGTCTTCCGGCATGTAGCCGATGCCGAGGCCGGTGCGGGCATGCGGCGGCAGCTGGCACAGGTCATGGCCGTCGAACACGATGCGGCCCTGGCTCGGCAACAGGTGGCCCATGAGAGTGCGGATCAGCGTCGTCTTGCCGGCGCCGTTGCGGCCGACCAGGCCGACCATGCGGCCGCTGCCGACCTCCAGCGACAGGCCGCGCAGGACCTGCACCGACTGGATGGCGACATGGAGCGATTCGACGTGCAGCATCGCGGCTACCCGTTCACCAGCTCGCCGGTGACGTAGCGGCGAACGTCGTCGGTAGCGAGGGCTTCGGCGGGCGGCCCGTCGGCAATGATCCGGCCGCTGTAGAACGCGACGACGCGGCTGGCGTAGCGCGCGACGATTTCCATGTCGTGCTCGACGAAGAGCACCGTCATCGCTTCCTGCCCGAGCGCCGACATGACGATGTCCATCATCGGAAACTTCTCTTCCGCGGAGACGCCGCTGGTCGGCTCGTCGAGCAGCAGCAGCTTGGGCGCGGCGGTGAGCGCCATCGCGATGTCGAGCAGCTTGCGGGTGCCGCCCGGCAGCTCGGCGACGCGGCGCTCGCGGTGCTCGAGCAGGCGGAAGCGTTCGAGCAGGCCATCGGCACGGTCGAGCGCGGCACGGCGCCGCGCCGGCCGCCAGAAGCTCAGCTGCTGGTCATGGCAGGCATTGGCCACGAGCATGTTGCCCTGCACCGTGAGGTCGCCGTAGAGCTGCGGGATCTGGAACGAACGCGCCACGCCGAGCCGCGTGATGGCGCGCGGCGCCAACGCCGTGATGTCGCAGCCGTCGAGCACGATCCGGCCTTCGTCGGGCTTCAGGTAGCCGGTGATCATGTTGACGAAGGTGGTCTTGCCGGCGCCATTGCTGCCGATCAGGCTGACGCGCTCGCCGGCCGCGACGCCGATGTCGATGTCGGCCGCCGCGACCACGGCGCCGAAGCGCTTGCCAACGCCGTGCGCCTGCAGCATCGCCGTCACGTCGCGCTCCCCTTCGTCCACAGCGAGCCGATGCCCTTGGGCAGGAAGCGGATCACGAACAGCAGGAACAGGCCCAGCGCGAGCTGCCAGGTGTTCGGGAAGTAGGAGCTCGAGAACGAGCGCACGACCTCGAGCACGGTGCTCGCCACGAACACCGCGGCCACGCTCTGCCAGCCGGCCAGGATGGCGACGAAGACG
>Ga0123338_10003223_pt1 | contig 14832 bp, 10 predicted proteins | sample grotaG_FD_89793 | JGI IMG/M metagenome (GOLD analysis project Ga0123338, IMG submission 89793) | Glacier valley bacterial and archeal communities from Borup Fiord, Nunavut, Canada, to study Microbial Dark Matter (Phase II) -... | ecosystem: Environmental > Aquatic > Freshwater > Ice > Glacier ...
CCGATATTTCGGCTCCCAAGGTAATCGAGCGCGGCGTGAAACAACCGCACACCGTAGCCCTTATCGCGAAACTCAGGACGCAGAATGAATATTCCGATGAAGCCGAACGTTGTGTCGTAGGCGACTGCGCTGATGCTGCCGATTGGTTCGCCGTCGTACTCGGCAAGGAAAAAGCCATTCGGGTCGGTACGATAGAAGCAGTCGTGATCGAGCGTGCCGATGTTCCAGCCCTCGCGCACCGACCAGGCGAAAGCATGATCCAGGTCGGCGCGGCGCATTTTGCGTATCGAGAGTTGCTCTGCTATCGTCCGGACTCCTGTCGTAGAAATTCTACAACTTCAACTCGGGCAGGTTCTCAGGGTTAAACCCTCGATCCGGTGCATGTATTCTCTCCCCCTCCTTGCGAAGGACGGGGCCGGGGGTGGTTAATAATCACGACTGATTCTAACGACTCGACTCAATCACGAGCTGCGCGAGATAGTCGCCGTACTCCGTTTTCGCCATCAGCGCCGCACGCTCCTGCACATGATCGATCGTGATGTAGCCATACCGGTATGCGATCTCTTCAAGGCAGGCGACCTTCAGACCCTGCCGATGCTCGATCGCCTGAATGAAGTTCGAGGCTTCCAGCAGTGACTCGTGTGTTCCCATATCGAGCCATGCTGTGCCGGGCGCGAGCCGCTGCGCCTGAAGTTGCCCCTGCCGTAGATACTGGTTGTTGACGTCGGTGATCTCATACTCATTGCGCGCCGAAGGTTTGATCTGTGCGGCGATGTCGGTGATCTGACTGTCGTAAAAATAGAGACCGATCACGGCATAATTCGAGCGTGGATGTTTGGGCTTCTCTTCCAATGAGAGAACTTTGCCGTCCGCGTCGAACTCCGCAACGCCGTATCGCTCCGGGTCTTTGACGCGGTAGCCGAAGATCGTCGCGCCTTCGCGCTGTTTCGCCACCTGCTGCAGCTGCTCCTGCAGTCCATAGCCGTAGAACACGTTGTCACCGAGCACCAGGCTGGCAGGTCCGCCCTCGAGAAACTGCTTGCCGATCAGGAACGCCTGCGCGAGCCCTTCCGGTCTGGGCTGCTCCGCGTACTCGATATTGATTCCGTACTGGCTGCCGTCGCCGAGCAGACGCTGAAACTGAGGCAGGTCGAGGGGCGTCGAAATCAGCAGAATGTCGCGCAGACCCGCCAGCATCAGCGTGGAGAGCGGGTAGTAGATCATCGGCTTGTCGTAGACGGGCAGCAGTTGTTTCGAGACCGCCTGCGTGACGGGATAGAGGCGAGTGCCACTGCCGCCAGCGAGTATGATGCCTTTCAATTGGTGGGTCTCCCGTTGCAGATATTCAGTTTAGTACGCCCGTACCCAAGCCCCTATTTCGAAGCTTTCAGAGTAACTGCTCAGCCAGCGGATCAGCCCACAGGTAAAAGCTAACAATGCGTGTATTCTCTCCCCCTCCTTACGGGGTTGGGAGGGGGGGGGTACAGGGGTAGAATTTGGTTTTTCGGGCAGAAAACGTCCTGTTTTTGCCGGAAAAGAAGCAGGGTCTGAGATGAGCGAGCTTTTCAGCAAATACCTACCCCTGAAGAGGGGTGAATAGTTGCCTTGCAGAAAAGAGAGCAGTTCTCGAATTTGAGCTGCGCCGGGGGACAACCCGACGTCAGTAGCGGCGGTTCTGTTCCCATTGCCAGGCGGTCGCGACGATTTCATCAAGATGCTGATAGCGCGGCTGCCAGCCGAGTTCGGATTTGGCTTTCGCGGCGCTCGCAACAAGCCGGGGCGGATCACCGGCGCGGCGCGGCTGTTCGATGGTTCTGACAGATTTACCCGAGAGTTTTTCGCAGGTCGCGATCACTTCTCGCACGGAATAGCCCTGCTCGCTGCCCAGGTTATAGATGCCGCTCGCGCCGCCGTCACGCATTTTGGTCAGGGCGAGCGCGTGTGCCTGCGCCAGATCGAGTACGTGAATATAGTCGCGGATGCAGGTGCCATCGGGCGTATCGTAGTCCGTGCCGAAGATGCCGATGCTCTCCCGGTCGCCCCTTGCGACCTGCAGGATCAGCGGAAGCAGGTGCGTTTCCGGGTCATGGCTTTCGCCGATCCGCCCCTGCGGATCGGCGCCCGCCGCATTGAAATAGCGCAGTGCGGTATATTTCAGTCCATAAGCGTGGTCATAGGCGCGCAGAATATGCTCTACGAAAAACTTGCTTTCTCCATATGGGTTGATCGGCGCCTGCGGATGCTTCTCGTCCATCGGTATATACTGGGGATTGCCATAGGTTGCACAGGTCGAAGAAAACACGAAATGTCCGACATTATGGCGGCGCATCGCATCGAGCACGGCGAGCGTTGCAACCGTGTTATTGGCGTAGTATTTAGCCGGTTCCGTCACCGATTCGCCGACATAGGCGTAGGCGGCGAAATGGACGACCGCATCGATTTTGTACTGTGTGAACACGCTGTCGAGCAGTGCGGCGTCGCCCATGTTCCCTTGGACGAAGGGTACGCCCTCGACCGCCTCACGGTGGCCGTAGGCGAGGCTGTCGAGCACCACGACCTCATCGCCGCGTTCCCGCGCATACTGTACGTAATGGCTGCCGATATAGCCCGCGCCCCCGGTTACCAGAATCATCTTCGTATTCGCTCCTCTAACAGCACAAATTAGCCGTGTAGAATAAAATTAGCAGTTCTGCAAACAGAGAGGGCTTTCGTCCGCAGGACGATTGGCGGAACGCCGACAGGACAGGGGTTTCAGCATCTGGGACGTGGGAACTCCTCAAATTGGAAAAACTAATCGGTAAAACGGTATTTGATGATCGTCCAGATCGCCTGTACGCCGTCGCGCCAGCCGATCTTTTTGCCTTCGTCGTAGTCGCGCCCGCTGTAACTGATCGGCACTTCGTAGATTCGGAACCGTTTTTTCGCTACTTTCGCGGTCACTTCCGGTTCGAAATCGAACTTGTTGCAGCGCAGTGTGATGCTCTGGAGCACCTCGCGCTTGAAGACTTTGTAGCAGACTTCCATGTCGGTCAGGTTCAGGTTCGTGAGCATATTCGAGAGCAGGGTCAGCAGCCCGTTCCCGAGCCGGTGCCAGAAGAAGTGGACGCGGTGCGCTCCGCCGCCCAGAAATCGGCTGCCGAATACGACGTCGGCGCGCCCGTCGAGCAGCGGTTCGAGCAGGTTGAAATACTCGCGTGGATCATACTCGAGGTCGGCGTCCTGCACGATCAGGTAGTCGCCGGTCGCTTCGGCGATTGCGGTGCGGATCGCCGCGCCCTTGCCCCGGTTCTCGGGGTGATAGAAGACCTTCACGTCGGGATATTTGCCTTCGACTTCATTACGGAGCAGGTCGCGTGTGCCGTCCGTCGACCCGTCATCGACCATGATCACTTCTTTGTTGATTTCGACTTCACGTACGCGGTCGAGTATCTCAATCAGGGTGTTGACTTCGTTGTAGACGGGGATCAGAACCGAGAGCGTGTACTCTTTTCTGCTACGATCGAGGCGCGAAAGCCGTCGATTCTCGGCGGCTTCCGGGCTGGAAGCGCTGGCGACTGCCGGGGCGGTATGGCTGGAAGCGCTGGCGACTGACGGGGCGGCATGGGACTCGCTGGCGGTCAGATTCAGAGGCTGAGTATCCAAACACATTCTCCTTGACAAAGTCCTGCAACGGTACGAATTATGTCTAATAGAGTACCACACAAGGCGCGATTCAGCGGCTGTTATCTGACATAAAGAAGAGTTGCATCATTTGTCTGCTATACTGAAATGAGTGCGAAGGGAGACGAATGCAGTGAGCCTTTACAAATATGTTGTTCCGGAACGAATAAATATTCTTAAAGGTGCGCGGGTACGTTTTACGCAGCCTGGCGCCCTGAGTGACCCCTATGAGGAAGCCGAATTTTGAGGCGATTTGTGATCCCGACGAACTCAAATCGAAGCTTTATGAAGCGAGAATTTCCATTACCGATCAAGCCTATGGTACAAATTGTTGATGATGTGCTCAAATGTATTCCGGGAATGAAATACGAGGCAGCCATGGCAATACTAAATCAGTTTACAACGCTATATTCTGCCGAAATCGAGCAAAACCTCATTACATTTCTCAATAATCTTGTTGATATGACAACAAAACTAAATCCGGTAACTCGCAAGCTTTACTCCGAAGTATTGGATCGACAGATCGGAGTGTATTGTCTCACTGAGAAAGCCACCAATGTACTCATGTGGTCCCACTACTCCCAGAACCATGAGGGATTCTTGATATTGACGTTTAGACAAAATTTAGTCGTCGCTCGCTTGCTTCCGATCTACCTTTCACTGCTTCCATAGGTCGAGAAGTAGTTTGCAGCAGAATTATTGCAGGGTTGGGTACGTCCAGTAAGATGTACCAACTCACCAATAAATAGATTTGAGCCTCTCGTGGTAGAGGGGCTATCTCATCATATTTGTCTAAACGTCAACTTACGACTACGGCGATTAGTTCCTATCGGCAGGTAGACGCAAAAGCGCTCGTGCTGCAGCTCTCCGGTTGTGTGTCTTCCTCTGGACTTGGTGATGAGGTGAGGAAGATAAAGCATCGGCGCAGTGCTGGGGATGCTCGATATGCAATGGATATTTACCTGCCTTCTCGCATTCGTTGGAATATGGGTAATGGGACTGAATTACTCCTGCGTGTATCTGTGGGTGGCGCGCCGTGAACATCATTCACTGATTCCGCTGATCGGCGGCATTGCGAGCGGGGTTGCGATGCTCATTTGCCCGATCAGAGACGTTCATGGCTGGGCATGGCTGCCGATTCTTGTCGATCTCGGCTGTGCGTACACATTGGCCAGCTTTGTGTATGCAGTGCTCGTGCTGAAAGCGTCCCGATGAACAGAATATAAAGTGAAATGGAGGAAAACTACTGCGTTCCGGGTGCCAGACCTATTCCTGCGTCGAGGCATTCCTCAGTCGGCATTACACGTCTTAGGGACTCTCAAGGATTAAACTGTTCCACTTCGGCTGGCGACTAAAGTCACTGCCACAAAGGCGCAAAGGCAGACTTCGCGGACTGGAACATTTATTTTGTTGAGAGTCCCTTACGTCTTAATCTGGTTGGCGTCAATGTTGCAGACGTGATTGCTATTGGCAGGGAGAATCTATGGAAGCATCTCAAGCAGTATGCATCCTCAAGCGATTAGCGGAGGGTGTTGATCCCGACACAGGGGAGATATTTGCAGACGACAGCCCCTATCAGAAGCCATCGACCATTCGAGCTTTGTTCCTGGCGCTCAAAGCATTGGAACGGTACGACGAGCGACAAAAACGGGAGCGCTCCTTACCGGCAAACGCAGGCAAACCCTGGACGTCTACGGAAGACAAGCTGCTCTGCGATCACTCTGACGCTGGACATACGATCCGTGAAATTTCGCTCGAACACAATCGCACATCGGGTTCGATTCAGGCGCGCCTCGAAAAATTGGGCAAAATAGAACTATTCGTACGGACAGCAGGTAGGTAGATCGCAAAGATTGCGTATTCCGATACGGTTACAAAGTAGATAAAATCGCTTCCTGCGGAAAGCCGCAGGAGGCGATTTTGTTCGCCGTTTTCATTTGGATTGCAGGAGAGAGCAGGCGACGCCCCGACCACCGCTACCGGAAATCACACCATTTGCCGAAATTGAGTCATAATGAACGCACTTGTGATCAGAACTGCTGGCTATAGTCAACGAACTGTTGTCGATAGCTCGGGCGGCGCGAAGCAAAACAACTTACTGGCATAGTTCGTTCACGGAGGCTCACAGCGTTTTTCGCAATCCTGCGACTATGTAATTCGTAGATAGTAGCAAGTCGATACCAATAAGAGGCGAGTTTTGACGATGAGCGGGCGCAAAATACGGATCGGGACGCGGGGAAGCCTGCTCGCGCGTACTCAGACGGAGTGGGTAGCGGCACAACTGCGCGTCCTGCACCCCGGTCTCCAGGTCGAAATCGAGATCATTCAGACCACCGGCGATCTGCGCCGCGATGTGCCATTCGCGCAGGTCGGCACGAAGGGAATGTTTGTCAAAGAGATCGAACAGGCGCTCCTCGACGGCACGATCGACCTCGGCATTCACAGCCTGAAAGATATGCCGGGGGAGCAGCCCGACGGGCTAGGACTCGTCTGCATCCCGAAACGCGAAGACCCGCGCGACGCCTTGCTGACACGCGACGGTTCCGGTTTTGACGCGCTCCCACACGGCGCAATTGTCGGCACGAGCAGCATTCGGCGGCAGGCGCAGCTGCTGGCGGCACGACCAGACCTGAAGCTCGTCGAACTGCGCGGCAATCTGGATACTCGCCTGCGGAAGCTCGACGATGGGCAGTATCAGGCGATCGTCCTCGCCTGCGCCGGACTGAATCGACTGGGGCTCGGACACCGTATTTCAGAGGCACTGTCGCCTTCCCTCTGCGTTCCCGCTGTCGGGCAGGGCGCACTCGCGCTCGAAATCCGAACTGGCGAAACAGTTCTACAGGAGTTGCTGATGCCGCTGCAGCATGAGGACAGCGCGGCGGAAGTCGAAGCGGAACGCGGATTTCAGAGCGAACTGGCGGGCGGCTGTACGATCCCCGCAGGCGCGCTCGCGACCGTAAATGGGGATATGATTACGCTGATCTCTGTGATCGCTGCGCCGGACGGTTCGGAAAGTCTGCGCGAAACTATGCAGGATCGACGCTCGAATGCAAGGCAGCTCGGCATCGATGCTGCACGACGTCTGCTCGATAGAGGCGGGCGCGAATATATACTTGAGAACATAAACCAGAGAACATAAATTAGAAGGGTGATCATTTCCAATGCTCGTCAAAGTCGACTATCTCGTGATCGGCAGCGGTCTGGCGGGACTGACCTACGCGCTCAGTCTCGCACAGCATGGTTCCGTCGCGCTGCTCACCAAAAAAACCCGATCGGATGCCAATAGTTCGTGGGCGCAGGGCGGTATTGCGGGCGTCCTCGCCGACAACGATTCGTTCGAGATGCACAAACAGGACACACTCACGGCGGGCGCGGGGCTGTGCCATGAAGACGCCGTCGACATCTTAGTCCACGAGGGACCGGAGCGGATTCGAGAGCTGATCGCACTTGGCGCGCAGTTCAATATGGAGACCGACGCGCAGGGGCAGGAGGTGCTTTCTCTCGGCAGAGAGGGCGGTCACTCGCGCAATCGGATCGTGCATACGGCGGACTATACGGGATGGGAGTGCGAGCGCACGCTGCTCGAAGCGGTCAAGGCGCATCCTGAAATTCAGGTCTATGAACACAATTTCGTGACCGATCTGGTCGTGCGCACCGTTGGCAATAAGTCGGAAGCGGAAGAAGCGACAGGGCAGATCGAAGCAGGTCGACCAGAGGGTACTGCAGACGAATCGGGAACCAAAGTATGCATCGGTGCGAATACTCTGCACGGCGAGACGAGCGAGCAGACGATCTTTCAAGCCCGCGCGACGCTGTTAGCCACGGGAGGCTGCGGACAGATCTATGAACACACGACTAACCCACTCGTCGCGACGGGCGATGGCGTCGCAATGGCGTGGCGTGCCGGTGTGCCGGTCGCGAACATGGAGTTCATTCAGTTTCACCCCACGACGCTCTATCATCCCAGCGCCCGCGCCTTCCTGATCACGGAGGCACTGCGGGGCGAGGGCGGCATTCTTCAGCACGCCGATGGCGAGCAGTTCATGGCAAGGTATCATCCGTTGCGGGAGCTCGCGCCCCGCGACATCGTGGCACGCGCGATCGTCAGCGAGATGAAGCGGCGCGACGTGTCCTGCGTCTATCTCGATGTCTCGCACCTCGACCCCGATTTCCTGAAAGCGCACTTTCCGACCGTCTACGATCGCTGCCTGAGCGTGGGAATCGACATCACACGCGAGCCGATCCCGATCGTTCCGGCGCAGCATTATCAATGCGGCGGGGTCGTGACCGACCTGCAGGGCGCAACCGCAATTTCGCGGCTGTATGCCGCCGGTGAGGTCGCCTGCACGGGAATCCACGGCGCAAATCGTCTGGCCTCCAACTCACTGCTCGAAGCGATGGTATTCGGTTATCGTGCCGCACATCGTACCCTTGAACGCGACCACGACTTTTTGCCAGTACGCACGGATGAAACGACAATGTTACGGAACCCGCAGCAGTCGGAGCCGACACGTCCGCTGCCGCTTCTACAGGTCAGTGCGATTCGGGAGCGCGTCCAGCAGGTGATGCAGCGACGAGTTGGGATCGTGCGCTCGACTGCCGACTTACTGGCTGCTCAGGAACAGGTTCAGGCGTGTCTCGAGGAGCTTCGCGGGGGGCTGCCAACGACGGTCGAGGGCTGGGAGGCGATCAACATCGCGCAGGTCGGGCTGATCATCATCGAGTCCGCGCTACACCGCCATGAGAGCCGGGGGCTGCACTTCACCACCGATTACCCGGAGACCCTCGAGAGCGAAAAGCACGACACGGTGCTGACCAGAGAGGGTTTCGATCTGGCAGCAGCGCCGACGAGGGGCATCCTGCTGACAGTCTGATCAGGAGAAATGTAACAGAGTACATTCGTTCGTTTTCGCAGGACGAAGGCTCAGCAGGCAGCGCCTCAACAGTATTTTGTCAGGACGATGCGCGCTGAACTTGCTGTTGGCTGGGTTGAGACTTCGGTTTCAGCCCCCGCTTTTAACTGATATTGCGGGCATTGCAATGCCGGATCGGGTCTTCACCGCTGTATCGCAACCGAGATATTACCCTTGCCTCTCTAGGCTACTGGGTAGGAGGCGCGGGAGGGCTGGGTATGCCTGGCGTATCGGGAGGCTTATTGATCTGGATCGGAAGTGGGTTGCTCGTCTGATTGCCGAAATTGGTTCCGAAAGTGGCCGTGACCACTGATGTGCTCGGAATCGTGCCGATGCCGACGGCGGCGAAGGTATGGTTGTCCAGCACGAGCAGATCGCTGCCATCGAGGAGCAGTGTCGGGAAGATACCCAGGTCGTTGCCTGCCTTGTCGAGCACCTGCGCGGTGAACTGCACTTGCGGACCGGTGGTTGAAGTCGGTGTCGTCGGGACGATCCTGACGCTGCCGACCAGGCTGGTGTCGAAACCGGTGGCAGGCAGTGCTACGAGCGCATTGACGGGACGGTCTTTCGTCAGCGGCAGCGAAAGCCGCTGAGCCTGGAGTGTGCCATCGGCGGGCTCTACGAGGATGTTCACATTGGTCGTCGGGTCCGGAACTGCCGTCGAAATTTTGCCGGTTGGTATGTTCCCGATACTGAAGGCTCCATTGGCATCCGTGCGCACTCGGAAGGTCGCGGTCCCATTATCGAGCGGCGTCGACGTGACGGTAACGATCGCGTTGGGGACCGCTACCGTCGGATCTTTGGCGGTTACGACACGCCCACGAATGACCGATCTGCCGTTGGGAATGCTGCCGTCCGTAAAGCCGGCTATCCCCCCGCATCCGTGCAAAATCAGCGAGGCGAAGCAGAGCAAAAACATTACGACACAGTGCGTTCGACGTAATGCCGCAGCGTAATTATTCGAGACAGGCTCGGATTCTGAGTCGAGCGCGGCGATCGGTACTGCAGAGGGTATAGTTTTACCGTGCTTCATTTTGCTCCTCAAACTCGCCCATCGGATAGTGACTGCTCTGAAGCGCGTTCGGCGGTGAGGCGCGACGTCAGCGGCGGCCATCCCGTCTGTTCTAAAAAGGCGTCGCTTTCGTCGGTGCGTGCCGTGCGAAACAGCAGTCGCGCCAGAAAAGCATAGACTGTGACGGCATCGTCGTTTTCGAGCAGCGTGTCGGGAAGTCCTGCTCCCACCAGTGCGGCGCGCAGACTTTCCAGTACGGCAACCGCCTCACGACTTCGGGTCTCCGCTCCACCGACATCGCCTGACGCCAGCAGAATTTGCGCCAGTGCTGTCAGTCCCCGCCAGCGTGACTCATTGAAATCGGTCTCCTCAGCGAGGGCAAGTCCCACTTCCGCTTCCCGTTGCGCCGTGGCAAGCGCAGAAATCCTCTCCCCGTTTTCCGCCAGCGTCTCCGCTTTGGAGGCTGTCGATTGTTTTGCCGACTCGGCAGCCCCTTCCTGATTTCCTTCTGCATCTCCCTCTGACCACAGGGAAATAGAATGGAGCAGGGCGTCGGCGCGCCAGACGTGTGCCAGACTTTCCAGATGCCGTGCTCCCAGCGATTCAGATACCGTCAGCGCGCGCTCGGCGGCTTCCTGCTCGCTCTGTATGTCACCGGAAAGCGCGTTGAGTCTGGACAGACGAAGCCGCCCCTCGATCTCGGCACGTGCGTACCGACCCGAAGCGGTAATTGCCAGCGCCTGCGTCGTATGGTAGCGGGCTTCAGCAGCGCGCCCTGCAGCGCCGGTGTAGGCGTCAGCGAGCGCAAGCTGTGCATAGAGTTCGGCGCGGCGGTCACCGCGCGAAAGAGCCGTTGCAAGCGCGTCTTTGCCATTGGCGATCGCCGAATCGAAGTCGCCAGCCGCCGCCAGCAGTATGCCCAGCGCGATGCGCGCCATCGTCTCGCGTCCCTGATCACCGACGAACCGCGCGAGCTGCAGCATCGCCGTCAATCCATGAAATGCCTGGGTCCAGCGGCCGGTATACAGATCGCACCAGGCTAAATCGAGCCGCGCTTCGAGATTCTGATCGGCATTGCCGAGCGACTCCGCATCGAGCAGACATTTCTCCGCGAGCCGTCGCGCTTCGCCCAGATCACCGCCTGCAAGATAGACATTGCGTCGGTTCGCGTTGACGTAGAGCAGACCGATCGCGGTCTCGCCAGCGTTCGACAGACCCTGCGCCTCCGCCTCTTCGAGAAGCGAGGAAGCCTCATCGAATCGCTCCATCGCCTCTCTGTATTCGCCCTGTCGCTCGTGGATGCTGCCGAGCGAAAGCAGACCTTTCCATCTGCCATCGAGGATCGTACCGTCGGCGATTCGTATGAATTCCGAACGCGCTTCGTCGGTGCGTCCCATCAGCAGGTAGGCTTTGCCGAGGCTCTGCCGCGCCGAGGTTTCGCTTTCGGCGTCACTCGCGGCGACCGCCAGAGAGACGGCACGGGAGAGAGCGTCCGCAGCACGGGGATAGTCGCCGATATTGATCAAGGCGTTGCCGAGCCTGCGCTGCGCACGCGCCTGTGCCGCGCGGTCGTTCGTCTGCGCGACCAGTGACAGAATGCGTTCACACGTGGATGCGAGCGAGCGATAGTCGGGAGGTCCCTCCTGCGCGGCAGCGAGTTCCTGCAGCGCGAGGAGGCTGTCGTTCAGACGTATGGCGACTTCGGCAGGCGCGGGCGTTATGGGAATGACGGCAGCAGCCTGTGAAGCAGTCGTGGCGGCGCTGCCCGAGGCCACTGCTTCAGCCTTTTGTGACTCAGGAGAAGGCGAGGAGGAAATTGCGTCCTCGTCGCTGTAAAAGTAGGTGAGCGGCACGGCGCATTCAGCGGCGATCTGCTGCAGACGATCGGGCTGAGCCAGAGTCGTACCGGCAAGATATTGATAGATCAGCGCGCGTGAGCAGCCGATGCGTCCGGCAAGCTCTTCGATCGAGATGCCTGCACGCTCTACGGCTTTCTGCACACGCTGTCCTTGCTCGCGTCGCCCGTTTTTGGTACTGAGGTCCATGCTGCGTCGCACTTTCTACGCGCTAGCCTGGGGGGAGGGGGAGGTGGCGATCGGCTCGTCGGTTGGAATTAAGGCTGTAATAAATATCACAGTGGCAATGTCAGGGATGTGGCAATGTCAGGGATGATGTATACTAACATAAAGCGGGGCTCCGCGTCAAGCGCTATCGCACGTTCGGACAGGAGTCGAACCGAAATAATGTCGAATCAGAGACGTTTTATCGTTTTTGTACGGGAACAAACCCTCACGCACATTGTGTGCCCGATACGATAGCCCTCGAAATCAAACTTCTGCACCGTGTCGTAATCGTATCGGCGCCGCGCTGACGATCACCCTGATTTTCAGTCTGCATGATAATCGCGCCCACTTGTTCGAGGAGCACTATGTCCCTGATAACCGTCCCCGCTGGCGATGTGACCCTGATGTTCACCGACATCGAGGGCTCGACACGCGCCTGGGACACGTACCACGACATTTTTCGCGCAGCCCTCCGCATTCACGATGAACTGGTGCGCAGCGCAATCGCAAACCGTGAGGGTTTCGAGGTCAAAGCGACGGGCGATGGCTTTATGGTTGCCTTCTCTGATCCACTTACCGCTGCCCTCTGCGCACTCGAAATCCAATCCGCGATCGAGAGCGAGCCATTTCCCGAAATCAAAGGGATGCGCGTGCGTATCGGGCTGCACACCGGCACACTCGATCCCCATCGGGGCGACTACTTCGGTCCGCCAGTCAATCGCGCCGCGCGCATCATGAGCGCGGCACATGGCGGAATGGTGCTGATCTCGGAGGAGACCGCGCCGCGTATTGCCGAGAGGATCCCCTCCGACGTGCACCTGCTCGATCTCGGGCTGCATCGACTGAAAGACCTCGGCGCTCCGCAGCGGCTCTACCGTATGACACGAGCAGGACTGCCCGAACGCACTTATCCACGCCTGCGGACGCTGGATGCCGTTCCGCACAACTTCCCCGCGCAGATCACCGAATTCATCGGGCGCAAACACGAACTGATCGAACTCGGCACACTGCTCGCCTCGAAAAAATCGCGTCTGATTACGGTCACCGGGACAGGCGGCACGGGCAAAACGCGCCTCGCGATGCAGGCAGCCGTCGATAACCTGCACTACTACGACGATGGCGTGTGGCTGGTGGAGCTGGCTGGCGTCACACAGGCGCGTGACGTCCCGACTGCGGTTGCGCTCGCGCTAGGCATTCCCCTTGGCAGCGATGCAGACGCCCGAACTCAGGTGTTCAGTCATCTTCAGCACCGCAAAACTCTGCTCGTGCTGGACAATTTCGAGCAGGTAGTGGAGGCGGCGCGGTTCATCAACGAACTGCTCAAGCAGTGCCCCGATGTCGTGTGCCTGATCTCCTCGCGCTTCCTGCTGCATGTCGCAGGCGAGGCGGAGTTTTCACTGGAGCCGATGCCCCTTCCGCCCGTCGACGTGGGAATAGAAGACTGTCTGCAGTACGAATCGATCCGGCTGTTCGTCGAACGCGGTCAGGGCGTACGCTCGACTTTCGCGCCGAATGACGAAAATCTGCCCGCGATCGCTGCGATCTGTCGCCGGCTGGAAGGGCTGCCGCTCGCGGTCGAATTGACCGCGAGTCTGGTGCGCGGCATGACCCCGCAACAGATCCTCCCACGCCTGAGTGACGATCGTTTCCGCCTTCTGGCGACGACACGGCGCGACCTCGAACCGCGTCAGCGCTCACTGCGCGGCGCGATCGACTCGAGCTATGAACTGCTCAGCGAAGATGAGCGAATGCTGTTCACCGAACTCTCCGTCTTTTCGGGCGGGTTCTCGATCGACGTCGTCGACGAGGTCTGCACGACGCCCGGCGCGTTCGAGCTGATCTTCGAGCTCCGTGATAAATCGCTTCTGAAAACGAGCGAGATGAACGGCGAACTGCGCTACACGATGCTCGAGACGCTCCGCGAATACGCTCTGGAGAAGCTGAAGGAGGAGGGACGACTCACCGAACTTCGCGACCGCCATGCCATGTCCTATCTGCATCAGACGCAGCAGTGGAGTGAGCAGCTCGAAGGTTCCGGCGATGCGGCAACGGCGATGCGGCGCACGATCATGGATCTCGACAACATCCGCACCGGCATGGACTGGGCGGTGCAGCAGGACGACTGCACCCTTATTATGGACTACGGTCGGGCAGTCGCACGCTTCTTTCTGGCGCGCGGGCTCTACAGCGAAGGGGACCGCCGCCTCGCGATCGCCGAGCATCACTGCCGTCAAAACGAAGATAAATCGTCGCTCGCGCGTCTGCTGCTTCAGCGCGGAAGGTTCGCTTTTCGACAGTCGCGTCTCGTCGAAGCGCGGGCGCTCTACCAGGAGAGCTATGATATCAGCAAAAGTATCGGTGAGACGGCACGTCTGATTCCGCCGCTGATCAGCCTCGGCAACATCGCCTGGGCAGTCAGCGACTTCGATACGGCACGTACCGTGTGGGAGGAGGCGCTGGCGCTGGCACGTGAGACGAAACAGACCAGTTATGAGGCGACCCTTGTCTCTAGTCTCGGCATTCTCGCGAGCGGGCAGGGCGATTTCGAGGCGGCAGCGTACAACTTCGAGGCTGGTTTGAAAGTCCACCGGCGCGATAACAATCAGGTCGAGATCGCCCAGACTCTGATGCACATCGGTGATTTGCACTATAAAAAGCGAGAGTTTAACCTCGCTTTCGAGAAGATGGCCGAAAGTCGCGACCAGTTCCTGGTGCTGGGTCGTAAGCAGGAGATTTCGCTGGCGACTGTCCAGATCGCGCTGATACTGCTCGAGCAGGGCAAACTGGACGAAGCGGAAGTCAGTGCGGCGGAAGGCTTGCGAGTAGCACGGGAGATAGCTTCTCCCTGGAGTGAGATGTATGGTCTGGCGGCGCAGGGCTGTCTGCGCGGAAAACGCGGCGATATTCCGGGCGCCTTTGCCCTCTATCGACAGTCCTGCCATATCGCGGTGCAGCTCGGTGACCGCAACGAAATCGCCAACTTGCTCAAATACGCTGGCTATACACTGCGAGACAACGCAAAGCCCGGTGAGGCTTTTCATACACTGATAACAGCGCATCGAGAGTACGCAGCCCTGCATCTCTACGATGCGGTAGAAGTGCTCGAAGCGCTCCGAAGTCTGGGTGCAGAGCAGTCTCTGAACACCGATAGTTCGCTCATGACAAGCTCTGAATCTGCAGATTC
>Ga0123338_10003224_pt1 | contig 14831 bp, 11 predicted proteins | sample grotaG_FD_89793 | JGI IMG/M metagenome (GOLD analysis project Ga0123338, IMG submission 89793) | Glacier valley bacterial and archeal communities from Borup Fiord, Nunavut, Canada, to study Microbial Dark Matter (Phase II) -... | ecosystem: Environmental > Aquatic > Freshwater > Ice > Glacier ...
CTCGTCAAACTTTTACTCCAAAATCGGGCAAACCCCAACCTATCTGCTCAGGGTCGATCGCCAATGTCGATCGCTCTGGCGCAAGGCAACCGCGAGATCGTCAATCTCCTGAAAAAAGCTGGTGCAAAGTAATCTCGCCCAATGTTGCGATCTGATCAGGGTCGATTGTTGCGATCATCGCCGTAGTTTGCTTGAGGACATTGATCGGTCACAGAAAATCTAGTATATGCTAGAGCTTAAAGGCACATGAGTTAAAGGTAAATGTGTAAACCTCTATGACGGGAAAAGAACTACGTCAGATTTTATTAGACAAGTGGGGTTATTCCTACGACATCCAACTCCGACGGATACAAGACAAAATGCAGGCTCAAATTATGTGGCGATATCAAGAGCAGCTTTCTTTCCCCCTAAGCGAAGCTGACTATATCGATCACCTTGAGGCGATTGTGGCACATTTGAATGATTGGGGTGTGGTTGAGCAAGTCCAAGAATTTATTCAAACCACCAAAATCCGCCCCCGTCTCGGTAAAGCCGTCTGTATTCCGCTCAAAATGGGGATGAGATCGATCGAGTGGATGGTCGAATAACTTTTACAAAAGTTTCATAAAAGTTTCATAAAAAATTAGCAAATATACAGATTACTTTCAGTTTTTAAGATCTAGCCTTAATATCTAAGTATCAATCAAACATCGAAATTAGTTAAAGCACAAGCTACTAGAATAATTTAGAGCGTAAGGTTAGAGCACAAAGGTATGAGTCAAGCAGAATCCAACCCATGGGATCGGCAATTTGTAAGCCTAGGGCGAGTCATGCAGATCCTGCGTGAAGAGGAAAATATTGACAACCTAATCACCAACACCCTGAATTACCTCAGAGACTCATTTGAGTACAATCTGATCTGGATCGGGCTATACGATCGAGCTAACCACCGTCTGGTCGGCAAAGGTGGCATGACTCCTGCGGGAGAGATTAAATTCCTCAAAGAAAGATTCGCGCTCAATCCTGGTGATTTATTAGATCAGGTGATTTTACAGCGTCAACCCGTGTCGATCGCAGACCTGCGCCAAGAAAAACGCAGTGGGGAATGGCAAAAAGTAGCGCAGAAGTTTGACGTGCAAGGGACGCTACTATTTCCAATTTATTACAAAGATACTGCCTTTGGGGTCGCCCTATTGGGATCGCATCTCTGGAATGTCTCCCCTCGTCCCGCCGAAAAAGCCAGATTGTCGATGCTCTTGGGTGGGCTGGGCGCAACGCTATAACGGATCGAATCCGCTTGGCAAAATGAGCAAACTAAACGTCCTGACGAGCCACTATTAATCTTGCTCGATAAATTACGCTCCATGACTAGCCTGACTGCACGTTTGGAGGAAGTCGTCAACGAAACCCATAAATTCGTGATGCCTTCTCGCACCAACGTCTACTGGTTTGAGCGCGAGCATCGTTACTTTTGGCGCAGAGTCACGAATAAGCAAAGAAATCCTGCGAGTGGACGTGCTACAGATAATACGGCAGGTGTGACTGTGCAAAATTCACCTGGGCTATACCAGTCTTTGATGAAGGATCAGATGGTCGTGGTGGGAGATGCTAAAACCATGACCCGAGGGGATATGAGCAATCTTGTGCTCGAGCAGTTTGAAGCAGTATCGCTGATTGCTGCACCGATTATTTTCCAGTCAGAGTTGATTGGTTTTTTGTGTGTGGAAGGGGATGAAGCCCGTCTGTGGACTGAAGATGAAAAAAATTATGTCAAAGGCGCAGCTCAACTGATCGCGCTTACCGCTCCCTTAGAAGAAATGGAAGCCAGCGTCCAACGGATTGCTTCCGATCAAATCCTGACGGCAGGTATTGCCAGAGCGATCTACACCGATTCTGACTGGCAGGAGTCGCTGCAAATGGCAGCCGAGCAGTTGTGTCAACGACTGCGGGTGGAACGTTTCTGGCTGGTGGTTTACAACAAAGACACCGAGACGTTTGACATCAATTTCCAATATCATCCCAAGAACCGTCGTCCATTGCCCGCCACGATGGGAGAACTGTCGCAGGTAGACTGGCAGATGATGGAGCAGTCGCGCGAAACCGTAACGGTGGAAAATCTGGATGGGGACTATAAGTTCTTGTCTTGGCGACCGATTTTACTTGATTTAGAAGTTCGATCGCTGATGCTTAGCAGTACAGCCGTCGGTCGTAATTTAGAAGGTATTCTCACAGTCGGGCACGAATCGCCGCGCACTTGGTCGCGTCCTGAGCGCGAAATGTTACAAGCAGTGGCGCAGCAGGTGGGACTGATCCTGCACCAAGGTGAGTTGCAACGCCAGACGGATGAGCGCCAAAAACTCCACCAATCGATTCAATTTGGGTTAGTCGCTTTGCAACAGGCAACCACCCTAGAAAGATTACATCCTCTAGCAAGCCAATTGATGGCCCAGGTCATGCAAGCTCCTTTGGCAGTTTTGATCACCTGGATTCCTGGCAGACAAGGCGGGCAGATTGCTTCAAGTTTTTGCAGTCAAGATAACTTTAAACTTAACTTGATGGAAACGATGTTATCGATCGAAACGGATGCGCTGGTGCAATGGAGTTTGCAGACAGAGGGGATCTTACCTTTGACTGTTCACGATCTGCTCGACCAAACACGGCAGTGGTTAAATGCGCCAGGAGTTGGTACGGTCTTGGCAGTGGCTCTGCGGACTACGCCCGAACATCTCCCCACAGGCATGATCTTGGTAGCAGATAAACCTGGTCGGCGTTGGCTCGATCGACACTTACAAGCATTTAGTATGCTATCGAATCAACTTGCCTGGTCACGCCGCCACTTGTTGATCCTAGATAGCCTCCAACACAATCGTTCTGAACTAGAACGGCTGAACTGGTACAAACAACGTCGGATTGAAGATGTCTATCGCTCCGTCGGTACAGGCGTACAACGCCTGCTGGAGTTGGAATCTAAAAGTAATGGTGCTGATGCGGTGGGTAATATGCGCCTGCAACAATCGCTCAAACAATTGCAATCTTCACTTTCACCTCTGCCCCAAATTATTCGCAAAGAACAGTGGCGGTTACGTTCTACCTATGAAACTGCGCCGCTAGCAGGAATACTGAAGCGTGCGCTCGAACGTGTTGATGCTCTGATCCGTCAACGTCAGATGTGGTCGCAGGTGCATAATCAAGCCAATGTCGTGGTTGGTGGTGATATTGGCAAAATTGAGATGATTATCCACGAGTTGCTGCTATTTGCCTGTGGTCGATCGGAAGTTGGCGGACGGATCGATCTGTGGTGCCGTCAAATTGATGAGCGATCGCTAGAACTTTCGATTACAGATTATGGCGAAATCGAACCAGCCCTTTTAACTGAATTGAGAGAAGGCAGATCGATCGACATTCTTACGCCCTCAGTATTGGATCAACCCCCAGGCTTGCATTTGTCAATCTGCCAAAGTCTAATGCAGGAAGCAGGTGGGGAACTCTCGCTGTATAAGTTAGAAGATAACCGCATCCTTAGTCGTTTAGTTTTGCCACTCTCTGCAACCTGATTCTCGATCTAATCCTTGGCTGCCAAATCGTAGTATTCTATCGATCGAAAGAGGAGAAATTCAGAGGCAAAACTAGATGTTAGTTGGCAAACTCAAGGACTGTGAGGAATTTATTGCTGGCGATAGCACTTTACTCAGAGAACTCCTGCATCCTGACAAACAGCCGATCTATTTAAGATATAGCCTTGCCCATGCGATTGTGCCTGTCGGTGAGACCTCTCAACCTCACTCTCTTAGAACTTCTGAGGTTTATTACATCCTCAGTGGGGCGGGAGAAATGCACATCGATCGAGAAGTCCAAGTCGTCGAACCAGGCGATACAGTTTACATTCCGCCTAATGCCAAGCAGTTTATTCGTAATATTGCAGCAGAACCTCTAGTGTTTATCTGCATTGTCGATCCTGCATGGCAAAAAGAAGATGAAACTATCTATGTCGATTCTGAGCTAGGCGACTAACATAGCGATCGAAATTCGCAGCAACTCCTCAAGATCGGCGGGAACGCGGTAAAGGTTGAAGTCTTGGACGATTTCTTTATCAATGCGATTGAGAAAGCCAAATTGCCAAACGTTTCCAGTTGAAATTGCCCCAAAGAGTTTAGCATCCGATCCCACCAACTTATCCACCGCAATCAGTTGAGTCGCAAGTTGAGTAAAGCCTTTTTGTAAGTCAGCATTTTTTGCTTCGACCACCAGCAGACTATTTTGAGCTTCAAGATAGTAATCCAGTTCTCCACGCAACTGCTCGCTTGCCTTCAGCCCATATCCAATCCTGAGCTTGGCATGAGTATAGTGGAGTAAATCGATCACTACAGGAGCGATCAGCAGTTCTCTTCTGGCAAGTTCATTATTTAGACTAATATATGGGACACTTTCTCGAATCCGCATCTCTAAATTGGGAAGTCGATCGAGTTCTCTCCAATCTTTGGCAAGCTTCAGCACGTCAGTACGATAGCTGTAACCAAAGTAATTGACCACATCCTCTGTTTCATAATTGAGTTTAAAATAATCAGCAAATGAACAGGATGCTTCAATCTGAACTGCGATTTTACTCATGATCTTGCACTGATGAGATGTTTATTGGTAATTCAGACAATATAACCTTTTTGCTTGCCCCAATTTAGCCACCCTTCAGCCATTTGTTTGACGAAATGATCAGACGATTCGATCGAAATGAACATCCATGAAAATTGCATAACAAGCTATGCTAGACAAACTATTCAAAATTATGACTGGGAATTCTAGGTATGTTCTGGGCTGATAAGATTGCGGCGGATGCTCAAGTTGGGTCACAAGGCGAAATCATTGTTAATGACTCCAAAACCCCATCTGGTCGGGTACATGTGGGATCATTGCGGGGTGTTGTGATCCATGATGTGATCGATCGAGCGATCAAACACGCAGGCAAACCTGTCAAATTTATCTATGGCGTGGACGACTACGATGCGCTCGACACCGTGCCTGGCTACCTTGACAAAGCCAAATTTTCGCCCTACCTCGGATTCCCCTTATGCAATGTGCCTTCACCTGATCAGAATGCAACCGACTATGCCAAGTATTTTATGGGTGAATTTTTGGAGGTATTTGAGTATTTAGGGATTAAACCTGAGATTTATTACTTACGTGATCGATATCGATCGGGACAACTGAATCACCACATCGATCTATTCCTCAAAAACGCCCATTTAGTCCGAGAAGCCTACTTAGAAGTCAGTAAAGCTAAGCGTGCCGAGAATTGGCTGCCATTTCACCCGATCTGTGAAAACTGCGGCAAGATTGCCACAACTGTAACCACCGACTATAACGGCAAAGAAGTGTTCTATACCTGCGAACCCAACGCCACCAACTGGGTCAAAGGCTGTGGACATTCAGGCTGGGTATCGCCGTTTGATGGCAATGGGAAGTTGCCTTGGAAAGTGGAATGGGTGGCAAAATGGGATATCCTCGGCATAAATATTGAGATGGCGGGTAAAGATCACTCCCAAAAAGGTGGTTCGCGTGACGTGGCAAATTCGATCTGTCGCAAGGTTTTAGGCAAGGAACCACCATTCCATTCGCCTTATGAATTTATCTTGGTGAATGGCACAAAGATGAGTTCGTCGAAGGGAGTTGGGTCTAGTGCTAAAGAAATTGCTGACTTGATCCCGCCTGAGTTGTTGCGGTTCTTGATGCTTCGTACCCCTCCCAAGACTGTGATTAATTTCTCACCTAATTACGAAACAATTACTCGCCTCTTCCGCGACTATGATGCCCTGATCGATAAATCTAGATCTGAATCTAAATCTGAATCAGACATGGAAGAGCTAATCCCATTACTTTATTCTCAACTAGTCGAAGAGATTAAATCCTATCAAACCTTTGATTTCAGTACGCTGATTTCTCTCTTGCAAGTGCCACATCTGGACATCAACGCCGAGATTGAGAACCGCAGTGCTGTAACGCTCAACGAATTTGATTGGCAAATTGCAAACCAGAGGATCACCTCAGCGCAGAAGTGGTTACAAGACTATGCAGATGAAGAAGAGAAGCTGGTAATTTATCTCGATAAAATCCCCGATCGAGTCGCTGAACTAACGCCAGAACAGATTGCTTACCTAGAGCAACTAATCGTCAATCTCAAAACTAATCTTGACTCTGGCACATGGGATGGCGACACACTCCAAACTACTCTATTCTCGACTTCAAAAGAAGTGGAACTCCCAGTCAAAGATGCGTTCAAAGCTGTTTATCTATCTTTCCTTGGTAAAGAACGCGGACCTAAGGCTGGGTTTCTTCTCTCTTACCTCGATCGAGAATTTGTGATCGCAAGGTTGCAAGATGTCACTAAATCCGCGATCAGCAAAACTTGAGTATATCAATCTTTGCAGTTACCTCCAATAATGGAGGATGCCAGTATCGCCATCTAGCTCAGCCATACAGCCAACTGCGAGCGGGGTATTCACCCCATCATGTCCGAATGGCAGATCGATGACAATGGGAATGTTTAGATCGGAGAGTCGATCGATCCATACTTCTAACATCGACAAACTAGGGCGATCTGCGGGTGGTTCGGCATGGCTAAATCTTCCCAATGCAATCCCTTTAATTTTGGCAAAAGCTCCACTCAGTCGCCATTGGGTCAGCATTCGATCGACTTTGTAGGGTGGTTCAAATACATCTTCGATCGCCAGAATCACATTAGCTAAGTCTGGGCAAAGCGAGGTCGAAAGTAGATGCGTGGCGAGGTTTAAATTAGCTGGGAGCAAAACCCCAGAAGCTTTGCCATTCACCCAACCCGTTCCATTTAAAGTGAGAGATGTTCGCTTTCCTTCCAGCCAATCAAATAGTAACTGCACCGATCGATCGGGTTCTTGAGCTAATGTCGTGAGCACACAGCCATGAATACCGCTAATCCCTTTATGTACAGCTAGTCCCCATAGCAACGCCGTGATATCAGAAAATCCAATCAGAAATTTGGGATGAGAGTTTAAATCTTGCCAGTTCAATTTCTCTAATAACCGCATCGCACCGTAGCCACCTCTCGTACAAGCGATTGCCACACAATCAGGATCGTTCCATGCTTCGATCAATTGCTGGCAGCGATGTGCGTCTGTTCCTGCTAGGTAGCCCCAAGGTTGATTGAGGTCGGGTGGGATATGGACTTGATAACCTCGATCGATCCAAATCTTTACACCTTGCTCAAACCGCTCTGGTTCCAGCAATGCTCCACTCGGCGAAATCACACGCACTTTTTGCCCATGACTAATACTGGGTGGTTGGATCAGAGGTTGCATAGATTGAATCGAAAAACTAGGATTGAGTCAGCGATCGCGGTAGAATTTAATTTGATTGATAATTTCTACAGACAGCTAAACTGCTTTAATCTGCATGGTTATACCTTTTTAGCCTTTATTATAATCAATAGTTACCCCATCTGGCTTATAGCCTTGGTATCCTGTGTCTTGCCATAACTTACTCTCGTCGGGAAACTGATGTCCCTCGTCATCAGCAAGTTTCTTGTAGTGGCGTTTGCCTTCAACAGTTTCACTTACCTATTTTTCAAGGAAACCAAATAAGGTTGATTGGTCTTAGACTAAGCCTGTGCCATGACTTCTAGCTCGTATAGGCTAGCATACATCCCTTGTTGCTCAATTAGTTGATCGTGTGTACCCGACTCGATCAATTCGCCTTGCTTCAGCACCAGAATGCGATCGGCAGTGCGTATTGTTGAGAGTCGATGGGCAATGATAATCGTCGTGCGTCCTTCTAATAATCGATCGAGCGATCGCTGAATCAAATATTCCGTGCCGACATCCAAACTTGCCGTCGCCTCATCCAAAAACAGAATGCGTGGATCTCTAACTGCTGCCCGCGCAAAGGCTAGCAATTGCTTCTGCCCTCCCGAAAGATTTGTGCCTCGCGCTCTCACCTGAGTTTGATATCCATTTGGTAAAGCTTGGATAAACGGATCGACATTCATCAACTTTGCCGCCGCTATCACCTGATCTTCGCTGTAGTCTTCACCCAAAGAAATATTACTCTGGACATCACCAGAAAACAGAAACACATCCTGCAAAATTACGCCGATATGATGCCGCAGTTCTTTTTGATTAATTTCGCGAATATCTACGCCATCAATCAAAATCCGTCCCTGATTTGGTTCATATAAACGTGATAGCAAGCGGATAATCGAACTCTTCCCCGCACCAGTTGGTCCTACTAAAGCTACTTTCTCGCCTGGTTTAATCGTAAAGTCCAAATCTTTTAACACTAGTTCTGATGGTTTATAGCCAAAAGAGACATGCTCAAATCGAATTTCGCCTTTTCCGTCTTTGGGTAAAAATTTGGGGATTTCGGGATCGCGAATCTCTATCGATTCGTCCAAAATTTGGTTAATCCGTTCGATCGCCGTAAAGCCAGATTGAATGGTCGTAAACTTTTCTGCCAATTGGCGCAGAGGGTCAAATAATCGTTGCGAGAACAAAATAAAAGCCGACAGTTCGCCGAAAGTGAGATTATTTTGAATAATCTGACCGCCACCTAACCACAACACGCCCGCGATCGCCACTAGCGAAATCCATTCCAAAACGGCTGACACGGCAGAATCATAGAAAATCGTTTGATTGATCTCATACATATAGCGAGCGTTCACCGCCAAGTGCTTCTTAGAGTTGTATTGCTCACGCCGAAATAACTGGACAATGCTAGAACCGATAATATTTTCTTGCAAAATCGAATTGAGTTCGGAAAGCTGCTCTCTGCCCTTGTAATTGGCTTTACGAAACTGAACCTGAAAGAACACAATTAAGCCTGTAACTGGGAAGATCATCACGACTAAAAGCAACGCCAGATCCCAGCGCAGCAGGAACATAAATCCCGCAATCGTAAAAATGGCGGCAATATCACTGAAAATACCGACTGCCCCAGTGGCAAACACATCGCCTAACGCCTCAACATCGCTAGTTAGTCGCGTAATTAACTTCCCCACAGGCATTCGATCGAAAAAGCTGGTAGAAAGCAACGTCACATGATGAAATAAATCGTCACGAATCTCGGCTGTGATCTTTTGCCCCACTTTTTGGACGAGAAAGCCTTGCCAAGACTGTAAGCCCAGCCGCACTACGATCGTAATAGCCACTAGCAGACAAATCCAGCGCAGTCCAGGCAGATCGCCATACTTGATTGGGCCATCGATCCCTTGTTGCACTAGCACTGGCTGAATCGCATTCGCCACAGAGAGCGGTACAAGCAACAGCAGCGAGATCACCAGATCTTTAGTGCTGCCCTTGGCATAGGGAATTAACTTCAACAGCAGCCGCCAGTCACTATCTTTAGCAAGATTTCCCTTCGTTCGATCGTCAGTCATGTGAAAAAGTTTATTTTGATGGTTTTGAGGAAATAGCTATAGCTATCCTTAGCCAGCATGACACAAGCTCCAAAAATCCCGCGAAAATCTTAGAGAAATTCCAAACAAAAACAGGGCAGAACCTGAATGTTTGCCCAAATATGATGTATATAGAACTCAATATCTAGCTAAATATTCAAGTAACTATTCAAGATCTTTATTGCTGGGGTTGCGAGATGGGTCGCTGTTCAAGAAACCAAACACAAACAGACCAATGAAGAAGAATACTGTGATGTAAACAACTATCTTAAGCGTGAGCATGAATAAGTCTCTCCTGATAAGAGCAATAATTTTAACTTTATGAATCAGCCTAGATTTTAGCGGAAAACTGAATCAGATATTCAATTTCCATTTTAAGAGATGTCACGCTCTACGATGTTGAGTTACTAAAACTTATGAAGGAACGTTAAGTTATCTTGAATCTGGGGTACATGCTAATGATATCTTTGCTTCAGATAAGAAATAAAATTTCCTTCGATCGCACTGGAGAAGAACCAATGTCTGAAGAACAAGCCACACCAGAATCACAAGAAGCCACACCAGCCATACCAAAGGTAATTGACGCTCCTGAAGCGGTTGCTGAGTCTGCTCCCGTAGAAACACTAAAACCCTCTGGCAAAACTCCACTTTGGCCAGGTAGCACTGGTGGACTACTGCCCTCATTGACCGAAAAATATCTGATTACCTGGACAAGCCCTAAACAACAAGTATTTGAAGTTCCTACAGGTGGAGCCGCTACGATGTTGTCGGGTGAAAATGCTCTGTACTTTGCTAAGAAAGAACAAGCCCTAGCTCTGGGTCGTCACCTCAGAACTTTTAAGATCTTCGATTATAAAGTCTGGCGTGAATTTGCGAATGGCGATCAAGTTTACTTGCATCCCAAAGATGGTGTTTTCCCTGAGAAAGTTAACGCTGGCCGAGCAATTGTCAACAGCGTCGCTCGCAAGATTGGCGATAACCCCAATCCGATCAAAGTCAAATTCACTGGCAAGCAAACTTACGAAGTCTAATTATTTTTAATCTTAGTAATTAGTCTAGTTATTAAGTTTAATTTTCAGGGCTGGAGGATAGTTGTTTTAAACTAATCTCTAGCCCCTATTTTTTATTTCTATATTCATGCCTTTCCCAGATTATTCACAATTTTCTTCGCAATTCTCACAGTTAGCGACACAGGGGAATTTTGTGCCTGTTTACCAAGAACTGGTCGCCGATCTCGATACGCCTGTATCTGCTTGGTATCGTGTCTGTGCAGGTCAGCCGTTTAGTTTTTTGTTGGAGTCAGTTGAGGGTGGCGATCGAATTGGTCGATATAGTTACTTGGGCTGTGACCCACTGTGGCGATTGGAAGCGAGGGGAGATCTTACGACCCAAACTTTTCGAGATGGCACAGTTAAGACCTTTACAGGCAACCCATTTCAACATTTAGCTGCGTGTCTCGATCCGATCCATCCTGTGAAGCTGCCGCAATTACCGCCGAGTTTGGGTGGTCTGATTGGCTTTTGGGGTTACGAACTGATTAAGTGGATCGAGCCAAAAGTTCCGATCTATCCTTGTGGGGAGCAAGATTTACCCGACGGATTGTGGATGCAGGTCGATAGTCTGCTGGTATTCGATCAGGTGCAACGTAAGGTGTGGGCGATCTCCTATGCCGATCTGCGCGATCAGGCTGACCCCAAGGTGGCATATGACCAAGCTTGCGATCGAGTTAATGCCTTAGTTGATAAGTTGCGATCGCCACTAAATCGCCAAACCACCGCGATCAACTGGACTAGCCCAGGCTCCCAGCCACCAGTTGACTACACCAGTAATGTCAGCCGCGCCGATTTTTGTCTGAACGTAGATCGTGCCAAAGCCCACATCAAAGCTGGGGATATTTTTCAAGTCGTGCTATCGCAGAAATTATCAGCCGAGTTTAGCGGCGATCCGTTTAGCTTGTATCGATCGCTACGTGTGATCAACCCCTCTCCCTATATGGCTTATCTGCATTTTGACCAGTGGCAGATGATTGGCTCTAGCCCCGAAATCATGGTCAAAGCTGATAAAGTCGATGGCATGACCAAAGCCGTACTCCGCCCGATCGCTGGGACTAGGACACGCGGGGCAACACCTGCTGAAGATGCCGCCCTTGCCCAAGATTTACTCAACGATCCCAAAGAAGTTGCCGAGCATGTGATGTTGGTTGACTTGGGCCGAAATGACTTGGGGCGGGTCTGTACTAATGGCACAGTGGTCGTCGATGAGTTAATGTCGATCGAACGCTATTCTCATGTCATGCACATTGTCAGTAACGTGATCGGTGAACTCCACCCCAGTAAAACTGCCTGGGATTTGCTCCAAGCTAGCTTCCCTGCTGGCACGGTCAGTGGTGCGCCCAAAATTCGAGCGATGGAAATCATTCACAATTTAGAAGTCGATCGACGCAGTACTTATGCTGGAGCCTATGGCTATTACGACTTCGAGGGACAACTCAATACAGCAATTACAATTCGTACAATGATTGTCCGCAATGGCACGGTCAGCGTCCAATCGGGGGCTGGGATTGTCGCCGACTCCGATCCTGAGAAGGAGTATCAAGAAACTCTAAACAAAGCCAAAGGAATGCTAGAAGCCATTCGCTGTTTAGCTTAGTGTTTTTTCGTTGTAGTACTATTGATGTGTAACCATCACCCCTAGCCCCTCTCCCTGAGAGCAAGGGGAACAAAAACTGAATCAAAATGAACTCTTTTGATCCGCTTTACTCTGCTGCGGTAGATCATCTCAATCAAGGAAATCTATCTGAAGCGATCGACTCTTTAGAAAAATGCTTGCGGGCTAATCCCCATCTTGCCCCTGCCTATGAACTGTCGGGCGATATTTTGCAATCTCAAGGCAGGATTAAAGAATCAATCGGGGCATTTAAGCAATCGATCTCACTTGCCCCAGATCGCTCTGCCGCCACACACAACAAACTGGGGATTGCATTTATATCAAGCGGAAAAGTCGAAGAGGCGATCGAATCTTTTCAAACTGCGATTTCGATCGATCCAGAATATGCCAGTGCTTATTACAATCTTGGTCTTGCCCTTGCCGAAACAGAACGAGTTGAAGAGGCGATTGCCAGCTTTCGTAAAACCTTAGAACTAGACCCTGAGCGCGTTGATGCCAGCTTAAACTTAAGTACACTTTTGCTGAAAGAGAAACAGCTAGACTCGGCGATCGACTGTTTGCAGGAGTTATTGTCAATCCAGCCTGACTGTGCTGATGCCTATTACAACCTTGGTTCAGCCTTCTATTTTCAAAACGAACTTGATGAAGCTTTGATTTGTTTAGAAGCATCGATCGAGATTCAACCTGACCATGCTGAGTCCTATTGTCTGCTTGGCAATATTTTGGGCAAACAAGAGAGGTATGACGAAGCCATTAACTGCCTTCTCCATGCTGTTGAACTGAAGCCTGACTATGCCGAGACTCACTACCATATTGCTAATACTTTGCTATGCCAAGAAAGAATAGAAGAGGCAATTATCTGTTGCGAAAAAGCGATCTCATTAAAGCCTGACTATACCGAAGCCTACTACATCTACGCTAATGCCCTGTCGTCGATCGGCAATGCCGAAGCAGCACTCGAAAACTATCAAAAAGTGATCGATCGAGAACCCGAAAATGCGATTGCCTACCGCACGCATCAGTTGTTTTTACCGATTATTTATCGCACAGAAGCAGAAATTGCCTGGTGGCGGCAACGGTTTAGCCAAGGACTGCAAAATCTGATCGATCGGGTGTCGCTCGATACCGAAGCATCGAAAAAATGGGCATTAGAGAGCGTTGAACCAGCTAATATCTTCTTCCTGACCTACCAAGCCCAAAACGATCTGGAGTTGCAAACACAATACAGTCAACTCTTGCATCGAGTCATAGCTGCTAACTACCCACAGTGGGCTGAAGATCGATGGCAGCCTCAACCCAGAAATCGAAATCCAGCGCGTAAGATTCGGGTCGGCTATCTATCAAATCACTTCAATAATCATTCTGTGGCTAGGGCGCTTCTAGGCTGGTTTGAACACCACGATCGCGAACGGTTTGAAATTTACTGTTACCACATTGGCAAAAAGGTTGATGCTTTTACCGACAAGTTCAAAGCCAATAGTGATGTATGTCGCCATATCAATGAAGACTTTAATACGATTTTTGAGCAACTAGCGGCTGATCGACTTGACATTCTCGTGTTTGCCGATCTTGGCATGTGTCCCCGCACTTCCCAGATTGCGGCATTAAGATTTGCCCCAGTTCAGTGTACTTGCTGGGGACATCCGATTAGTTCGGGGTTACCGACAATTGACTACTACCTATCGAGCGAGTTGATGGAGCCAGAAGACCACCAGATCGCTCAGTCTCACTATACAGAGCAACTCATCCGACTGCCTAAGCTGGGGGTTTCATTTCCCAAACCGAGCTTGCCCAATGATGGTAGAACTCGTGCTGATTTTCAGATGCCTGAGCAGTCAGTAATATACCTGTGCTGTCAGTCGCTGTTTAAATATCTGCCCCAGCATGATTATATTTTTGCGTCGATCGCCCAACAAGTCCCACAAGCTCATTTTGTATTTGTGGCTCGACCTCGGCGAAATTACCTGATCGAACAATTCCAATTACGCCTGCAACGAGCTTTTGCGGATTTTAGTTTAGATTCTCAGTCCTATTGCACAATCTTGCCCCACATGGAAATGGATGACTATTTAAGCTTCAGTCAGGTTACCGACATCTTTCTCGATACCATTGGCTTTTCTGGCGGATGCACGTCTTTTGACGCGATCGCCTGTAATCTGCCTATAGTTACCATGCCAGGCGAATTTATGCGAGGACGACATGCTTACGCGATTCTGCAAGCATCGGGAGTTACAGATACGATCGCTTACAACGAAGCCGAATATATTAAAATCGCGGTTAAGCTGGGACTAGATCGAGAATGGCGGCAGCAGATTGTCGATCGAATTGCCGACTCCTACGCCAACGTTTATGACGATCGAACCTGTGTAGTCGCACTAGAAGATTTTTTTAGCCAAGTTTATGCTGCGACCTGATCTAGAAAAAATATTCCTGAAGATGATATCAACTGCTAAAGATTGGGGTAAGTTCTGCTAGCGACTAAGAAATAGTCTAAAAATTTACACCTACGGGGCAAAGCAATGAAATCTGAATTTAAAGCTAAACTGTTGCAGCACATGCTGAGCAAGAAAGATGGCGAAAAAGGCTTCACCTTGATCGAGCTTCTTGTTGTTATCATCATCATCGGTATTTTGGCGGCGATCGCACTTCCTTCCTTCTTGAATCAATCCAACAAAGCCAAGCAATCTGAAGCTAAAACTTACGTTGGTTCCTTGAACAAAGGTCAACAAGCATACTTTACCGAAAGAAACAGATTCGGTAGCGACATCGA